>Ga0082335_1000173_pt1 | contig 174424 bp, 146 predicted proteins | sample Subgrocontami58m_FD_72375 | JGI IMG/M metagenome (GOLD analysis project Ga0082335, IMG submission 72375) | Subsurface groundwater microbial communities from S. Glens Falls, New York, USA - GMW37 contaminated, 5.8 m (SPADES assembly) (version 2) ... | reverse complement strand
CCCCTGACCGGACCGACCTTTGGCGATTTCCCCAAGGTTGAAGGGTTCCTGGCAACGGGTGCGCTCCAGAATGCTAATGGATTCGGTTCGGACACCACGGCGTTCCTCGGTACGCAGCAGACCGGCGGCCATAACTACGCGATCCGCTTGAATTCAACGATCAGGAACAACTTCATCGCTGAGCTTTCCGGCGGCCTGCACTTTCAAAGGGCCAATACCATTCCGCAAGCGATCACTGCGCCACTCATCACCGACAACTTTGCGGTGCTTAAGGGCAGTTCCGTGCTTACGCCAGTATCGACTGGCGTTACTTGCCCGGCGTCCGGGTGTCTTGGGACCGGCAACATTGATTTTGTCGATGGCCGGGGCGGCTCGTTGCAGCGCAACTTCGTTCGCGGTCCGGGTTTTGGTCTGTACTCGACCCAGAAACGCGATCGGTATGAGATCAATGCCCACATGCAGAACATCGTGGGCGAGCATACGTTTAAGTGGGGCTTTGAATGGTTCCGGAATAAGTACGACATCAATACGCTTTCGAGCGGACCGGCAGTCACCTACGCTTTTACGCCCGGAAACATAAACAGTGACGGGACCGTGTTGCGGAATACTAACGGCGCTTCCAACGTGACCAACGGCTCGCGCATTACCAACAACTGGCTGGTCTGCACGGTCCGAGGCACGGTGATTAATTGCCCGAGCGGCGCGGGGGTGGCGCGCGCGTCGGCTATTCCGGCGGCCACGTTGGCGGCGTTAGGCCTGACGGTAAACCCGACCGCGAACGCCATAACCACGGCCGAGGCCTTTGGTAATCCGTTCCTGCTGAGAAACACCACGCGCGTGCGTGATTTCGAACTCACCGGAAAGACCTATACCAACGCGGAAGCTTTCTATGTCCAGGATGACTGGAAGTTCCACAAGGACTGGCAGTTCAGCGTTGGCGCCCGCTGGGACTATGATCAGGCCTACAACAACAGTGGAACGAGCTACATCAAGTTCAACAACTTCTTCGACAACCTGGCGCCTCGGATTGGCCTGGCCTGGGATTTTACGGGTAAGGGCAAGGGCAAGTTGTTCGCTAACTACGCCACCTTCATCGAAACGCCAATCCCGTTGGATGTAAACGTTCGGGCGGGATCGAAAGACGTGCAGACGGACAAAAACTTTAACGTCAACACGATCAATGCACCGGCGGGTTCTTTGATCGTACCAGGCGTTAGCACCGGTGCCGTCAATCTCGGAGCAGCGGCCACGCCGATCGATCCCGGCTTGAAGCCGCAGAGCATTGGTGAGGCTTCTGGCGGTATTCAATACGAAGTCGGCAGAAGCGTGACCCTGGAAGCTCGCGGCGTCTATCGTCACATGAGGAACGTGATCGAAGATGGCTCGTTTGATGATGGCAACAACTACTTCCTGTTCAATCCGGGACGAAGGGGCAGCGGCACACAAACAACGACCGAAGACCTGGCCTGCGCCGATCCTGCGATTGGTTGCTTCGGTCACGCGGCTCGTTATTATAGGGGGCTGTCCTTCTCGGCAACGAAGCGATTTACGAATAACTATCAGTTCATCGCTTCCTACACGTACTCAAGCCTGACTGGTAACTACGAAGGCCTGTTCCGCAACGACAACGGCCAGTCTGACCCGAACATCACTTCGTTGTTCGATTTGGTCAGCTTGCTGAAGAACTTGTACGGTCGATTGCCTAACGATCGTCCGCACCAGTTCAAATTCAACGGCAGCTATCGGACTCCGTTCAAGCTTCTCGTTAGCGGAAACTTCTACATGCAGTCCGGCGCTCCGTTCAACCAACTGATTCCGCACCCGATCTATGGGAATAATGAAGGGTTCGGAGTACCGCGTGGCACGGCAATCATTCCGACGGTTACCAGCACCCAGGCTGGATTTCCGAATGTGGTAGAGAGCATCGGTTCAAGCCGAACACCGACGACAATGAATCTGGATTTGGGATTCTATTACCCGATCAAGGTTGGTGAGAAACGCGAGCTACGACTGACCGGAGATTGGTTCAATGTCTTCAACAGTCAGCGCGCGGTGACTATGGACCAGACCTTCTCGATTAACAGTGGCGTATCGGGAATTCCGCCAACGCCCAATCCGTTCTATGGTGCGGCGCTGCTGGTGCAGGCGCCATCGGCATTCAGGTTTGGCGCTAAGTTCACTTTCTAAACCAATAGCCTTCGCCCAAGCGGGCGATGTCCATTGAACGTGGGGAGAGGCGCAGAGAAGCGCCTCTCCACTTTTTGATTAGGATGTGGCGTGGGGGCTCCCTCCAGATTCTTATCCGCATCCTGCACAAGCACCGTCCGTCGTGGCGATCATGACGCCCAGGGTTGTGTCGTCTGATAAGGAGGTTCTACCGGTGAGATCCAGAGTTACTAACGTTCCATTGTTTGGCCTCATGATATTGGCTTTGCTTTCCGCCGTGGCAACCATTCTTGTCGAAGAAACCTTGGCACGCTCCTTTTCCGCCGTAAGTACCGAAGGTCCAGGCTTGGGCGCGCAGGCACAGAGTCGCAGGCGGGCCCCCGAATTAACAGGTGGGCGTGGCTGGTTGAATACTGACCGGCCGCTTTCACTCGCGTCTCTTAAGGGCAAAATTGTGCTGCTGGATTTCTGGACTTACGGATGCATCAACTGCATGCATGTCATTCCAGATCTGAAAAAGCTCGAGCAGAAATACTCGAACCAGCTGGTCATCATAGGTGTTCACTCTGGCAAGTTCGAAAACGAGAAAGACACGGAGAATATTCGGCGCATCATCCTGCGATACGAGATCGAGCATCCAGTCTACAACGACGCTGATTTTGCAGTCTGGCGTGCGTACAAAGTAGACGCCTGGCCGACCCGGGTGTTAATCGACCCGGCGGGCTACATCGTCGGGTACGTACCCGGTGAAGGCAACTACGAACCACTCGATCAAGCAATCACTCAGGTAGCCTCGGAATTTCGCCAGCGAGGCGAGTTGAACGAGCAGCCGCTGCGACTTGCCCTGGAGCGGGCAAAAGTCGGCGAACTGCCGCTGGCGTTTCCCGGAAAGGTCCTGGCTGATGCGAACGGCGACCGGCTCTTCATTGCCGACTCGAGTCACAACCGCATCGTGGTAACGAAACTTGACGGCACTTTCTTAGAAGCCATCGGTACGGGTGAAGCCGGCATTGCTGATGGTCCGTCTGGCAAGGCGAGTTTCTTTCGGCCGCAAGGGATGGCACTGAACGGCGAGTTCCTCTACGTTGCCGACACGGAAAATCACTTGATCCGCCGCATCGATCTAAAGGCACATAGCGTTGAGACAATCGCCGGCACAGGGCGACAATCGCGCGAGCAATTCAAGACTGGCCTCGCGCGAACTGTGGATTTGAATTCGCCGTGGGACTTGCAGCTTGTCGGGCGGACGCTCTACATCGCGATGGCCGGTCCACATCAGATATGGAAACTCGACCTCGACCAGAACGTGGTGGCGACGTTTGCCGGTTCGGGGCGCGAAGGACGCAGGGATGGTTCGCTGCTCGACGCGCGATTTGCACAACCCTCGGGCATCACCACCGATGGCGAAACGCTGTACACAGCCGACAGCGAGGCCAACGTCGTCCGCGCCATAGATCCGGGCAAAGGTGAAGTTCGCACCTTGGTTGGGGCAAATCTGTTCGAGTTTGGCGACACGGATGGCCACGGCGACGAAGTGCGCTTGCAGCATCCACTGGGCATTCTTTCTCTTGGGGACAAGATTTTGATCGCCGACACTTACAATCACAAGATCAAGGAACTCGACCCGCTAAGACGCACGGTCAAGACGTTTCTCGGCACAGGTAAACCGGGTCAGAAGGACGGCGGCTCACCTTCCTTCTACGAGCCTGCCGGACTGAGTGTCGCTAACGGGAAACTCTATATCGCCGACGCTAACAATCATGCGATTCGCGTGGTAGATTTGAAGACGAAACAAACTTCAACCCTTCAGATTAAGGGCCTCGAACCACCAACCGCGACGAACGCTGCAGTGGACAGCGATGGACCGAACGCGGAAGAGATCAAAGTTGCGCCGCAGCGTTTGCGCGTTGGCCGTGATGACTCACTCCTCATCAACATCGAACTGCCCGTCGGCTACCACCTGAACGCCGCGGCGCCGCAGCGTTACACCGTCTCTTTGGAAAGCGGCGGCACGGCGCTAACGCTCGACGCCCAAACTGCGGCGCGCTCAGCGAAAGATCTTCAGCTTCCGGTGCGTGTCATTTTGCGCGGGAGTGCCGAAGGCCAGGCGACATTGCGCATTCAGATCACCCTTTTTTATTGCCGCGAGGACAATACCGGCTCCTGCCGGATCAAGACACTCGTTTTCCGCGCACCCGTCATAGTAACCGATGCGCAGGATGCCGCGCGCGAAATCGAGGTTCACGGAAGACTTGATGCAAAGTGATCTGCTTGCTTCATTGCGTGAAGCGACTCGGTTCATACTCGATACCGAGGAGCGACGACATCTCTCCCTGGAAGCGCAAGGCGCAACGTTATGTATCAAGTCTCATCGCTATCAACAACCACTCGGTCGCCATGACTCGCGGGCTGAGAAATGACCAGGAATTCAACCGCTTGCTCCGACTCATCAAACATCCGGTGTGGAATTCCCGGCAGGACTTCTATCCCTTCATACGCTCGTAATATCTCGGGCTTGCCTGCAAGCTCAAGCGTCGCCTTGCCTGACAGCACAAAGAAAAACTGCCACGCCTTTGTGTGAGAGTGTCGGACTTCCGACGTCCCGGCTGGCATTCGCTCCAGTATCACGCTCAACCCTGCGGTTTTGACGAGATGCCAGCCGTCGCAAGCTCCTCCCCAAATGTAATGTTCGGCGTTGTCTTTACTAATCATCTTTTGTGATTGCGCAATTTCCAAACTTTTTACCCTTCAGAAAGTCGAGCGAACCGACCAGCAACACGCCAGACTCAATCGCGCCGATGAGTTGTTTCATTTCATCTATTCAAAGATATTTCTCCATCGTGATGAGCGGCGTGCCGTGCAAATCATCAACGCCGTTACGCACGAAACCCGAACCTTCGTAGAGCCGAATGGCGCGGTTAAGGAAAGGAGTGGTGCTCAGGAACAAACGACGGTAACCCTTCGTGAAGGCATAGTGCTCGATCTGCGTCAAGAGCCGTTGGCCGATTCGCTGCCCACGATCCAAAATTTCCTGCTCCTCGTTGGCTAAAGCTATTCTGTTGTTCATGTATTCACACTAGATCCAAATGTCGCCGGCTGGTACCCTGTCAGACAACTTGAAGCCTGGGGCGCACGCATTGGCTTGGTTTTCAAGACCGGGCCGACAATAAGGGCAGCACGAATGAGTTATTGGCTGCGAAGCTGCGTCATCGTTAGGCTACTCTGTGAGAGCGTTCTCAAAAACTCTTCAACGACTCGATTAAACTCCTTGGGATCCTCCATGTTAGGTATGTGTCCGGTCTTCTCAATTACTACCATCTGCGAGTTTGGGATTCTTTCACGCATGAACTCCGCGTCACTCACCGGCGTGAACTCGTCGTCGCTGCCAACAATGATGAGCGTCGGCACAGCGATCTCCGGCAACAGCGACGTGTAATCCTGACGCTCGGCTCGCCCGCGCAATGCGGCTGCCGCCCCCTCCGGAGGTGTTCCCCACATCATCGAAAGCACATGCGCCGCAACTTCCGGTTGTTCATCAAGCGTTCGCGGCGCAATCATCTTTGTCAGCACTTCGTCGGCATACCTACGCATGCCCTCGTTCACCAGACGATCTGCCGTATCGTAACGCGCCTGCCGTCTCTCATCCGTATCAAGTTGTGCGAACGTGTCGGAGAGAATTAACGCTCGCGCGCGCTGTGGAAACAATCGGTAAAACTCCAACACGATTTGCCCGCCCATCGAGAGACCGCCCAAGATGATGTCGGTGACGTCTAAGTAATCAAGTAGCCCTGCGGTGTCACGCGCAAATTCTTCCAGCGAGGTCGTACCGGGAATGACCGTCGTTCCCCCGTAGCCTCGCAAGTCGAACGTAATAACGCGGCAATGCGAACTGAACGCGCGAACTTGTTCGCGCCACATGGAACGGTCAAACGGGTGTCCGTGAACGAGGACCAACGGAGACCCTTGACCGGTATCTTCGTAGGCGATGGCGACGCCGCGGATGCTGGCAATGCTCACAATGTTCCCCTAAGTAGTTTGAAGCAGGCTAATGGTATTTCGGTAACACCTACGCCGCATTGACCTAGTGATGAGATGCTTACTTGACAAAGGCTTTCCTGAGCAGCGCCATCTGTCCCGCGTAGTAGACATGATGCCGAACAATGCCGTCGAGCAGAAGGCGGATCGTCTACTCCTCGACGATGACATCTTGCCCTAGCACGGAATAATTCAAATCTGCCACGCCGGCGCCGTCCGCTGCAACCGGTTTTAGAACGTCCTTCGGGGATTCTCGGCAAACCATTTCGCGAGTCGGCGGCATATTCTTCTCAAGATCGGCAGAACTCGAAAAGTTCAGGACGCCTGCCCGGAGTACGTGAGACGCGATTTGGCGTCTGGAATGGCTTGAAATGCCGGAGATCGGTCCAGACCTGACTAGATCGGGCTGCCATTTCGGCATGTGGTCAGGATTATCGAACAGCTCGATCACCTTGCTACGCGGAACATAAATTTCAACGTTGCGCACAGGTTCAGCGACCTGTAAGCCCCACCTGCATCATCTCTCATCGGACTCTGCGGTTTCGATGCACCGCCCCCTTGGTTTCATCATCCACCCTGCATGACTAAGCTCAAGCTTCATAGAAGTCTCCGTGGCGTTGTCTGCGCAAGTTACGAGAGGGCCAAGATTAGATTACTAATTGGCATACATACAAGTGCCATTATTGCGCATCAAATAGGAACCAATTTATTGTTCTGAGCCAGGATTCACAATGGGAAAGATATCGACTTCGCTTCCGAACGCATCGATCGCGCTGGACAGTTCGTCGGCTACGGCGCTCTATCGGCAACTGTACGACCAAGTGCGAGAGGCCATTCTTTCGGGGCGGTTGGCTCCGGGCACGCGACTACCATCAACGCGCGAGCTGGCCGACGATCTTGGCGTAGCGCGCAATACGGTGATGAACGCCTTCGACCAACTCCACGCCGAAAGCTATCTCGAAAGGCGCGTCGGGGATGGCACCTACGTCTCACGACAGTTGCCTGATGACTTGCTGCGGGTGAAAAGAGAACGGTCCCTCCAAGAACGCTCTAAGCGAGATGGCCCTTCGCTCTCGCGATGGGGCGCGGCCGTGGCTGCTATGTCATTCGGACCGGGCAATTACCGTGGAAGACCGCGCCCCTTTCGTACGAGCACGCCAGCGCTCGACGCCTTCCCTTATGAACTGTGGGGACGGCTACTTGCCCGACGCTGGAGCATTTCCGGTGAAGAGTTGCTCCCCTACGGTGATCCAGCCGGCTGCCTGCCACTGCGAAGAGCTATCGCTTCTTACTTATCTACCACCCGCGGCGTGCATTGCATACCTGAACAGGTGATTGTCTCTTCGGGGTCTCAGCACGCGCTTGAGCTTCTGGCGAAAGTTCTGCTGAATCCCGGGGACGTCGCTTGGATCGAAGACCCGGGATTCTTAGGCGCGCGCGCCGCCTTTCGGGCTGCAAGCGCAGAATTGATCCCAGTGCCGCTCGACGGAGAGGGCTTGAACGTCGAAGCCGGAATCGAACGTCACGCGAACCCGAAGTTGATCTACGTGACGCCTTCACACCAATACCCTCTCGGAATGACTTTGACTTTAAGCAGGAGACTCGCCCTGTTGAAATTAGCCAGTAAGACCGGCGCTTGGATCATAGAGGACGACTATGACAGTGAGTTTCGCTATACCGGAAGACCGCTCGCGGCCTTGCAGGGATTAGACGCTGAACAGCGCGTCATTTACGTTGGCACTTTGAGCAAGGTGCTGTTCCCCGGAATCCGCATCGGATATATCATCGCGCCGCCTGATCTTTTTGACGCATTTGTTCGCGCGCGATCTCTCGCCGGGCACCAATCCCCGATGTTAGAACAAGCCGTTCTTGCTGACTTCATCGGTGAAGGGCACTTTGCCCGCCACGTTCGCAGGATGCGGGCACTCTACGCGGAGCGGCAGCAGGCGTTGGTAAAGGCCGGGAGACGCGAACTGGACGGACTCCTCGACATCCAGCCGAGCGATGCGGGGATGCACCTAATTGGGTGGCTGCCGGATGGTGTTGATGATTGCGCCGCATCCAGGTCAGCTTCCGCCGGCGGCGTAGAGGTCACGCCGCTGTCCGCTTATTGCATCGAGCCGCAAAAGCGCGGCGCGTTGAGGCTCGGTTACACTGGCTACACGCCGAGAGAGATCTGGCACGGGGCACGTCGACTTGCGACAGCATTGCGGGGTCCGAAGAGCAGCAGAAGCGCTTGATTATTCGGGCAATTACAAACACGTGAGTCGCAATGAAACTAATCGTGAGTATGATCACGTGCTGTTCGGCCTACATTTCTATAGCTCTACTATTGTTAATTGCCTTACACCGGCAAGGCCGACAGACGCTGCTGCAGGAAGCGGCGGACCGCGGGATCACGCTCGAGACCGATTGCGATTTCGTACGCCCGGCGGGCTTCGCTGTGTGCGCCTGTCCTGGCCAGCAACTCCGCGCGTGCCGCCCAGTACGGCTGGTATTCGGCGAGTCGCACATCGGCGGCTACCTCTTGCATGGCGTCGAGAGCGGCGCTGGCACCGTGAATCTCCGCGATCGCCAGGGCGCGATTGATCGCGACCACCGGTGTGCCAACGAGCGCGAACAGTGCGTCGTATAGCTGCACCACCTCGGCCCAGTTGGCGTGGCCCGTGTGACAGCGATAAACGTGCGCCGATTGCAACGCGGCTTCCAACTGATAGCGGCCAACAGAACCCGGCGCATTCGCACGTCGCAGGAGTGACTCAGCCTCAAAAATCATTTTCGAATCCCACGACTTCGGATCCTGCTGGGCAAGCGGTACGTATTCGCCGTTTCCGTTGCGGCGCGCGCGCCGCCGGGCTTCCGCATGAAGCATGAGTGAAAGCAGACCCAGCGCCTCCGGCTCCTCCGGCAGCAGTTCAGCCGCGAGCCTCGCCAGAAACAATGCTTCCTCTGTGAGATCGCGACGGACAACATCGGTTCCGCCAGGGTCGATCCAACCCTCTGTAAAGGCGGCATAGATCGCGTCCAACACACTGTTGAGCCGGCCGGAAAGCTCCTCGCGCTCCGGGATGCTAAACGGAATCCCGGTCTGCCGAATCTTGTCTTTGGCACGGACGAGTCGCTTGCCCATGGTCGCTGGAGACATGAGAAACGCAGAGGCGATTGTCTTCGCATCCAAACCTAACACGACTTGCAACATCAGTGGTGCGCGGATGCCGGCGTCGATGGCCGGATGCGCGCAGGCGAACATCAGTGCGAGACGGCGGTCCGGGATTTCCGCGTTCGCGTCCGCGGCGTCCAACCCCTCGGCCAGGAGCTGCAACTTCCCGCTCGCAGCCTCGGCATTAGAGCGTCGGCGCACGGCATCGATCATCTTTCGCCGAGCGACGGTCAGCAACCACGCTTCCGGGTTCGACGGAGAGCCCTTGAGCGGCCAATCTGCCAGAGCCGAAGCGAACGCTTCAGACAGGGCGTCTTCGGCACCTGCAACATCCCGCGTGCGTGCCGCCAGAAAGGCGACGAGCTTGCCATAGCTGCGACGCGCAACCGCGTCCGCTGTGCTATTCGCCTCCGCATCGCCTTCGCGGGAGTTCATACGCTCACCCAGGATCTCGGACTCGTTCGTGCGAGACATCTGCATCGCTTGCTCAGGAATGGTTTTCCGTCACGTTCTCCAGTTCTTGTCTTCCTCGATACTCTCTCGAACGCGGAACTCGGTGATCTTGCGGATCAGAGGTAGAGGTAGCGGCTTCTCCAGTGGAAACTGTATCGACGCCTCAGCCGAGGCAAATTTCGAAAGATCATTCGCGAAGGCTCTCACCGCTGACGGCGTAGGATAGAAGCCGATGTGATTTTTGAACGCGGCGAACGTGACCAGTATCCTCCGACGGGAGAAAGTGGCATTCCCCACTTCAGGCTTTCCTTGGCTCCAGGGTGCAGATGCGCGAATACACGCCCGCATTTCACTTAGTTTCTGGCGAGTCTCTTTGGGGGCAGCATTGATGTATTCGGCGATGCTTTCAGGTCGCGTCTTTTTTGAAGTCATAGTCTTTATTCTCAACCAAAAGATCATTGGAGTCCAAACCATGCTGAACATGAGGCGATATAAGCATGCTTGACGCTGCAACGTATCACCCAAACACGTTAACGACCGCTGCTGGCGCATGTCTCATGGCCACCCAACGCCCCGCGCGGGCGCCTTAACGGTTAGCACCTTGCCCGTCCGTGACCCGTCAGTCATATTCGCAAATCCACGCCACTCCGCCGCCATGATGAATAGAGTTTTCTTGTCCACGCCTCCAAGCATGCAAGCGAAGCAGCCGCGGTCAACCCTGACCATTTGCAACACCTCACCACCTTCGCGGACGCGTACGCAACGCTTGTTGGGAACATCGGCGTACCAGACGGCATTGTCGGCGTCGATGCAGATGCCGTCAGGAGCGCCATCGTCGAGGTCGGCCCATACTCGCCGGTTTGACAAGCCACCGTCCGCGCCGATATCGAAGGCGGTGAGCCTCTTGCCATGCGACTCGGCGATGATCAATGTTGAGTTATCGGGCGTCACAGCCATGCCATTCGGAAAGGCGATGCCATCGGCCACTTGTCGAGCCGAGCTATCAGCTGAGATCAGAGCAATCATTCCCGAAGGAACCTTCTGACCGGGAAGGTCGAAACCGCCCCCGTTGACGTAAGTATTGCCGCGGCCGTCCACAACGATCTCATTCCAGCCGCGGGCAGAGAGGCCGCTCAGGTCGGCATGGGTCACCAATGACCCGTTGGGCTCCCTGCGGAGCAGCGGCCGATCGCTCGCTGAGACAATAAGCAAACGCCCATCTGGCAGCCAAGCGATCGAGAATGGAAATGACGCGAACGGGACGCGGACTATGACTTCGCTCTTGCCCTTGAGATCGACAGCGATAATCTCTTGCGCCACCCAGTTAGAGAACCAAAGACGGCCATCGTGCCAACGGGGTGACTCGCCGAACGCGAGGCCGGTCATTAGTGTTTGAACTCCAGGCAGTGAAGGCTGCTTCGACGAATCCTTGCCAGCAACTTTGATGTCCGGTTTCTGCGCACTTGCGCCGCCGACGGCGACTAACCCCGCACCCAGTCCTATCAGTACCGTCCTTCGTTTCATTTTCTTTTTTCCTTATCGTATTGCTAGTTTTGCTCCCCGCGGAGGGCATAAGTAGTCTGTGGCGCAGCTAACGCGAAAGTTCGCTCCTCCTTCATGCCGCCGGCTCGTAGCAAAGCAAGACATTGCCATTACCAAAGGCGCGCGTCTTTGTCAGTTTAAGATTCAATTTCTCCTTGATGCCATCGAACATCGTCCTTCCTTTGCCCAGAACGATGGGATTCACGACGATCTGGTATGCGTCGATCAAACCCTCCGGAGCCAGTTGCGAAACAATGCTGCCGCTGCCCAGAATCGCCATGCCCGGTCCGGGTTCTTTCTTCATCTTTCGAATTTCCGCGGTCAGGTCGCCCTTCAACAGCTTCGTATTGTTCCACGGCGCCTCGTCCAATGTTCTCGAAAAGACGACTTTCCGCAGATTGTTCATCCGCTCGGCGACCTCGGGCATATTTTCGATCGCGAACGGTGTCGGCCAGAAGCTCGCCATGAGTTCATACGTGTTCCTGCCGAACACCAGCACGCCTCCGCCACTCGCGTTCTCCGACACAAATGCATTCCACTCGGCATCGTTGTGATCTGACTTGGCCCAACTCATGTCGCCATTCGCATCGACAAAGTAACCATCCAGCGACACATGATTGAAGACGGCTAATTTACGCAACTTTTTCTCCCCCTTCTTTACGTTCATTGTTAGTGACGGATAGCTCCAAATTTCTGCCAATGGGAGAGCTCACTCCGCAATGCAATCGGCTGTGTCCCTGGTTAGCAATGTTCCCTCCCGGACTGGACGCACCTCGACGACACCGTGCAGTGCTGTTGGGGAGCGGGCTGCCCACGCAATCGCTGCGTCGAGATCGGCGACTTCGATGATATGAAAGCCACCCAGCTGCTCTTTCGTATCGGCATAGGGTCCGTCCAGCACCTGGGTCTTGTCATTGACGACCCGCACCGTTGTCGCCGCCGAGGTGGGATGCAGGCCCTTGCTATCTTTCAGCGCGCCAGCCTTCGCCATTGCCTCCATGTACGCTCTATAGGCACCCAACCAGCGTTCTTTGTCGTCCCTTGTCAACTGTGGCCAGCCCGCTTCGCTCACATAGTCCATCAGGATGTATTTCATCTGGAATCTCCTTCATGAGTTTTTGAGTGCAGCATCGTGTTCCGCTACTACAATGACGTTCGAAGCCTGGCGATTTGGACATCCGCACCAAGATATCCTTTCCCCGGTCAGTTTGTCGTATCGGTATTGTCAACTTAACCCGACAAAAGAAATAGAATGTCCTATCCGACAAGGTGAATCTGCGTTCCCTTCAAATTGTCGATTGATGGCACCCTCTTCAAGCAGCTAGCTGGTTGCCGATGCTTCTTCCCAAACGGCGAATCTTGTCTTCATCACCTCTCGATAATCACTAATGATCACACGCGGGACATACCGCAAGCTCTTTAACAGCTTGCGGAAGAATTTTCTTAGCTGCCTTCTTATCTCTGCGACTCTGGATCAGATCCAGGTAAACTTAAGACCGTGGCAGGCAAGCCCAACCAAGTTAGAACCACAGTTCTTAACTTGGCCTCGATACGCGCTTCACGAACCGGCGCCTGAATTCGTAACATTAAAGCGCCCCACCGAATGAACATCAAACAACACAGTCAAAGGATGAATGCCTTTCCATGGTGATCTCCTCCGGCGAGTTGAAATCGCCGCCGCCGGCAACTGAAGTGTCCGCGCACCGGAAACCAACTCAGGGAAAAACACCCTCAGTAGTCAGTCGAATACAACCAGCCGGTCGCACCTTACATATTTCTGCGTCTTAGAACGAGACCCCCAGCCCCGTCCAATCCCGCGCGGACTGGTGAACTTCCGCTCTGGGTTCTTACCCATTCGGCTCTTCGAAAAACAACTGAGGACGGTTTCGACAGTTCAAAGCACAGATCAAGCCGACCATCAAACTACCTGGGTCAACTCAGCCAGGTAACTAGCGGCCGCGCGGATCGCCAGGGCAACGCGCTGTCGAAGCACCCAAAGCTCCGCTCCGGGGAAATGAACGGCTCATGACCCGTGCCCGTGCGCACCCTGCCGCGTAGCCGGCGCAGGGTCGAGTGTTGCCGCTTGACCACACCCGTTCGCAAAAAAGCCAGACCTCCCATACGAGCCTTAACACCTCGCATCGCCTCGTCCTTCTTCGCTGTCTCTGCACGAACCTATACCAAAACACAGCACAAATCGGCTTCGCGGACTGCTTGTTTGATCACGAAGATTGCGATTCGAACTCTGGCACATTCTTTGTGAGCGACTCTCACGACGACCGCGCGGAGTCGATGTTGACACCCGGGCGGTTGACGAACGTAAGAACTTGATTCGCCTTGCTTGAGCAATTGGCGTGCTCCGCCCCGACATCGAGTTGTTGGTTTACAGAAACTGGAAGGACGAAATATGCACAAAGCTGAGAACAAGCTAGCCGTGGTAGTGATCGAAGATCTGTACGAAATGAGCCAAGTCGCACAAACTCTTCGTTGTAGTCGAAAAACGATCTACCGATTGATTTCCAGCGGCAGGTTAGGAGCCGTGCGCTGGGGTCGTAGCTACAGATTCAGACGGGAAGACGTCCAGGAATTTGTCCGCGGCTCGCTCATAAGAGTGCCTAAGAGAGTTGGAGGGCTGCCGCGCAGCTAACTGATTGATAACAAGCACTTTAGTACTGATTAGTAGTGTCAAATGTCTTCAATTGTCCCACTGTTGCCCTAAGCCTCCTCATTGGTTCACTTAAAGGTCGTTAGATTTAGTAGTTTTCACCATGGTCTTTAAGCGAAATAAAGCGGTGAATAGTACTAATTGGCATTTCCGCAAAGATTACAGCGCATAGGACAACGTAATGCATACCTCTGACAAAACACTAAAAGAAGTTCTGGACGCTTTGATTGAGCGACAGGTCATCCCTCAGTCTCGCTTAGGCCCCATCAAGTCGGCGCTGAAGCAATACGCGATAGTCCTCGGTTACAACGAACCTGCTGAGTGTCCCTTGACCGCCTACCATTTACCAAACGAAACAAGAAACCGCTTAATCGAGGAAAGAGCGGTAGGAGCCAGACGGGGGAACTTTGGTTTGGGCCCTCACGCCATTCGGAATCTCAAGAATAATGTGAGCTATGTAATTAGAAGCGCCGTCGACCGGGAAATAATCGGTCAGGTGCCAGGACCATTAGAGAGTTACAAAAACTCTAATAGCATCAAGACAAAGAAGATTACCTGTCGGCATGAGTGGAGAAAGCCGAGCAAGTATATCCTTGACCCGATACCGCACTCGCTTGAGCAAGAGATCACTGATTATGAAACGTGGAGCACTAAGATCGTAAATCGGGACCGTCCTGAGAATCAAAAGAAACGCGCGGTCACCTTCGCGAACCACCGGGGAACAATACTTCGCGCTGCAGGCTATTTAGTAAAGTACAGAGGGCTGAAGGGCGAATCGATCAGCCTACCAACGCTTACAGAACCGGACAATGCGATCAACTTCACCGATTGGTTCATTGAGCAGCAAGGAAGGTTTACGGCCTCTGCGGAATTGAACCTTGCGCGCCTAATTGTTCTTGGAAAGTATTTAAGCATAGTCGAGCGGTCAACCGAGCAGCGGAAGGCTTTGGACCTGCGGGTTGATCAGTTGAAAACATATAGAACAAATTTGGGTCTGCCTGAGAAGGTGATTGATAAGAGTAAGCGCTGGATCAGTCTGCGAAAGCTTGAAAGCGTGGGACTCTCAATTTATCCGCTTAATGCTCGGCGAATAGCAGAGCTTGGTTGGGATGCTCGCCGCAATCTGCAACGAGATAGAGAGGATGGCTATAAAAACTATCCGAGGTATGCGTATAGAGTTGTACAGTCCCTTCTCATAAGACTAATCATCAGGCTCCCGCTCAGGCAGAGAAACCTCAGAGAATTGCTGTGGAATCCGGAGACACCGGAACAGGGGCGGAATTTGTATAAGAGAGATGGCAAATGGTACATAAGATTTGTCGCCGGAGAGTTGAAGATATCGCATGTTAAAGGCGAGGTTCATCGTGTGGAACACGAGTTTCCCGATGACCTAGTAGGTTTGTTGGAAGAGTGGCTTCTGCAATGGAGGCCGGTGTTGATTTCGTCTCAAAAAGGTAAACATGTGGGAAGTGAGCGTCTAGAGTCGGGCCAAGAATTTGTATTTCTTAATTCTGTCGGTGCTCCGTTGATGCAGTATCAAGTCACGTGGGCGTTCGAGAGCGCAACCTATCGGTTCACTGGTGTGGCTATGAATCCGCACATGGTGAGAACAATCTGGGCGACTGAATACATTAAGTCTACAAGAAACTTTATCGACGCGGCCTACATGCTTGGTGATAGGGTCGAAACTGTATTGAAGAGTTATGCCAAATTGCTCGATCAAGATTGCGAAACACGAGCTAGGGCTTGGCTCTCAAGCACACTCAAGGACGAGCCGCCACCTGTGAATGGCAATGGCAACGTGTCTAACAATAAGCTTATGAAAATGCTTGGTACGTTGAAAGCGAATCTTGCCGCGGGAAATTCCGATCAACAACTTCTTGAATCAATGAGGGTCCTCCTAAATGACACTGGGCTCTAGGAAGCAGCGATTTCGTGAGCAACTGCCTGGTCGAGCTTGATGCGCTCTCTACGTTGCTCGGCGACAACGCCGAAGGGCTGAACAGTAATCCGCACGCGCTCATGCTCTTGGAGCGCGTCGATCGGTTTTAGGGGTTTGAGAACTCCCGACTCATAGATCGCTTCCACGGTGATGCCCATACCGAATCTCCTGAAATCTTCGATCATGGCTGCTTTGTACTCTCCTGCTTTCTAAAAGCGAGCTTCACTCTTTCCGCTATTTAGCCCGCGTCTATAAGCGCTACCTTTACTATACGTTTCGAGCAGTTGTGCCGGCAAGAGATTGGCTGGTTTTCGTGGTGACCGCTGCACGAGTGTCGCGTCGATGGCCCAATGCGATGTGCCGGCGGCTGTGACATCTGTGAGTACCGAAGCTCTTCGAAATGTTCTAAAGAACAAGCGGAACCCAACAGAATGGCTAACAACAGACTTCGATTAACCGATTTTCAACTCATGCCAGCCTGCAAGACAGACACAAAGCAATCCAAGCCTCGCGCTTCTTCAGCGTGGCAACCACTCGTATCAAACGGCTTCCGCAAAGTTACCACCAAACGCCCCTGCCGCATTTGTCATAAACCCGACTGGTGCGGCTACTCCACCGACGAACGAACTTCCATCTGCATGCGCGTCAGTGATGGAGCGAAAGGCACGGCTCGTAACGGCGGTAACATTCACGTTCATCACGATGTTTCACGAACCAGCAGCCCACGAAACAAAACAACGTCGGCTCCGCCTTCAATCGAGATCGCGCCAGTCGAGATCCGCGACGCTGTTTATCGCGAACTCATTCGCATCTCCCCAGCGCAGAAATACTATCCTCACCTAGTAGAAGGCCCGGACGGATTGCTATCAAGAGGACTGCTGGAACGAGAAATACACAACTACGGCGCTCTGCCTCCCACGCAGAAAGCACGCGCCCTGCTCGCCCAGCAACTTCGGCAGTTCGTGATCGACAAATTTCCCGCATACGCCCGCCGCTATTCATACGCCGGCGTCGTCGGCATACCCGCGTTCTGGCAAGACCCTAACGGCATGGTCCAACTATGGAAACCCCGCGAGTACAAAATGCCCATGCTCGTCATTCCTTACAAAGACGATCACGGCCGCATCCAAGCCTGCCAGCTTCGCCTTCACAAGGGCGACATCCCCGAACGAGAAAAACGATATCGCTGGCTGGCATCACCACTCGAGCGCCGCGGCTGTAGCTCCGGCACTCCAATTCATTTCACTTTCAAACCCTCAACTCTTCCCAAAGGGAAAACCGTTGTCATTACCGAAGGCGCTCTGAAAGCAGAAACACTCGTCAGCCTCAGACCACAAGTTCGCGCCATCGCCACCAGCGGCGTTAGCTGTTCACACGCAGAAATCATCGAAGCGGCCCGCAGCTATGACGCACTGATTGCTTTCGACTCTGACCACAAAACCAATCCGGCGGTGTGCCGGCAACTCGCCAGGCTGATCGCCGCCAGGGAACGAGATGCAGCAAATCAAAATCTGTCCACCACGACCAGAATCGTTTCTTGGGAAGGTTATAAAGGAATAGACGATGCAGCCAAAGCAGCAAGTGTGACCTTTACAACGCTCTCAATCCCTGAGTGGTACTCAACGCTAACCGGCGATCCCCTCGACGAAGTTAACAAGGTCTGGACCGAGATCGGCTACGAACCCTTTCCAGCGATATTCACGTTGAACCAATGAAGCCGACAACATTGCCCGCCCAGCCGAACTGTTGCCATCTAGTCACTATCGCCACCAGCACCCCCTGACCCAAAGTCGCATGAAGGCCAAGCACTCCGTTCGTTGTCCCCACAAAACTCAATAAAACTGACCAAAAACGGCCCAATGCTGACGTTCAACTATTGGCACGCCAGATGCTCTAAGAGGGATGCCGGACGCCGGCACTGTGAGGAAGTCAGTAAGCCCGCAAAGCAGTCCGGAGGGCGATCACTACTTCGAAAGCGCTCACAAAACCAAAATAACTTGAGAGAGGTATTTATGCCGCAGACCAGCACTAAACAATCCAAGACTTTCGACAAGAAATACGTCTCTGTCTCTGAGCTTGCTGCTCGATGGAGTGTCTCGCAAAGCGCAATCTACTCCGGCAAATGCGGATCGGACGCACTGCACCCGATTCGATTCGGCAGATCAGTTCGTTTCCTTCGCAGTGAGGTTGAAGCTCTAGAAAGAAATCGCGAGGCTCAAGCAGCCTAATCGCTTAACTGCCTAACCACGCCGACCGATACTCCTTTAGGCCTTCACCCATATTGGCATTTTATGGCCGGCGGAATTTTCTCAACTTGCCGGAAAAAAAGCAGTAAGTAGCTCCTGCGAATATGAAACAGCCAAAACGCAAGAAGCGAGCAAAAGGCACCGCCCAGATTAGGAAAGAGGAACGCAACGGCGTAGAGCGCTGGGGATACGACGTTTGGATCCGCCAGCCAGACGGATCTCGAAAGCGCTACCGAGAGTTTACTTTTGCTACCAAAGCCGAGGCCACGCAAGCCCTGGCCGCACTGAGAACAACCGGCTGGAAAACACGCTACGGAGTGAACCCTCCAGAAAAGACAAGCCACACTACAATCAAAGAAGCGATTGAAAGCTACTTAAAACTAGCCAAGGCAAACCTGCTCGCGAATAAAAATGACGACACTAGCTACTGGCGTGAGATGCCCAGCCACCTGCGTACCCTTGAACGCTGGGGCGAGTTCATGGGACCTAATCGCCATGTCAGTTCAGTTACAAAAGATGATTTTGTTTTTTGGGTCGCTGCTGAAACCGAGCGCGGTATAGAGAATCGGAAACCTCTGAAGAAATCATCAATCAGAAGAGGACTTAACACTATCAAAGCAGCGTTGAACCATGCAGTCGGAACATACCCAGACCTAAAGTCCTTTCAAGTACCTCGCAGCCCCCTTACCAAGAAAGTAGAAGAAGGACGCGACCGCGTTCTCTCCGACGAAGAAATTGCCAAGATATCAGCGGTACTCGCTACGAAGCGTGAATGGCACGAAGCTCTATTCTTTTTCCAACTTGCCTTAATGACCGGCGGGCGCATGGCAGAACTCCTACGCATGCGTTGGGAAGAGTCTGACGTTCGCTTCGGAACCGTGAAGCTCAATTCTTCCAAGACAAAAAAATGGCGCACCATTAAAGCGCCTTCCGCAGCGACTCTGATAGCCCAACGCAAGGCAGAGGGCCACGGTGGGGCAACCCGCGTACTCACGCACCCCGACCATTGGTTTCGCGCCATTCTAAAAGAAGCTTCCGAGAGTCTTGGGATTCGCTATGGCCAGACGGTACCAGGCGGATGGTGCCCTCACGATCTTCGCCACACTTGCTTAACAAACCTTGCTTTGGCTGGGGTGCCAATAAATGGGATTAAGGAATATGCTGGTCACGCCTCGATAGTGGAGACACAGAAATATCTAAAATTCATGCCTCAATCGATTGACCTGGCTGCAAACGTCTCCACTCGACTTGCCGCCCTCGCTAAGGTCAGTGATAGCTCCGATAACGGCCACCAAAAGAAAAGCGTAAAAGCCAGGTCGGCATCCAAAGCCGAAACTTTGTGACTTAGTTGTGACACGCGAGGCCGAGTCAATTAGCTAAAGCCTTTCTTTACAGCAACTACGCTACTAGAATTGGCTCCGCAGGTAGGACTCGAACCTACAACCCCTCGGTTAACAGCCGAGTGCTCTACCATTGAGCTACTGCGGAATATCGGCGCGCAACGATGAACTACATGATTTGCGCGAACAAGTTTTATAGCAAATGCGGTCTTTGGCGGTCAAGATGAGCGCTTGATAAAGCGTGAAGAGCAAAGGGCACAGCGCAAAGTGGAATTCCTCTTACCCTTTGCCCTTGGCCCTTTGCCCCGGCCTTTGGCTCTTGCCTCTTTGCCCTTTGCCGCTTACTTTTGACTTGATGCCGGTTCGTCAATGGAAATTCGCACGACGTTCGTTGCCTTATGGCGAGCGCACGCTGGTGATGGGCATACTCAACGTCACGCCCGACAGCTTTAGCGACGGCGGCGAGTTCTTTTCGCTGGATCGCGCGGTCGCTCATGCCGAACAGATGATCGCCGAAGGCGCGGACATCATTGACATCGGCGGTGAATCGACGCGCCCGGGCTCTGCGTTTGTATCCGAAGCAGAAGAATTGCAGCGCGTCATTCCCGTGATCGAGCGCCTCACCGCGAAATCGTCCGTCCCAATCTCGATCGATACCACAAAGTCTTCAGTGGCGCGCGCAGCGATCGCCGCCGGTGCGGAGATCGTCAACGACATCTCGGCGCTGCGCTTCGATCCTTTGATTGCCGATGAAGCAGCGAAAGCAAAAGCGGGACTCGTGTTGATGCACTCACGCGGAACTCCTAAGACGATGCAGCAGTTGCCGCCCGTGCTCGACATCATGAGTGAAGTGATTAGCGGCTTGCGGAACGGTGTCTTGGTTGCCGCAGAGCGCGGCGTTGCCCGCGAGAGCATTGCGATCGATCCGGGAATCGGTTTCGGCAAAACACTCGAGCAGAACGTCGAGTTGATTGCGAATCTGGATCAACTCGCCGGCGCATTCACAGAGTTTCCGATCATGATCGGCACGTCACGAAAGGCGTTTATCGGGAAATTGCTCGGCGACGCACCGGCAAGTGAACGACTGCACGGCACGATCGCGACCGTCGTCCTTTCGGTAGTGAAAGGTGCGCATGTCGTCAGAGTTCATGACGTGAAGGCGGCAGTTGATGCGGTGAGAATGGTTGAGGCGATTCAGTCGGCGTCAACAGTTCGGTTGTCCGATCGGTGATGCTGGTAACGGGCACGCGATCAGCATCGAGAGTCCTCGCGGTATCAAGCGGCGGTGGCTCTGACGACGGAAGCAACGGATGCTGCGCCAGCTTTTCTTTCAGGTGTTTCGAATAAGTTTGAAAGCCGCCCATGATGGCGGCGCCCAGGGCAAACACGATTATCAGGAGCCCGGCCAAAGCAATGGCGCCGCCCTTCAAAATCATCTGGTAGAAAACGACGAAGCTCAGCAGCATCAAGAGCAGTGCGCCGGTCGCTACGCCGGCGATTCCCGCCCAACGTTCGAACTTTTGTTGCCGTTCTTGCAGACGCGCGACGTCACTGCTCGGCGCCGGCAGTTGTGACTCGCCGAGGAGGTCCGCGACTTTCTCAAGATGAAAACCGCAGGCCCGGCAGAATGTTTGATTAACCGCAGCGCCAGATCCGCATCGAGGGCAATGCATGGCTTCAACCTCCTGCTTCCCACTCGTGATACGTCAACCGCGGTCTGGAAGTTTGAGGTCTCATCTGATGTTAGAATCAACCCTCATCCGCCGACGGCCCATAGATTGACGGCACCGGCACGTCGAGCAGGCGCAGATACACGCCCAGTTGTGCGCGATGATGAATCAAATGACTCAAAACAAAGCCGCGCATGACTGCGGTGCGCGGCAACGTGAAGATCTTGTTGCCGCCGGCCAGCAGCGACCACATGCCTTGCCAGTTCTCATCCGTCGCTTTCTCGAGCGCCGCGCGCGCTGAAGCGACGTTCTTATCAAACGCTGCGAGCACGTCCGCGCGCGACTTTGCTTCTTCCGGATGAAACGGCGGGCCGCCCACGGGCGCGATGTCGAGTTCATCCACATCGAAAGTATTCGCCGTCCAACTCGGAATGTTGGCCAGGTGCGTCGAAAGGCCTCCCAGCGACATAGATTTCTCGTGCGGTTTCCAGGCGAACTTGTCGTCAGGAACACGCTCCAAGGTCTTGCGCGTGTTCGCCATTTCGTGATCGAACTCCGGCAGAATCATTTGGACTGATCGGCATGACTTCCCTCCATGCGTGCATCACTGCGAATTGTCAGGGCGAGTGATTATAAGTATGCTAGCCAGTCTTCACCAAGCAACGGCTTCACGGTTTAGAGTTCAAGCTTTAGCTTGCGGCTGAATCGACAACCTAAAGGTTGAACTCTGAACCCATGATTCAGAAATACGACGTCATCGTTATCGGCGGCGGCCACAATGGCCTGGTTAATGCGGCGTATCTGGCCCGCGCTGGCAAGCGTGTCCTCGTCCTCGAACGCCGCCACGTGCTCGGTGGCGCATGCGTGACGGAAGAAGTTTTCCCGGGCTTCAAATTCTCAGTCTGCTCGTACGTCGTTTCCCTGCTCCGACCTGAAATAATCCGCGAACTCGATCTGCCGCGGCATGGCCTGGAGATTTTGCCGCTCGACGGCACGTTTACGCCTATGCCCAGCGGCGACTATCTGTGGCGCGTCAATGATCATGCAAAGACGCGACGCGAGATCGCGCGGCATTCACGGCTCGACGCCGAAGCGTACGACGAATACGGCAAGGCGATGATCGAGATGGCCCACTTCGTCAAACCGATCATGAACATGACGCCGCCCGATCCGGCGTCGCTGAATCCGAAAGGTCTGCTCGAGCTGCTCGGGATGGGTCGCCGCTTTCAAAAGCTTTCGGCGGACGACAAGTACAACCAGGTTCAGTTGATGACCATGAGCGCGGTCGACTTTCTCGATCAATGGTTCGAGACTGACGTGCTCAAGGCGACGATGTCCGCGTCGGGAATCATCGGGACTTTTCTCGGCGTGCGTAGCCCCGGCACCGCCTACGTCTTGCTTCATCATTACATGGGCGAGATTGACGGCGCGTTCAGATCCTGGGGGCTGTCGCGCGGGGGAACAGGCGCAATCTCGAACGCGATCGCCGACGCCGCGCGCGAAGCCGGCGCCGAGATTCGCACGGAAGCGCCCATCGCGAAGATCATTTTGAAGAACGGCCGGGCGAAAGGCGTCGTGCTTGCCAGCGGAGACGAGATTTACGCCGACGTGATTTCATCCAGCGTCGATCCGCGTCTGACGTTCATGAAGATGGTCGGCGAAGAGCATCTGCCGACCGATTTTGTTGACGACATCAAACGCTACAAGTTTCGCGGATCGTCGGGCAAGGTAAACCTGGCGCTGGACGCCTTGCCGAATTTCAAATGCATGCCCGGCCCCGGACCGCATCTGCGCGGCGCGGTTTCGATTTCGCCGAGCGTTGAGTACATGGAGCGCGCCTATGACGATGCCAAGTATGGCCGCTACTCGCGACGACCCTACATCGACATGGTGATTCCGACGCTGACCGATCCTTCGGTTGCGCCGCCGGGCAAACACGTCATGTCATGCTTTGTTCAGTACGCGCCTTACAATTTGAAAGAAGGAAATTGGGACGACCAGCGCGAAGCTTTCGGCGATACGGTGATCGACACGATTGCCGAGCACGCGCCGAACATCAAAGACATCATTCTGCATCGACAGGTTCTGACGCCGCTCGATCTGGAACGCGAGTTCGGATTGTCGGAAGGAAATATTTTTCAGGGCGAACTTACTCTGGAGCAACTTTTCTTTCTGCGACCGGCGCCGGGTTGGGCGCAATATCGCACCCCGATCAAGAACCTTTACATGTGCGGATCGGCCACGCATCCGGGCGGAGGCATCATGGGCGCGAGCGGACGCAACGCGGCGATGGAGATCTTGAAGGACATTTAGCCGCGGATTAACGCGGATACGCGCGGATCAGAACCCAAGAACGACATGACAAAATGCATAGCCTATCCAGCGCCAAGTCTCTTTAGCTTTTCATATCCGTGTAATCCGCGTTAATCCGCGGCTAATTCTTACGATGACAAAGCGCGACATAATCATCATCGGCGCCGGCCATAACGGGCTCGTGACCGCGTACTATCTAGCCAAAGCCGGATTCAAACCTTTGGTGCTGGAGCGGCGCGAGATCATCGGCGGCGCGTGTGTTACTGAAGAATTTCATCCCGGCTTTCGCTGCTCGACGCTCGCGAGTAGCGCTGGCCCGCTATTACCTCAACTCGTAAGAGATCTGCAATTGGAGCGGCACGGGGTTGAATTCATCAAACCCGCCGTTCGGGTCTTCTCGCCAGGCATCGATGGCCCATCGATCACGATCTATGAAGATGCGAAACGCACTGCTGATGAGTTAACGGCGGTGTCGGCGAAAGACGCGCAGAGCTATCCCGCGTTTGTCTCGACCTTCGCGCGCATTGGTCGCGCGCTCGCGCCACTGCTCACGATGACGCCGCCGAACATAGACAGTCCTTCAAAGGCCGAGCTGTGGAGTCTCGGCAAACTTGGCTGGGGAATTCGCGGGCTGGGCAAGAAAGACGAGTATCGTCTGCTGCGCTATGGCCCGATGGCGGTTGCTGATCTCGCGGCGGAATGGTTCGAGACCGAGCTGCTGCGCGCGACGGTTGCGGCGCGTGGAATCTTTGGCGCGTTCGCTGGGCCTTGGTCGGCGGGTACGAGCGTAGCGTTGTTGATGCAAGCTGCCACCGATGGTCAGGCAATCGCGCCGTCTTCGTTTTTGAAAGGCGGCATGGGCGCGCTGACGCAAGCGCTGGCGAAAGCTGCGACTGAAGCGGGCGCGGAGATTCGCACGAATGCCGAAGTAGCAGGCATTCAAGTTAAGGATGGCAAGGCCGTCGGTGTCGCACTGGCGAACGGCGAAGAGATTCCGGCATGGACGATAGTTTCGAATGCCGATCCGGGCACCACGCTCTTACAGTTGATTGATCCCGGCGAGCTCGAGCCTGGTTTTCTAAACAAGCTTGGAAATTATCGTGCTCACGGAACAGTCGCAAAAGTTCATCTGGCGCTGTCGGCTCTGCCAAATTTCGGGTACAGAACCGCTCGCGGTAGCGAGCGGGTAACATCCGACACCAAGAGTCAGGAAACACTTTCCGGCCGCATTCACATCGGCCCTGACATCGATTATCTGGAACACGCGTTCGATGCGGCAAAGTACGGCGACTTTTCGCCGCGACCCTACCTGGACATAACGATTCCTACGTTGACCGATCCGTCGCTCGCACCCAGCGGCGCGCATGTGATGACGATTCACGCTCAGTTCGCGCCGTACAAATTGAAAGATGGCGATTGGAATTCGCGTCGAGAGGAGCTCGGCGACGCGGTGGTGAATACTTTGTCAGATTATGCGCCGAACCTGAAAGAATCGATCGTCGCGCGACAAGTGATCACACCGCTCGATCTGGAAAAGACCTACGGGCTAAGCGGCGGGCACATTCATCACGGCGAGATGTCTCTGGATCAGCTCTTCGCATTTCGTCCGTTGATCGGCTGGGCCCGTTACCGCACGCCGATCAAGGGATTGTATTTGTGCGGGGCCGGTACGCATCCGGGCGGGGGCGTGACCGGCGCGCCGGGAATGAACGCGAGCCGGGAAATAATCAAGGATCTGAAACGCCAGCCGAGATTAGCCCCGGCATTGGGCTAAACCTAAACGCAAAGGCCGCAAAGGAAGACGCAAAGTAACGCCAAGAAGAGAATTCTTTGCGACCTTTGCGGATAACTCTGCGACCTTTGCGTTTAACTATTCCTCTCGCGGAAAGACGGTTACCCCGCAATCTTGCGTCGCGCAAAGCCGATGATCGAACCGATCACTGTTAACGCGAAACCAAGTCCAAGGCAACCGAACGCAATGATCGTCCGCTGGCCTTCAGCAAAGCCGCTCGCAGCTTTGTGCAATGATTCCCGAAGCGTCGCGTCGTGCGGAATCGTCAAGAGTCCAATCGCGATCAGAAACGATCCCAATCCCATCAGCCCCAGCCACAAAGGAGTCTTCTTGGGACGCCCGAGCTTGCGCCCGATCTCGCTGCGCGTGTAGCTGTAGGACAGATAGACCGCGAGTCCAATCGTCAGCCACGCAACGAATCGCCACCATGACGTCGGCGGCAGATAGTACATCAGAAAGATGCACGAGACTGCGCCCAGTAGCGGCAATGGCCACGCGCCGAAGGGCACGCGAAATGGCCGATGGCGGCCCGGATCTTTGTAACGCAGGATGATGATGCCGACGCAGACCAGCACGAACGCGAAGAGCGTCCCGATGTTCGTTAGATCGACCATCTCGTCGATGCTCATCACCGCCGCGAAACCGCCGACGATAACCCCGGTCAGGATTGTGGTGACGTGCGGAGTCTTAAATTTCGGATGGACTTTGGCGAACACGGGCGGCAGCAAACCATCGCGCGCCATGGAAAAAAAGATGCGCGGCTGACCTAGTTGAAAGACCAGCAGCACGGCCGTGTGCGCGACCACCGATCCGAACGCGACGACGGCGCTCGCCCAACGCGCGTTCGGCGCCACGTGGTTCAGGGCCATCGTCAAGGGCTCGGCTTGCTCAGTCGACAATCGATGCTGCAGTTCCGGGTACGGAATCAATCCAGTGAACACGGCCGCAACGACCACATAGAAAATCGTGCAGATAACCAGGCTGGCGATGATCCCGATCGGCAGATCTCTGGCCGGGTTCTTGGTTTCTTCCGCAACTGTCGAGACCGCGTCAAAGCCGATATAAGCAAAGAAGACAACCGCAGCGCCGGCTAATGTCCCTCCCCATCCCATCGGTTGAAAGGGATGCCAGTTCGCTTCCATCTTCGCCGGCGAGACGAAATAAAAAGCGGCGCCGATGAAAAACAGCAGCACGAGGATCTTGATGCCCACCATCACGGCGTTGAACCCGGCCGACTCCCTGATTCCCCAAACGAGGACGACCGTGATCAGCATCACGATTAGAAACGCGAGCAAGTTGAAAACGATCGGCTTGCCGAAAAGATGCGGCGCATTCTCCATCAGGCCGGGAATCTTTCTCGCCGTCCGAAAGTCCGTGGCCAACCAATCCGGAATATTGACTCCGAATGCGTCCTGCATGAACGAGCGAAAATAGTTGGCCCAACTGATCGCCACCGCGACGTTGCCGATCGCGTATTCCAGAATCAAATCCCAACCGATGATCCACGCCACCAACTCGCCGAGCGTGGCATAAGAATACGTGTAAGCTGAGCCCGAGATCGGCACCATCGCGGCCATCTCGGCATAGCAAAGCGCAGTGAAGGCGCACACGATCGCCGTGATGCCAAACGAAACCATCAACGACGGCCCGGCGCCCGGTCGCGAGGCGTCGCCCGCCGCAGCCGTGCCAACCGTCGCAAAAATTCCCGCGCCGATAATTGCGCCGATGCCGAGCAGCGTTACATTGATCGGACCCAGCGTGCGTTTTAGCACATGACCCTTCTCTTGCGCCGACGCCAGGATGTCGTCGAGGTTCTTTGTCCGAAAGATTCCGCGCAGCATTCGCGGAGTTTCGCACGGAAGGCCAGAAACGTAAAGAGTAAACTGCGGTGTCAGAAGCCCGACCGTCAGGGAGGGCTCGATCATCGTCGGAGCCCTTGCTCACGCGCGGGCTTCTGACACTTTGCGCTTAGCCCTTCGCTCTTTGCGCTGGGCTCTTTGCCTTTGTTAGACTCCGCTCGAGTTCGATCAATCACCAACCATGACTTCAGAACCAAAATCGCGCGTGCTTTACGAGAATCTCGACACGAGTTTCGTCAACTTGTGGGGGTTGCTGCGCCACCTTTCGCAGCGCGCGTTTGTCGGGCGCGTGCACGTTGAGATGGATGACTACAGCGCGGATGTTTTCCTGACTGGATCCAACACGCCGCTCGTGCACGAAGTGGACCGAGCCGCCGGCACCGATGTGTTGGAAGAGGCGGCGATGCATCGGCTGGTGCTGCGCGCACGCGAATCGCCGGGGAAGATCAGCGTCTTTGAAGGCGTCGATGAAGCCGTTGCGGTGAAGAGCCTGGCGGCGGCCGCGAAAACGGAAGTCGTCGAGCCGTCAGTTGCGGTCGATGAAGTGTTCGTACCTCCGTCGATGGCCGTCCCTTTGATAGCGGAATCACCAGAGTCCAGCGCAAACGCGCGGTCTGATGTCGCGATGGAACCGGACGACATGATCGAATGGCAGGACGTCGTCAAAGTCAGCGGCGAATTGATCGGCGGCGTCGAGCGCGCAGTGAATGGCGCCACGTCCAATTTCACTGAACTGTTCCGGGCCGCGCGGGTAGAGATGGCTGACGACTACACGTTTCTCGATCCCACGTCAGGGAGTCTTGAATATTCAGACTCCGTCGTGCGTTCACGCGAAGAGTTGCCAGTCAACTCTTACGTAGCCGGATTGAGCGAAGCGCTACGCCGCGTCGTTGACAAAGCTGCGACCGGCGATCGCGCGCGGCGCGTTCGTGAGAGAGTTGCGCTTGATTTGTCGCTCGTCGCACGCAAGCGTCGGGAAGTGCTGAAGCGCGCCGGCTTTCAAGCGCACCTCGATCGGATTGCGGGCACCAGAGTGCAGTAGGCAGTAGGCAGAAGGCAGAAGGCAGAAGGCAGAAGGCAGTTGGATTATCCAGGGATCGAATGAGTCTAGATCAAATAATTAGGGCCGCTTCAGATCGGAATGCGCCGTTTGCCGCGTACCGCGTTCTGCCTACTGCCTACTGCGTTCTGCTTCCTGCCTTCTGCCTACTGCCTACTGCCTACTGATTTCAATGTCTTTCCGAAACATCCTTTTCCCCACCGACTTCACGCCGCACGCGCGTTCGGCTTTGAAGTACGCGGCGGCGTTCGCCCGTGAAGCGCGCGGGCGCATAATCTTGTTCAGCGTCCAGGAAGGCAGCGTGCCGCCGAATTTGATGACTCTTCCCGCGCATGTGCTGGAAGAGCAGGACACGAATTGGTTGCTCCAACTGCGGAACCAAGTAAAGGACCTGCTCACCGATCCGCTTTTTGCAGGACTTGAAGTCGAACCAGTGATTGTCGAGGGCGACCCCGCTCCCGAAATCGCCAATGCGGTGCGCGATTACGATATCGATCTGGTTACCGTCGTGACGCATGGCCGGCGCGGGCTGGCGCGCGCGATGTTCGGATCGACCGCGGAAGAGATCATCGCGGAAGCGCCCTGCCCGGTGTTGACGATCCGACCGCCGCAGCGCGACTTTGTCGAACATCGCGGCCACGAGACGGAAATCAATTTGAATCGGATTCTGCTGGCGACAAACTTTCGTCCGTCATCGATCGCGGCGACAAATCTGGCGCGAGAGTTGGCGGCAAACACCAAGACCGAGCTGCACGCGGTCTATGTGATCGGGGATTACTTTGAACAAATTTCGGTAATGTTTCCCGAAGGAGCGCGGGCGGCGCTTTCACGCATGCGCGCGGAAGTATCGGACCGGATGCAGACCTTTGCCGGCGAAGGCGACGGCCGCGTGACAACCCACATCGCCGAAGGCCGGCCCTATGCCGAGATTGTCAGGCTGGCGGAAAAAACTGACGCCGACTTGATCGTGATCGGCACCAGCGTTCATGCGTCATTGTTTGGCGGTGCGCCGGCGCTTGGCTCAGAGATCGAACGGGTCGTCCGCAACGCGCCCTGTCCTGTGTTGTGCGTGCCGTCAGGCCGCGTCGTTACTCCGCTGCCGGCGCTGGCGAGGGCAGAGCCAGTACCGCAGACTTAAGAACAGAAGGCAGAAGGCAGTAAGCAGACGGCACGACTAAGCAGGGCCGAACTTTTTCGGATCTGTCATCATACCGTTTAGCATCTTTCCAACTTCCTCATATCCTGCCGTGAGCCGATCTCGATTTTCTTTGGACAGGTAACCGCAATCAAAAGCAAAATCGAGCCAAACCTGAGTTTCGGTCCCTTCGGCGTCGCAATCCGTTAACTTGCTCACGAACATATTTGGGTATCGCCTCTTCCGAGACCCTTCGGCTAAGTTGGCTGCTACGCTACGAGAAGAGCGACGGATTTGATCGGTTAAGGAGTAGATTTCCTCCTTCGGAAACGCCTTCGACAAGTGAAAGATTTCCATCGCCAGCCTATAGGCAAGCTGGTAGACCTTCAGATCTCTATGTCCTTGCAGCATGGGAGTGCCTCCTGGAGGGTAAGATTGTTAGTTGCCTACTGCTTTCTGCCTACTGCCTACTTGCCTACTGCCTACTGCTTTCTGCCTACTTGCCTACTGCCTTCTGCTTTCTGCCTACTGCCTTCTGCCTACTGCCTACTGCTTTCTGCCTTTTTACTTGGCCGTTCCCTCGACCGGATAGCCCGCGGTCTTCCACGCCACCAGTCCACCCAACAACGCCGCCGCATTATCGAAACCTTTTTGTTTGAGTAGGAGCACCGCACCGGCGCTCGTGTGTTCGGCCGGTCAAGTACAGTAAGCCACAATCATTTTGTTGCGCGGCAGTTCATCGATCTTCGCCGCGACCTCGTTGGCGGGAACTGAAACCGCGCCGGGAATGTGGCCCGCCTTGAAGTCAGGCTCGCCGCGCGTGTCGATGATCAGCACGTCCTTTTTGTCCCAGAGCTTGTGCAACTCTTCGGCGGTGATGCGCCGGGCTTCGTCGGCCGGGTTTACTTTCGGCGTTGGGCTCTGAACTGGAGTGCTTGGAGTTTGCGGTACAAAGGCTTCTTGTGAATTACAGGCGGCCAACGCGCCAATGCCGATGACGAACGCAAGTGAAGATAATATAGCAACACGCATGAAAAGTTTCTCCTATTAATCTCTCTAAAGAACGCTCGGATAATTTACAACTTTGACGCGCGGATGGAAAGTGCGATGGCTACGGGCGTACCGAGTACCAACTTTAGTTGGACTTTTTCTGAGCTGAGAAAAAATACCACACTAAGTCGCGACTCTATACGCCGCTAATCAACGTCCCATTTCTTGCCGTAGTCGAGAATGGGATACTCGCGCCAAATCTTTGAAGCCGTTTCCTGGCCGACTCGTTCGATGAAATCCGCCGCGCTTGACCAAGGCCAGTCTTGCCATTTCTCGACATAGCCGTGATGCACCGGATTGTGATGAATGTAATTCACGCTGGCCCACAAATGGCGGTGCGACTTGATCCCGCGATCCAGGCAATTGTGCCAAACCTTCCGCCCTCGTTGATTGTCTTCGCTGTTCCACTTGAACGAACTACGGCCGTGAATTCTCCCCAAGCCCGCGCGGAGTTCTTTGAGGCGATCAGTCTGTACCAACAAGTGATAGTGATTAGGCAAGACGCACCAGGCATAAAGTTTGGTCGCAAACTCCGCACACGCATCCCGAAGGGCGGTTTCACATTCAGTCATTCTTTCCGGAGCGACGCCGATGACCTGCTTGTGCTCGTAACACGCTCCCGAGATCATGAATTGAAGGAGTCCCGCGAATTCCCAATGCGGCGGCGAATGCCACGGACGCTCTCGCAGGCGACGATACTCGACGGCTTCATGTCTCTGCTCGGGCGTCATTTTGCGATAGTCGTACATGAGTAACGCGACTCCGGAACAGCGGCGTACAGAGTAACAACTTTAGTTGGGCTTTTCGTTGAGGCCAAGAACAATACCCGACTAAAGTCGTCAACGAACGACACGACCCTGGATACCGGCGTACAGAGTACCAACTTCAGTTGGGCTTTTCGTCGCCCAAACAAAATACCCGACTGAAGTCGGTACTCTATACGCCGTTAGCTACAGTATCACTCGCCGGTCCCCTTCCCGTCTCGTCACGCGCTGGCGATCAAAGTATTCAAGCAAAGGGATCGCATACTTGCGCGAGATGCCGGCCAGCTCCTTGAAAGCCGGCACGTCGATCGAGCGGTCTGACTTCCGCGCCGCATGCTCGCGCAGTTTCCGGGTCAAATCGTCGAGCGCGCTCCGGTGAAAGAACATTTCGCCGGATACACGCACCAGCGCGCCCGAATCAATCAGCAGTTGCAGGATCTTTCGTCCATGCGTCTGCGCCGCCGCACCAATACCCGCCTTTGTGAAGGCTTCACTCATGCTCGGCGCAGACAGGGCCGCGTCTCGGTAAGCGCTCTCCAGCCGCTCTCGCAACTGCGTGTCGGCGTCCGAAAGCTCACGCTTATGTTGGCGCGCGCGCACAATATCTTTTTCGGCAACCAGCGCGCCGCCGGTTTCCAACTGATTCAGGACGACGCGAAAAACTTCCGGCGGCGCATGCGCAAAGTGACGCTCGCGCAAAGCTTCTTTTCCGAATCCACGCGACAAGGGCTCGCGCTGGTGATGCGCGGCGACTTCGGCGACGACCAGGCGCTTTAGTTCGTCAAGACTCGCCTTACTAACAAAAACTCCTTCCGCATCGACGATCGCGCCGCCGGCTAATGCCCGCGTCGCTGACTCTTCGATCACTTCGTCGCGCCAACCGGTACGCGCGGCAATGTCCGCGCGCCGCAAACCGTTTGCGCTCTCAACGAACAGAGCAAACTGTAGCGCCCGATCGCCGTGCGACAAGCCTACAAGCCGGGCGCGAACCGCCGTGACTTCCCTTGAGCGATGCTTCGACGCAAACGCATCGAGGATCGTTCCACCGCCAATCGTGCGCGAAGGCGAGTATGAACGCAGAATAAAACGATCGCCGAGCACGCCGGCCACGGGAGACTCCAGACGCAACTGCGCAAAACCAGTCTCGCCGGCTGCAATCTCGCCACCGTCTTCCAGCACGCGCACCCGCGCCAGAACTTCGGCGGCTCCCAGGTGCCCCCGCACTCGCTGTCGCGAACGCAGGCCACGTGGCGCATCCGCAAGCATCTGAATTTGCGCGTCGATGATTTGGGTGGGACGCAGACGGCCGGGGAGAGTCAGCGTCATGCCGCGTTCGATTTCTGCCGCTTCAACGCCACCGAGATTAATCGCCGTTCGTTGACCGGCGAACGCGCGGGCCACCGAAGCGCCGTGTACCTGTGCACCGCGCACGCGCACGCGCGTTCCCGGCAGAAACCCGACCGTCAGGGAGGGTGCGCGCACGTGTCCGCCGCCCGGCAACAATTCCAGCTCATCGCCTTCGCTTATTTCGCCGGCGATCAGCGTGCCCGTAACGACTGCGCCAAAGCCCCGCATCGTAAAAGCCCGATCGATCGGCAAGCGCGTAACGAAGTCTGAAGAACGTGACGGCGCTTGCAATCCAATCTCACGCAAAAGGTTCTTCAACTCGTCAATTCCCTCGCCCGTGCGCGAACTAACGGCGACGATGGGCGAGTTTTCGAGAAACGATCCGGCGACTAACTCCTGCGCTTCGTCACGCACTAGTTGAAGCAACTCGTCTTCGACCAAATCCTTTTTGGTAATGACGACGATGCCCTGACGCACGCCAAGTAGACGACAGATATCGAAGTGCTCGCGGGTCTGCGGCATCACGCTTTCGTCGGCGGCGATGACCAGCGCAACGATGTCGATGCCGTGCGCGCCGGCCAGCATGTTCTTGACAAAGCGCTCATGACCCGGCACGTCCACAAAACCTATGCGCACGTCGCCGAGATCCAGATCGGCAAAGCCTATATCGATCGTGATCCCGCGCCGCTTCTCTTCCGGCAGACGATCGGCATCGACGCCGGTCAGCGCGCGCACCAGCGCCGTCTTGCCGTGATCGATGTGACCCGCCGTGCCGACGATGATTGATTTCATAACTGGGAGCGCAAGCATCCTTGCCTGCATCTTCACGCTGAAAGCGTGACATTAAATAGCCCAGGGTAAGCGTAAGCGCCACCCTGGGATCGGAAACATCCAAGAGAACATCAGCCCGCTTTAGCGGGCGACAGAAGCCGATACATTTCTTACTCCACTGGTTCCCAAATGGAGATCTTCTTGCTCTTCAATGACAAATGACAATTGTCAAATCTCATATGGAAGATGTTTTCTGCCTTCGCTCTTTGCCCTTTGCTCTTTGCCGTCTGCGCTCTCATCCGTCCAGCGGACTCCTTACTCCGCGTCCTCCCTTATTCAAAACATGCGTATAAATCATCGTCGTTCGCACATCCTTGTGTCCGAGCAGTTCCTGCACCGTGCGAATGTCATATCCATCTTCCAACAAGTGAGTCGCAAAGCTGTGCCGAAACGCATGACAGGTTCCGTTCTTCCTCACCCCCGCTTTGCGCAACGCGCTTTTTACGGCTCGCTGTACGCTTTGCTCGGAAACATGATGCCGTCGTGTCTTTCCCGAGCGCGGATCGATCGAGTGCTTGTTGGCAGGAAACACGTACTGCCACGATAACTCCCTTGCCGCGCTCTTGTATTTTCGATCCAGGGCGTACGGCAGATAGACTTCGCCGCCACCGCGCTTCAAGTCTTCCTCATGCAACTGCCGCGCGACTTCGATCTGAACTTCCAGCGCTCGATTCAGCGACTGGGGCAACATAGTCAGACGATCCTGCTCACCTTTGCCGTCTCGGACCGTGACCTCGTTGCGGGAGAAATCGATGTCTTTCACGCGCAGTCGCACCGCTTCCATAATGCGTAGCCCCGAACCATAAAGCAGGCTGGCGATCAGACGATTCTCGCCGCTCAGGTGGGCAATCACTGCATTCGCTTCCTCTTTAGTGAAGACAACTGGCAGGTTCTTCGTTTGGCGTGCGCGCTCGACTCCTTCAATGTTCGGCGGCTCTAGCTTCAGCACTTGACGGTAAAGAAAAAGTAGGGCATTAAAGGCTTGGTTCTGGGTTGAAGCTGCGACGCGTTCATTGACCGCGAGATGCGTGAGAAAACTCCGCACGGCCTCGGCATCCAGGTCTCGCGGGTGGCGCTTTCCGTGAAATAGAATGAACCGTTTGATCCAATTCCAGTAGGTTTCTTCGGTGCGCAGACTCAGGTGCCGAAGACGCGCCACGTCCCGCACCTGGTCAGCCAGCTTCTTCTCGGCCATGTAATGCATAATACCGCATTTCGGGGTATTATAGTCGGGATTGACGCATATTTAGTAGTTCGACGCTATGATTGATCGCATGAAACGAATCATCGTAACTGTGGGCGCTGTATTTCTCGCGGCGGTAGCAGCATCGGCTCAACAACCACAGCCATCGCCAAGCCCGCTTGCTCAAGTCACAGGCACGGAGTCGAAGGGCGAGGTCGATCTACTGCTTGAAAAACTAAAAAAGGAAGGAGAACCTGTTCTCGCCGTTGCCGGTTGTCTCGACAAATGCAAAGACCCTGAGAAACTCATCACCAGCGGCGTCGTTCCAGGCAAGGCCGTGGAATTGCCGCAACCAACTTACCCGGCGCTTGCAGCCCGCGCGCACGCGTCAGGCGAAGTCACTGTCATGTTAGTAATCGATAACGACGGTGCGGTCATGGCTGCTCAGGTTGTAAATGGTCACCCGCTGTTGCGCGCGGCGGCCTTAAAGGCTGCGCGGGACGCTCGGTTCACGCCGTCGCTGCTGAACGGCAAACCTGTGAAGGTCGTCGGAACTATCATCTACAACTTTCTCCCTTAGCGACCGCGCGTATTCTAGCTACGCGTCGAACAATTCGTTGGACGCGAGCGGCGGGAGCGCCTCTCGCAACTTGCTTGGTGCGGCGAAGGGTGCTTTGATTCGCGCCGCCGCGTCAACTCAACCGTTGGGCGGAACTTTCTCGCTGTGACGATGTCTGAATATTCATGAAACGGATCATTCTTTTCATCGCTATGATTCTGATCCTCGTCGCGCTGCCGTCAGCGAACGGAACGCGCGCAATCACGACGTCGTCCACCTTCGAAACGGATACTGATTGCCTCGACCCAAACGTTCGCAAACCACAGACAATTTCTCTCGGCCGCATCGATTCCAGAGTTATTGATATTCCGAAACCCGTCTATCCCGTTGAAGCGAAAGATGCGAAAATCTCAGGCGTGGTCACGGCCCACGTTGTTGTTGATGAAACGGGAAAAGTTATCTGGGCGCGCGTTCGAACTGGCCATCCGCTTTTGCAGGTGGCTGTGAAAACGGTTGTGTGTCAGGCTCGCTTGAAACCATTCAGAGTGAATGGCCAGTTCATCAAAACCAACGGCGTGATCACGTATAAATTTGATTTGCCGTGACGGTTCCGCCCAACAAATCGTTGGACGCGAGCGGCGGGAGCGTGTTTTGTAACTTGATTTGTCCGGCGATGCTTGATTGGATTCGCGCCGCCGCGTCAACTCCGGCGTTATGTCGCAATCCCCATGACCCACGTGCTTAGAAATCTCACGCTGTTCTTAACTTTCATTGCCGCTGTTGTGCTGGCCGGTTGCTCTGCACACGATTTCGCACCTGCATACGCAATCTCGAAGCTCGACTTGCCGAACGGAAAGACCATCTACTTCAAACGTGAGGTGCGCGGCATCAACGGCGACTATGACGTGGTAGCAATTTCCCCAAACAGTGATCCATGCGCCAGCGTTAACGACGACACCGATTATTGCATCTGTTCGTGGCGTGAGTTCGTGTACTACAAGTTGGATGGTGACATGCTACATCTCTATTACGCGACGGCTGACCATGTTCCGGCGAAGCCTTTTCCCGTTAAGGTTGTCAATCATGAAATAAATATCATGAAGGTTGACGAATTCAAACGCGATTACTTGTCCCAGGGAATCACCCGCCTCGATTTAGTGGTTGACGGCGCAAAACGATGCGGTTAATTTCCTTTGCAGGTGCGACATAACAAATCGTTGGACGCGAGCGGCGGGGGCGTGTTTCGTAACTTGCTTAGTGCGGCGAAGGGTGCTTTGATTCGCGCCGCCGCGTCAACTCCAACGTTCGCGCGCTCGAAGGACCACGAAAGGGCTGAACCATGACCGACAGGCAGTTTCTTTGGTGGTTGTCGGGCGGGGTCAGTGCGTTGGCCCTTGCCGGTTTCTTCTGGTTCGGCGTCGGTTTGGGCGCGCCTGCAGCGAACGCCGGATGGTTGGTCTTCGGTTTGTCGACCATTTTCCAATTCGGTGTGGGGGTGGGCCTGCTATGGTTGGCGGCTCGGCTTCGGCGTCGATCGGGGTTCAGGGCATCAGAATTGCGGCAACGTGGCGCAGGCGAGCAACGTGAGACCCGGCGAATTCGTGCCGTGTTCTTCTGGACCACCTTGGGCCAAGCGCTGCTGATCGGGCTCGGCGTGTGGTGGTGCGTGCGTGCGAACAGGCGCGAGATGATTTGGCCATGGATTGGCCTAATTGTGAGCCTGCACCTGGTGCCCTTGGCGAGAGTGTTCCACGTCCGGGCGTACTATGTGACGGCAGTCGCGGGCGGCATCATCTCCGTCATGGCGCTCGCGGCTCCGGGCACATTCCACAATCTGGCATACTTTGGTGGTGTCATGGCCACGATCACGTGGCTCTCCGCAGCATATCTGCTTCGCAATGCGGACCGGATCGCGGCGGAAGTGGTGAAACAGAAATGGCCGGTCTAACCTGCGCGGTACAATCGGCGGGCGCTCGAACAATTCGTTGGACGCGAGCGGAACCAGCGGGCTTGTCATCGACAACTTGTCCGTAACGCAGTTGTCTGCCGCCGCGTCAACTCAACCGTTGGGCGACTTCCGGTTGAGCCACTTTGCTAGAACATGCTGAGCAAAAAAGTCCTCCAATTCGTTTTCTTAACATTCCTGATCAGTTGGTCAGTAGCCCTGGCCGCCTACCTGCTCCACATAACCTACGGCTCAATCCTGTTCTATGTCATCATCGCAGTCTGTTATATGCCCGCACCAGCGTATGCCACTTTGATCCTGCAGAAGCTGGTATATCGTGGTTCGTTGAAGCCATACGGGTTCACGCTCAAAAACTTGTCGCCGCGCTGGCTCTTGATAACTACCGTCGGGTTTGTATGGTTCATCGTCCTGGGAACATTTGTGGTGATTGCCCTGTTGGGAAACGTATTCGGAGTAGCTCTCTTTGGCAGGATTGATTTCAGCGAAGCTGCGTTTTTACAGCAGCTCACCATCTTTGCCCGTGGTTTTTTTGGTGACGTGCCTCAACATCTTCCCATTCCGCCTGTTGCCATCTTCTTGCTCAGCCTGGGGCAAAGTGTTATCGCCGGGTTTACCGTCAATCTTCCATTCACTTTTGGAGAAGAGTTAGGCTGGCGCGGATTGTTGTTGAGAGAGACACAAAAGTCAGGAGTTCTGAGAAGCAACTTATTTATTGGCGTGGTGTGGGGATTGTGGCACGCACCGATCATTGCGCAGGGGCACAACTATCCGGGCCATCCGGTAGCGGGAATATTTATGATGACTTTATTTACAACGACTCTATCTTTCCCGATGGCCTATTGCCGATTTAAGTCCAGGAGTATTCTGGGGCCAAGTGCACTTCATGGAATGTTCAATCCGCTCGGCGTGCTGACGGCGCTGTTTGTTGTAGCTGCAAACCCGCTGTTTGGATTTGTGGCAGGCATCGCTGGTATTGCGGTCACCTTATTGTTGACCGTGGGTATATATTTCTTCGATAAGAAATTTATACGAGACTATCAGACATTGTGAGTTGAAATGTGGCGGAACAAAGCAGGCCGCTCATCAGGCTCTATCGCCGCCCAACACATCGTTGCAGGTGAGCCGCGATTGGGTGTCTCTCAACTTGAAAGATAGAATCCCCGTTGTGCGCCGCCGCGCGGCCACCTGAACTCGGCCGTTGCGTTGCGCTGCTCAACTAACCGCGAAGCGGTTGCAGACAGTAGCCAGGGGTAAGCGACCGAAGGTCGCGCCACCCCTGGATCGTGTCAGATAATTCTTCCGCGCCCTGAAGGGGCGCAATAGATTTAGATTCCATTACGAGGCAACATCTTTCGCCGGCTAAAGCCGGCGCTGGAAATCAAGGGGACGTGATCCCCGGGTTACGTTCGCTGCGCTCGCTCACCCGGGGCTACCATCTGTCGTCGCTACGCGACTCGTTGACGCGGACATCTGCGTTGACTCTTTGCTGAGTTGGCGTTATCAACGTCGGGCGCATAACAACTCGTTGGGTCGCCCACGGGACGCTTGGTTATCGTTGTGAAGAGTAGAACGGAGGAAGCATGAATCTGTTGACGATAGTGCGAGTCGTGGCAGTCGTTTGTGCCGGGTTGATGGCTGGCATCTATTTCGGGTATCGCACAGGAGATTACTATGCTCTCCAAAAGCTCAGCCCATCGAACTTCGTCCAGTTTCAGCAAGTCGTGCACGTGCATTTCGCCAAGTTCATGCCGCCCTTGGTCTTGATTACCCTGCTGGCAGCGCTTGCCTGGCTCGTCATGGTAAGGTCGCAATGGAGATCGGCGGAGTTCTGGCTCATCGCAGCGTCCACGTGCGGAATAGTCCTCATTGCTGCGATGACTCGCGCTGTGAACGTTCCGCTTAACAATCAGCTCATGACTTGGGACATCGCCGCTCCGCCGAGCAATCTTAGAGAAATATGGGCACCTTGGGATCGTGTTAACACCATTCGCACGTTTGTCGCCACGGTTGTCCTGATCTTCGAGGCTGTGGCCTTGAGCATCAGGTCCTCGATTGGTCGGCTGTGAATCTGGATAAGGAGGCGGCCCGACACTTCGTTGGACGCGAGCGGAACCAGCGGGCCTGTCATCGACAACTTGTCCGTAACGTGGTCGTCTCCCGCCGCGTCAACTCAAACGTTCGGCCCAAGTTCCACCGGAGTGGAAAGAAGGTATGGCCCGGCTGAAGCAACAGTGCTCATTCGCAAAATAACGACTGAATTTCTTATACGCGGAGGCAAGTCATGGAGATTGAAGTGATTGACGCGAAGAAGACCGCCATGATCGTGGTCGATATGCAAAACGACTTCGTGGCCGCGGGCGCTGCGATGGAAACGCCTGCGGCACGTGCAGTGGTGCCTAAGCTCGCCGAAGCGCTGAACATCTGCCGCGATGCCCAGATCAAAGTCATCTATACGGCGCATGTGCACCGCCGTGACGGGTGCGATATGGGACTCTTTGATGACATGCATCCGCCGATCGCCAATCGTGCGGCGTTAGTCGATGGCACACCGGGGGTGGATATCTACCCTGAGTTGGCGCCGGCAGCCGGGGAGCATGTCATCAAGAAGCATCGCTACAGCGGCTTTTTTGGCACGGACCTGGACATTATCCTGCGCGAGTGGGGTGTCGATACCGTCATCATCTCGGGGACGACCACCGAGAATTGCTGCCACGCAACAGCACGGGACGCGATGTTTCGCAACTACCGGGTCGTCTTTCTGTCGGACGCGACAGCAACCTATGACTATCCGGACCGAGGATGTGGCGCGATGCCAGCAGCCGAAGTCCACCACGCCACGCTGGTGATCCTTGCGGCATCAACGGCCCATGTGATGTCGGTCAACGACATGAAAGCGCGAATATCGCGACGTGAATGACCGCGCCTGGCCTAACAAATCGTTGCAGGTGAGCGGCGGGGGCAACGAATTGCGGATTGCGAATTTCGAATTGCGGATTGAATGAATTCGCGCCGCCGCGTCAACTCAATCGTTATGCCGCTAACTCTTTCCCGGGCGGAATTGACTCGTTGATGTGCTGCATGATAGATGCAGCCTGCGATTAGTCTTCCAATTGACCATAACGTGACGGTTAGAAGGGACGAACCATGTTATGAAACCGGAACGATCTCAATGGGTGATGATTTTCCTATCGCTTGCTCTGGCAACAGGAGTGTTCCTGTGGCCCGCCGGCCTGAGAACCGCAGGCGGGCAGATTGGAGAATGGAGAGTGTGGATGAAGGTTTCTCCTTGTTCGGGCAAGACGGACTGGGTCAGCGTCGCGAAGGAGAACCCGACCACCGGCGGCGGCGGACCTTTTTTTGAACAGTTTCCGGGCTCTCATTCCTGGAGCACGTTTGCCGAGGCGATGGCCGAGGCGACTACGCTCTGAATTTCCGTCCCATCGGCCGTGACCAGGAACCATTTTAAGAATTCGCCATTCTTAATTTCGGCCACGATTTTTTCGCCGTCATCGAGCGCGTGTATTTCTACCCGTCTTCCGTCGGCGAACTTCTTGTCTTTGAGTTTTGCCCGCAAGTCGATCTCCCGAGTCACGGTCTTTCTCCCCTGGGCCATGGTCGTCATACTCAACAGGCCGCTCAGCCCGATGAGAGTTATCGCCAGGACGGCGGCAACTGCCGTCAATTTCAAGTAACTGAATGTTGTTCTCATTTCTTCTTTCTCCTTTTTTGCTGAACTATCGTTGTTGTGTCATGGCTCGTTGGGTTGCTGGCCCCCGAACCCTTCATGTTTGGAAACAGACGCACCTTACGCGAATCAGAAATCGGGTGGCGTGGCATTTCCTGAATTCCGAAAATGCCACGGTTGGATTCCGTCTCCCTCTCTCTTTGGGAGAGGGCTGGGGTGAGGGGCGAAGCTACGGCAAGATAGAAACGGAGGTTGGCATCCCGCCACCTTCGGCCCCAACCCTCTCCCAAAAGGGAAAGGGCATGAAAACCGTATCGATTGGTTATCTGATCACGCTCCACGATCCGACGCGATCAAAGCCGGTGTTCAATCCGGAGTCATCGGTGATCAGCAAGTACTGTTTGTAGTTCTTTCTCGCGGCCGGGTGTTTGAAGACAACTGACCAGGTGACTTTCACGCTGCGCCCATTCGGGCCACTGCCGTGCACACTGGTCTGGGCCAGATGCAGTTCGGCAAAACGACTGGACAAGATCGTATTTGAGCCGGGCGTACCGGAACTCCAGGTCTGGGTGTCCGGATCGTAGAAGTGAACCAGGTTGTTGTTCTCGTCGAACTGAACCCAGAGCGCGACCGTGCGCTCGTCATTGTCGCGGTCTTTGCCCTTACCCCGTTCCTGATCTCTTTCGTCGCCATCGTTGTCATTCTTCTTCGAGACGCGAAAGTCTATGGTGGCGATGTTGTGCCAGCCGTCGATGTCGCTGCAGGTTGTGGTGAACTGCTGCACCTGACCCACCTGGCTCGATCCTGCACTCGGATCGTTGACCCCGCTGTTCGGTGGCTTATTCCAAACGCCGGCAACTGGTTGGTCTAAGAATTGGCCGAAGGTGAACGACACATCAACGTTCGTGGTGAAACTGTTATCCAGGAAAACAGTGCTGGTGGCAGAACGATAGAGACCGAGCGTGTCTTTGCCGTCGCCATTCCAATCGCCGACGACTGGCAAGTCTCCCGGCGCTCCCAGGCCAAAAGAGATGTCTACGACGGTGGCGAAACTGTTGGTCAGAAAGTAAAAGTTATTGCTCGGACGATACACACCGACCGTGGTAATGCCGTCGCCGTTCCAGTCTCCAGCAACAGGCAGGTCGCCCGTATCGCCGAAAGGAACCGTGATGTCGACCGTAGGAGAAGAATTGTTGGTGTTAGTGTTAGTCAGCAAGAATGTGCTGGTGCTGGGACGATAGACGCCCGGAGTGTCGCGGCCATCGCCGTTCCAATCGCCGACCACCGGCAGGTCTCCGGCTTGTCCGAAGTTGACGGTGCGAGTAGAAATGAAGACGCCGCCCGCTATGGGCGCCGGCTGTCGCAGGAGAAACTGCCCGTTGCGAAAAACGCCTACGTCACTAATGCCGTCACCGTTCCAATCACCTGCGATGGGTAGATCGCCGGCTTGACCAAAGGCAATCGTGGCGTTCGGCGCGCCGGCGGTGTTGGTGTTGCGCTCGAGAAACTGGCTGGTCGAGGGGCGGTAGACGCCGATGGTGTCAGGAGGCAGAATCGGCTGCCAACTGGGCTCAGCACCACCCTGCGCGGGGTTAGTCGTGAGTCGCGTCTGGCCCGTGCCGTCGGCGTTCATGACGTAAATTTCGCTGAAGGCGCCGCCGTCTCGCGCGCTCTGAAAGGCAATCTTGGTTCCATCGGGGGAGAAAACCGGCCCGGAATTACCTCCGGACGTAGTAGTCAACTGAACTGGATTGGCGCCGTTGGCATTCATCACAACAACTTGGAAAGGAGATCCTGGAACCTGACGGTCAAATACGATCTTCGCTCCATCGGGGGAGAAGGCAGGATTTTCATCAGCCGCCGCATTATTCGTCAGTCGCGTCGAGTTCGTGCCGTTGGCGTTCATCACGTAAATTTCCGCGTTACCATCTCGCAGACTGTCAAAGATGATCTTCGTCCCGTCTGGCGACCATGAAGGGCGAAAGTCGTTCGCGCTGTTATTGGTCAGTCGCGTCTGGCCTGAGCCATCGGCGTTCATCACGTAAATCTCAAAGTTGCCGTCACGAGCGCTATGAAAAGCGATCTTGGTCCCATCGGGCGACCATGAAGGACGGCCGTCCGTGTTTGGGACGGATGTCAGTCTGGTCTGATTGCTGCCATCGGTGTTCATGACATAGATTTCAAAGTTGACATCACGATTGCTCGCGAAAGCGATCTTCTTACCGTCAGGTGACCAACTGGGATCAAATTCATCCGCCGAATTATTGCTCAGATTAACCTGATCGGTGCCATCCGGTTTCATCGAGAAGATCTCAAAATTTCCCGTGCGTAAGCTGTCAAACGCGATCCGGCCATTGGAAGGCGGCGTCGCTTCAGCGCGTGACGCCAAAAGGAATAGGCTTGTCGCCAGGGCGAACAGGGCAACGGTTACCCGGGTAATCTGAATTTGTCGAGTTCTCATTTTGTTTTGGTCTCCTCTGTAATTTAACCGCCGCACTCTACGCGAGTCAGAAATCGGGCGGCGTGTCATTTCCTGAATTCCGAAAATGCCACGGTCAGAAAGGCGTTGAGTGGCGATGATGGGTCGGGCGGCGTAGAGACTGGTAAGGGCTCTGTCGCGGAACTAAAGAGGCTGAACGAGACGCCGGCGCACCTTCTAACCGCGATGCGGTTGCGTCCTCCAGCCCAGGGGTTGCCGCCGCGGCTACCCTGGGAAGAAGGAGAAGGAGAAGGAGAAGGAAGAAGCGGAGGAGAATAATTGTCAACCGCAACGCGGTTGCGTCACTGGCATCGGAGAGATTCACCCAAGCGGCGCAACCGCGTTGCGGTTGAATGACTAGTCAATTCTCTTTTCCCAGGGTAGCCGAAACGGCAACCCTGGGCTGGAGGGTGTAACCGCTTTGCGGTTTAGTACCTGGCCTCTCTGCCGCCAGGGCACCTTTGTGTTAGAACTTCAGAGACCGGGCACTAGCGGCGCGCTGGCTAACGCGACGAGTCCAGTGTGCGCCGCGCAAGAGAATCGCGAACCAATGAGCAAGATTTCGCCTGAAGAATTACCGAACCGCGCTTTTCAGTTGGCGTATTTCCTGCACTGTGAGCGCAAGACGGCCACTGAGATCGCTACGCGCGCGCTGAACAAGCTGCAACTCGCGGCAACGGCGCAGGGCAAGCGTCTGTACTATCGCTTGACCGGACGCGCGGACGCGCGCAAGGCGCGGAGCAAGGTTTCGCTGGGAGAGCCGCACCTGCTCCAGCGGCTGGTTTACGTGGAATCGGAAGAATACGAGCGACGGAAAGAAGCAGCCGCGCAAGACTCTCAAGCTCAGACCGCGATCACGCCGGCCCGCCAGACTGACCTGGTGGTTTATTTCATCAAGCACCTGGTGCGCATCACCACCAAACGCAATTCGTTCTATGTAACGCTGGGCCTGAGTCGTTTGCTTTACAACTATACGACGCCGGAAACGATGGAGCTCTACAACCTGGTCATACAGGATCCTGACCGTGTACACGATGATTATTACTATCGCTCAAGAAAGGGAGTGCTATTGAAGGAGTTGGAAGAGCGATTCGGCGCGCTGGTCGAAGTTGCGACGGGCGCGCGAGGTGAACAGCGCTGGCAGTCCGGTGAAGATGCTTCGCGTCATGCAGAGCTGGTGCGCGAGTGTCTGATTTGGTTTACGCCCTGGGCAACGCCTTGCGTCGTGCCGGAGCAATTTGATCCTCTGAGCGAAACGATCGATCAACTTAACTTTCAAGGCCGTCTCCCTGAAGAGGAACACGAGGTCGAAGTGAATCGCATACATGCAGCCTTACACCCTGAATGCTTCGCGCGTCTGGCCGCAGCCACTCGCCTGTCTGCGCCCGACGAACGATTGGAACTACCGCATTTCTTTCTTGCCGACGACAAGGACGACCATGACCAGGGTTCGCGTACGCCGCCCCATCTGTCGGCCGACGAGCTGCGCACCATCAACGGCCTCCTGGCTCAGGAAGCCACGCGGCGGAAATCTGTAGCGGCCGGCTTCCTGCGCGTGCTGGTTGACGGGATTCAACTGGCCGAGATTAACGCCGAGCAACCCGCCGCGGCCCAGTTCGTCGTGGACGAGGGCGCTGAGATCATCGAGGTCTACAGCGCGGACCAGCGCGGCGCGTTGCTGCTGGCAACTCATTTACTGAATTTCGATGGTTCCCGTATACACAATTCCAGTATCACGATCGAGGGCCGGCAAAAAATCTCTTTCACGACAAACTTGTTGCGAGATCCAGCCGGCATTTCTGATCGAATCGAAGTCAAGGTCGCTTGCGAGGAAACCGCGCCGGCGCGCGTGGCCCTGTCCGCGGCTCGACGGGGGTGGTCTTTTCTGACCGGGTCTTCGACCAGTCTCGCGTTCCCTTCCCCAGCCTGGCTCAGGCCCGTTGCGGCTTTCGCTGTCTTGGTGCTGCTGTTCGCGGGTGCATGGTTGCTCTGGTCGAATCGACCACAGCGCGATGACATCGTCAGGAACATCCCGACGCCGTTGCCAACCGCGGCGCCTGCGACCAGTCCATCACCTCAGCGCTTGCTGGAAACGCCCGTCAACAAATCGACACCCGGCAACAACGAGGCGGCGCCTCCGGTGTTGGCTCAACGCAGCACCACCCGCGAACGTGATGAGAGTTTCGTGGGGCGCAGCCTGTTACCGAACAGTAGTGCGAACACCGAACCCGATGAAGCCGGGACGCGCGGAGTTTGGAATCGCGAGTTAATGGGCAAGCCTTTGAGTGAAGTGCGCCGAGTTCACCTTCAGACTATGGGCGATACTGCCATCAGCGAAGAGCTGTTAACTCAGTTGCGCGCGCGGCTGACCGGAAACTCGGGCGTGCGGCTCTCTGAAGCCGAGCAAGCCGATGCGGCCCTGAAGATATCCATCCGACGGACTTCTTTGCGTCCTGATGATTCGCGGGTGATTGTGATCGTGCGCGCGCTAAACGCAAACGGCTACGTCGTCTGGCCGAGCTCGCGGCGCGGCGCAAGCTGGCGCTATGTTGGCCGGCCTGATTATGTCGCTGCCCGAGTTGTGGGTGATTTGGCGAAAGATATCGCGCGATCCAATGTTCGTCGGTAAGCGTGGCAGTTGTACGACAAACTTCAGTTTGTCGCTTCCGGTTACTCAAGCAAGGACAAACTGAAGTTTGTCCTACATCAACGCGGTTCGCCCTGCAAAGTGAATCCAGCCCAATAGTAAGGCGACGACCAGCGCTTGTCGTGAGTCATCGATACCTGCGCTGCGCGCAGCGCGGCGGCCGGTGACAATTTCTCCGTCAATAATCCGCGATAGAAACGTTTCATCAGTTCGGCGGTGGCCTCATCCTGCACGTCCCAAAGGCTCACCATCACGCGCGCCGCGCCCGCATACATGAAACTCTGCGTCATGCCCACGAGACCCTCGCCGCGAATCTCTTTTCCCAAGCCCGTGCGACAGCCGCTCAAGACAATCAAGTCCGCCGGCAGTTTCAAATTGTAGACGTCGGCGGCGCGCAGAAAGCCGTCCCGATCGTCCCCCTTCTCGTCAATCAGCGAAAGCACTATGCCGCTAACTTCCGGATGGGCGCTGCTGATAAAGCTGTGCGTGGCGAAATGGATGATGCGGTATTGGGAAAGCTCGGGGTCGAGCGCCGTGCCGCGCCTGGCGGAAAAATCCAGCAGACTCTTGCTTTGTTGAGCCGAAGCAATCGCCGCGATGCCTTCCGCCTCTTTGCGCGTGAATGGCAGGCGGCCGAGATTCGCGCCAGCGTTTTCGCCGCCGGCGTCACTTGCTGCGCGGGTGAGATCAGTGAACTCCTCCGCCTGAACCCCGCGATTCTTCGCCACCAGGCCAGGCGCGGGACTGATACTGTTCTTTTTCGCCGCGAGGGACTGATAGCGTTCGTCTTCTCGGTCGAATACGGGGTCAGCGAAAATCGCGATGGTCCGGGGAGCGGGTACGCGTCCCGCAAGTTCTTTTCGCATGATCGCCAGAGCTGAAGCCGAAGGAAGATTAGCGACCTCGTGATTCAAAACCAGAGGCTGGCCTTTCGCGCTCTGCGGCGTTGCGGCTGGCAAGATCGCAAACGGGACATAGTACAGACCGCCATCGGGCACAATCAGCACGCGCTTTTTTGTCAGGGCCTTTCCGGCAGGGGCCAGCACCATTCGGCTCAACAGGGACGTCGCCTGCAAGAGTTCGGTGTCGGCTTTGGCAACGCGCACTTTCTTCTCGGCGACGGTCTCAAACTTGATGCTCCGGTTGCGCGCCGTCAGCAGCTCGTACACATTTCTCGCAGCCTGATCAATCTCGCTGCGTTTGGGCAGCTCAAGCACCTGCGTCGAATCACTCGTGATGACCCAAAGGAAACTACGATCCTTTCCGAGAGAGTATTCCAGCAAGGCCGAGTCCTTATCTAGCAGCGCTTGCGCTTCCGCCACCGACACCGTTTGAGATTGCATCAAGGCGGCATAGCGCGGACTGGCCTTGCGGATCTGCGCTTCGAGTTGTTGGAGTTCCTCCTCGGTCTTCGTATAGTCGCTTTTCGCGACCGCGACTCTGTCATCTGCGGCCCGGGCCAGGACCAGACGCGAGAGTAGGCCGGCTTTCTCCCCAAGTTTCGTCCGTAGTCCGCGTTCTCGGTCCAACAGATCTTTATCCACGCCCTGGCGAATGTCGGCGCGCGCTACCGCCAGCAATTCAAGCAATGAACGGGCGCGCGCTTTTTCGCTGGCGGCAAACGCTTCCCTGTCATAGCCCTTCTCCGGCGCCCGCTTATGCAAACCCATCAACAAAGAAATTTGGGATTCGTAGATATCCCGGCTGGCCTTCGAGAAAAACGAGGTGCGCAACTCCTGGGTTGAGATCCGGCTGCGCACCGACTCGATCAGCTCGATGGCTTTCCTCATGTTCTCTTCGGCTTCGACGTACTGTCCGGCTTTGAATTCAGTCTCAGCCAAAACCCGATGAACGCCTGCGGTTAACCGCGGCGATTCCATTCGCGCGAAGAGTCCGAGCGCTGTCTTGAAATTGTCGATGGCCTTGGGCAGATCCCCCTGCCGGTCATAGACTCTTCCTATCCCGCGGTATGTGCTTGCCTGTTCGAGGCTGAGTTTCCACTCGACACTATTCTTCAAAGCCTGCCCAAAATACTCCAGCGCATTCTGATCATCTCCCAGTGCAAAGTACGCATTGGCAATGTGACCCAGGCAACTCTGCACGCCGGCGGCGTCACGCGTTTGGCGCATGACCGGCAGCGCCTCTAGCTGCATAGCCAGAGCCCTCTGGTGATCGCCCAGGCTGGCATATACAGCGCCGAGATCCTTAGTGTTATGCGCCTCGAGGTTGCGGAGCTTGTATTTGCGCGCAATGACCTGAGCCCGGCTGAAGTAGTCGATTGCTTTCTCTGGCTCGTTCAACGTGGTGTAGGTCGTGCCGATGTTTCCCAACGTGAGGGCAGTGTCTTCTTCCTTGCCGGCCTGTAACAGCGTATCTACGCAGAGCCGCATGTAGAAAAGCGCGTTTTGAAAATCGTCCACTCGATAGTAGATGAATCCGAGATTGTTGTAGATCGTCGCTTCGTTTCCCACGGCGCCGGCTTCTTTGGCCAGCGGAATACCGCGCTGATAAGTTTCGATTGCAGTCTTCTGCTCCCCCAAAACCTGATACGCGATTCCGGTATGGATAATTGCTTCGATCTGCCCGCGCTTGTCTCCCAGCTCGACGCGAAGCTGTTCTGCCTCTGCCAGTTTGGTTAACGCCAGGCGCACGCTGACTGCGCCTCGTTTCTGTATGAGTTGTCTGGCTTCTATGAAATCCCGGGTCGCGCGAAAGGATTTGAAGTCATCAGCGGTGGCGTCGCGCACTGCGGTGAGGGTGGCGGTATAGCGACCTGCGGGTGCGCCCTTTTCATTAGCGCGGACTTCCAGGGTGTATTCGCCGGCGTCTGTCAGCGCGGCTTGGATCTCTTCCGGCCCGTTTCTGCCGTTGGGAGAATCGAGTTCGAGAACCTGCTGGCCCCCGGGCGCGGCCAGCACCAGCGCGACATCCAGTCCCTGCTGTTCGATTCTTACGCTGACATACTGATTCGCCGCAACCGTAATTCTGTAAACATGCTTTTGTTCGGGCGTCAGTTCGCGCTGAATGGTCTTGCCCACTTCCAACAGCGCGGTCTCCTGGTTCTGAGCGTTGGCAGGTGAACCTGCAGACGAGATCGAGAGTGCCGATCCCAGCAAGGCGATGCCGGCCACGGCAAAACGACGTTGCCGGGAACACTCTAGAAGACTGGACACTTCTCGACCTTCTTTCTGCAAAGAAACAACTGCCGGCAACGCATTACGTACGCTCAGGCCGCGAATGATTTCACAGGTCTGCTTCCTCTTCAAGCGGGCTGGGTCCGATGCCCCGCGCATACGTACCGTTTGTCAGCGAATCGTCAGCACGACAATCTCTGGCGTGACGCGAAAGCGAACCGGAAGAATGCTGGTGCCGATGCCGGTCGTTACGAACATGTGATGGCCGTTTTCGAAGACATGGCCGGCAGTGTATTTTCGCCCGAAGCGAGATGGCACGATGGGTGTGCCGATCAAAGGAAGGTTCACCTGCCCGCCGTGCGTGTGTGCGGCCAGCAAAAGCGGCACGCTCGGCGGCAGGTGAGGAAACACGTCTGGGTTGTGCGTTAGTGCGATCATGGTCGCGCCTTCAGGAACTTTCGCAAGCGTTTCGTCAATGTGTTGCGGGCGTGTCCACGAGTCCGCAAGGCCAACCAGCCAAAACGACTTGTCTCGCCATTTGATCTCCGCGACTTCGTTCTCCAGAATCGGAATGCTGTTAGCCTCAAAAGCTCGACGCACCTTCCCGCCGTTGTACCACCAATCATGATTGCCGAGTACTGCGTACACACCCAGCGGCGCGTGCAGACTCTTCATTGCCATGGCGGTTACTTCCGGCTCGACGCGTCGGCTGTGCCAACTGTTCGGCGACATGTAATCACCCAGCAGCACGATCAAATCGGGATTCTGTTGATTGGTGAGTTCAACGATCTTGCGCAGCTTGTTATCGTTGATGAAGGCCCCGCCGCTGTGTATGTCTGAGATCAGCGCGACGCGCAACCCGCTCAGCTCTTTCGGCCAATCGTCGATCTGGATTGTTTCCTGATGAACGACGAGACGGTTGGGTTCAAAGAAGAATCCCCAAACGAGGCAAGACAGCACGAGCACTAACAACAGGCCCGCGACGGCGCGAATGATTTTCTTCCCCCTAATTGAAAAACCCATCCCTTTCCAGGTGCCTTCTCCGTGGAACTCTGTGATGCCTCTGTGCCTCTGTGGTAAAAGATCGTTCACCACAGAGGCACGGAGAACTCACAGAGGCTCACAGAGAATTAGACTCGTTAGGAAAGTATTCGCGCCAGCGTCTATCAACCAGTGTTGCAATGTCTTCACGCACGACCAACTCGTCGGGAAGAGTTGGTTTCTTGCGCGCATCGATCACGATCGGGCCACGATAAGAAAGGTGATGGCGAACCACGTTAGTCTCGGCGGCGTAGACATCGCCTGCCGGTTCAAAGCGCGTCCACGTGGACCACAAGAAGTCCGTAGCTGAACCCGCGACGCTCGCGTCATCGTGCAAAATCACCAGCGGCCACTGCGCAAACACCGGTTCGTGCGCGAGGCGTGCAGCCTGTTGCGGCTCTGATGAATACGGCGCGCCCTCGATAACCAGACAGCCGCCGCAGAAGACTTCCGCGCGTGAGATTCCATTCGGCAAGTCACCGTGAAACTCTCGCGACAGATCGCGCACGGGCTCGCCCAATCCCATCAGAATCGCCTTGCTGCCCTGATTCACCTTACCGCTGGTGTAATCGAGCGTGTCCATCGAAGTGTTTGCGAAGATGAAAAAGTCTGTCTCCCATCGCACTCGCGCGAGAATATGTTCCAGCACTCGGCGAAAATCATGAAGGTCGACGGCCCCGTCTGTGAGCATCAGGAACTTCGTTAACGCTAACTGACCTTCGCCCAGAATCCGAAAGCCGGCGACCAAAGCCTCGCGCGCGTAGCGCTCACGCACAACGGCTGCCGCCAGCGAATGAAATCCCGTCTCTCCGTACGTCCACAAATCGCGGACGCTAGGCATCACCAGCGGAAACAGTGGCGACAAGAGCGACTGCAGGTAATCGCCGATGAAAAAGTCTTCCTGCTTTGGTTTGCCGACGACGGTCGCCGGATAGATCGCATCGCGACGATGAAAAACGGCGTCGCAATGAAAGACAGGATAGTCGTGCCGCAGCGATTGGTATCCGTAATGATCGCCGAACGGGCCTTCCGGCCGGCGCTCGTGCGGCGGCACGTTGCCAACTAACGCAAACTCAGCTTCGGCGACTAAGCGGCGACCACCGCCGCTCGTGACTCTGAGCTTTTCTCCGATTAATAGCGACGCCAACATCAACTCAGGAATGTCTTCTGGCAGGGGCGCGGCCGCTGCGATGATTAATGCCGGCGGACCACCGATGAAAACGGATACCGGAAGTGGCTGGCCCAACTCCTCGGCGACGCGATAGTGAAAACCACCACCCTTCTGAATCTGCCAATGCAGGCCGGCGGTGTTCGCGTCATAGACTTGCATCCGATAGATCCCGAGGTTGTGCTTGTGGGTGAGCGGATGCTCTGTGTAAACGAGCGGCAGGGTGATGAATGGCCCGCCGTCATCCTGCCAGGTAGTAAGCACAGGCAGATCGCCAAGCCTTGCTGGCTGATCAACGATTTCTGTTACCGGCGCGCGGCGGACAGATCGGGTACCGAGCTTGAGAAATTCAAAAGCCAGCGCCCGATGCTTCCAGAGCGCTTTGCGGTTGAGCGGCAGTAGAGCTTCAGCTGCCTGCGTCAGTTCTTTGACGAACTTCTCGGGCTTTGGCCCAAAGGCCAGATCGATTCTTTTCCGGGTGCCGAACAGATTGGTGACGACCGGAAAGCTACTTCCCTTCACTTTCCGAAACAGCAGAGCCGGCCCGCTGCGCTCGATCACGCGACGATGAACCTCTGCGAGTTCGAGATAAGGATCGACCTCGGCATCGATGGTAACGAGATCGTTTTCGCGACGGAGGAGGCCGAGGAAGGAACGAAGGTTTCGGTGCATGTATTAGAGCGATCTTTCTCTGTGTATCTCTGTGAGGCCTCTCCGGCCTCTGTGGTGAACTCTTCGTAACGCTATTCACCACAGAGACACCGAGAACCACAGAGGTTCACAAAGAAACGCTAGTTCTTCGCCGGTTTTCTCAGGCTGGCACTGTTCAGATCCAATTCAGCCGCCGGAATTACTTCAACCTGCGGAAACTCTTTTTGTAGCGCCGGCAGAAACTTCTTTGCGTCGCCAACGACGATCACACTGGTGCTGTCGGCGCTCAGCCGCGTGGCCGCAAAGCTCTTTACGTCCGCAGCCTTGATCGCCTGAACGCTGGAGACGTAGCGGTTGATTTCATCAAGGCTCACGCCGTAGAGCGCGAGCGAACTTACCTGCCCAACCAATCCACCTATGGTTTCCATGCTGCGAGCAAAGCCGCCGATTAGACTTGCCTTGCGCGGCGTCAATTCACTATCCGGAAGATCACCGGTCGCGAGTTTCGAAATTTCCGCGAGGGTCAGCGAAGCGACTTCGGCGCCGGATTCATTCTTGGTTTGGGCAGAAGCGCTAAATGAACCCGCCCAACGGCGCATGTCCAGGCCGCTGCCGGCGCCATAACTCAGACCACGCTTGACGCGAATCTCCCAATTCAATCGGCCGGAGTAACCATTAAGCACGGCGTTCGACACGATGCCCCGATAGTAATCCGGATTGTCCCGATTTATTCCCGAGCGGGTCGCCAGCACCGCAGTCTGTCCGGCGTCGGGCTTGTCAATCACCAAGACGCGACGGTTGCCGGATCCGCTGGCCGGAGTTGTGATCGCGCGCGACGCCAACGCCGCTGCAGGCTTTGGCCAGTCGCCGAGATATTTCTGCGCGAGCGCAAAACCGTTCTCGGGAGTGATGTCGCCACCGATAACCAGCACGGCGTTGTCGGGTCGATAGTAAGTATCGTGAAGCTTGACGATGTCATCGCGTTTGATGCGCGGCAGCGATTCCGGCGTGCCCGAAAGCGGATGACCGTAAGGCGCATCGCGATAGACGACGCGAGCTGCCACAAAGCGCGCGATCGATCCCGGAGTTCCCAACGCCACGCGGAGACTGTTGAGATACTGTCGCCGCAGACGGTCGATTTCTTCGTCCTTGTAGGTTGGATTGCGCAGCACGTCGGAAAGAATGTCCATGGCCGGGCTAATTCGCGACGACAACACGCTGGTCGTGATCGATGAAGAGTCCCAGCCTGCGCCGGAGTTCAAAGAACCACCAAGCGCTTCGATCGCTTCGGCAATCTGCGTAGCGCTCTTGGTGGTTGTTCCTTTCGTAAGCAAGGCGGCTGTCATGTCCGCCGCGCCCGACAACTCAGACGGATCGACTTCGCCGCCGCTCTTGATCAAGAGCTGCGCCGTGACCAGAGGCATCTGCGAACGTTGAATTACAATGACGCGCAAACCGTTCGGCAGAGTCTTTTCAACCGGCTTGGGAAACGCTACCGAATGCGGCGCGGTAGGTGGCGGCGGGGTGGCTTGCGGCGCTTGCGCGAACCCGCAGGTCGCGGCCAATACCATCGTGAAAGAAAGAAGCGCAACTTTCATACTAACCCTCATCAAACTTTTCATTTCGCCTCTGCTCCCTTCGCTTGACCGATGATCGGGATTCCTTGCGGGCCGGTGTTTGATCCCGTCTTTGGCCGTGCCGATTCCGGCAGATAGTAAAAGACGTAAGCGTTCGAGTCCGTGAGGTACTTCTTAACCACGCGCTGCACGTCCGCGGCAGTGACTGCGTTCAGCTTTTCCAAATCGGTATTCACGCGATTGGGATCGCCGAGCAGAACCGCGGCGCGGCCAAGTGCCTGACTCTTACCGAGACCGGTTTCGCGCTGGCGCAACTGGCTGGTAACGATTTGGTTCTTTGCTTTCTCAAGCTCTGCCGCCGACACGGGAGTGTCTTGCAACTTCTTGATTTCGGCGCGCAAGGACGCTTCGGCATCTTCGGGCTTCTTGCCCGCGGCAACGATCGCCGTCAAGGTCAGGAGACCCGCATCTTCGCGCAAGTCGGCGTTGGCGTTGGCGCTTTGCGCGACTTGCTGTTGATAGACGAGCGACTGATAGAGCCGCGAAGAGCGCCCTTGCGAAAGCACTATGTCAGCCATGGTCAAGGCCGCCGCATCCTCACTTCTTTCCGACGGCACCAGGTATGTGATGCCAACGCCCGGCAGCGGCACATTCGACCCGTACTCGGTGAAGCGCTTTTCGCCGGTGCGCGCCGGTTCCTGCACCTGCACGCGCGGCAGCGGCAGATTCGGTTTCGCGATCGTCGCGAAATACTTATCGACCCACGCATCAAGCTGCTTTGGATCGAAATCACCGACGACGATCAGCGTCGCATTGTCGGGGCGATAGTAAGTCTCGTGAAACTTGCGGACATTTTCCGTGGTCGCTGCGTCCAGGTCTTCGATGCTTCCGATCGTCGGCCTCTTATACGGATGCGCGGTAAATGACTTTTGGTCCAGCACGTAAAAGAACTTGCCGTAAGGCGGCGCCAAAACGCTCTGGCGATATTCTTCCTGCACCACCGCGCGTTCTGACTTGAAGCTTTCGTCGTCAACGGTCAACGACGACAGGCGTTCCGCCTCAGCCCACAAAAGCGTCTCGAGGTAATTTGACGGCACGACTTCGTAGTAGACGGTAACGTCATCCGCGGTGAACGCGTTGTTGTTGCCGCCGACGTCTTCGGTCAGGCGATCCATCATCTCGGCCTTCATGTTCTTCGTTGACTTGAACATGATGTGCTCAAACAGGTGGGCAAAGCCGCTGCGATGATCGGGATCGTCTTTCGAGCCGACGTGATACCAGACATTTATCGCCACGGTCGGGCTCGACTTGTCCACGACGCTGAGCACGCGCAAGCCGTTGGCTAGTGTGCGCTCGCGATAGTTCATGCGCGGCATCTTCTGCGCGTTGGCGGCGATAGCGCCAAACAAAATCACGCAGCAGCTAATGATTAGTAGAAAATGACGTTTCATATTCTTGACCTCTGATCTCTGACTTCTGACCTCTGGCTTCAGTCCAGATCCATCGGATTGTGATAGACCTTGTCTTTGTCTTTTTCCGCGCGTTTCATGGCTTCCTTAAACTTCTCGTCCAGCAAACGCTCGCGGTCCTTCATCGAGCTCATTTCCTGTGCAAAGATTTGCTCGCGCGTCTGCTTCGCCTTGTCGAGGTTCTTAGCCATATCTTCGAAAGAAGCCAGCGGCTTTTGTTTTTCTTCATGCGACACGATCGCACCGGTCTGGGCGTCGATGTTTAGCGTTGCCTCACAGCAAGGACAGATGATGGTAAAACGGTTTGGGTCACTCATAGGTTTCAAATCCTTCGCGCACGTCTTTGGCTGTTTGGGGGTGAATGATAGCAGCGAGAGGCGCGGTGAAGCCAGTAAGAAGAGCCCGCGAGATGATTATTGCCGAATGAGATAGATGGGCGCGGGGGTGATCGTAACTCCCAGGCCTTGGGGACCTGCCGAGATCGGGCCGGCGCTTTCCCCGGTATGGTTCGTGATTTTGAACTGGCCTTCTTTGATGGGGACGACGACGCGATGCGCGCTGGTCGAAGTTGTCCACGCTGCGATGCGAAGCTCGTTACCCTTTGCAAAGACAAGAACGAAATCAATGTCGCCCCCCACGGGCAAACGCCGCTGATATGCGTAACCGTTGCTGAATTGAGAAACAGTCTTTGCGGCGAGATAAGCGGGCTTGGGCTCAAATGCTTGATCACGGCCGTCCTGAAAAGCATTGCGCACGGTGCCAAAGTGATGTTCTGCTTCGTTCGGATCCGCGCCGTCGTCGCGCCAATCGTACCAGATCGATACGGGAATACCGTTCGCCAGGTTTGTCAGCATCTCGCGCGCCATCATCACGCCTTGTTTCTCTTCGCTCATACCACGCCAGACGGACGAGTAACCCCACTCGCCGGAGATGATCGGAATGTCTGTGTTCGACAAACTTAAGTTTGTCGGACTTACCCCGTCGCTACCCCGACCAGTCGGTGTTCTGTAACGAGCGATCATTTCCCGCAGGCGGCAATAATCGTTCGCGACCGTTTCAGGATCTGTTTGACGGTACGGATGCACCGACACCGCGGACCAGCACTCAAGCAGGCCTGCTTTGAAACACGCTTCGAGAAACGGAAAGTCGATTCCCGAGGTGGCCGGGCCGATTAGCTTTTCATCAGGAATCTCGGATCGAAAAGCGCGACCAACCGTTAACGCCAGCGCGATGTACTCGTCGGCGTTCGACGCGGGCGGCCAGAACGTCTTGATGTTGGGTTCGTTGTAGACCTCCCAGATCGCACCGCGTCCAGCGAAATGCTTTGCCGCGGCCAAGGCCCAACGCGCGAATGCCCGTCTGGCAAGCTCAGTCCGCGGCGGCGCGTCGTTGTCGTAAAGCGGATTGCCGTAATCAAGAATCAACAGCGCATGAATCTTGTGCTGATCGAGGGCCGCAAGCAGGCGATCGTAACTGGAGAAGTCGTAGCGGCCACGTTCTCGTTCAGTGGCATCCCACTTGAAATCCATTCTGACCCAACGAAAGCCGGCGTCTGCAATCATCTTGATTTCACCTGGCCGGGGATCGGTGAAGTGAATGTTTACACCCAATCCGCTCACAAGATTGAGCGCGTTGGGTCTTGGCAGCCAGGCGTCAGTGCAGTTGTTGGGTGTGCGGTCAGCGCTAGTGACAAGCGAGAGAAGGAAGATCAGCAGTATTAGAGCGAATCGCAAAGTCATATACCGAGTGGGCACATCGCGGCTTGGTGAGTCCGACTCGCAACCTGAACCGATCTCCCTAGCCTTGAAAATCCCAAAGCAGCAGGCGCGACAAATTGCCTTCCACCGCTAGGGCCGCAGCGTAACCACTGGCAGGAGAGAGTTCTTCAAACGACCAACGCCAGACGTCCGCCGGGTCACGCCGATTTCCGATCAACGCCGGACGGGCATCTGGCGCGAACGCAACGTCGAACTGATCCAGCGGAAACGAAAGTCCCTCGCCACGGGCCTTGATGTACGCTTCTTTGCGCGTCCAGCAATTGAAGAATGCGTCGGTCTTGAGTTCCGGCGCGATCGACAAAAGTTGTTTCACTTCGGACCGCGAAAAAAAGCGTTGGGCAACTTCGTCCGTCGCAAAATCAGCGCGCATCCATTCCACATCAACTCCAACGTCGCGGTTGCGCGCCACTGCCACCAGAGCTATGTCATGCGAATGTGAAAGGTTGAAGCGTAACCCCAACTCGTTTGGATTGCCAACGAGATGAGGCTTGCCGAAAGGATTGACTCCGAACTTCAACTCCTCGGGCTTTGTCCGGAGATAGCGCGCCAGAATCGTTCGCAAGGAAGATCGGGCGGCGATGAAGCGATCGCTATCGGTGTGAAAACGAAAGCTCGACGCCCGAATCCTCTCGTCGTTCGAGAGTATTTGTCGGTTATCGCTTAGCCCTGGCGCCTTAAGATCGATCTTCCAGACATGGATTTCGTTTGGCCAGATTACCAGCGATGCAGGTCCCGTTCTCCACGATCGGTCCAGGCCACCAAACTGAAACACCCGAGGTTTGGTTTGTCCGAACAGTGATTCTGATTGCATCGGCATTCCGGCTCTACCCGACCAGCGCGAGCCTGGGCCAGACGCGTTGGGACAAGTTCTGCGAAAGCAGGCGCGCGCCCGTCAGCAATTCGTCCGCGCACGATGACGGCGCAACCGAACCGAGAAATTGCAGGACGCGAAAAGCGAACACGTTGCGGTCGAACTTCTCTGCGTGCCGGCGCAGCTCCTGCTGGTTCCACTTGAGACCCTCAAACTTTTCGATTGCCTCAGCCAGTGCCCGACTATTTGGTGAGTCAAAAAAGACGCCGGTGAGATTCTCTTCGACGGTTTCGACTGCGCCGCCGCCACGATAGGCGATCACGGGTCGGCCCGCAGCATTCGCTTCCAGCGGCGCCATGCCAAAGTCTTCTTCACCGGGAAACAACAACGCCCGGGCGCGCGAAAGATAGTAGTTGACGACCGCGTCTGACTGCCGGCCGAGAAATTCGATCCGATCGTCGCCGAGTTTTTCCAGACGCGCTCGATCGGGGCCATCGCCGATGATTACCAGGCGCCGATTCGCTCGCTTGCACGCTTCGATGGCCAGATCGATTCGCTTGTAAGGCATCAGGCGCGACAGGACCAGATAGTAGTCATCAATCTCGACCGACATCTGAAACCGGCTAACATCGATCGGCGGCGGAATGACGAAGGCTTCGCGGCCGTAAATCTTTCTGATGCGGTCCGCAACCAGACGCGAGTTGGCGATGTAATAGTTCGGCTGCTTGGCCGCGCGCAGATCCCATTTGCGCAGGCCCCATAGCATCATCGGCAAGGCGGAGCGCACGACGCCGCCGAAGCCTTCGCGGGCAACGTAGTCGTCGTAGCGCCAAACCCAGCGCATGGGTGTGTGGCAATAGCAGACATGAATCGCGTTGCGGCGGCGGCGCACTCCTTTGGCATAGCCAGAGCTGCTGCTGAAGATCAGATCGTATTCCGAAAGATCAAAATTCTCGACCGCGAACGGATACAACATGAAGTAATGACGAAAGCGGCGCTCGATCGATGGCAGGTTTTGCAGCAGCGAGGTGCGGATGTCGGCGGTGCGCAGACGATCTGGCAGACTCTTCGGCAGCGCCACGGTTGTATACATAGGCGCGCCCGGAAAAGAATCGTGCATTGCTTCGGCGACGCGCTCGGCGCCGCCCATCTGCACAAAGTAGTCGTGGACGAGTGCGATTTTTGACAAGCTGCTGATTCCTTGAAACCTCTCTCTAGTAAACTGAGAAAGAGGCCGTGATTTCAGTCAACACTCAATTCCGTTCTTAACTTCCGCGCATGTGCGGCGGATTGACCCAACCGCGCGCGCGTATCTCGGTAAACTGCTTCAATTTCATTGAGGAATCGTTGGACCGAGAAATGCGCTATGACGTCGCGACCACCGCTTTCAGCAAGTGCCACGCGCAACTGCCGGTCACGAACGAGCGTGAATAATCCTTCGACGAGCGACCGTCGTTCCCGCGCTTCGATCAGCCAGCCGTTTTCTCCGTGCCGCACGATCTCGCTGATGCCGTCGACGGCGGTGGCCAGAACGGGCGTGCCGGACGCCATCGCTTCGATAACAGTCAAGCCAAACGGCTCAAGACTCGAGTTAACGACCAGCAAGTCCAGTGCGCGCATAATTCCCGGAACATCTTCGCGGGCGCCGAGAAAACGGATTCGATTTGCGACTCCCAATCGCTGGGCTTCGCGCTCAAGTGTAGTGGCGTACTCTTCGTCGCGATTGAATATTGGCTCGCCCACGACTAACAGGACCGTATCCGGAACTGAACGCGACATTTCGCCAAACGCCTCGATCAATTCTAACTGGCCCTTGCGCGGCGTCAGTTGGCCCACGATCCCAATCACGATCTTCCCTTCGAGGCCCAATTCGCGACGCGTCTCATTACGGCTTTGCGGGTCGGGACGGAAGCGCTGTTTGTCGACGGCGTTGTGGATTGTCGTAACGCGCCTGCGAAAGAACCGTCTGAGTCGTCCTTCGAACCTTTGAACAACGGCCTGCGACACCCCAATAACGCGGTTGTTTCGAAAGATGCAGGCAACGAGTCGAATAAAACTGCTGAGCGGATGACGCGGCAAGAGATCATGCACGTGCCAAATGACGGGCAGGCCCAGCCCGAGTGTCGCCGCCGACATCACCAACGCTGCCCGAACACTGTTCGCGTGAACGACGTCAGGCGCTTCGTGGATGACCACGGCCCGGGCGGCGCGAATCAAACGGGCAAACGAAGCAACGTACTTCGCTAATCGATCGGGGCGCATCGTGAATCGCGCATCGAGTGATTGAATCCCCTCCGTCCTGACGCCCGCTCTTTCGGCCATCAAGCTCAATTGTCCGTCCGCCGGACACAACATCACGGTGTCAAACCGGCCGCGATCGAGACCAGCCAGAATCATGAGCAGCACCCGTTCGGCGCCGCTCACCTTTCCAGTGTGGTTGTAAAAGAGAATCTTCACGCTTCAAATCACCATCGTCTCGCGCTCACCTTCACGACGGTGGCGCAACTGCTCGGTGCTAATCCATCCGATGAGCAACCAGGCCAGCGGCGCGACTGAATAGAGGGTAAAGGTGAGACCAAACATCGCATTCAGCACCAGCGCGCACATCATCGCCGCGATAATTCGCTTTGTGATTGCGTTGCGATCATCGGCCCGCGCGCGCCGGGCAGAGCGGAATGAAAACCATGTCGCCCTTGAAAGGATCCAGACGAACAGCAGAATCCCGGGAATTCCGCAAGTAATTGCGTGTGACAGGATCGAGCTGTCCACCGGTGGAAAATCAACATCTTGATTAAAGCGCGCCTGGCTTAACCAACTGGCGCCGATACCAGCGCCCAGCGGCCGATAAGGAATCACCTGCGTTAACATGTGAGTCCAATTCGTTAGACGCACCTGAAGACTTTCTTCCTCGGCCGGCTTGAGCACGCCACGTTGAGTGTGGGACAGCACCGTGCTCACGGTTTGCGTTTCATCATTACCCCACATCTCCTCCTGCGCCGGCGCCTTGAGAAAAATAGCCAACAGCAGAACGGGCGCGAGCAACAGAGCCACTCGCGCCATGGCATTCGGCAGACTGCGCGCGCCGAGCAATACCAGGGCGACGAACCCAATGATCAATCCGAACACTGCCGCGCGTTGTCCCGACAGCAGCACAAATCCCGAGAGAGCAATTCCCACGGAGATCCAAACGGCACGCATTTGCAGGCGCTTTGCCCCGGCGGCAAAACCAAACGCTACAATTGCCCCGAGCTCGGTATAGCGTCCCCACTCTTCGGCGCTGGAGAATGTCGCGAGCGCCCGCTCTACGCGGCCAACGGCAATCGAATCGTAGAACTCGGTATGGTCGATCCAGTACTGTTCGAAGGCGGGATAACCAAAAAGCAGTTGATAGACTCCATAGATTGAAGTGACTACTCCTACAACTACTATCAGCCGCAGCACGGTCGTTATGAACTCGTCCTTGAGCGATTGGCCAAAATAGAACCAAAGCAACGGCACCAGGGTAAACATTGCCCCGGCCAGCCCGACTGCCAAACCGCCTTGCAGCGGATTAAAAATCTGAACCAGATACATCAAGCCGAGCACCGAAACCCACCCTGCCAGCGGTGAGGCGCGGAAAATACCGAAGCGTTGGGACTTCAGGAGTAAGGCGAAGGCCAGCAGCGTAATGATCGGCGTGAGCAGGTGGATTGGATCCTGACTGTTGTAATCAATCAAAAGATACTGTGCGCGACGCAGCAAGCCTCGGACCGGCTCGAACAACATCATCGCGACCAAACCCGCTTCCATGCTCACCAGTAGCGGCAGCGCTATGACCCACGTCAGGGCGCCGAGCAGCCACGCACGCAGCGTCTGGCCACGAGAAATAATCGCCAGCACGGTAAACGCACCTGCGGCCTGCAGCGGCAGCAGCCACAACAGTACTGAGCTTTGCGAGTGTCTCGGATGTACGCGAACGATTGCGCTCATGACTAGTTTTTCGATCAAGCTCCGGCCAGCTCGTCGCGAATTTCCGTTACGCGGTCGGTGCCTCGCCCGCCTTCCCAAACGCGAACGACCGGGCTGATTTCCAACTCGCAAACCGAATGTCGCGACGCTGCGGCCGCAGACAGTCCCACAAACTCAAGTCCCGTTTCCTGACAAAGATGAAAAGCGCCACGCCCAGCATCGCGCTGTAACCGATCAGCGAAGCGATCGCTGCGCCGGTAATGCCGCGACGCGGCAACAAAATAACGAGAGCAATTCCCGTAACCACCGCGCCGGCGAAGCGCGCCACGGTGCTCAGACCTGGATAGCCAAACCCGCGTAGACCGCTGATCGCGATCGAGGCCCAGCCCCACACGGCCGCCGCCAGCAGCAACCAGCGAAAGGCTGAGGTCGCGGGGACGAAACTCTCTCCGAAGAGTGCCTTTAGGATGAACGGCGCGCCCAGCCACAAAGGCACGAGCCCGATTGCGTGCATATAGATCGTGAGGCGAAGACTGGTGGCCCACACCGACTCGGCTCTTTTGCGCCCAGCCTGCGCCGACGCAACTTCCGGCATCAACGCCTTGGCGATTGCGTCAGCCGCCAGCGTGGTCACTTCCGAAAGTCGCACCGCAATGACGTACAAACCGATCGCCACGTTGGAAGCCATCGCGCCCAGCATCAACTGGTCAAGACGCAGCGTCGTATAGTCGGCCACGCCTCCGGGATAATCGCGCAGCGCGTAGTTCATCGAGGTCTTGAACTCTGTCCAGTTTGGCTCCCAGCGCGGTCGCAGTTGATGCCACACGCCGACCAAGCCCAGTAGCATTGCCACCGTCTGCGCCGAGATCATCGTCACCGTGGCCGCGGCCACCGTGAATCGGCCTAGATACCAAAGCAGCGCAAAGCCGCCGGCTTGCACCCCGAAGAAGATCAAACGCGCCGCGCCCGCCCAACCAAAGCGTCGCGTGCCTTCCAGCAAACCTCGCATCAAATCGAGAAACAGCGCCGCCGGGATGTTCACCTGATAAATGCGCAGCAGCATCATGACCTGCGGGCTGCGCTGACCTACAAGATGTGGCACGACCAAGTAGGCCAGGCCAATGCTGATTACACCTACGACTGCCGTGTAGATCACAGCGTTTGAGAAAAGTCTTGAGCCGCGCTCGGGCTCTTTCGCCATCCAGTAACGATAAGCTGTCGGCAATCCCAAGCCGGCGAGCATCGCTACGACCGGCGGCCACAACACCACGATCAGCAAATCACCGCGTCCCGCCGGACCCAACGCTCTCGCGCCGATCAAGCTGGAGACGACGTTCGACAAAAGGATCGAAACGTCGGCGATTAGAATTAGTCTGGTGCTGCGGAAGATCACTTTCTGGTCAGCTCCCCGGTTGGAAATTCGACAAAGGGTTTAGCTCGCGCCCCGCGCCGTCATGATCGCCGGGATCGTCCGCAGCAGAATCGAAGCATCGAGCCCCAGCGACCAACGATCGATGTATTCGAGGTCGAGTTGCATCCACTGTTCAAACGAAAGATTGCTGCGACCCGAAACCTGCCACAGGCAAGTTATGCCCGGCTTAACGCTAAAGCGCCGCTTCTGCCAGGCCAGTTCCATCCGCACCGCATCGCGCACCGACAGCGGACGCGGGCCGACAATGCTCATGTCGCCCAGCAGCACGTTGACGAGTTGTGGCAGTTCATCGACGCTGGTCTTGCGCAACCAGCGACCGACGCGAGTGATCCGCGGATCGTTGCGAATCTTGAAGATCGGACCTGTCTTCTCGTTCAGGTGCTCGAGGTCTTCCTGGCCGGCTTCAGCGTCGCGCTGCATGGTGCGAAACTTCAGCATGCGGAACCGGCGCTTGTTCAGACCCACGCGTTCCTGCACAAACAGGATCGGGCCTTCCGATTCAAGCTTGACGGCGATGGCCGCAACTACCAGCAGCGGCGCCACGGCGATCAGCAGGAGAGTTGCAGAGACGAGATCGAAAATGCGTTTGGCTTCCGTGCGCCAGCTAAATAGGGGGGCGCTGTGCATTGAGACGATCGGCACGCCGTCAAAATCAATCGATTGGGATCGCGCGAGCTTTTGCGGAAAAAGATCCGACAACATGTGCGTCGTGATTCCCTGCTCTTCCAGCATGAGCACGACGCTTTCAATTTGCGTGTATTGAGATTTGATAGGCAGCGCGATCGCCACTTCATCGATGACTTCGGTCGCGACAATGTGCGGCAAGTCATCGATGCTGCCGAGCCAGAGCCCGTCCGCGCCGTCCGAACCCACAAAGGCGGATTCGCTATCGACGAAGCCCAGCAGTTTGTATCCGAGATCCTGGCGCTGTTGTAGTTGGGCGGCGAATCTGCGCCCGCGCTCGCCCGCGCCGACGATCACCAGCGTCTTGACGTTGTGCCCGCGCGCTCTTAGTCTGCGCAGGTTCATTCGCAAGGCGATCCGCATTGTGGCAATCAGCGTGAAGCTCAATGCGCCGAAGATCGCCGCGGTAGCGGCGTTAATCGTCGGCCATCCGCCCAGATTCGCAGCGACCAGTAACGCTACCGAAGCAATCAAAACGGCCCGCGCAATCTCTTTCAACTCATTGCGAAGCGGACTCAGACGATGAGAAACGTACAACGGCTGCGCGGCAAACGCCGCGTGCCAGGAAATGATCAGCAATAGACCAAGAAGGGCGTTTGTGACTTTGATCCGTTGCGACAGATAGTCGATGACAAAGGTGGGATTGTCTGCGGGTGAATAACGAAACACGATCGCCGCGCCGAGTGCGACCAGCAAGAGAAGCAGGTCGCTCAGCTTGAGAAAGAAATTCGAAAGTGATCCAGTACGCGCTGTCATTTCGTCATTGTCGACAGTGTCAGAACCGGGAGCGGACCCGGGGTCCCCGCGCGGGCAGCCCGCGTGGGGTGGTGGTTGCGACCGGATCAATACTCATCCATGAGTGTGTGATCCCCTCGCTACCGCTCGGGGTTCTGGTCCAACTGTCCTCACAGTCTCGGCGCCATGAACGCGGCTACGCTGGCCAACTTCATGAAGCGCTCGATCTTGGTAATCTTGTCGCGCGGCACAAAGACCATGTCGCCCGGTTGCAGCGTCAGATCGTTTTCCAAATCGGAAGTGCGTCGAATACTCTTCAAGTTCAAGAGCTTGACTTCGGCTAAGTCTGAGTTGAGTTTGCGAAAGACGACGACCTGCGAAGCCTTGGCTCCTTCTTTCAAACCACCAGCGAGCATAATTGCCTGAATCGCAGTCACTCGTTCGCGCATTTCGATTTTGCCGGGAGCAGAAACCTCGCCGGCGACGACAAAGTAGGGCTTCTGAAACTCTTTCAGAATCACGTTGGCCACCGGATCCTGAAGTCGCTCGCCCGCTTTTCTCAGGATTGCCTGTCGCGTTTGCTCGACGGTCATCCCGGCAACTTTGATGTCGCCGCCAATCTCCAGCGAGACGTATCCGTCCGGCTGCACAGTTACGGTCTGATTGAATTCAGGCGAATATCGGAACTGCACTTCGAGTACATCGCCTGGCTGCAGGCGATAGCGCTCTTCGGTTACGGTCGTGAGCCGCGGGGGTCTCTGTTGTTGCGCGCTGGTCGCGGTGGCGCCTGCAAGAATGAAGATCGCAACTATTGAAATCAGAATCGGTTTCACTTCGGCACTCTCCTTAACTGCTGGAGCGCCCGCATCTTGCGGGCGGCTCGCGCGCATCCCTGCGCGCGTGATTTGGCAAACTAAAGTCTTCGATAAAGCCACTCCGGCACTGGATACCGGCGTTTGTTCAAGACAAAGCCGAGAAACTTACCGCCGGCCTGCTCGATCGTTCGTTGGGCATTTACGATCTCGGCTCGTCGCGTCTGGCCCGCCGCGACTACGACGGCAACGCCATCGACGCTCGCACTAAGCACCGCCGCTTCGGACGAAGTCTTTAGCGAGCGGCAATCGATCAGGATGTTGTCAAAACTTACGCGCAGCGCATCGACTGAATTCAGTCCGGTATCGATCTCTTCACCCTGTTGGGCAATGCGCATCAGGTACGATCGCTTTGGTAGTTCCTGCGAACCTTCATCGTCCGCCGCCGCCGTGCCGTTCTTTCGCGCGACTTTCTTTGCCGGCAGCATCCAAAGGTTTTCGATGTTCGTCGGGTGACAATTCCAGGGCATCTGCAAATAGTCCTCGACGCCGAGACTCGCGAGTCTCTCAGCGCTGACAACCAGGGTGCGCCGGCCGCTGTATCGCGCCAGCTCAACGGCAAACAACTGCGTCACATGGCTGACGCCTTCGCCGGCCGCCGCCGAAGTGAAAGCGATCGCCGCGCCTTGCCCCAGCCCTTGCGCACGGTTCTGCAAACTCGCCAGGAGAAGTTGCAGGTTGTGCGGCCGTTGGCCACGCGTTCGGGCGGGCGGCATCCGAGTTTCAATAATTTCTGTTTGTGTCTGCACGGTTGTGTTCAAACTGTCTTAGGCTTCCAATCGCGCCACTCGCGGGCTTTCGATTTCATTCGATTTCTTACTGCGCCGACCAATAATCTTGCGGCCATTTGCCGGAACCGTAGCGAGCACCGGCGCCCCGGTCAGCGCTTCCAGCTGTCTGGGCGTGTGGACAGTATCGTTCAGAAGTTCGGCCGAGAAGACGCCGCCAAGCGCAAGCAAACCAGCGAGACAAACTCCCAGCACGAGATTCATGATGCGATTGGGTGAAGACGGAAGCTGCGCGGCCACCGGCGCTTCGGCGACCGAAACGTTCGTAATTTTTTGCCGATCGAGTTCATCCGCGATGCGCGCTTCTTCGCGCTTCTTGGCGTAGAGTTGATAGTTGTCGGCGGCCTCTTTCACTTCGCGTTGTAAGTCGTCGTGCTTGGTCGTATTGCCCTCCAGTTTCTTGAGCGAGCCCTCGTACTGCTGTAACTGCCCGGTCAGCGTGCTGCGTCGGGCTTGTGCTCCCGCTTGTTCCAGGCGGGCCCGCGACAGCTCCGTCTCCAGCGTCTGGCGCAATGGATTCAGATCGGTGGCTTCTTCGACGGCGGTCTTTTGTTCAGCCTTAGCCAGTGCCTCTCTGGTCGTGCGAATCTGGTCGTCGACTTCGCGCACCAAACGGTCGTCGGGTCGAAACTTTGTGAGCAACTGGGTGCGTCGATTTTGCAGCTCGACCATCATCGTGTTCAGACGCTCGGCTGAATACTGATTGGGCAAGGTGCGACTCTGCGTGGTGACGCGACGCGACGTTGAGGCGAGTTGCTGTTCGACGCGCTTGATGCGATCGGTCGCTTCGTTGTAAGCCGCTTCGCTTTCCAGCAGCTTCGATTTTGCGTCCGCGGTCTTTTGCAGCGTCAAATCCTTCTGCTGACTGAGGACCACCAGATTGTTGCTCTGCCGGTAGTCAGCGAGCCGATTCTCGGCTTGCTTTAACTGCGACTCGTATTCGTCCGCCTTGTCTTTGAAGAAATCGGACGCGCCGGTTGGGTGATGCAGCTTCAGATGCTTTTCGAAATACAGATCGCCGAGTTTCTTCAGCACCGAAGCAGTCACATCAGGCGAGCCGGCTGAGTAGCTGATCGAAATGATGTTTGCCTTCTTTACCGCGGCGATTGACAGGTCTTTCGAAAGGCGGGTCGTGGCGGTCTCAATGCGCACTGCTTCAGGAGCAGGCTTGCCGAACCAGCCGGTTTCGGACTTGGCCAAGCCGCATTCGGTCACGACTTGCGTCAGCAGGTCGCGGCTGGTCAGCAGCTCGATTTCAGAATTGATTTGGCTTTCGCTGACTTCGCTTTCGACTGGAGGAGCAACGGCTGTAGCTTCGGGGGTGATCGCGACATCGACCCTCTGGTTCTTGACCAGAATCTTCATGTGCGAGTCGTACTTGTTGGGAAGCAGATAGGTGACGATGGCCGTGCCCAGCACCACCGTGAGAAAAGTCAGCAGGACAAGCGCCTTACGGCGAAACATCGCGCCGGCACCGTCGCGTAGACTTATCGTGTTACCGCCGAATCCTGTCGTCAGCTCGCCCTTCATAACTCAACTTTCCGAAGGGTTTAAAGGCCGAATTGAGGGGTAATTCCACTAGTGGGGGCCTAATCGAGAGAGTCGTCAAGCGGTTTCTTCGCGAGATGGGCTCCTCGCCGAGGCCAGGAGCGGGGCAGTTAACGCATCCAGATCAGCAGTGGCCGGCACGCGGGCCTCGGGAGGCTCGCGTGTCGCCACAAGACTGCACTCATTTTGGCAGCTCGATCACCGGTAGTCCGGCAGCGCGGAGTTCCTGATTCAACGCGGCAATATCCTGGGACCTGAATGCCTGCCAGCTTTCCTGCACAGTGCGCGAATCTTTCAATACCTCAGGGACCGCCGCTGCGGATTGCGGAGTCGGGGCAAGGTCCACGTCTTCAATCTGGGTGAACAGGCCGCGCGCTCTGCCGATAATCGTTGCGACCGTTGGCCTGGCGCCGGCGCCGGCCGCACCACCGCCGCCACCACCAAAACCGCCCGGCCCTCCCCCGCCCGCCAGCGCCTGGAGCTTATCGCTAAAGGCATTGAGGTGCGTTTTGAGATCGCCTTCCGGCGTCTTCGGTCGCAATTCAGTAATCTGACTCCGAATCGATCGAGCACTCTCGGAGATCGAATTGAGAGTCATCCATTCGTCATAGAGCTGCTTCGACAGTTTGAACTGCTCAGCCAGGTCAGCCATTGACGTTTTGACTCGCGGGTCCATCCTTACGGTAAGTGATTGCGAATAACTCTTTCCGCCGACGGTGAGCACGACCGTGTACTTACCAGGCATGGCCCATGGAGAAGTCGGTGACGGCGCGGTGTTACGGTAAACGGCCGAGATCGGATACTGGGGTTGAACACCGGGAACAGGAGAGTAGTGCAAGTCCCAGAGAAAGCGATGCATGCCCGGCGTGCCTTCAAGCTTCTGCGGCGGCCTGACCCAGTAAGAAGGAATCGCCAGGTTTGGATCGGGCGTGGGCATAGGATCGGCGCTGGAGTAACGTCGGACGATTTGTCCAGCATCGTCTTTGATTTCCAGAGTCACCGGCCCGGACGCGGCGCTGCCGATGTAGTAATCAATCATCGCGCCGTCGGGTGGATTGTCGCCGCTGGCTTCATCTGGCGGAATCGGCGTGTCAGTGTTCATGTTCCAGCGCACACGGACAGCAGTCGGGGGTCTGAACAGCAAGGCGGGTGCGGTGCTGATCGCTGCCTGGATTTGGCGCAACGGGGTGATGTTGTCGAGAATCCAGAAACCGCGGCCGTGGGTGCCGGCGCAGAGATCGTCGCCCTTGATGATCAGATCGCGCACCGAACTTGCCGCCATGTTGAGACGCAGCGACTGCCAGTGCTCGCCATCGTCGAACGAAACGTAGACTGCGCGCTCAGTGCCGGCAAACAACAAGCCTTTGCGTTCGGGATCCTCGCGCACGACGTCCGTGTTTTCGTTCGCCGGAATCCCGTTCGTAACCTCAGTCCAGGTCGCGCCGGCGTCGCGGGTTCGATAGATGTGTGGCCGCAGGTCGTCGAGGCGCAGTGTATTGACCGCCGCGTAGGCGGTGTTCTTGTCGAAGTGGCTCGCCTCGATAATCGAAATCTTCTCCCATGGTTTCACTTGCTTTGGCGTGACGTCATTCCAGTGACCGCCACCATCCGTCGTCAAGTGGATCAATCCGTCGTCAGTACCCGCCCAAATCAGATTGATATCCAAAGGCGATGGCGCAACGGCATAAATCACGCCGCGTTGGGTGACTCTCGCAGTAGGTTGTGACTTGTACTTGCCGATAGTCTCTGGCAGGTCGAAAGTCTTGCGCGTTAGGTCGGGGCTGATCTGATCCCAGTTTCTGCCCCCGTCTTTCGTTTTCCACAGAGTGTTCCCGGCAAAGTAGAGCACGTGCGGATCGATCGGGGAAAAGAGGACCGGCTCAGTTCGCACCATGCGAAAGTCGATTGATTGCGGACGTGGCAGAATGCTCTGCGCTTGCGCCGTGCGGCGGTCGTAGCGCGTGAGCTTGCCACCATAGACGATGTCTGGATCCAGCGGATCAGGAGCCACGTAACCATATTCCTGCGCCGCGACTGGATGCCATTCGCGGAAAGTGATTTCACCATCGTCGCCGCGGCTGGAAACACACGCCGAGCCGCTTTCCTGCTGGCCGCTGCACAGTCGATAAGGAAATGCGTTGTCAGCGGTAACGTGATACATCTGCGCAGTTGGTTGGTTGTACCAACTGCTCCACGTCTTGCCACCATTGACGGTAATGATCGCGCCCTGGTCGCTGCCCAGCATGATCACGTCAGAATTGTTTGGATTGATCCAGACGTTCTGATAGTCATCGCCGCCGGGCGCGCCGCGAAAGGCTGTCCACGTCTTGCCACCATCCGTCGATTTCCAGCTGACGGTGCTGGCCACGATGACCACGTCAGGATTCTTCGGATCGAATCTCGGCACGCAGAGATCGCCTCCGCCGATTCGACCCGCGGGGCGCGGATCTTTCGTAATGATCGCCCAGGTGTTGCCGCCGTCGTCTGATCGATACAGGTTCACCGCCGCGGGCACAGCAACAGACGCGATTAATCGATTCGGATTACTGGGCGCGATGCCGATATTGGCCTGAACGATTCCGTCGGGCAAGCCACCCTTCAACTGCTGCCAGGTCTTGCCGCCATCGTTTGACTTGAAGATTCCGCCGCCGGTGCCATTCCATGCTCCGTTTTCCCAAGGCCCCTGGCGCGCCTCCCACAACGACGCATAGGCAACGTCGGGATTGGATGGATCGATCTGGACGTCGGCGCCGCCAATGTTCTCGTCTTTGTAAAGAACTTTCTCGAAAGTTTTCCCGCCGTCTGTCGATCGAAAGATGCCGCGCTCTTCATTCGGCCCGTAAGGGTGGCCGGCAACCGCAACCAAAATGCGATTCGGATCGCGCGGATCGATTGCAATCTGCGGAATCTGCTGGCCATCACGCAGGCCGAGGTGGGTCCAGGTCTTTCCCGCGTCGGTCGATTTGTAAATGCCATCGCCAACCGAAAGGTCAGGTCGCTGCAACCCTTCACCGCTGCCGACATAAACGATATTCGGATCAGAAGGTGCCACCGCGATGCATCCGACTGAGCCGGTTGGCTGGTCGTCAAAGATTGGCGTCCACGTCCGCCCATAGTCATCAGTCTTAAAAACCCCGCCGTTCACCTGTGCGATGTAAAAAACATTCGGTTGCGAAGGCACGCCCGCCACCGCCCGTGTTCGGCCGCCGCGATACGGTCCGATGCTGCGCCAGTGGAGCGACTTGAACAGGTCAGAATTGAACTGTTGCGCGACTACCGAGCCGCCGGCTGCGATCATGAAAGCGAGAACGAGTACCGGGGCCAGCCGCTGAAGCGTCGAATTGGCGGATTGTTTCATCATGGCATTTCGGGCCTTCGATTGAGTTGAATTATGTTACCGCAAAGGAGACGGATCGAATTACGCTCGGCCAGCCCACGTGTGTAGAGCGGATTGCGTGACGCGCTTTCACCACATCTTACGGAGCTAATTGCGCGCGAATTCTATCGCAGCATGGCGGGCTTGTCACGAAGAAGAATAGGCAGGCGGTCGGCCGAGCGGAAGTGCATTAGAGATTAATCTCAATACCAAAGCCACAACAAGCTCCCTATCAGAAGGACGGGGAGCCTGTTGGTTTAGCGCTTAGTCTAAACTAAGGCACATTTGCACAGATCGCGTGCGCCGTCAGTGTTAGGCTGTTGTTGCTGTTTCCTAATGTCGTGTTCGCTGCGCTGACACTCCAGACAGTCGATCCACTGTTCGCAGAACTAAAGACCTGCATGGATGCCGGATTAGCGCCACTGCCAACGGGAACAGTTGTAGCGTAGCCGCCACCAATTATCTTTAGTCCGATTGGACAAGTTACCGTCGCCGTCCCACTCGTCTGCTTCGCCAGCGTCAACGGAGTACCGCTAACGTATTGCAAGCCGGAAATTCCGGGCACTCCCTGAGGTCCTTGTGGACCCACCGGTCCTTGCGGTCCTGCCGGACCTGTTGCACCTGCAGGTCCTTCAGCACCCGGAGGTCCTTGTGGTCCCGGAGGTCCTTGTGGTCCTGCCGGCCCGGCAGGACATGACGGAGTGAAAACTTCCAGCGCCGGGGCGAGAGTGCCTGTTGAGTCGAATCCAGCGGTTACGTATAGCTTCGAGTTAATTACGCCGCCATTCAAAAGGGATCTCGCAGTAGGTGCGGCGTCACCCGTGGTCCAGGAATTTGAAACCGGATCGTATATTTCGACTACGTCGTAAAACACTACGACCGGGTTACTGTGCCCGCCCACCGCGTACAGTTTGCCGTCGATCACACCAGCAAAAAGGTGACTCCGCGGAGTCGGCATCGGCGGGCCTGCTGACCATGTATTGGTGGCCGGATCGTAGATCTGCAAAGCGTTGCTGCTTGTGCCGGTCATTGGAGAGTAGCCTCCCACCACGTAAAACTCCCCATCTATCGCCGCGCCAGCCGATCCGGGAATACCTACTGGAATGGGGGCACCCGTTGACCACGTGTTGGTCGCCGGATCGTAAATCTCCAACTGGTTGAATACAGTAGAATAGCCGTTCGAGCCTCCTCCAGTTATATAGAGTTTGCTGTTGACAACCGCCGAGGCTGCATCCCCGCGCGCGACCAGACTCGAGGCGCCCGTCGTCCAGGAATTCGTTGCTGGATCGTATATTTCCAGGGCTGTGGTGGGAGAACTGGAATCAGAATTGAGCCATCCTTCGGCGATATAGAGTTTGTTGTTGACTACTCCCGCGGACACTGCACCGCGGGACGTGGCCATTACCGGCCCGAAGGACCAAACATCCGATGCGCAATCATAGATTTGGAGAGTGTTGGTAGCCCCTGATGGCCCGGAACCTGCTGCCACATAAAGCTTGCCGTTGATAACACCGGCCCCTGGGAAGGCACGCCCCTCTAACATCGGGGCCTTCGTCGTCCACGTACCGCTTTGAGCAAATACACCCGAACTCGTAAGAGTCATTGAGCAGATCAGCGCGAGGCAGACAATCACACCGATAGCTTTGGTCCTGCTTTTCATTACTGTGCTCCTTCTCGACCGATGGTCGGTTTGAGGGATATGGGGAGCTAGTGTTCGATGAATGACCACTGAACTCGGCGCAGATGCAAATTCGCATCGTTAACGCTTAAACTTCACCCACTCATCTGCATATAGCGAGAAAATTCAGCCAGTGGTATCATCGCGCGCAGATTCTTCATGCATGGTTCACGCGACACGCAAGAGTGAGCCACTTCGCGTAAGACTTTTTCGAAGGTGTAGTCTCGTCCGATCCTGCAACCAAGAAGTGTTGAGCATGGCCGCTATCCCCCAGGAAATCAGTCAACTCTTATTGAAATGGAGCAAAGGCGATGAGGTTGCTCATGATCGGTTGATACAGCTCGTATATCCCGAATTGCGCAGACTGGCTCGGAAATACATGCGCCGAGAGGATCCCGCTCACACTCTGCAAACTTCCGCTCTCATTAACGAGGCCTACTTGCGGTTAGTAGATCAGCCAAATACCGAGTGGCACGATCGGGCTCATTTCTTTGCCGTGGCCGCGCAGGTGATGCGACATATCCTGATCGACCACGCTCGCAGTCATCATTACGCCAAGCGTGGCGGGGGTGCACCGCACATTGCGCTGGATGACGTTGCAGTCGTTAACCAGGAACGCGCGGCAGAGTTCGTCGCGCTTGACGATGCGCTCAGAAGCCTTACCGAGGTCGATCCGCGCAAGAGCCGGATTGTTGAGTTAAGATTCTTCGGCGGACTGACCGTCGCGGAGACGGCTGAAGTGATGAAGCTCTCGGAGATCACAGTCAAGCGGGAGTGGCGTGCCGCTAAGGCCTGGCTGCTTCGCGACATCAGCGGAGACGCAGCATGAGTGAGTTCGACGGCCTGATACCTCCTGTCTGAAATTCTCGCTACATTGTTTAGGGACAGAAGAGAAAGGAACACCGACTGTTCTTAGTATTGTGGTTGATTCATGACTCCTGAACGTTGGCAGCAGGTAGATAGATTGTTCCAGGCGGCTGTTGAGTTGGAGCCCCCGCGGCGCGCTTCATTCCTGGACGAGGCCTGCGCTGGCGATACGACGCTGCGAAGTGAAATTGAATCTCTTCTTGCCCTCGATTCCCGTGAATGGGATTTCATTGAGACGCCAGCCTTAGAGTCAGCAGCTTGTTTGCTCGCAGACGAACAACCTCGACTCACACCGGGCCATGAAATCGGTCATTACCAGATCGTCAGCTTGATCGGCAGAGGTGGCATGGGCGAGGTTTATCTCGCCAGGGATCGGACGTTGAACCGCAAAGTAGCGCTCAAGCTGCTGCCGCTTGATTACACCAGAGACAAAGACCGGGTGCGACGTTTTCAGCGCGAAGCGCAAGCAGCGTCAGCCCTGAATCATCCCAATATCCTCACTATTCACCAACTCGGCGATATTGACGGGCAGCAGTTCCTCGCGACAGAGCTTATCGAGGGCGAGACGCTTCGTAATCACATAACGAGCAAGCGGCTAACCTTGAGAGACGCGCTGGACGTGGCCATTCAAACAGCCAGCGCTCTCGCGGCGGCGCATAGAGCGGGGATAGTCCATCGGGATATCAAGCCTGAGAACATCATGCTGCGGCCCGATGGGTATGTGAAAGTCCTGGACTTTGGTTTGGCAAAGCTGGCCGAACAACACGACGCGCCATCGCAGCTACGAGTGGCGGATCAATCAGACGCTTCTTCCGGGCTAATGATGGGCACTGTCAGGTACATGTCACCTGAACAGGCCCGCGGAGAGCAAGTGGATGCGCGTAGCGACATTTTCAGTCTCGGTGTAGTGCTTTACGAAATGGTCGCAGGCCGCGCTCCATTCGAAAACCAAAATCCCGCGCGCCTGGTGAAGTCGATTTTGAACGACGAACCGCCTCCGTTAACGAGCGGGACCGGGACGCTTCCGGACAAACTCCTCACGATCGTCAACAAAGCGCTAAGCAAGAAAAGGGTGAGTCGCTATCAGCAAGTTTCGGATCTATTGATTGATCTGAAGTTGCTGAAAGATGAACTGGAACTGGAGGGCAAATCGTCGGACACCGGAGAAAGAAGTTCCGGACGGGCACGGACAGATCCTGTCAGCCAGTACTCGACTCCGTTGACCGGGGCAGTATCCACGAAAGACACACCGCCATCCCTTACTACCTCGACGTTTGAACATGCAATCAGTCAGATGAGGCGCCCGCGGAACATTGTAGTGACGGTAATTCTCTTGTGTTCCCTCTCCCTCATAGGCTACGCATCGTACAGGTTCCTTCGACAAACCAGACCCAGTTCCCTAACTGCGGATGGTTCGACTAAGACCGGCATCTGGACGACAAAGGCCCCGATTTCGTCGCCTCGGTCCCAGGTCGAGCCGGCAGTCTTGAATGGCGTTTTATACGTCGCCGGAGGGTGGAATGTATGTACTCCTTTTGGGAATCTGGAATCGTATGATCCGGTAAGCAATACATGGACGCAACGCGCGCCCATGCTCACAGCGCGTGGCGCTCAGGGAGTAGGAGTATTGAATGGTCTACTCTACGCCGTCGGCGGTTCGACCGGCTGTGGTGTACACATCGCAGGTGTCGAAGCTTACAACCCCGCTACCAACACCTGGTCGGCGAAGGCGTCCCTGCCCACGACTCGCTACGGTCAGGTGGTAGCAGTTGCCAGGGGCAAGCTCTACGCCATCGGCGGAAATTCGAACCTCACTGGCTATTTTGGATCGAACACGGAGTACGATCCGCAGACTAACACTTGGACCGATCGGGCCCCCTTGCCGACGCCTCGGATCAGCACGGCCGCTGCGGTGGTTGATGACACCATTTATGTGATTGGCGGCAGCGGAGGTGATGGTAGGACGGTGGAAGCATACAATCCCGCCACCAATACGTGGACCTCAAAAGCGCCGATGCTGACAGCGCGGTCAGAATTTGCCGCGTCCGTGATCGACGGCATTATTTACGCCTTCGGCGGAGGGCGAAATAGCGGTCAGGTTGAGGCCTATAATCCGGCAACCGACACGTGGACGAAGGTGGCGCAAATGCCGGCGCCCCGTGCTAGTTTTCACGCTGCGAGTTTCGAAGGATCGATTTACTTCGCCGGCGGCTTTGATGGAGTGAACTATCTTTCAAGCGTGATGGCCTTCACACCCGATGGAGGTTCAACTGCCAGATCTGCACCCTGTACCAAGTCTGAACTCTGGACCACCAAAGCGCCAATGCCAACCATGCGCGGAGCTATGGCCACCGGTGAGATAAATGGGATTCTCTATGTTGTTGGCGGCGACGGTGGCAGTCCCGCTTACTTTTCAATCAATGAAGCCTATGATCCGGTGTCAAATAAGTGGACTGTAAGAGCTCCCATGCCCACCGCGAGAGGCATGAAGGGCACCAATAACGCCGTAATCAATGGAGTACTCTATGTAATCGGAGGGAATCCGCGAGGTGAATGCACGAGTGTGAACGAGGCCTATGATCCGGCGACCAATGTGTGGACAATTCGAGCCCCGATGCCCACGGCGAGATGTCATCTCGCGGTGGTCGCCCTTAATGGCCTCATATATGCCATAGGAGGAAGCGTTAACAATTCTTTTACTTCGATCGTGGAAGTTTACAATCCAACCACAAACGCATGGACAACGGCTCCGGCTATGCCCACCGCGCGCCAAGAGGTCGTAGCCGGCGTGATAGACGGAATCCTTTACGTGGTGGGTGGAGCGGGTCAATACGGCTTGCTCGGCACGCTCGAGGCCTACGATCCAACAAGCAAGACATGGACTACGAAAGCGCCCATGCCAACGCCGCGGGGTGGATTAGCTGCCGGCGTACTAAACCGGTCGCTGATTGTCGTTGGAGGTGAAGATAATGGCACGCCTATGGCGACAGTAGAAGCCTACGATCCTTCGAGCGATACGTGGACGAGTCAAACGCCAATGCCGACGGCGCGTATGTACCTCGCCGCCGCCACGGTGAATAATACGCTGTATGTCTTCGGGGGCGGAGCCGTTCCCAATGTTCCCGGCGGGCTCACGACTAACGAGGCATACACCGCATTGCCGTGTTCGGGTCAGAGGTAGACGCCGCGGTGGTTTACCTAAACAATCACCAAAGTGCCAAACGGCAACTAGCTCTTTAGCTTTCGGATTTCTTCGGTGAGCACTGGCAAGACTTCAAACAGATCGCCGACGATGCCGTAATCGGCAACGTCGAAGATGGGCGCTTCAGCATCTTTGTTGATAGCGACGATGGTCCCGGAGTTCTTCATGCCAACCAAATGCTGAATCGCGCCGGAGATTCCAACGGCAATGTAGAGCTTTGGCGCCACGGTTTGCCCCGACGATCCGATTTGACGATCAATTGGCAGCCACTCGGCGTCGCAGATGGGACGGGATGCGGCCAGGTCCGCACCGAGAACTGCGGCCAGCGCCTCCGCCAACGCGATGTTGTCTTTGCTCTTGATGCCGCGACCGATGGCGACGATGATATTCGCCTTAGTTAGATCGACTGCCTGCTTGGCTTCCTGAAAAGGCACTTCGGGTTTCATGCGAATCTCACCAACGTCGACAGGCATGGTTTCAATAGCCGCGCCGGTTCCCTTCCGCGCCTGATCGCCGCGAAAAGCGCCCGACTGAAACGTCACAAACGTTGGCGCCGCGCCATCCGATACGACATCCGCATCCAGCTTGCCGAGAAAGATGCGGCGCGTAAAGCTCGTCTTCCCTGCGTCGACACTCATGCGTATGCAGTCGCCGATCAGCCCCTTGCCAAAACGCGCGGCCACTTTCGGCGCAAAGTCGCGCACCAGATACGTGTGGGACATGATCACGTATTGCGGGTCGGTCGCGCGGACCACCTGTTCCATCGCCGCCGCGTACGCGTCCGGCGTGTAGTCGGCCAGGTGAGGATTATCCGCCAAGATGACCTTGTCCAGATCGTAAGCGGCAATTTCCTGCACCAGCGTCTGCTCACCTGAACCCAACACTACGGCCGATGCTTTCTGGCCGGTATCGCTGCCGAGCTTTTGCGCCGCTACGATCGCTTCGAGCGAGGTCTTGTTTAGCTCGCCGGCTTTATGTTCGATGAAAACTAGTATGCCGTTGCTCATTGATTGCGACTCATTTCTTTCAGCGCGTTAACAAACTTGTCATCTTTCATAAATCGCTGAAACGAATCGTCTGTCCACGCATCAGGAAGGCTTTCGCCCTTTATCATATTCTCCTTGTACTTGAACGCTTGCTTAAGATACTCGATGGTCTTATCGACATCGTTCATCTCAGCGTACGTACAAGCCAGAAGGTAATGGAACATGGGGTACTTCGGATCTTTTGACAGTCCGTATTCGAAGACTTCTTTAGCGTGTTTCAAGTCTCCTGGGATCCCATACGACATACCGAGATTATCGACGAGCACTCGCCAGAGCGTCTCACTCAGAGTGCGATTTGCCTTTTCCCGATCCAGCGCCTTCTGATAGAGGGGAGCCGCCTGTTTGTAATCACGGTCCAGATAGAATCTGCTTCCCCGTTCCATCAATTTGCGCGTTTCCGGATCGCCCGCCTTCAAACCCAAAGGATCCTGGCCAACCGCGGGTGCGACGAGCAGGAGCAACATCCCAATTGTCAGGAGTAGGACTCGTACATTCATAGACGCTTCAAATGACTCTCGCTTCGGTGTGCAGCTTTTCTGCCAACTCGATCGCACCCCGCTTGGCGTCACCGCCGCCCAGCAACTGCGTCTGCTTTGATTTCTGCGGCAAGTAGATCTTCTCAATTCGCTGCTGTGATGGTTTATCGACGATCTCAGCGGCGGGTGCGACTTCCCTGATCTCTTTCTTCTTCGCGGCCATGATGCCTTTCAAGGTCGCATAGCGAATTTGGCTAATGCCGGATTGAATGGTCAGCAGCGCCGGTTTTGGCATCGTGTACCACTGGTACCAGCCGCTTTCCAGCTCGCGCTTGACGCGCAGTTGCTCGCCCATCGCGTCGATCTCGATCACAATCGTTGCATGCGGCAGGCCGAGAATCTCCGCGAGAATGACGCCGGTTTGCGCGTGGCCATAGTCGTCCGATTGCAAGCCGGTCATGATCAAATCCGCCTGCTCATCGCGGATCGCTTCCGCCAAAACACTCGCCGCCGCAAACGGCGACAGATGCCCAACATTGTCGCCGACCACGTGAATCGCGCGATCGGCCCCGCGCGCCAGCGCATCTTTGATAACACTCTTCGCGCGCTGCGGACCCATCGAGCACACCACGACCTCGCCGCCGACTTTTTCTTTTATGCGCAACGCTTCTTCCAGCGCATAGCCGTCCGACTCGTTCACTTCGAACGACAGGTCGGCCTCTTCAATCCAGGTTGAGTCTTTGTTGATTCGCAGGATCGCATCTTTGTTGGCGACCTGCTTCATTAGGACGAGGATTTTCATGACTAGCTATTTTCCTCGTATCTCTTGAACAGCAACGCCGCGTTCGTCCCGCCGAATCCGAAGCTGTTCGACAAAGCATAGTTGATGTGCGCCGCGCGCGCCTGGTTCGGGATGTAGTCCAGATCGCATTCGGGATCCGGCGTGACGTAGTTAATGGTTGGCAGCAGCATGCCGCGGGTAATGGACAGCACTGAAAACACGGCCTCGACACCGCCGGCCGCACCCAACAGATGGCCGGTCATCGACTTTGTCGAGCTAATTGGTATCTTGTAGGCGCGCTCACCGAACGTCTTCTTGATCGCCATCGTTTCAAACTTGTCGTTGTAAGGCGTCGAAGTTCCGTGCGCGTTGATATACCCGACCTCTTCCGGCTTAACGTTCGCGTCCTTCAGGGCCTTTTCCATCACGCGCACCGCGCCTGAGCCGGTCGCGTCAGGCATCGTGATGTGGAATGCATCTCCAGTCATGCCATAGCCCACAACTTCGGCGTAGATACGCGCGCCGCGACGCCGGGCGAACTCGAGTTCTTCCAGGATTACGATCCCGGCGCCTTCGCCAATCACAAATCCGTCGCGCTCCAAATCGAACGGGCGCGACGCATGAACCGGATCGTCGTTCCGGGTCGAAAGCGCGCGCAAGGCCGCGAACCCCGCCACACTCATCGGCGTGATGGCTGACTCAGCGCCACCGCAAATCATCGCTTCGGCATCGCCGCGCTGGATGATTTTGAAGCTGTCACCAATGGCGTGCGCCCCCGCGGAGCAGGCCGTGGCGGTAGCCGAGTTGGGCCCTTTCGCGTTGTGTCTAATGGAGACCTGTCCGGATGCGAGATTGACGATAGCAGAGGGAATAAAGAAAGGTGAGACGCGGCCAGGGCCGTCTTTCAAAAGCTTTTCGTGCTCGCGCTCGATGGCCCAGAAATCACCGATGCCGCTGCTAATGTAGGTACCGACGCCTTCCGAAATGTCGTCACCGATCTTTAGCCCACTGTCGTCGACCGCCTCTTGAGAGGCAGCTATGGCGTAATGAATGAAGGCGCCCATCTTGCGCGCTTCCTTCTTTTCAACGTAATCCAGCGGATCGAAATTCTTGACTTCGCAGGCGAAGCGGGCGGCAAACCTGGCGGCGTCGAACTTCTTGATGAAGTCGGCACCGCTCCGCCCCTCCAACAATGCCGACCAAGTGGACTCGACTGAGTTTCCAACAGGCGTTACCAGACCGAGGCCCGTAACGACGACGCGACGATTCAAACCAAACTCCTTTCGTGACAGGTGACGCAAGACCGGCGAACAGCCGTAAGGCGATCCTCTCGGTCAAGCGTTGTTACGATCCACCGTGACCCGTCACTTACTCTTGTGTTGGTCGATATAGTTGTAGGCGTCGCGCACGCTTTGAATTTTCTCAGCGTCTTCGTCCGGAATTTCGATTCCGAACTCTTCTTCGAAACGCATTACCAGCTCGACTGTATCCAGCGAGTCGGCGCCAAGATCGTCGATGAAGCGAGCGTTGGGCGTTACTTCATTCTCGTCTACGCCAAGCTCGTCAACGATAATCTGCTTTACTTTTTGCTCAATCTCTTGATCGGGCATTCGTTTTGCTCCTTATGCAAATGTCCGACAAACTCTAGTTTGTCGATGGGTTTTTTTAGCGATTTCTCATCCAACCACGACAAACCAAAGTTTGTCGAACGACTTTTCCTGCTGCCCTCAGGCGCCGAGCGCCTCACCTGCAGCGCGCAGACTAGCCTCATCCTCGATGTTCACGCAACTCAAGCTGCGATCAATCTGGCGTACCAGTCCGCTCAGAACTTTTCCAGGTCCAATCTCTATGAAGCTTTGTACACCGTGACCAGTCAGGAATTCAACTGATTCAAGCCAGCGAACCGGCTGGGTCACCTGTCGAATCAGCGCCTCGCGAGCTTCTGCCACGCTTCTAACAACGCTCGCGTCGACGTTTGTCACCAACGGCACTTTCAAATCCGAAAACAAAATACCCTGCAAGTCAGCCGCTAACCGCTCCTGTGCGGGACTCATCAATGCACAATGGAAGGGCGCGCTTACCTTCAGCTTAACTGCCCGTTTCGCGCCGCGTTCCTTCACCAAAACAATCGCGCGGTCGATAGCGTCCGCGTCCCCCGCGATAACCACCTGGCCCGGTGAATTAAAATTTGCCGCGCTGCAAACCTGGCCCTCGCGGGCCTCTTCGCAGGCCGCCGCTACAACGCCGCTTTCAGCTCCCAGTATCGCGGCCATCGCGCCGGTGCCCACGGGCACAGCTTCCTGCATATAGCGTCCGCGCACGCACACGGTTCTTACTGCGTCAGCCAGCGAGAGCGATCCGGCAGCTACCAAAGCCGAGTATTCGCCGAGACTGTGACCAGCTACGAAATCCGGAGCCGCAAAGCCGGCTGATTCCATCGCGCGCAACGCAGCTATCGAAACCGTTAAGATCGCCGGTTGAGTGTTCTCGGTCAACTGCAACTCATCAGCCGGACCGTCGAAACAAATTTCCGAGAGCGCGAAGCCGAGGGCCGCGTCTGCTTCTTCAAAGACCTGTCTGGCCGCGGGAAACTTTTCGGCCAGGTCTTTTCCCATGCCCGCATATTGCGAACCCTGACCAGGAAAAATGAATGCAATCATCGGGAAAAGTAAATCGTCAATCGTGAATCGTAAATAGAAAAGGAACTCCGAATGCCTAGCAAACCATTTACGATTTACTATTCACTAGCTCGTCACCAACGCATCACAACGCTGCCCCAGGTAACGCCGCCGCCGAACGACGCCATCAAGATCACATCGCCTTCGGAGATGCGACCCGATTCTACGCACTCATCGAGGCCGATTGGAATCGACGCGGACGAGGTGTTGCCGTGCATCGCAATGTTCGAATATACCTTTGCGACGTCAACTTTTAGTTTACTGGCAACCGCATCCGTAATTCTTTGATTAGCCTGATGAGGTATGAAGAGGTTGACGTCTTCCGTTTTCAATCCTGCTTCTTCCATCACCTCGTTCGCAATCTCAGTCATCGAGCGGATTGCAACCTTGAACACTTCGTTGCCCTTCATCCTGAAGAAGTGGTCGCCGCGCGCAATCGTTTCGGCGCTGAAGCCACCCTTTGTGCCGCCACCGGGCGCATACAATTGTTCTTCATAGCGGCCATCAGAGCGAATCCTGGCGGCCAGAATGCCGCGATTTGCGCCCACCGGGCCGAGGACCGCGGCGCCGGCCCCGTCGCCAAACAACACGCATGTCGAACGATCCGTGTAATCCACATAACGCGTCAGAATCTCGGCGCCGATCACCAGAGCGTATTTCGATTGCCCGCCGCGAATCATCGCATCCGCCAGCGACAAGCCATACAGAAAACCTGAGCACGCGGCTACGATGTCCATTGCCGCGGCTTTATTCGCGCCGAGTTCCGCCTGAATTAGACACCCAGTCGAGGGCAGAATCTGATCCGGCGTCACCGTCGCGCAAAGTATCAGGTCGATGTCATGGGCCTTGATCCCGGCTCGCTTGATCGCTTCTTTCGACGCGCGCACAGCGAACTGCGACGTGTATTCGTTTGGCGCGGCCTTCCTTCGCTGTTTGATTCCGGTGCGGGTGGTAATCCACTCGTCGGAAGTGTCAACCATCTTCTCCAAGTCAGCATTCGTCAAAATGCCCTTCGGATAAGAATGGCCAGTACCAAGAATGCCTGCGTTGACTTTCGACATCCAACGACCTCTAAGTTTCAAAAAATGCCGTTTAGAAGCAGGAGTTGACCTGCCATCAGGTTGCCGAAAGGGCAACCTCTAAACGGCGTGACGTTCGACTTGTTTACGTGTCCTGTTCTACTTGCACGATTTCACGGCCTTTGTAGAAGCCACACTTGGGACAGACGCGATGCTGCATCCGCGGCTCCTGACAGTTAGGGCACAGAACGGTTTGCGGCGCGCGCAGCGCATCGTGCGCCCGGCGCTTGCCGCGGCGTGCTTTTGAATGACGACGTTTTGGATTCGGCATAATTACTCCACCACATTTTGGATTTCGGATTTTTGATTTCAGATTTGCGACCACGCAAACGAGAATCTAAAATCACAAATCTAAAATCGCAAATTCTTCAACTTCTGCCAGCGCTCGTCACGGTGCAGCTCTCCACACTGACAACTTCCGGTATTTCTATCAATCCCGCAATCCGGACACAACCCCTTGCAATCGTCGCTACACAACACCTGAGCGGGAATCGCCAACAAGATTTCTTCGCGAACTAGGTCGTCGATTTCAATTGCCTCGCCGTCGAAGACCGCCAGATTCAAGTCTTCTTCCTGCAATTCATGCTGCTCTTCTTCGCGCCAACTGACCGCGGGAACAAATCTCTCTGCAAACTCAGCATGAATCGGCAACTCGACCGGCTTCAAACATCTGCTGCACGGGGCTTCGGCCCTGGAGTCCAAATGCCCGCGCAACTCAACTTCTTTTCCGCTCCGGCTAATTCGGCCCCGAACCTCGGCTGGCGCGGTTAACCGAACGTCCTGGTCGTCCAGCGGCAGGCTATCCGCTTCATAAGCCTGCGCGAACTTGCCGCCAGGTTCCTCGATCCTGTCTACCTCGATCCGCATGGTCGATTCCACAGACAGCTTCACCCGGGTCAGCACAAAGTCGCCAATTATAGCCGGGCGTCCGTTGCTTTCAAAGCGCGGCCGCGTCCTAGCTGCTGGTACTGGCCTTCCGCTTGGCTTTTCGCGGCTTCTTTGGCTGACGCGTCGCGGGCGAGGTTTCGATGCCATTCTCGTTTAGCTTTTCGCATTCTGCCCGCCACAGCGATTCCAAACGGCCGTTATCGACGACGCCACATTCGTTCAGAATTTCAATCAAACTCTTGACCAGCGCGTGATTCGTGTAAGCCGTCTCAGATTGCCGCAACAACAGGTTAAGCCCCTGCTCAAGCCGCTCAGCCAAACGCGCCAGCGTGTTCTCGAGCATCGTCAAACGCTCGAGCAGGTGCTCTTCATGCGGCGTGGTCTCGGTAAAATCGACGCGCGCCGACGGCGGATGCACGACGATCATCAAACGCGTGCCGCAGCGCACACAGAATTCCTGGCCCAGCGGATTCGCTGCGCGGCATTTCTGACAGTAATGCGAGATTGCGCGTTGCTGCATCGGCTAATGTGGGACAAACTTCAGTTTGTCGTTTCTAACAAAAATACCTCCGGTTAAGGTTATCGACAAACTTGAGTTTGTCGGACTTCAGTACTCATAGAAGCCCCGGCCCGTCTTCTTCCCTAACCATCCCGCATCCACGTAACGCTTCAGCAGTGGACACGCACGATATTTTGAATCGCCGAATCCATCATGTAGCACGTTCAAGATCGCGAGGCAAACATCCAGGCCGATGAAATCAGCGAGCGCCAGCGGTCCCATCGGATGATTCATGCCGAGTTTCATGATGCCGTCAATGCTCTCGCGCGTGGCGACACCTTCGTACAAAGCGAAGATCGCTTCATTGATCATGGGCATCAAGACCCGATTCGAAATGAAGCCGGGTGAATCCTGACACTCTAAAGGCATCTTGCCAAGTTTTTCCGACAGCGCCCGCGTGCTTTCATAGGTCGCGTCCGAAGTCGCCGCGCCGCGAATCACTTCGACGAGTTTCATCACCGGCACCGGATTCATAAAGTGCATTCCGATAACTTTGTCAGGCCGCCGCGTAACGGCGCCAAGTTTTGTAATTGAGATCGAAGAAGTGTTCGACGCCAGGATTGCGTCCGGCCTCGTCAATTCATCAAGCGATCTGAAAATCTCGCTCTTGATTTGCAAATCCTCCGTCGCCGCCTCGACGACGATGAAAGCATTGCCGAGCGCGCCGATGTCGGTCGTCGTCTTGATGCGCGCCAGGATAGCGGCCTTATCGTCCGGGCTCAATCGATCTTTATCAACGTCGCGCTGCAAGCTCTTGTCGATCGCCTTTCTGCCGCGCGCTAGAAATTCCTCGACCACATCGCGCATCACGACGTCATAACCCGCGCGCGCCGCCACCTGGGCAATGCCTGCGCCCATCGTGCCGGATCCAACTACGCCCAAAGTTTCGCTCATCTTTTCAAAGTAGCACAGACTTCAGTCTGTGATTCCTGTAGCCGCAAATTGAAGATAATCACAGACTGAAGTCTGTGCTACTTCAATCGCTCGGCCCAATTCGTCAGCGGCTGCGCGCCGCGCAGCGCATCCTGCAACTCGGCCTCGCTAGCCTCTGAGTTCCCGCCACCATAAAGATTGATGCCGCCCGCACTCTTGAAGAACCTGAAAGTATAAATGCCCAACGCCGTCCCGATGGGGATATTGATCAGCGAAATGACCGCCAGAGAAACACCCAAAGGCTTCGCCCAACACCTGCGTTTCGTCAACCCATAACCAACTAACAACGGCAGCAGCCCTACCGCAAACAAGAGAATCACAAATATGACGGCGCTAACCAAGATCCAGAACGTCGAGATCAGACTCGCCGCCCGCGACGACATCAGAAAGACAAAGACCAGAAGCAACAGACCCAGAAGCGTCAGCCCATGCATTCCGCCGTAAATGAAATGCAGCGTGGCGAGCGTCTTGTTGTGCTCTTCCGCGGTCATACTTCCAGTTCACCGCTCCACGGCCATCGCCACCGCGTTCCCGCCTCCGAGACAAAGCGCCGCAATTCCCCGATGAGCATCTCTTCGCTTCAGCTCGTAAAGCATGGTCGTCAAAATGCGCGAGCCCGATTGCCCGATCGCGTGGCCCAGCGCGACCGCGCCGCCGTTCACATTAACTCTGTCAGGATCGAGGTTGAGTTCGCGGATGATCGCCACCGCCTGCACTGCGAACGCTTCATTCAATTCGATAAGATCGACTTCGTTAAGCGACCATCCAGTCTTCTTCAGAAGTTTTCGAATCGCTTCGACGGGCGCCATCATCACCAGCTTTGGTTCAACTCCCGAAGTCGCTTGCGCAACAATTCTCGCCAACGGCTCAACCCCGAGCGACTTAGCGCGATCCGCCGAGGTCACCACCAACGCGGATGCGCCGTCGTTCACGCCGGGAGCATTTCCGGCCGTGACGGTGCCGCCTTCTTTGAAAGCCGGCTTCAGTTTGGCGAGTGATTCCAGCGAGCTGTCTTCGCGCACCGGTTCGTCGGTATCAAACACGATCGCGGCACCCTTCCGCTGCGGGATCTCAATTGGCAGAATCTCCTGCTTGAACTTTCCCGACTTGATCGCCGCGCTCGCCTTGCGATGAGAGTCGAGCGCGTATTGGTCCTGCTCTGCGCGTGAGACGTTATATCTCTCAGAGACGACTTCGCCGGTGCAGCCCATGTGCTGATCGTCAAACGCGCACCACAGACCGTCCTGGATTACCGTATCAACCATCAGCCCATTGCCCATCCGGTAACCTTCGCGCGCTTTTGGTAGCAGGTAAGGCGCGTTGGACATCGATTCCATTCCGCCGGCAACCACGATTTCGGTATCGCCGAGCTGCACTCCTTGCGCAGCCATCATCACCGCTTTCAAGCCAGAGCCGCAGACCTTGTTCACCGTCACCGCAGAAACCGTGTCGGGCAATCCTCCGCGCAACGCCGCCTGGCGCGCGGGGTTCTGTCCGAGCCCCGCTTGAATCACGCAACCCATGATCACTTCGTCAACATCGTTGGGCTGAACGCCCGCGCGCTTCACTGCTTCGCTCACGACCAGCGCACCCAGGTCGGTGGCTCTGAGGCTCTTCAATGCACCCAGGAACTTTCCCACCGGCGTACGCACCGCGCTGATGATTACTGCTTCCTTGATTGTCGTCATTTTGGATTTACTACTCGCTGATTGAACTGATTTAGCATTACTGTTAATTCCAAAGAGTGTCAAGCAGACCAACGTGTCGGAACCGCCTGCGGTAGCGGGCGGTTGATCTTTGTTACTTGATTTCGTTTTGGGCCAAGGATCAACCGCCCGCTACCGCAGGCGGTTCTGACACTGCGATTGAAAATCCTCGCGTCCGAGTGTTAGACTCATCGCTTGCAATTCAACCTCGTAATCATCCAGGCCTTTCGAATTAGGTAATCATGCAAGCATTGATATTGGCCGGCGGAAAAGGCACACGGCTGCGTCCACTGACCGTTTACACACCCAAACCAATCGTTCCGATCTGCAACCGGCCGTTTCTGCTTTATCAGATCGATACGCTGCGCCGCGCCGGCGTCACCGACATTACGCTCTCGCTTTCTTATCAGCCTGAGAAGATCGAACAGCAGCTCGGTGACGGTTCCAACTTTGGCGTAAAGTTGAAATACATGGTCGAACCGCAGCCGATGGGCACCGCCGGCGCATACAAATTTGCGGAAGACTTAATTCGCGAGCCAACGGTAGTTTTCAACGGCGACATTCTTACCGACCTCGATCTGAAAACTGTCATTCGGCAGCACAAGGAACGAAAAGCAGTTGCGACGATCGTGCTCACTCCGGTCGAAGATGCGAGCGCGTACGGCGTGGTCGAAACCGAAGACGACGGACGCGTGCGCCGCTTTCTGGAAAAGCCAAAGCCCGAAGAGACTGATTGCAAAAACATCAACGCGGGTACTTATGTGCTTGAACCGCAAGTGCTGGATTTGATTCCACGCGGCGAAAATCATTCGTTCGAGTACGGTTTATTTCCGAGACTGCTTGAGAAGGGCGAACCATTTTACGCGCACATTCCATCGCGGACTTACTGGCTGGACATCGGCACGCCGGCGCGTTATCTGCAGGCTCATCACGATCTGCTTGCCAATCGCGTCTCGCGAATCCACGTCAAGGACCGCCGCGGAAAGTTTGACGCGGCCACGCACGCCGAGATCGACGACCTATCGATCATCGGCGACGAGTGCACTGTCAAGCCCGGCGCGAAGATCATCAATTCAGTTCTGGGCCGCGGCTGTTATGTTGAGGAGCGGGCGCGCATTGAGAATTCCGTTGTCTGGAGCCACACGCGCGTCGGCACCGCCGCGGAAGTTTCCGCCGCAATCATCGGGCGTGGCTGCCATATCGGGCGCTCCGCAGTAGTAGCTGCCGGCGTCGTACTCGGAGACAAGACTTCGCTGACGGATTACACAAAAACCGGTGTCGCATGAGCAGGCTTCCGTTTAGACTCGGCACTTGTGCCGACAGTGGGCGGGACAAGTCCCGCCTCTAAACGATCGTTGCATGCTGATTTATTTCGAAGAGGAAGTGACACAGTGAATTGGGAAATCTTTCGTGCGTATGACGTCAGGGGCGTCTATCCAGACGACCTCGACGAAGACGCTTACCGGCGCATCGCCAGGGCCTACACGTATTTGTTCCACCCAAAAGTTATGGTGGTCGGCATGGACGCGCGCGCATCATCGCCGGTATTAAGCGCCGCGCTCACCAACGGTTTTGTTGATGCGGGCGTCGACGTCGTTGATATCGGAGGGATCACCACCGACATGCTCTACTATGCCGTGGGTGCGTCGGATGAATACTCGGGCGGCATCGTCGTCTCAGCCTCGCACAATCCAAAACAATACAACGGCGCAAAAATGGTGCGCGAAAAAGCAGCCGCCATCTCTTCCGAAACGGGCCTGTTTGATATTCGTGACGTGCTCAAGGCCGGAAAAGACAATGAGGTTTCGTCAGTCGCGAAAGGCAAAGTCGAAAAGAAAGACGTACTGAACGGTTATATCCAGCACGTGCTGAGTTTCATCGACCCGGCAGTAATCAAGCCACTGACTTTCATCGGCAACGCAAACTTCGGATACGTCAATCGCTGCGCCGCCGTGCTCGCTGAGAAATTGAAGCTGAATCTGATACCGCTCAACTTCGAACCGGACGGGACGTTTCCCAAAGGTACGCCCGATCCAATGCTGGCCGATAACCGCACCGAAAGCGTGGAGCTCGTCAAAAACTCCTGCGCAGCGTTCGCGGTAATTTGGGACGCTGACGCGGATCGATGCATGTTTCTTGACGAGAACGGCGAATTCATCTCGGGGGCCTACGTCACGGCGCTGCTGGCCGACGTTTTGTTGACCAAACACGGCGGTGACAACAAGATCATTTTCGATCCGCGCGTGATCTGGCCGACGACAAAGGTCTGCGAACAGCACGGTGCGACCCCGATCATTAACAAGAGCGGCCACGCGTTCATCAAGGATCGCATGAGAAAAGAGAATGCCATCTTTGCCGGCGAGATGAGCGCGCACTACTACTTCCGCGATAATTTCTACGCAGACAATGGAGTAATTCCCTTCCTGCTAATCCTCGAACAGGTCTCGCGGACAGGTAAATCCTTTTCTGAAATGATGCAGCCGTATATGGAAGGTCACTACATGTCCGGCGAACTGAACTATCGTGTTGACGACATTCAGAAGGTGATCGCGGCGGTCAAGAATCGGTTCAGCAAGGGAGGTGCGGAAGATTTCACTGATGGCTATTCACTGACCACCGATGACTGGCGTTTCAATCTTCGTTCATCAAACACTGAGCCGCTGCTGCGCCTGAACCTTGAAGCCCATAAGCCCGGGTTGATTGAAGCGATCCGTGCTGAGATAGAATCGATCATTGGGTCGAAGCCTCATTAGTTTGAGAAACGATGCGGGGGCAAGCCCACCTTCCTGACCATGAGGTACCCTTGCTTGCGTGGTTGTTTTGAGGGTTTGTAGGCACTCAAGGTAAGAGAAATCAATGCGGCCTAAGAACCTCTCAGGTCAGGAAGGCGGGCTTGCCCCCGCTTCTTACTTTTACTTTCATGCCAGAATTACCGGAAGTCGAACACGTCGTGCGCGCCTTGCGCCGCGTTGTTGTTGGGCGGCGGATCGTCGTGGCTGAAGTGACACTTCCAAAACTGATCTCGCCAACTTCTACTTCTGCATTCAATCGAAGACTAAAGGGCTCAAAGATTATCGGCGTGGGTCGGCGGGGCAAGTTCATCGTGATCGAGCTTGACTCCGATCAAGTCCTTGCCGTCCATCTGCGCATGACCGGCAAGTTTCTGTACCTGTCCGCCGATGAGGAATTGCCGAAACACGCGCGTGCGGTTTTCTATTTCGACAATGACCGGCGACTCGTCTTCAGCGATCAGCGGAAGTTCGGCGTGATGAAGCTGGTGGCGAAATCGCGGCTCAGCACGACGAAAGGAATCAGCGAACTCGCGCCCGAACCGTTCTCGGTTGAGTTTAATTTTGATTATTTGAAAGCCACGCTCGCTCGGTCGCGTCGCACTTTGAAGACTCTGTTGCTGGATCAAACAAAGGTTCTAGGTCTCGGCAATATCTACGCTGCCGAAGCGCTCTTTCGCGCCGGCATTAATCCCTTCAAAGTTTCATCCGAATTATCGATGAAGAGGATCGCGCGATTACATGCGGAGATCCTTGCGGTGCTGAGCGACGCAATCAGCGACAGCTCAACCTCGCGAATCGATCTGGAGCAGCCGGACGGTTTCTCTTATGGCGAAGCGTTTGAAAGATTCTGGCAGGTTTACGAACGCGAAGGCGAGCCTTGCTTCAAATGCGCCGCGCGCATTCGCCGCATCACCCATGGCGGGAGATCAACTTACTGGTGTCCGCGGTGTCAGCGAAGATGATTATCCGCAGATTGCGGCGATTCCTCTTGTCGATATCAACTGGCCTTGTTGGGTAGATACTTCTTGATGAGCGGGGTCATCGCCGCAAGCAATAGACCCGCGACCACAAGCGAAGCTGTTGTCGCGATGAAGAGCCTGGGCATTTGGTCGAGCTTCTCGGGATCAACATTGCCGCCCACGAGTCCCGCAATCAGATTGCCCAGCGCGGTCGCCATGAACCAGATACCCATCATCTGGCCCACGTACTTCCGCGGAGAAAGCTTCGTCATTGAGGAAAGCCCGACCGGGCTCAAACACAATTCACCGAAGGTTTGGAAAATATAGCTGACTACCAGCCACCAGGCGGAGACTTTTATAGTGCCGTTGCTGGCGAGGACTGCATAAGCAGCAAAGATCATTACGGCGAAGCCCGCACCACCAAATAGCAATCCAAAGGCAAACTTCGCGGGACTCGACGGGTTTGCGCCCCGCTTCCCCAGTTTCAACCACAGCGCGGCAAAGAACGGCGCCAACAAGACAATAAAGATCGAGTTGACGTTCTGGAACCACGTTATCGGAATCACAAAGCCAGCTACATTCCGGTTAGTAAAATCCTTCGCGAACAGGTTCAGCGACGTCGGCGCCTGCTCGAAAGCTGACCAAAAGACGGCAGCGAAGACGAACAAAATCGCGATGACGGCTATCCGTTTCATCTCATCGCTATTCAGTCGACCAAAGATGAAGACGTAGCCAAAGTAGAACACCGCCATACTAACGAGGACATAAGTCATGCTCTTACCGACGGCTTGCGGGTCTATATGAATGACCCCCGTTGCAGCGAGCACGACGACTAGCGCAAGCAATCCCAGCCCCGCCGCTACCGCGAGTTTGACCGTAAGTTCCTGACGCGCCTGAATTGCGGGGTCGGGATGTCGAGTTCGATCGAGGCCAAGATTGCCGAGGGTCTTGGGCGCGCGCACCGCAAAGGATATGACGCCGATCAGCATGCCGACGCCTGCCGCGCCAAAGCCCCAATGATAGCCATACCTTTCACCGAGCAACCCGGTAACTGTTTGCCCAAGCACCGCACCGCCATTTATTCCCATGTAGAAGATCGAGAAGCCCGAGTCGCGGCGCGCTCCGCCTTCGGGGTACAGATCACCCACGATGGCCGAAATGTTGGGCTTCAACAGTCCGGTCCCGAGGACAATAAAAATAAGGCCCAGGAAGAACGGGACTTTGCCATGCGCAAAGGCCGAGAGTCCGATCGAGAGATGACCACACGCGATCAGCACGGCGCCGGTCATGATTGCGCGGCGCAGACCGAGCAACCGATCGGCGACCCACCCTCCCGGCAGCGATGCCAAGTAAACGCTCGCCGCATAGATGCCGACGATCGCCGATGCCTGACTTCGCGGAATGCCGAAGCCACCGCTCATGATCGCGGTCGACATGAAAATGACAAGCAGCGGCCTGATGCCGTAGTAACTGAACCGCTCCCACATCTCGGTGAAAAAGAGCGTGGACAGTCCGCGCGGGTGGCCGAAGAATGCGCGGTCCGACTGCGCGGCTTCGGCGCTGCTTCTGTCTGTATTAATCGGTGTGCTCATCAGCAAGAGTCCTCAATTCGAGAATCAGAGAGAACGAACCGCATCCCTGGCTTACTTCAGAACAGATCGTGGGAAGAGTCGCAAGCATTCAGCCAGATGCGAGCGATGGTGTCAAGATTCCAGGGCTCACTCCGCACAATGTTTTCTTTGCACGAAGTTGATGGCGCTCGGTAGAATGTTCAGGTGCCCGAACTAAGCCGCTTCTTTGGCATCATCATAAGAATGTTTTGGGAAGGTGGCGCGCCGCATCACCTGCCTCACTTCCATGCCTATTACCAGGACGACGTCGCGGTCTATGGTGTCGATCCCATCGAGATAATTGAAGGGTCGTTACCCAGGCGACAACAGCGACTCGTGGAAGCCTGGGCCGAACTTCATCAAGTGGAATTGATCGATGATTGGCAAAGGTTGCAGGCGGGCCAAAAGCCTGTTTCAATAGAGCCGTTGAAGTAATAACCATGGGACACGGAATCTACAGAGTTGAATCATTTGAAATAGTCGCTCCGCATGTCCTCCGCGTAACGTTCGACGACCGCAGCCAACAGGTCATCGATTTCAAGTCGATTCTCGCGGGCGAACTTTTTGGCCCTTTGAGGGATCCAGCGTTGTTTAATCAAGTCGTTATCGATCCAGAAGTACACACGCTCGTTTGGCCCAACGGCGCTGACTTCGATCCGGCAACCTTGCATGACTGGCCGGGCTTGGTGGATGCCCTCGCCGCTCAGGCCAGGGAGTGGGAATCGGTGCCTGCTTAGGCTCGAAGGGTCTGGTTGACAGAGCGCGCGGATGCGGCGTATAAACGCACTTGAAAAACGTGGTGAGTTAAGGCGACTTGCGGCCACGTAAAACAAACGGCTAAACAGCAGGGCAAGTTCTAAAAGGGCGAGCCAGAAAACTTCAGACGAATTGAAGTCCCGCGTTGTTTAGCGCGGGATTTTTTGTTTTGTCAGAACCGCCTGCGGTAGCGGGCGGTTAACCACTAGCAATGAGTCATGAAGGATAACGAGACATCAACCGCCCGCTACCGCAGGCGGTTCTGACACCAATGCACAACTTCCGCGACATTCTCGACTCCGACACCATCCAGGTCTTTGATGGCGCGATGGGCACGATGCTCTACACAAAGGGCATCTACATCAATCGTTCTTACGACGAGCTGAATCTGGTCGCGCCCGATCTCGTCCGCGAAGTTCACACTGAATACGTTCGTGCCGGCGCCGACATCATCGAGACTAATACTTACAGCTCAACTTTCCACAAGCTTCAGCCATATGGTTTGGAAGCAAGTCTGCGCGAAATAAATATCAAAGCGGCTCAGATCGCCCGCGAGGCTGCCGGCAATCGTGTGTTTGTTGCCGGCGCCGTTGGTCCGCTCGGCTTGCGGATCGAACCGTATGGACCCACGTCGTTCGACGAAGCCAAGCAGATGTTTAGCGCGCAGGTGTCGGCTCTGCTCGAGGGCGGTGTCGATCTGTTTGTGCTCGAAACATTCTCAGACATTTCTGAACTTCACCAGGCGATCAGGGCCGTGCGCGAATTGTGTGACCTACCGATCGTGGCGCAGATGACGATCCAAATTGACGGCAAGACAGTGTTTGGCGCCACACCCGAAGCGATCACTACCCAACTGGATGAATGGGGCGCTGATGTGATCGGCCTCAACTGCGGAGTTGGTCCGGCGATCGTGCTCAACGCGATCGAAAAGATGCGCCCAGTGACAACCCGCAAGCTCTCCGCACAGCCAAATGCCGGCTTGCCACGCGACGTCCAGGGCCGGCAGTTTTACATGTGCTCGCCAGAGTACATGGCCGAGTATTCGCGACGCATCATCCAGGCCGGCGCGAGGTTTGTGGGCGGTTGTTGCGGCACGACGCCGGCGCACATCAAAATGATCGCCGACGCCATTCGCCAGTTCAGCCCGCGCACTCAGCAGGTCACAGTCGGTGAAGAAGTGAAAGTTGCGGTACAGGATTTGAAACCGCCGGACGTGACTGTTGTTCCACAGGCTGAACGATCCAACTGGTCGCGCAAAATCGCGCATGGCGAATTCGTCACCACGGTCGAAGTGCTGCCGCCGAAAGGCTGCGACCCGCAGAGGACACTCGACTCAATCAGGCTTTTGAAAACCGCGGGCGTCGATGGCGTGAACATTCCCGATGGCCCGCGAGCGCAGACGCGCATGGGTGCGATGGCCACCGCCATTCTGGTCGAACGCGAGATCGGAATGGAGTCAGTGCTCCACTATTGCTGCCGCGATCGGAATCTGCTCGGCATGATGTCGGATTTGTTGGGCGCGGCCGCGCTCGGACTGCGCAATCTGCTTTTGATTACCGGAGATCCGCCAAAGATGGGGCCTTACCCGGACGCGACCGCGGTCTTTGACATCGACGCGATTGGTCTGACGAACATGGTGAACAAGCTGAATCACGGCCTGGATCTCGGTAACAATCCGACCGGCAAACCGACCGCGTTCTCGATCGGCGTCGGCGTCAATCCCGGCGCGGTAAACATGGACGAAGAGATCAAACGCTTCGAATGGAAGATTGAAGCGGGCGCCGAGTACGCCATCACGCAACCGGTGTTTGATGTCGAGCAGCTCCGCGAATTTCTGAAACGCATCGAGCACTGTCGCATTCCCATCGTCGCCGGCATCTGGCCTTTGGTTTCATTCCGCAACGCAGAGTTTCTCCACAACGAAGTTCCTGGCGTGCGTGTGACGCCTGAAATCATGGAACGCATGCGCGTGGCTTCGAGCATTAGCAAAGAAGCCGGCCGAGACGAAGGATTGAAGATCGCCCGCGAGTCCCTTCTGGAAGTTCGTGATCTAATTCAAGGAGTGCAAGTCTCAGCGCCGTTTGGGAATGTGAAGTACGCGCTTGAAGTTTTTGAGGTGCTGCCGGAGTTCGCTGCGCAGAAGGAAGCAGCCGCACCAATCACTGGTTGAGGGGCAGAGTTAGAGGCGCGACACTCAGCGAAGGAATGAAAACTCCGCGGTTCCTCGTCCCGTTAGGGGCGAAATATTTATAGTTCCCGCCGCACACCTCAAAACTCTTCGAGCCCATTTATGGGCGGCAGAACATTTCGCTCCTTCGGAACGATGATTTCATTCGAAGATCGCAGTTGCTATAAATATGTCGCCGCTACGCGGCTGCGGAAACAAACGATTGTGTTCTCTACGTCGAGCCCTCGCCGAGTCCCCATTACGATCAGGCTCCCGCAACGATCAGCGAAGCATCTCTCGTACTGCGCCTTCTAATTCCGGGTACTGAAATCTAAAGCCGGCGTCGTTGAGCACCTTCCCGGCGACGCGCGTGCTGGATAGCATCATCTCATCTGCCATCTCTCCAAACGCCAGGCGCGCCGCGAACGTAGGCATGGCCATGAACGTTGGCCGTGACAGCACCCGACCGAGTGTCTTCGTGAATTCCGCATTCGTCACCGGCCGCGGCGCCACCACGTTAATTGGTCCGCGCAAAGTTTGGTGGGACAGAATGAAACTAATCGCGGAGACCACGTCATCCATAGCGACCCAACTCATGACCTGGTTCCCTGCTCCAACCTTGCCGCCCAACCCGAGCTTGAAAGGCATCAACATCGATCCCATGATCCCGCCTTGTTTTGTCAGGATTACCCCGAGCCGCAGTTTGATTACGCGGATTCCGGCCCGCTCAGCCGGCGCAGTTGCCGCCTCCCATTCACGACAGACCTTCGCCAGGAAACCTTCACCCGGCCTACTGTCTTCATCGACCAACTCGTCGCCACGACTGCCATAGAAACCAATCGCGGAGGCATTGATAAACGTCGCTGGTTTGCGGGAAAGGTTCGCCATCGTCTCGCTCAAAAGTCGCGTGCCGTTAACGCGACTATCGAGAATGCGACGCTTCTTCTCTTCCGTCCATCGACCATTGGCAATGCCATCACCCGCCAGGTTGATGATCGCGTCACAGCCTTCCAAGGCGGACGCGTCGATCGTTCCACGATCTGGCTGCCACTCAATCTCTCCGGACCCGGCTGTCTTGCGAACCAGACGCGCGACCTCAACTCCTTCGGCGTTCAGTTTCTTTACCAGAACCGAACCAACCAGCCCGCTTGCTCCTGCGATTACTACTTTCATGCGGCTTTGTCTCCGTACCGGGCAGGCCCGCTACCTCGCGATCATGACTTCGTGCCCTGTGAACCCATGAATCCTAACGCAACGGCCGCCAGGATGCATACCGCTGGCCATTGTCTTTCGAGCAGAATCCAGTAGAATGCCCGCGTCGAAATCACAGCCAAACTGCCCCGTGTCTCGCCTTAGAATATTCATTTTAATACTCGCCGCTGTGGCCGTGCTCTGCCTGCTCGGCGTTCGGCAAACGAAGACGCAGTCCATCCTCCGACGCATGACGAACACCACTGAAGAAGGCATCAACATCAATCCTTCAATCAGCGGTGACGGACGCGTCGTCGCATTCGAATCAACCGAAGACATCGCCGGCGCCGGCGGCGCCGATCGTTTCCGCGCCATTCGCGCGAATATCTCAGCCGATCCACCAACATTTTTTCAGATGGGCGGGACCCGCGCCGTTGCGGCGGCGATTTCGCAAGACGGGTCGCGCATCGCATTTGCTTCCAAAGACGATCCGCTTGGGACCAACCTGGACGGCAACTCTGAAATATTTCTTTTCGACGGCGCGCGACTGATCCAGGTAACGAACACGTCGCCGGGCGACATTGCGAACCGGGTTACCAACGGAAACTTCCAACCTTCAATCTCCGACGACGGCCGCTTCATCGCTTTCTCGTCAAACCGCGACCTGGCCGGCCAAAACGCGGACGGCAATCTCGAAATCTTCATCTACGACACGGTCGCAACCACGTTTGCGCAATTGACCAACTCGACCGGCGTAGTCGGCTATAGCGATGCCAAGATCAGCGGCAATGGCGCGAAGGTCGCTTACATTCGCGACGCGGGAGCCACGCCCAGCGCGCGCCGCGATTTGATAATCCAGGATCGGGTGTCTGGTCCTGGCAGCGTCATCGGCAGCCAGATTTTGACGCTGCTGATGACCTACGGACGCGCGATCAGCGACGACGGAACGCGCGTCGTCTATTCAGGCGAAACCGCGACCAACACGACTCAGGTGTTTTTGTTTGACGGGCGTGGCGGAAACACAACGCGTCAGATTACGTCGCTCGGCTCGCGCACTACGGAAGTGCCACTGCACGCGACCATCAGCGGCGACGGCACGCGCATCGCTTTTGCCACCCGGCGAAATTTCAATAGCTTTAACTCTGACGGCAGCGTCGAACTCTATGTTCACGATATTCCGTCCGCGACTTTCTCCAGAATCACGACCGCGCCATCGACAGCCACCGCGGATGTTGTTTCGTCGCTGAACGACGATGGCTCGATCGTCGCCTTCAGTTTTCCGCGGGTACTCTCAGGGGCTGTCAACGACAGCAGCACCGCCAACAACTCAGAGATCTACGTCACCTCAACCCCGGCTCGGCCGCAATTCGGCTCGGTGACCGTCTTGAACGGCGCGTCGTTCGGCAACGAACCGTCGACCACCAAGGCCGTCGCGCCCGATAGCATCGCGGCCGCTCGCGGCGGAGCGCTGGCCAACACAACGTTGCAATCGCAGCGCCTTCAGAACGGAACGTTTCCGACCAACGTCGGCGGTACAACTGTCACCGTCAACGGCCGCGCGGCGCAAATCTTTTTCGTCTCGCCTGGCCAGGTCAATTTTCTGGTTCCGCCTGCGACCGAAATCGGCACGGCTGACGTGGTCGTCACTAATTCCGAGAACTTTCAATCCCGCGGGAGCGTGCCCACCCTACGCGCCGCACCCGGAGTGTTCACAAAGCCGGGCGACGGAACCGGCGAAGGAATGGTTCTGAACAGCGATACGCTTCAGGCCGGACCGTTCGATCCGACCAGCGGTAATCTTCGCCTCACCATCTTCGCGACCGGGGCCCGCAACGCGACGCTGAACGTCGTATCGATGGGCGGCCGCGTCATCAACCCAGAATCCGTCATTGCCTCGCCGGACATGCCCGGCCTCGACGAAGTTCGCGTCCTCGTTCCGGCGGACTTGCGCGGCGCAGGAACAGTCGATCTGTTTGTGCAGTCCGATGGCCGCGCAAGCAATTCCGCCTCGATCACATTTATCGGCGACGGGACTCGCCACATTCTCATTAACGAAGTGCTCGCCGATCCGCCGGGAAGCGCCGCCACGGATCTTCAGGGCGACGCGAATCACGATGGTGTCCGCAGTTCGAACGACGACGAGTTTGTCGAGCTGGTGAACACGACGTCGCATGACATCAGCATCAGCGGTTACCAATTGCAAACGCGCAGCTCCAGCGCGACCACTGACACGTTGCGCCACACCTTCGCGGCCGGAACGATTTTGCCGGGGTGCTCGACGATCGTCGTCTTCGGTGGCGGCACGTTTGATCCAAACAATCCCCTGTTCAGTGGCGCGCAAGTCGTAAAGGCTTCGTCGGGCGGCCTGTCGCTGACTAACTCGGGTGGCGTGATCACGCTGCGCGACCAGGCGGCGGTTGTCGTGACTCTGTTCTCTTACGGCGGTTCGACCGGGCTCAATGGTGGCGCCAGCCAGTCGTTGACGCGCTCGCCCGATGTCACCGGCAGCTTCGTTCTGCACCAGTCGGCGGCCGGCAGCGCTGGTCGACTCTTCAGTCCCGGGACGCGCGTGGATGGGACTCCGTTCACTGCTTGTCCGCCAATCGCGCGCGTGGACGTAACGCCTGCTTCACCGACGATCTTCACGGGCGCTCATCAACAGTTCACCGCTCGCGCATTTGACTCCGGCAATCATGAAGTGATGGGTGTGCTCTTTTCTTGGCAATCGAGCAACCCGTCGGTCGCCACGATTGATCAGAACGGCCTGGCCACCGGCGTCGGTCCAACCTCCACCGAAATCAGAGCTACTGGCCGCGGCGTCACGTCCGCACCGGCCAGCCTCACTGTGCAAGACATTCCGCGAGTGCTGACGAACGTCAACGTTACCCCGCCGACCGCTACGATTCCCGCCACCGGCGCGCAGCAGTTCACCGCGCATGGCTTCGATCAATTCGGCAATGAAATGACCGGGCTTACTTTCACGTGGGAATCGACCAACACAAGTGCGGCAACAGTCGATCAGACAGGCCTGGCGACGGGAATCGCTCAAGGGCAAACGACTATCCGGGCAACTTCGCAAAGCATCAGCGGAGCGGCGACGCTCAACGTGACGCCGCCGACCATTATCGTGAACGAGGTCCTCGCCAATCCGCCCACCGGAACTGACGGCGACGCGAATCATGATGGCGTGCGCAGTTCGAGCGACGACGAGTTTGTCGAGTTAGTTAACTCGACGAGCGCGAGCATCAGCATGGCCGGCTGGACTGTGCGCACGCATTCGACAAGCAGTTCGACCGAAACGATTCGGCACACTTTTGTCGCGGGCACGACCCTGCCGACGGGCGAAGCGATGGTGGTTTTTGGCGGTGGGACTTTCAGCGCCACCGATCCGCTGTTTGGCTGTGCTCAGGTCGTCAAGGCTTCATCGGGCGGCCTTTCGCTCACGGACGGTGGTTTGACGATTCTCATTCGCGACGGATCAGGCAATCTCGTCACCCAGTTTTCGTACGGCGGTTCGACCGGATTGAATGGAGGCAATGCGCAATCGCTGACGCGCTCGCCTGACATCAACGGAAACTTTGTGCAGCACACCACGATTGCCGGCGCGCGAAAGTTTTCGCCGGGTCTGAAGGTTGACGGCACTCCCTTTGGTAATTGCCCCGGCCATCCGGCGACGGTGACGATCGCGCCGGCCGCGCCGAGCGCCAACGTTGGACAGACAACCCAGTTCACCGCCCAGGCGTTCGATCAGTTTGGACGCGCGATGACGGGTGTAACGATTACGTTTGCATCTGACAACACGAGCGTCGCTACGATTGATCTAACTTCCACGAATCCGGTTACCGGCATCGCAACCGGGAACGTCGGCGCCCACACTCCAGGCACGGCGCACATCACTGCGAGCGCGACCGATGGAACGACGACCGCCAACAGCACTCAGGCAACGCTGACCGTGAGTGGTCCGTCGCTGACAATCAACGACGTGAGCCTGAATGAAGGCAACTCTGGCCCGACTACGGTCAATTTCACGGTGAGCCTCAATCAGCCGGCGCCGGTGGGCGGCGTAACTTTCAATATCGCGACGCAGGATGGCACGGCGACTGTCGCCGACAGCGATTACATCGCGCGCAGTTTGACTGGGCAGACGATCCCGGCTGGCCAGCAGACCTACAACTTCGCGGTCACGGTCAACGGCGATCTCAACATCGAACCGGGCGAAACCTTCTTTGTGAACGTGACGAATGTTACCGGGGCAAGTGTCGGCGATGGTCAGGGATTGGGAACAATCTTGAATGACGACAGCCCGTCACTTAGCGTCAGTGACGTTTCCTTGAACGAAGGCAATACCGGTACGACAACCTTCGCCTTCACGGTTACTTCAACGTTGCCGGCGCCGGCGGGCGGAATCACTTTCGACATCGCCACGCAAGATAGCACCGCGACGTCCGCCAGTGGCGACTATGTCGCACGCGCCCTGACCGGCCAGCCGATTCCCGCTGGCCAGACGACATATACATTCAACGTCACCGTCAACGGCGACACGCTGGTCGAACCGAGCGAGACGTTCTTGGTGAATCTCTCGAACGTCTCGGCAAACGCCGGCATTGCCGATGGACAAGGTCTGGGAACAATTCAAAACGACGACACGGCTAATCTGGTTATCAGTCAGGTCTACAGCGGCGGCGACAATACCGGCGCGCCTTTCCGAAATGATTTTGTCGAACTCTACAACCGCGGCACGACAACTGTTGATTTCTCGATCACGCCGTACTCGGTGCAATACGCCAGTGTCGGGTCGAGCTTCGGAACCAGCAAGACGAATTTGACTACCGGGACGATGGCACCAGGCCGTTACTATCTGATCCAGGAATCGGGCGGGACGACGAATGGTATCGCTCTGCCAACGCCTGATGCCACTGGGACGATTTCGATGGCAAGCACTGCTGGCAAGGCCGCACTCGTTGTCGGAACCACTGCGTTGTCAGTAAGCACTTGCCCCGGCGATGACAGCGTCTCGCCGTTCAATCCAAGTACCGCAGCCATCGCTGACTTCGTCGGCTATGGCAACAGCGCCACAACCACCGGTCATTGCTATGAGGGAAGCGGACCTGCCGTCGCGCCGTCGAATACGACTGCTGATTTCCGCAAAGCCGGTGGCTGTGTCGATACGAATCAGAACGCTGCAGACTTCCTTGTCGCCACGCCCAACCCGCGCAACAGCAGTTCGCCGATCGGCGACTGCAAGCCCGACATCACCATAGACGATGTGACGGTGACGGAAGGCGACACGGGAACGAAGACCGTCGATTTCACCATTACGCTGTCGGCTGCCAGCGCGCAGACAGTGACGGTGAATTACCTGACCACCGACGGCACCGCTGCCGCCGGATTCGATTATCAAACTGCGAGCGGCACGGTCAGCTTTGCTCTGGGCGAAACCAGCAAGCCGATCACGATCACGATCATTGGCGACACTCTGGACGAAGCAAACGAGACCTTCTTCGTTAATCTTACGACCCCGGTGAATGGGGTAATTGTAGACAATCAGGGTCAGGGAACAATCAACGACAACGATCCCACTCCGTCACTCTCAATCAACGATGTTTCCGTGGCTGAGGGCGATAGTGGCACCAAGCCGGCCACCTTCACGGTGACGCTCTCTGCCGCCAGCAGCTTTACGGTAACGGTCAACTACGCGACCGCCGATAACACCGCCACGGCCGGTAGCGATTATCAGTCGACGAGCGGCACGCTTACCTTCAATCCCGGCGATACCACAAAGACCGTAACGGTGCAGGTTAACGGAGACACCACGTTCGAACAGAACGAAACCTTCTTCGTCAATCTGAGCAGTCCAGCAAACGCTACGATCCTGGACAATCAAGGCCAGGGCACAATCACTAACGACGATCCGGTGCCACCGACGCCTACGCTATTCATCAGTGACGTCAGCATCGCTGAGGGCAACAGCGGAACCTCGACCGCTACCTTTAACGTCACGCTATCGCCTGCCAGCGGCAGCATCGTCACAGTCGATTTCGCCACCGCTAACGGCACCGCGACTATTGCGGGGAATGATTATCAGTCGGCGACCGGCACGCTCACGTTTAATCCCGGCGATACCAGCAAGCCGATCAATGTCACCATAAACGGCGACACTCTGGTCGAGCCGGATGAAACTTTTGTGGTTAACCTGACCAACGCAACCGGCGGCGCGGCCATAGGCGACACGCAGGGCCAGGGCACGATTCAGAACGACGACGCGGCCAATTTGGTTATCAGTCAGACTTATCCGGGTGGTGGGTTGACAGGAGCGACTTTCACTAACGATTTCATAGAACTCTTCAATCGCGGCACCACCACGGTGGACTTCTCTGTGACGCCATACTCGGTGCAGTTCTTAAGCACTTCTGGCTCGACGTGGGCGAAAACTGACCTCACGTCAGGCACGCTGGCGCCGGGACGTTACTTCTTGATCAAGGAAACTTCTGGTGGGGCTGTCGGTGCGCCGTTGCCGACGTCCGATGCTACCGGGACTATTAATCTAACGAGCACGACCGCGGGCAAGGTAGCTTTAGCTTCGAACACGGCACTGCTCGTGGGCAATTGCCCCGGCGATGATGGCAGCGCGCCGTTCAACCCGGTCGGCGGGTCGATCGCTGACTTTGTCGGTTACGGCGGCACTTCGGCCACCGCCAATCATTGCTACGAAGGACCAGGACCGGCATCGTTCACATTGAGTAGCAACACAACGGCTGACTTCCGCAAGGCCGGTGGCTGCACCGACACAAACGACAACGCGGCAGATTTCCTGGTCTCCGGCCCATTCCCGCGCAACACGGCTTCGCCAATTAACAACTGCGTCGCAGGTGCGCCGCCCAACCTGACCATCAATGACGTCACGATTGCAGAGGGTAACGCCGGCACCACTACGGCAACCTTTACCGTCAGTTTGTCCGCGCCCGCGCCTGCAACCGATATCACTTTCGACATCGCCACGCAGGACAACACTGCGACGACCGCCAACAGTGACTATGTAGCGAAGAGCCTGACGAATCAGATCATCCCTGCCGGCCAAACGAGCTATACGTTCACGGTCACCATCAACGGCGATACCACGGTTGAGCCCGACGAAACTTTCTTTGTAAATGTGACGAACGCGGTTGGAGCTACGATTACTGATGGACAAGGTATCGGGACGATCCAGAATGATGATCTGCCGACGCTTTCGATCAATGACGTTTCAGCTAACGAAGGCAATGTCGGCACGAGCACCTTCACGTTTGTAGTGAGTCTGTCATCCCCAGCGCCGGCTGGCGGAGTCACCTTCGACATCGCGACGGCAGATGGGACCGCGACCGTCGCCAATAACGATTACGTCGCCCGCAGTCTTACCGCGCAAACGATTCCGGCTGGCCAATCCAGCTACAACTTTGATGTGACGGTGAATAGCGACACCAACATCGAGCTTAATGAAGCGTTCCTCGTCAATGTCACTAACGTCTCCGGCGCGACTATTCTAGACGGGCAGGGACAGGGCACGATTCAGAATGACGACAGTCCGGTGCTCAGCATCAACGACGTTTCCGCGAACGAAGGCAACACCGGGACCTCGACGTTCACCTTTACCGTGAGTCTGACGCAACCCGCGCAAGCCGGCGGCGTCACTTTTGATATCGCCACCGCTGATGGAACGGCGACCGTCGCCAACAACGATTACGTCGCGCGCAGCCTCACCGCGCAAACGATTCCAGCGGGACAATCGACTTACATGTTTGATGTGACGGTGAATGGCGACCTGAACGTTGAGCCGAACGAAACATTTCTCGTGAACGTCACGAACGTTTCGGGCGCAACGGTTCTCGACGGTCAGGGCCAGGGCACAATTCAGAATGATGACACGGCCAACCTGGTGATCAGTCAGATTTATCCGGGGGGCGGTTTGACGGGTGCAACGTTCACAAACGATTTCATAGAACTCTTCAATCGCGGCACGACCACCGTGGACTTCTCCGTTACTCCGTATTCGGTGCAGTTCTTAAGCACATCGGGATCGACATGGGCAAAGACTGATCTAACCTCGGGCACGCTTTTGCCGGGACGTTACTTCTTGATTAAGGAAACTTCCGGCGGCGCAGTCGGCGCGGCGATGCCTACGGCGGACGCAACGGGAACCCTCAATATCACCAGCACCACGCCAGGTAAGGTTGCGCTGGTGGCCGGCGCAACTCTTCTCACGGGCAATTGTCCGGGCGACGATGGGTCCGCGCCGTTCAATCCCGCTGACTCAACCGTCGTCGACTCCGTTGGCTACCTCGGAACGGCCGCCACCGCGAATCACTGCTATGAAGGAGCTGGACCGGCAGCGTTCACCAGCGGCAGCAACACTACCGCCGACTTCCGCAAAGCCGGCGGCTGCACGGACACGAACGACAATGCTGCTGACTTTTTGGTGTCCGGACCGTTCCCGCGCAATTCAAGTTCTCCTGCAAACAGTTGTGCGGGCGGCGTCACGCCTACTCTGACGATTAATGATGTAACAGTGGCCGAGGGAAACAGCGGCACCACCACGGCAACCTTTACGGTCAGCCTTTCAGCGCCGGCCCAAGGCACCGACGTATCGTTCGATATCGCCACCCAGAACAATACGGCCACGACCACTAACAGTGACTATGTAGCGAAGAGTCTGACAAATCAGATCATTCCCGCCGGCCAGACTACGTATACCTTTAGCGTTACGATCAACGGTGATACGACCGTCGAGCCGGACGAGACTTTCTTTGTCAACGTAACCAATGCGAGCGGCGCAACGATCACCGATGGTCAGGGTATTGGGACTATCCAGAACGACGATTCACCCACGCTCTCGATCAATGATGTCTCCCTCACCGAAGGCAACGCCAGCACGAAGTTGTTTACGTTTACCGTCAGCCTTTCAGCCAACGCCCCCGCCGGGGGAGTGACTTTTGACATCGCCACGGCGGACGGCACGGCCACGGTCGCTGGTAACGATTACGTCGCCCGCAGCCTGACCGCGCAGACGATTCCGGCGGGCCAATCAAGCTACACGTTTGACGTAACGGTGAACGGCGATACGAACATCGAGCCGAATGAAGGTTTCTTTGTGAACGTGACGAATGTAACGGGCGCAACCATTCTGGATGGCCAGGGAGTCGGCACAATTCAGAATGACGACAGCCCCGCGCTCAGCATTGACGACGTTTCGGCGAACGAGGGCAATGCCGGGCCGACCACGTTCACCTTCCATGTCACCTTGTCCTCGCCGGCTGGTGCAGGTGGAGTCACTTTCGACATCGCCACCGCTGACGGAACCGCCACTGTCGCCAATAATGATTACGTGGCTCGCAGCCTTACTGCGCAGACGATCCCGGCCGGACAATCAAGCTACAACTTTGACGTCACTGTTAATGGCGATGCGGTAGTCGAGCCTAACGAGACTTTCTTCGTCAATGTTACGAATGTCTCAGGCGCAAGTGTCACGGATGGCCAGGGCCTGGGAACGATTACCAATGACGACGCAGCAGCCCCAATCACCAAAGTTGTCATCAGCCAGATCTACGGCGGCGGCGGCAATAGCGGCGCAACTCTTAAGAACGATTTCATCGAACTCTTCAATGCCGGCAACCAGACAGTTAATCTATCAGGTTGGTCCGTGCAAGTTGCTTCCGCGACTGGCACCAGTTGGCAGGTCACGAACCTCACGGCGGTCTCGCTGTTACCGGGACAGTACTACCTGATTCAGGAAGCGGCCGGCGCGGGAGGAACCACCAACCTGCCGACACCGGATGCAACGGGCAGCATCGCCATGTCCGCGACGGCGAGTAAGGTCGCGCTCGTTAATACCACCACGGCTTTCACAGTCTCTTGCCCAACCGGCGCCAGCATTCTGGATTTCGTCGGATATGGCACAACCGCGAATTGCTTCGAAGGCGCCGGGCCTTCACCTGCTCCCAGCAATACGACCGCAGTGCTGCGCGCTAACAACGGCTGTACCGATGCGAATGTTAACTCGACCGACTTTGCGACCGGCGCGCCCAATCCGCGGAACACGGCCACTGCCACGAATCAATGCCCGGGCACGATCGCTCCGCCTGACGGCGCATCTCAGTTAGCCTGGATTGGTATATCTGGTTCCGTGGTTGGAACCCGGGAAGGCAACGCACACGCCCGACGACGTCTATCGAACCACGCCGCTCGTGGGACTGGAAGCGCTCGCATACAAACGCCGCGGCATTCGCCCTGAAAGGTAAGCCAACCTTCCCGCTTCGATCGCGAGTTTCATTGCTTGGGCCATTCTCGCCGCATCGCTCGCTTCTGCAATTGCCGTGTTCATTAACACCGCGTCGGCGCCGAGTTCCATCGCGATCGCCGCGTCGCTGGCGGTGCCGACTCCGGCATCCACGATGATCCTCGCGTCCGGGAGCTGCTCACGCATGATGCGCAGGTTGGTTGGATTCTGCACGCCCAGTCCTGAGCCGATCGGCGCAGCCAGGGGCATCACCGCCGGACATCCGGCGTCCAGAAGTTTCTTCGCCATGATTAAATCGTCCGTGAAGTAAGGCAGGACGATGAAGCCTTCCTTAACCAGCACGCGCGCCGCTTCGAGCGTTTGTTCGTTGTCAGGAAACAACGTCGTCTGATCACCGATGACTTCCAGCTTGATCCATTCGGTATTCAAGGCCTCGCGCGCCAGACGCGCCGTGCGCACAGCTTCCTCGGCCGAATAGCAACCGGCAGTGTTCGGCAGGATCTGCAAAGACGGATCCAGATGATCGAGAAACGATTCGCTGCTCCGATCCAGCGGCACGCGCCGCACGGCGACAGTCACCATCTCGGCGCCAGACGCGCGATGCGCGGCCTTCATTTCGTCAAAGCTTCGATACTTGCCGGTGCCGATTATTAGACGCGAGTGAAAAGTGCGATTGGCAATTTCAAAATGATCAGTTAAAGCTGCTGCTGCCGTCGACATGGAAATAAACTTCCTTTACTGAAATCTTACGGATGACTCTACACCTGACTGAACCGAATTCAAAAACCGCTCACCTGCTCGCGGCCAGCCTTCTGCTTACTGCCTTCTGCCCTCTGCCCACTGCCTTCCTCCGCCCCCGACGAAATGCACAATCTCAATCCGGTCGCCGTCCGCCAGCATCGTCGCTGCCCATTGATTGCGGCGTACGACTCGTTTATTCAATTCGATCGCGACTCGCTCCGGTGTCAGCGACAGTTCGCTCACCAACTCGCTTAGCTTCAGTTGGTCCGAAACCTCACGCACTTCACCGTTGACTTGAACTCGCAAATATTTTTCTCTTACGCCGGTAAGATCATGCGGCGCAGGTCGGCGGTCTCGCCATCGGCTTCAGCCCGCAGCAGAATCGCCGCGCGGCCAGTCTCAAATGGCGGCAGCGAAGCGAATATCAGCGCCACGCCGTGTTTGTCCGTGATCGAAAACGTCGACGCCGGCTTAAAGCTCGTGCCGAGAGTTTTCAAAACGACCCGCGCCCTGGGCACGACGGCTTCCCCCTCGCGAGAGGTTCGGCTCACCTGTACGCGCAGCGTCACAAAATCGCCGGCGCGCAGCACTTTCTCTTCCAGCAACTCCACCCGCAAAGCAGCGCCCGCGTCCTCGGAGACAGAAATCGGAAAGCGATCTTGGGGAGGAATACTAACCTCGCCTTTGATCGGAGGCTGATCCTGCGGAGGAATACTGATCTCGCCTTTAATCGGAAATCGATTCGGAGGGTAACTGATCTCGCCTTTGATCGGAAACCGATCTTGCGGCGGAATACTGACCTGGCCCTTTGCGCCTCCCATGCTGGCATTCAGTTTTCCTGACGCGGCCGGTGGCGGGACCGCAGCCGGCGCTGGCGCGACACCTTCGGTCCTCTTTTCCGGCTCTGCCTTCTCTGCCGGCACGCGCCCGCTCATGCGCTTCAGGTCCGCGACCCGCCCCTGGTGCAGGGCGGCGCAGATCAGTTTGTGTTGTCGTTGAATTCTTTCGGCGAGAACCGCTTCGTCAAAGCCGGCTGCGATCAGGTCGTCATAGGGCGCGCGCTTGCTCGCCAAAATCGCGCCGCCGAGGTAGACCAGCGAAAGGATTATCGGCGTGTCGAGACCTTTGTCTTCGGTCTGAACGTGATAGACCACGCCTTCATGCTGGACGTCCGTGTTATAGCCGGTAAGCACTGTGATTCAAACTGCGTCGCAACTCGGACGCTAGTCGAGATGACAAAGCGTGGGCAACTTGAACGTTAGCACAACGATTTTTCCACGGTCAATGTCGATGTCCGATAAGCTTGAGCTTGTCGCCTTATGTCATCCCTACGACAAGCTGAAGCTTGTCGGACTAGCCGCTTGACAGCCCTTGATCGTTGCAATACGATTCGCTTGTACAATGATTCTCAAGCAAGTGCGGCCAAGTGCTAAGAGCGAAGCGCAAAGAGCAAAGGCCGCTGCTTTGATGTCGAGTTTGCGCTCCATATTCTTAGCTCTTGGCCCTTTGGCTCTTTGCTCAACGAGATGAGATTAATTGACTACCTTCCGGTGCTTCTGATGTTCGTCGTGGCGGCGGGGTTCGCGGTGACGTTCATCACTCTGTCTCAATTCGTCGGCCAGCGCAAACGCACCCGCACGAAACTGATGCCGTATGAATGCGGCAAAGATCCGGTCGGCTCAGCGCACGAACGCTTCTCGGTCAAGTTTTATCTGATCGCGATGATCTTCATCCTGTTCGACATTGAAGTCATTTTTCTGATCCCCTGGGCCGTGGTTTTCAAGCGGCTCGCCAGCCCCGAGTACGGTCTACGCAATCTCGTCTATTTCGAGATGCTGATTTTCATCGCGTTGCTCGCAGCCGGCCTAATCTATGTGATTAAGAAAGGTGCGTTCGACTGGACCGAAAGCGCGCGGCGCGAGGCGCAGGCGGAAGGACAGGCACTCGAACGAACCAAAGTTTCAAGTCCCAAGTTTCAGGTTTCAAGTTCTTCAAAGGCCGCATGAACCTGAAACCTTAAACTTGAAACCTGAAACGAGCGAATTGAATGGGACTTGAAAACGTCATCGCCGAAGCACTGCCGGAAGTCCTGACGACTCAGCTTGATTCGCTGATCAACTGGGCGCGGAAGTCTTCTCTGTGGCCGGCAACGTTCGGTTTGGCTTGCTGCGCGATTGAGATGATGAACGCTACCTCGTCGCGCAACGACCTCGCCAGATTTGGCGCGGAAGTGTTTCGCGCATCGCCCCGGCAGGCGGACGTCATGATCGTTTCCGGACGAGTTTCGCGCAAGATGGCCCCGGTGCTCCGTCGCATCTACGACCAAATGCCGGAACCGAAATGGGTCATCTCGATGGGCGCGTGCGCGACTTCGGGCGGCGTGTTCGACAATTACGCGATTGTGCAGGGAGTAGACAAGATCGTGCCCGTCGATGTTTATATTCCCGGTTGTCCGCCGCGGCCTGAGATGCTCATTCACGCGGTCATGATGTTACAGGACAAGGTGATGAAGGAATCGGTTCGAGATCGCAAGGACGCTCCCGAAGCGGAAGCGCGCGAGGCTATGACGCCGGGGACGCTGCCGGTTACAGATAGCTCGACGGTTGGCAGCGCGGACGTTTCGCGCCCGTACACGATCGCTTCAAGGCACGAGAAGCGACGATCGTTTTAGTGAGGAGTGAGAAAACGGCAAGTGGCAACGATTGAGGCACAAACGGAAGACCCGCAAGAAAACAAAACGCCGTCGCTGATCGCGGCGGCGTTTCAGCGTGAGCATCCCGAGTGGATAGGCAGGGTGGTTGAAGCGCTCGGCGAGACGACTATCACCGTCGCCCGCGAACACATCGTCGCTGCTTGCCAATTCCTAAAGCAGACACCGAGCTTCGAATTCAACTTTCTAGCCGACTTGTGCGGTTCCGATCGCGGACCGGAAGAGGAGCCGCGCTTCGAAGTCAACTATCACTTATTCTCGACCACCAAGCACCATCGCCTGCGCCTAAAGATTTTGCTGAACGAAGACGATGTTCACGTGCCGACCGTAAGCAGCGTGTGGCGCACAGCAAACTGGCACGAGCGCGAAACGTACGATTTGCTGGGCGTGATCTTCGATGGTCATCCCGATCTGCGCCGCATACTCTTGCCGGAAGATTGGCAGGGCCATGCACTGAGAAAAGATTTTCCGTTGCGAGGTTATGAACCTTACAGTTTGAAGTAATTCGCCACAGAGGCACAGAGACACGGAGAAGAAAGAAAGCAGCATGCAGAAAGCAGTAGGCAGGAAAAAAGGAATGAATCGACGCGACCAACGTGAAGGAGATCAGGCCACTCGGCCCGTATCCTACGGTTTTCTGCCTACTGCCTTCTGCCGTCTGCCTTTCTCTTCCTCCGTGTCTCTGTGACTCTGTGGCTAATTCTCTAAATGAGTACTGCCATTAACATTCCAACCCAGTTCGAAGTCGTCGATCGTCCGCTGGACACCCAAATGACGATCTCGATGGGGCCGCAGCACCCTTCGACGCACGGCGTGCTGCGACTTGAACTCGTGCTCGACGGCGAGATGGTGGTCCGCGCAATTCCCGACATCGGCTATCTCCACACGGGCATGGAGAAGCTTTTCGAATACAAGAAGTATCAGCAAGGCATCGTCATCACCGACCGGATGGATTATCTGAATCCACTGGGCAACAACCTCGCGTACGTGATGGCGGTCGAGAAACTTCTGCAAATCGAAATCCCGGAACGCGCGCAAACAATCCGCGTTTTGATGTGCGAATTGCAGCGCATCGCTTCACATTTGGTTTGGCTGGGGACGCACGCGCTGGATCTCGGCGCGATGACAGTTTTCTTTTACTGCTTCCGAGAGCGCGAAAAGATTTTGAATTTGATCGAAGCGGCGTCGGGTGGCCGTTTGACGCCTTCATACTTTCGCATCGGTGGCTTGATGATGGACTTGCCGTCGGGCTTCGAGCGGCGAGTCAAACAGTTTCAGGATGGTTTTCCGAAAGCGCTCGACGATTTCAAAAAGCTGGTTACCGGAAACCGAATTTTTCAAAAGCGAACGCAGGGCGTCGGCTATATCTCTGGTGAAGACGCAATCGACTGGGGTTTGTCGGGGCCTTCTTTGCGCGGCAGCGGCGTCGCGCTCGACATTCGCCGCGCGAATCCCTACACGGGATACGAGAAGTACGATTTCGAGATTGTGACTGAGCCGGACGGCGACGTGTGGGCGCGCTACCTCGTCCGTATGCGCGAGATGGAAGAGTCGCACAAGATCGTCGCGCAAGCGCTGTCGCGTTTGCAGCCCGGCCCGGTCAAGGCTGATGCGCCGAAAGTTGTGCTGCCCGATCGCGAAGCGATGAAGACGCACATGGATGCTTTGATTCATCACTTCCTGATCGTCGCCGAAGGATTCGATGTGCCGGCGGGTGAGGTCTACCACGCAATTGAAGCTTCGAAAGGCGAACTCGGCGTCTACATCAAATCAACCGGCGGACCAAAGCCCGCGCGGGTCCATTTTCGCGGGCCCAGTTTTGTGAATCTTTCCGCCCTGCCGCACATGTCGCACGGCGCCATGATCGCAGACGTCGTCGCGATAATTGGATCGCTGGATATTGTATTGGGAGAGATTGATAGGTAAGTTTCAGGTTTCAAGTTCGCCCTATCAAACTTGAAACCTGAAACTTGAAACCTGAAACACATGAGTACGAACTTAACTCAGATTCAAAGGCTGTCCCAGCCGGTACAAATGCCGGATGAGATCGCGACTTTCTCGCCTGAACTAGAAAGTGAGATCGATCGTCATCTCGCCAAGTATCCGGTGATGCGTTCGGCGATTCTGCCTCTGATGTTCATCGTGCAGCGCGAACGCGGCTATCTCGACCCGCCGGGAGTTTCTTATCTGGCGAAGCGTCTGAATCTGCGCATCACGGACATCTGGGAAGTCGCGACCTTCTATTCCATGCTTTACCTGAAGCCCGTCGGCAAGTACCACATCCAGATTTGCAAGACGCTTTCGTGCAAGATCATGGGCGAAGGCAGGATCACAGAACACGTTTGCGAGAAACTGGGCATCAAGCCGGGCGAGACGACCGCTGATGGACGATTCACCTTGTCGTTGGTCGAATGTCTCGGCTCATGCGGCACGGCCCCGATGTTTCAGATCAATTTCGATTACCACGAGAATCTGACGCCGGAAAAGGTCGATCAGATTCTGGATTCGTTGCCGTAGTTATTTCTATTCACGATTGACGATTTACTAATCAAATGTTTATTGGCGCCATCGGATGTGAACCACTTCAACTCCGTCGAGTTCATCTCGAGAACTCGCGGACGCTCGATGTCTATCGTCGCAACGGCGGTTACGAAGCGATCAAGAAAGTTCTCGATTCGATGTCGCCCGACGAGGTCATCAATGAAGTGAAGAAGTCGCAACTGCGTGGACGCGGCGGCGCGGGCTTCCCGACCGGAATGAAGTGGAGCTTCGTTCCCAAAGATTCGCCGAAAGAGAAATACGTCGTCTGCAATGCTGACGAATCCGAGCCGGGCACGTTCAAGGACCGCTACCTATTGGAACGCGATCCGCACATGCTGATCGAAGGCATGCTGATCGCCGCGTACGCGCTCAACGCCAAGGTCAATTACATCTACACGCGCGGCGAATACAAATACTTGATTGACATCATGGACGTGGCGCTCGATGAAGCGCGCGCCGCGGGTTTGCTTGGGGAGAAGATTCTCGGCACAGACTTCTCTTGCGAGATTTACACGCACACCGGCGCTGGCGCTTACATTTGCGGCGAAGAGACCGCGCTGCTCAGCTCGCTCGAAGGAAACCGCGGCCATCCGCGCATGAAGCCTCCCTTCCCTGCTATCTCCGGTCTGTACGCTTCACCGACGGTCGTCAACAACGTCGAGACGCTGACCGCCGTCCCGGACATCATCAAGATGGGTGGCGAGGCCTATCAGAAACTCGGCACCGAAAAGAGCGGCGGCACAAAGCTGTGGGCAGTCTCAGGCCACGTCAATCAGCCCGGCGTTTATGAATTGCCGATGGGCTATGACGACATGGAAAAGTTCATCATGGAAGACTGCGGCGGAATTGCGAATGGCAAGCAATTGAAAGCCGTCATTCCCGGCGGCTCGTCGGTCTATATCATGCGCGCCGATCAGATCATCGGGAAAGATGTGCGCATGGATTACGAAGGTTTGGTTGCCGGTGGTTCAATGGTGGGTTCTGGTGGCTTCATTGTGATGGACGAAACAGTCGATGTCTTTGAATCTACAAAGAACCTGACTGAGTTTTACAAACATGAATCGTGCGGCTGGTGCACGCCCTGCCGTGAAGGCACCGATTGGCTGGTAAAGATCTTCAGGCGCATCGAAGGCGGCGGCGGTCGTCCAGAAGACGCGAAGCTGTTACTTGATATCTGTGACAACATCGAAGGCAAGTCGTTCTGCCCGCTGGGTGATGCGGCGGCCTGGCCGATTCAATCGGCAGTGAAGCGATTTCCGGAAGATTTTGAGAAACATTTGACTGGAGCGAACGAACAGCACTCCCCGAATGGAAATGTTTAGAGGCGGGACTTGTCCCGCCCTCGGCGTACAAGTGCGCCGTCTAAACAATAAACTGTTTTTCTTATGTCAACTGAACTAATCAAAGTCACGATCAACGCCAAAGACTTCCAGGTCGCGAAAGGCGCGCGGCTGATCGACGTTTGTCGCGAGAATCAATTCAACATCCCCTCGTTCTGTTACTACGCCGACTTGGCTTTGCAGGCGTCGTGCCGCATGTGCCTGGTGCGCATTGAGAAAATGCCCAAGCTGCAAACCTCCTGCACAATCCTCTGCACCGACGGCATGGTAGTCACGACGCAGAGCGAAGAGATTGAGAAAGCCCAGCGCTCGATGGTCGAGTTCCTGCTCGCAAATCATCCACTCGATTGCCCGGTGTGCGATCGCGGCGGCGAGTGCGAGTTGCAGGAGATGGCTTTCGACTGGGGCAACCTGGAAGAACGCTTCACCGAAAAGAAAAACGCCCAGCCCGAAAAGTATCTGTCGCCGATGGTCGCGAACGATCCGCAACGCTGCATCCTCTGCAAGCGTTGCACGCGCGTCTGCGACGAATGGATGGGCGAAGATGCAATCGAGGCCGGCAATCGGGGCGCGAATACAGTCATCGGCACCTACGGCGGCTGGTTGAATTGTTCGCAGTGCGGCAACTGCATCGAAGTCTGCCCGACGGGAACGTTGCTCGACGGAACTTATCGCCATCAGGCGCGACCCTGGGAGCTGACGCAGACGGTTTCCACATGCACCTATTGTTCGGATGGCTGCCAGATGTCGCTCGGTTCGCGCGCGAGCGAGTTGATGCGCGTTGTTGCGCGCGATCGTTACGTCAACGGATTGAATGGGGAATTTCTTTGCATCAAAGGCCGCTTTGGTCATCCATTCGTGAATCATGAAAAGCGAATCCGCACGCCGCTGATTCGTTACAAGAAGGGCGGCAAGCTGATTCCGGCGACCTGGGATGAAGCAATTCGCTTCACCGCGCAGAAACTCGACGCGATTGCTGAAGCTCACGGCAACAATGCGATTGCCGTCGTGGGAAGTCCGCGTCTTACTAACGAAGCGCTGTATGCTCTGCGAAGGTTCGCGACCGAAGTCATCGAGACGGAAAACTACGCAGTGGCGGACGCGTTCAGCTTGAAACCGTTCTTCGAGAATCTCGGCGGCGCGCTGTCAACACATCACGATATTCGGCACGCGAAGACGATCGTCTTGATTGGCGGCGAGCCTGAAGAGTTACAGCCGCTGACCGGTAAGCAGATTCGGCAAGCGGTGCGCAACGGTGGCGCGAAGTTCATCCTCATTAATGCGCGACCGATTCGTTTGCGCGAAGCAGCAGCGCAGTTCATCCACATTCGACCTGGAACGGAAGACGCCGCCGCGCTGGCGCTGGCTAGTGGCCCCGACGATGAACTGGCCGCACGAAAGATGGGAGTTGAAGCCGCCGAACTCGACGCGGTTCGACAAGCCATCGGCAAAACTCAAGGCGATGTCGTGTTGATGTTCGGAGGAGAGCTGAGCGATGAAGCTCAGACCGTCATGGCTCAGCTGCCCTACGTCTTCGCTGGCGAAAGCCGCCGCGTACTTCTGCATCCGCTGCCGCTCTTCAACAACAGCGTGGGCGCGCATGATATGGCAAACGGCGAAGCGCAAAGCGCAGAGGACGTGCTGAACGCCGCGCGCGATTCAATTCGAGCGATGTACGTGGCGGGCGGTCTGCTCTCAAATGATCAGCAAGACGCGCTCGGCAAACTTGATTTTCTGGTGGTGCAGGAACTTTTCGAAACCGACACGACTGCTTTCGCCGACGTTGTATTTCCCGCGGCGTCGTTTGCAGAAGTTGACGGCACCTACACGAACAACGACGGCTTTGTTCAACGCGTGCGCAAATCTATCGATCCGGTGCACCAGGCAAAGCCGGACTGGATGATTACGGCTTTGCTGGCGAAAGAACTCGGAGTTGATTTTGGATTTGAGGCCTCTGCAAGCGCAGTGTTTCGCGAGATCGCTGAGCGCATTCCGGCCTATGCCAATCTTCGTTATCCAGTTTTGAAAGACGAGAGCCAGCCGGTGCAGGTCAAGCACGCGGTTGCAGTGAAGCGCGATCTTACAAATGAGATTGAAACGATTCGTCGCGCGATCGAAGCAATGAGCGACGAAGGCGAAAAGATTTCAACCACGCCCCCGGTCGGGCATGAACTGTTTAAGCTGGGCACGCTGACGGACAAAGTGCCGCAGTTTCATCTGCTGGCTGCGGGCAATCCAAAGCCTGAGAGTGTGGCGATTTCGCCGCTTTATCAGATCACGATTGATGAAGGACTGAAGCGCGAATCTGTATCCGCATGATCGAGAATCACCACAGGAAGGATGCAAGACGTCAGAGGGAAGAACTCCGTGGTTCTCTGTGCGATCTCTGTGTCTCTGTGGTGAAGCTTTGTTGGCAAACATGACCCGAGTGATGATTCAGAGAATTTCACCACAGAGACACAGAGATCGCACAGAGGTTCACAGAGTTTCGCTTTGATCTTAGATGGAAGATCTAAAACAAGTCGTCTTTTTGCTGATCAGCATTCTCGTCGCCTTCACGGTGGTGATGACGATGTTCGCGTACACGACTTTGGCTGAACGCCGAATTCTCGGCTTCATCCAGGGCCGTCTGGGTCCAAACCGCGTAGGGCCCGGCGGGCTGCTGCAACCGGTCGCCGACTTGATCAAGTTAATCTGCAAAGAAGACATCGTTCCCGACAAATCGACGCGCTTTGTCTATTTCCTCGCGCCGGTGATTGTCACCACGACGGCGCTAATGACGCTGATCGTCTACCCGTTTGGGCCAGAGATTCATCTGCCTATTCTCGGCACCATTCGTCTGGCAATCGCGCGTTTCGATGTAGCGCTGCTTTACGTTCTTGGTGTTACGTCCGTCGGCGTCTATGGCATCGCGCTGGCCGGTTGGTCGTCGAATAACAAGTACAGCCTGATGGGTGGACTGCGTTCTTCGGCGCAAATGATCTCTTACGAGTTGGCGTTGGGGCTGGCGCTGATCGGAGTGATCCTGCAATCGGGCACGCTGGATCTTTACAGCATTGTCGAACAGCAGGCCGGGCATCTGGGTATTAGCGGTTGGAACGTTTTCTGGGTTCAGCCGCTCGGCTTTCTGATTTACCTGATCGCAGCGATCGCCGAAACGAACCGCGTGCCGTTCGATCTTCCGGAAGCCGAGACTGAACTGGTCGCCGGCTTTCACACTGAATATAGCGCGATGAAGTTCGGACTGTTCTTTGTCGCTGAGTACCTGAATATGTTAACGGTCTCGATGCTGGCGACGACGCTCTTCCTTGGCGGCTGGAACGGGCCGTTCGTCCATGAGTTGCCGTGGCTGGGCGTGTTCTACTTTTTCGCCAAGATGATCCTGTTTCTCTTCCTGTACATCTGGTTGCGTGGGACGCTGCCGCGCTTTCGCTTTGATCAGTTGATGAGTTTTGGTTGGAAGTTTCTGGTGCCGCTGGCAATCATCAACATCGTTCTGACGGCCACGCTGCAATGGTCGCCCCTGTTTGATTACGTGAGCAAGTTTCTGAAAACGTCTGTGGGTTGGGGAGGTTAACTCTCTGTGAGTCTCTGTGGTTCTCTGTGTCTCTGTGGTTAACGATCTGAATTTCACCACAGAGGCACAGAGGACCACAGAGGTCGCACAGAGAAAAACAAGAACGTGCTGGTAGCCCTATTCATTCTATTCGCGGGATTGGCGATTGGCTGCGCGATCTCGATGGTGGCGCAACGCAATCCGCTCTACAGCGCCATCTCTTTGATCGGCGTCTTCATTTCCCTCGCCTGTTTGTACGTGACGCTTTCCGCGCCGTTCATCGCCGCGGTGCAAGTCATCGTTTACGCGGGCGCCATCATGGTCCTGGTCGTGTTTGTGATCATGTTGCTGAATGTGGATCAAGCAGACCGACAGCCGAGACGTCTGAGATCGCTGGTGCCGATCGCCGTGGGCCTGGCGGCGGTTCTGTTCGCTGAAGCTGTCTTCATAATCTTTTTTGTTCAGACATCGCCATCGACGCCGGCGCATAATGTTTCCAACGTCGGACTGACCTCTACCGTTGGCGTTGGTCTGTTCACGACCTACCTGCTGCCTTTCGAGATCACCTCGATTCTGTTGTTGATGGCGATTGTGGGAGCCATGACGCTGGCGCGTCGTGGTGGATTGTTGGCGTCTTCGGAAAGTGGGAAGGACAGGGGTGACCGATGAAGAGTGAGCAAGAAGAGCTTCGTGCTTTGTACTTTGTTCTTGGACGCCCGGATCAAAGAAACCGGGACTCCATAAGCGGCCTACGCCTGAATGCAAAGAACCAAGTACTAAGTACAAAGTACGTTTTATGAATCCTCAACTTTCATGGTATTTGGCGCTCTCCGCCGTGCTGTTCACGATCGGCGTCGTGGGTGTCATAACCAAGCGCAACGTGATCTCGATGTTCATGTGCATCGAGCTGATGCTGAACGCCGTGAACCTGACTTTTGTGGCGTTTTCCAGTTTCTTTCACGACGTGTCTGGCCAGCTATTTGTCTTTATCGTGATGACCGTCGCGGCGGCCGAAGCCGCGGTCGGTCTGGGAATAATCATCGCTATCTTTCGCAATCGTGAATCGTTGGATGTTGACGATTCGAGTGTCTTGAAATTGTGAGCGCCTTGCGGCTCTGCCGCTTGATGTGCGGTAAGGCTATGCCTTACCGGGAAATGAATGTGAAGGTTTCTTTCCTTGCGTCGAGGCTGAGCCTCGACGCAAGGGAAAGTCAATGAATAATGCGTGCCGGAAGGCCGTAGGCCTTCCGCGCATCGGGCGGCAGAGCCGCTCCGCTCGCGACCTTGTAATCGATGTCGAATCATCTCCTGAGTTTGATCATCTTCGCTCCCCTGGCCGGAGCTCTTATCAACTGGCTCGTCGGCCGCCGTCTGCGCAACGAACGATTCATCGGCTTGGTCGCGTGCGCGTCGGTGGGCGTCTCGACGATCATCGCTTTCCTCCTCGCATTCAAATCAAACGGCGCGCTCCACATAGGCGAACCCGGTGACACAACGCCGATTCTGGATCACCTCTGGACCTGGATTCAGGTTGGGACGTTTCGCGCTGACTTTGGTCTGGCCATGGATCGCTTGAGCGGCATCTACGCGCTCTTTGTTACTTTCGTTGGGCTTCTGATCCACATCTTCGCGACCGGTTACATGCGCGGCGACCGTGGTTACTATCGCTTTTTCGCTTACCTGAACCTGTTCATGTTCGCGATGCTGACGCTGATTCTCGCCGATAATTTTCTGTTGATGTTCGTCGGCTGGGAGGGCGTCGGGCTCTGTTCGTATCTGCTAATCGGTTTTTATCTCGACAAAGATGAAGCCGCGCCCGCAGCCAAAAAAGCTTTCATCGCGAACCGCGTCGGTGACTGGGGATTCATACTCGGTCTGATGCTCGTCTTTTTCAAGACAGGCTCAATTAGTTTTTTTGACAAGTCGGCACTCGGAGTGAAGAGCGCGTTGGCGATCTTCGCAACCATGCCCATCGACGGCTTCGGCTGGCACGCGATATTTGCCGGCGGGATAACGTCGATCGCCGTTTTGCTTTTCATTGGAGCGACCGGTAAGAGCGCTCAGATTCCTCTGTTCGTGTGGCTGCCCGATGCGATGGCGGGACCGACGCCCGTGTCCGCTTTGATTCACGCAGCGACGATGGTGACCGCCGGCGTTTACATGGTTGTGCGTTGCTCGGCGATCTTTACTCACGCGCCGACCGCGATGTTCATCGTCGCGATCATCGGCGCGGCCACGGCTCTGTTCGCGGCCACGATTGGCATTGCGCAAAACGATATCAAGAAGGTCCTGGCCTACTCGACTATCTCGCAACTTGGTTACATGTTTTTGGCTTGCGGCATGGGCGCGTTTGTCGCCGCGATCTTTCACGTGATGACGCACGCGTTCTTCAAGGCGCAACTTTTCCTTGGCTCAGGCTCAGTAATTCACGGCATGCATCACGAGCAGGACATGCGTCGGATGGGCGGCTTGCGCAAGTACCTACCCATCACCTGGGTGACGATGTGCGCGGGCTGGCTGGCGATTTGCGGCGTGCCGATTTTCGCGGGTTTCTTTTCGAAAGATGAAATTCTTTGGAAGACGTGGAGCGCGAGCGGGGCGGGCATGCCGCCAGGCTTTGGTAAAGCCCTCTGGTTTATCGGCGCGGTGACGGCCCTGCTGACCGCCGTTTACATGACGCGCTTGATGGTCATGACGTTCTGGGGCAGCGAACGTTTCCATGTAACGCAAATTGACAATTTGCGTGACGACGCTCATGCGACGGACGAATCGCAAAATAACAATTTGCGCCACACTCCGCACGAATCGCCCTGGTCGATGACGATTCCGCTGATTGTGCTCGCGATCCTTTCAACGATCGGCGGATTGGTTGGCGTGCCCTACGCGATCAGTTCCCTGGCCGGCGGTCATCCAGAGAATTATTTCGAGCGGGCACTGGGGCCGGCGATTAGCAATGTTCCGGCTCAAGCCGCCAACTCGGAAGCGACAACTCAGCCGCGTTGGCTCTCGCCGCCGCCACAGCCGGTCGACGGCAAGCCTGCCTTTGCTCCAAGTGAGCAGACGCAAAGTGGCGAAGCTATTCCTGGCCCCGCAGAAATCTCGCAAGAGCGTATGTTCGCTCTGATCTCAGTGGCGATCGCGTTGCTTGGAATCGGCATTGGCTGGGCGGTGTTTCAGGCGCAGCCGTTACGGAAGATGCCGCGTCTTTTGGAAAACAAGTACTACGTTGACGAAATTTACGATGCCACCATCATTAATCCGATCAATGCAGGCTCACGCGAGGGTTTGTGGAAGCTTTTCGACGTCGGGGTGATTGATGGTTTGATTCACAACCTGGGTCGTGCCGTGGTCGATCTTGGACAGACGATTCGTTACATGCAAATCGGGTTTGTGCGCGCGTATGCCGCGATCATTCTGGCGGGCGCGCTGATTATCATCGGTTACTTTGCTTACAACGGCGCGCACGTTCTGAGGTTTCTTGTCCGATAAACTTCAGTTTGTCGGGCCGTGACATCGACAAACTAAAGTTTGTCGGACACAAGTTCAATGCAGAATTATTTGCTCACAATCCTGATTCTCCTGCCGGTCATCGGCGCGGCGACGGCCGTGGCGTACAGCTTCACGCCCGGCGCCCGCGAATCGCATCACCGGTGGATTGCTTTAGGCTTCACCACGCTTTCATTTATCGCGTCGCTGCTACTGATTTCGGGTGCGAGTACGGGCATCGCAGCGTTTCGCTTTGAAGAGAACATCCCATGGATTGCTTCCGTCGGAGCGCACTATCACATCGGCGTTGACGGCATCAGCCTTTGGTTGGTGCTTTTGACGACATTGCTGATGCCGATCGCAATCCTTTCAAGCTGGAACGCGATCGCAAAACGCCAGCTAACCTACTTCGTGCTGATGTTGCTGCTCGAGTCGGCAATGATCGGGGTCTTCGTTTCGCTCGACCTTCTGCTGTTTTATCTCTTCTTCGAAGCATCCCTCATCCCGATGTTTTTCTTGATCGGCATCTGGGGCGGCGAGCGACGCATCTACGCGGCAACAAAGTTCTTCATCTACACAGCGGTCGGCTCGCTCTTGATGCTGGTCGGGATCATCGCACTCTATTTCATTCATCAACGCGCCACGGGCATCGGCACATTCGACTACGCAACTCTGATCGAGTCACTGCGGAGCGGTGTGTTGCTGATCTCACCACGCGCGGAATTCTGGTTGTTCCTCGCGTTTGCGTTCGCATTCTGCATCAAGGTGCCGCTGTGGCCGTTTCACACGTGGCTACCCGACGCGCACACCGAAGCGCCCACCGCGGGGTCCGTCATTCTGGCGGGCGTGCTCTTGAAGATGGGCACGTATGGACTCCTTCGATTCAACTTTGGATTGTTCCCGACCGCTGCCAGGCAGTTTGCGCCGATCATGATTACGCTCGCGGTGATTGGCATCATCTACGGCGCGCTGGTCGCAATGGTGCAACCTGACGTCAAACGACTGGTCGCTTACTCGTCAGTAAGCCACATGGGCTTCGTCGTGCTCGGATTGTTTTCGTTTACTGAGCAAGGCATGCAGGGCGCGCTGTATCAAATGCTGAATCACGGTGTCTCAACCGGTGCGCTATTTCTCTTCGTCGGCATGATCTACGAGCGACGACACACGCGAATGATCAGTGACTTTGGCGGGCTCGCTCGACCGATGCCATGGTTCTCGGCGCTGTTTGTCATCGCGTCGCTGTCATCGATCGGCTTGCCGTTTCTGAACGGGTTTGTCGGCGAGTTTCTGATCATGCTCGGCACCTGGACATCGGTCGCTGTCCAACACGCATGGATCGTTACGATGCTGGCCGGCACCGGCGTGATCTGGGCCGCGGTGTACATGCTCTGGATGCTGCAGCGGGTCGTGTTCGGCACGAAGACGAGCGAGGTGAACGCCGGGTTGTCGGATTTGAACGCGCGCGAGGTTGGGCTGCTGCTACCACTGCTGGCGCTGATGCTTTTCATGGGCGTCTATCCGTCGCCGTTTCTGAGCCGTTCACGCGCCAGCATCCAGGCCGTCCGAGCGAACCTACTCGCGCCGCACGCGGCCGAGAGGCTCGAAGTCGCCGCGGACGAAAAGAGGAACAAATGAGAAGACGAATTCTGTTCGCACTTTTCGTCACTGCTTTGCTGGTTGGCCTGCCTTCCAGTTCTTCACTGTTCACAGTAAACGGTCAGGGAAGCGATGCGAAACAACCGCTGATCAGACTGCAAGGCATCGATCGCCAGTTCTATGACGTAGCCGATATGAAAGGCAACGTCGTGCTCGTGTCATTTGGCGCGACCTGGTGCGCGCCTTGCAGCGGCGAACTGTTCGCTCTGGAAGAACTGAAACACGAATATCAGGGCAAAGCAGTAAAGTTCCTCTGGGTAACGGTCGAGAACGACGCACAAATCTCCGACTCGGGCCTGAAAAAGTACGCAGCCCAGCACAAGCTGTCGTTTCCGGTGCTGCGCGATCCGACCAAGACCGCTTATCTGCAGTTCTCTCCCCGGTTGAGGCTGCCGATGATCGTCTTGTTCGACAAGGACGGACACGTCGATGGGCCCGCACAGTTTGGAATGTCTTCGGATACGAACAGCTACAAGGCGCGTATGCGAGCACGTTTGGATGGGTTGCTCTCGCCGGCTTCAACTCAGTGAGTTGCGGGGCCGCGAAAATTGTTTGACGATTGCTTGACTCTTAACCGATGTCTTTTTTCGCATTACAAGCCGCGAACCCCGATATTAATTTGACGCTGATTGCGCCGGAGTTAATCGTCGGCATCGCGGGCGTTGTGGTCATGATGGTCGACGCGTTTTCGCGTCGCGGCCAGCGCTGGCTCACTGGCTCGTTGTCGATCATTGCGCTCGTGGCGGCCGGCGTCGCTTCAGTTTGGCTGGGGATCTCGTTGGCACCGCACGCCGCCTTCAACGGCATGATCGTCCTGGACGAGTTGCGCTTGAGTTTCACTCTGATATTTCTGCTGGTTTCGATCCTGACGGTTCTGATCGCGATGGTTTGGATCGACGTAGAGAAGTTGCCGGCCGGAGAGTTCCACGCGCTGCTGCTGTTCGCGACCTGCGGGATGATGCTGATGGCCTCAGCCGGCGACCTGGTGATCGTATTTCTCGGCCTCGAGATTCTTTCCATCGCCACCTATGTCATGGCTGGGTTCCGCCGCACTGACGTCCGTTCCAACGAATCTTCTCTGAAGTATTTCATTCTTGGATCGTTTGCGTCGGCGTTTCTCCTGTACGGCATCGCGCTGGTTTACGGCGGGACGGCGACTGAGACGCTGCCCGGGACAACCAACATCACCCTGATTGCCGGACGCTTGAATCAGTCGCTCTATCCGCCGCTGCTGTTCGCGGGCGCGGCGATGCTCCTGGTTGGCTTTGGTTTCAAGATCGCCATTGCACCATTCCACGTGTGGACGCCGGACGTCTACGAAGGCGCGCCCACTCCGGTCACCGCGTTCATGGCTGCCGGCCCGAAAGCCGCTGGCTTTGCCTCGTTCATGCGCGTGTTTTTGTTTGGCTTTCCCTTCGTCGCCGCGGCCGCCAGCACCGCAGGCTATGCGCACCAGAGCTGGCTCGGGGCCCTGGCGGTCATGGCTGCGCTGACGATGACGGTCGGCAACGTCGTCGCGATAGTGCAGAACAACGTCAAGCGCATGTTGGCCTATTCATCGATCGCGCATGCCGGTTACGCGCTGGTTGGATTCGTCGCCGCCGGCGCTGCCGCGGATGCCGAACAGAGAAGCGCTGCGTTGACGGCCGTCGCCTTCTATTTACTCACATACGCGTTGATGAACATGGGCGCGTTCGCCGTGGTCACCCTGATTGCGCGCAGCGGTGATCGCCGCAACGAAGTTGAAGACTATAACGGCATCGGGTTCATTGCGCCTGTGCTCGCGTTTTCCCTCTCGCTGTTCCTGCTGAGCCTGCTGGGCATGCCTCTGACCGCGGGCTTTATGGGTAAGTTGATTGTCTTCAGCGCGGCGTTGCGTCAGGGCTACCTGTGGCTCGTCATAATTGGGGTGCTGAACGCGGCCGTGTCGGCTTATTACTATCTGCGTCTGATCATTGTGATGTTTTTCCGTGAGCGTTTGACGCCGTGGGCGGCGCCGCGGATGCCGGCCAGTGTGGTTCTGGCGCTGGTGATTACGATCGTCGGAGTATTCTATCTGGGCATTTTCCCGGGCCGAATCATTAGCGCGCTAAGCGCCAAGCCGGCTATCTCGGTGCGGATGCGCTGAGGCCCACCATCATCTGGAAATGAATTCAGTCACGGCGCACCTCGAAGAAATCGCAACCCAACTTGGCGACGCGTGGCTACCGCGAATTTATCGCGAGCGCATTCTGAAGCTGCGCACCCGCGCTTACGACTTTTCGCCCCTTCCAAAAAACGCGGCGCCAGAGATTCAGCACACACTGCTCGGTATTGAATTGAAAGTTGGACGACGGCGAATGCTCTGTCCTGATCTGGCGACCGCGCGGTACCTGTCGATCTTTGCCCGCATCGGCTGTAACGCAGTTGCGATTCCCTACGACATTACCAAGGTGTCGCACGCGGCGGACGAGTTGGAAAGCTCATGGCATCGGATGTTGTTGCTCGCCGACAGCGTCGCGGCCGAACAGAGCCCAGCTTTCCGCGCTCGCCTTCGCCGTCTATTAATTGCTAAAGTACGAGACGAGATCGCGGGAGGCGGCGTGGGCAAGCGCGTGCCTGAGTTCAAAGCGAACACGAAACAATACAAACGAAAATAGATATGACCGTGGAAATCCAGGAAGCAAGCCTTGACGACACACGCTCCGCAAACATCGCCGAGCCACTACCCTTCCCTTTCAACCAGCTCACGTATTGCAACTACGAGTCGATCGAAAAAAGCATCGATCAAGCTCGGGTGCTGGTCGTCGATAATCTTTTGCGCGACGCCGGCGATCTCTCAATCGTCGCGCGTGAAGAATGGGGGAAGGAAGCGCTGAACCATCTCAAGCGCGAGCGCCAGATCGCCAAGTTGGCGATGCAGAACATCGTCAGAAATGTAGAAAGGCTGGTAAAGCAGCCCACCACGCGCATAGTTCATGTCAGCCAGGTCGCCGAGGCAGTCGAGGATTTCCGCCCCGACGCAATCGTGCTCAGCGGTACGCTTAGAGACTTTGATTATTACAAGCCGGAGATTCTTGAAGACTTTGCGGACTTCATTCGGGTGACGCGGACGCCGGTCTTGGGCATTTGCGGCGGACATCAATTAGTAGGCTTGAGTTTCGGGGCGCGCGTCATCACCCTGGACAGTCAGGAACAACGCGATCGACGCGACAATCGGGTCGTTGAATATCAATATAGGTTCGTGCGCATTGTCGACCCGGTCGATCCGATCTTTGCGGGCGTCGATAATCCGCGATCTCGTCGCTGGCAGGACTACACGAAGGAAGGACGCATCCTGCGCGTCTGGCAGAATCACGGACTGCAACTCGACCGCATGCCCGACGGCTTCAAACTGCTGGCTACCTCATACCTCTGCAAGAATCAGATGATGGTCAAACGCTCCGACGATCAGTTGATTTATTCGGTGCAGTTTCATTTGGAAAAATCCTTTGAAGACTGGAACCACAGCCGCACGCGCTGGGAACATCCAAACGAATCGCGCGATGGCCGGATACTGTTTGAGAACTTCCTGCGGCTCGCGCTTGAGCGGCGGTAACGTCTTTCTCTGTGTGATCTCTGTGGTTCTCCGTGTCTCTGTGGTAAATGATCGTCCTTCACCACAGAGGCACAGAGGTACACAGGGACTCACTGAGTGAAACCGGTACATCTGACAAACGAAACTCTCAAAGCCGCGGCTGAAGTTCTGGCCGCAAGCGATCGTCATCTCGCCTCCATCTACCAGACTCACGGCCCGCCGCCGATGTGGGCGAGGCGTCCGGGATTCCCCACGCTGCTGCGCATAGTGCTTGAGCAACAGGTTTCGCTGGTCTCGGCGCGCGCGATGTACGAACGGCTCAAGTCAAACATCGAACCGTTTACCGCCGCAGGTTTCATTGAATCCGGCGAGGCTTTTCTGCGTTCGCTCGGGGTGACGCGACAGAAGGCGCATTACTGCGTGCAAGTCGCGCATGCATTCACGAACGGTCATCTTGATGAGATTTCCAGCATGAGCGATGAGGATGCCCACTCGAAGCTAGTGAGCATCAAAGGCGTCGGCCCCTGGACGGCGAACATTTATCTTTTGATGGTCCTCAAGCGGCCCGACATCTGGCCCGATGGTGATGTGGCGCTGGCAACGGCGGTCGGCAAACTCCGCAAGATAGACCCGCGCCCTTCTTTTCCTGAACTCGCAAAGATCGCCGGGGGCTGGCGCCCGTATCGTTCCGTTGCCGCGCGGATGTTGTGGCAGTATTATCTGGCGGAACGGAAAGGGAAATAAGAAACAAGTTAGATCTCACTTCTACTTATGGAATTCGAATGGGATCAAACAAAGGCCGCAGCCAATCTGGCTAAGCATGGCGTCTCATTTGAGGAAGCCAAAAGCGTATTCGACGATCGGCTTTACGTTGATTTCTATGATCCCAAGCATTCCCTCAATGAGCATCGCTATATTATTATTGGACAGTCGAGCCAACGGCGTGTATTGATTGTTTCGTACACTGAGCGCAATGATGCGATTCGCTTAATTAACGCCAGAGAGCTAACCCGAGGCGAGCGGAGAGATTATGAAAAAGGTTGAAGCAGAGATCGAAGATGAGTTAGAGCCCGAATACGACCTGAAGAGTTTACGTGTCAGGAAACTCGGCCCGGGGCGAAAGAGCTTCGGCGACATAGTTCGACTTGAGCCTGACGTGGTGGAAGCATTTCCTGATGCTGATTCTGTAAATGAAGCTCTGCGTTCTCTGATTCGGGTTTCTAAAGACAAGGCGCCCAACCTTCGCAGAACAACCTAACAAGACTCATCATGCTCCGCAGTTAAATAGCGATGATATGAGCCAAACCTTCGCCCAAGTAGTCGAACGTGTGAAGCAGCTCTCAATTGATGAGAAGCAAGAGTTGCTAGAGCTTCTTGACGGACTGCTCGAAGGAACGGGGCAAGAAGCCGAGGTTCATGTGCCGGAATATTACCAAGAGAGAAGCGGTAAGAAAGTCGATCTGGCCGAATTGGTTTCTCGGATGCCTGCCGACTACCAAGCGACTGAAGAAGGTTTTGGCGAGCCGGTTGGGAAGGAAGAATGGTAGATACCTGCGGTAAGCCGCGGCTCTGCCGCTCGCCAGTGTGGTAAGGCTCCGCCTTACCAGGATTAAACGGAATTGAGGTCCTACTTCGCAATCGTCGACGGCGCGGTGGCGAATTTGCCGACGCTGAGGTCCGCGTCGCGTGGGACGTTTTCCATCGTCAATTCGATCAAGCGATCGACGACCGCGTTGAGGTCGTTGGTTTCGTTGTAAACCCGAAGCTGCTCGTCGGCTGAAGTGCGGCGGTCGAGAATCGTGTGGATGTGCTCGACCTCTTTGCGCGAATCGAGTTCGTCGAGCACGGGATCAACAAAGTCCAAAAGCTCGCGCACCAGATCTCGTGTCGGCACTTCTTTCTGCTTGCCGAAATCGATCATCATGCCGTCCAGGCCCCAACGCACCGCGCGCCACTTGTTCTCCTGAATCAGCATGCGCCGGTACAGACGAAAGCCCAGGTTCTTATCAATCAGCCCCGTGAGCCTGGCCACGATCGCCTGAAACAGCGCGGCAATCGCAACCGTGTCGTCCACGCGCGTAGGAATATCGCAGATGCGAAACTCCAGCGTCGGAAAGAATGGATGTGGCCGCAAATCCCACCAAATCTTCTTCCCGTCGTTAATGCAGTTCGTGCTGACCAGCAAGTCGATGTAGCGCTGGAAACCGCTGTACGAGTCGAAGTGATCGGGAATGTCGGTGCGCGGAAACTTTTTGAAGACTTCGGTGCGATACGACTTAAGCCCGGTATTCTGGCCCATCCAAAACGGCGACGAAGTGGAAAGCGCCAGCACGTGCGGCAGAAAGTATCGCGCGGCATTCATGATGTGAATCCGGCGCTCTGGATCCGCAACTCCAACGTGCACGTGCAGCCCAAAAATCAAGAGCGAACGCGCCACGTTTTGCAGCTCTTCGACCAACAGTTCATATCGTTCGTCATCGAAAATCTTCTGGTCCTGCCAGCGCGAAATCGGATGGGTCGAGGCGGCAATGATCACCAGGCCGTTCTTGGCCGCCAGAGTGGAGATGATGCTGCGCAGCCGCGTAATATCTGTCCGCGCTTCCTGAATGTTCTTGCAGACGCCGGTGCCGACTTCGATCATCGACTGAATCATCTCGGGCTTGATCTGCTCGCCGAGAATCATCTTGCCTTCTTCCAGGAATTGCGAGACGTGCGAACGCAGCTCCCGCGTCTTCGGGTCGACGATCTGAAACTCTTCTTCAATGCCGAGGGTGAATTGATCGAACATGAACGAATGCGCCCTCCCTGACAGTCGGGCTACTGCCCCGTGCTTGCCACGTCGTGCTTACTGCTCACTGCATACTGTATTAAGGTGCCGGCAGCTCACGCTCCATCAACGCGCGCGCCTGGTCGGACAACGGCTGAAACTTTACGCCGACGCCGTGGCCGGGGTTGCTGTAAACCACCTCAGCCTTAATCACGACGTGCTCGCTGCCCATCGGCAGACGCAGCGCCAAAGAGGCGCCCACAGGAATCTCGGACTGCGTGCTCATGTAAAGTCCGCCGAGGCTAATATCTTTCGTGCTGGCGACGCCGGTCGAATCCGCACCGTCAAAGTGCACGTCAACGATCAACCGTGAACGATCGAAGTGTCTGCGTTCTTCGGTCGAAATCTCGTCGGTTCTATCTTCGTCAGCCACTGGCGGCTCCTCCGGCAGGATGGACAGGTTTTGATCCCAAGTGGCCTCGATAATACTCGATCGCGCCCGGGACGAAAACCTAAAGCAGAGTCCCCGGTCGTTTGACACTAAAATCACGCGCGGGCTACTATCCGACTTTCGCAATTCTATTCCTCGATTTCGGCATTCGGTCTCTTGATTCCTTTTATGGGTTTTGCCACAGACGCAATTCATGCCGGCCAGGAGCCGGATTCAGCCACCGGCGCGGTCACCGTTCCGATTTATCAAACCTCGACGTACGCGCAGGAAGGCCTGGGAAAGAACAAGGGCTTCGAGTACGCGCGCACGTCGAATCCGACACGTTCGGCGCTGGAGCGCAACCTCGCCGCGCTGGAGGGCGCAAAGTACGGGTTTGCCTTCGCCTCCGGGATGGCGGCGATCGATGCGACGTTGCGACTGATCAAGGGCGGCGAGCACGTCATCGTTTCCGACAACACCTACGGCGGCACCTTCCGTCTCTTCAATCGCATCCTTTCGAACTATGGCATCGAGTTCAGCTTTGTTGACACTTCCGACGTAAGCAACGTCGAAGCCGCAATCAAAAACAACACCCGGATGGTCTTTGTCGAGACGCCCACGAATCCCGTGATGATTGTCACGGACTTAAAAGCCGTTTCTGACGTCGCCCACGCTGCGGGCGCGCGCGTCGTTTGCGACAATACGTTCATGTCGCCTTACCTGCAAAGACCTCTGGAATTCGGCGTGGACATCGTGGTGCATTCCACGACGAAGTTTCTGAACGGCCATTCGGACGGAATTGGCGGCGCGGTGCTCCTGGATAACGAAGAGGATGCCAACTGGATTGGGTTCGTCCAAAACGGCGCCGGAGCGATTCTTTCACCTTTCGATTCGTGGCTGGTTTTGCGCGGCACAAAGACGCTCGCGCTGCGCATGGAACAACACGACAAGTCAGGACGCGCAGTCGCCGCGTTTCTGGAAGATCATCCGAAGGTAAGCAAGATTTATTACCCCGGCTCGCGCTCACACAAGCAGCACGAGCTGGCGAAACGCCAGCAGAAAGGGTTTGGCAGCATGGTTTCGTTCGATGTCGGCACCCTGGCGAACGCGCGCGCGGTGCTCGAATCGGTAAAGCTTTGCACGCTGGCGGAAAGTCTCGGGGGCGTAGAAACTTTGGTTTGCCATCCGGCCACGATGACGCATGCGTCAGTCGCGCCCGAAGTGCGCGAACGACTTGGAATTACGGACGGACTCGTGCGAATCTCTGTAGGCATCGAAGACACTGACGACATTATCGCCGATCTGGATCAGGCCCTAAGCGCCGTGACAAGTGACAAGTGACGAACGACAAGATAGAATCCTGACGTACTCATTTGATTTCTAATTAGGCCTTTCTAACGACCTCAATATGCTCGTCGAGCTACATGCAAAGTCAGACATTGGCCGCGTGCGTCGCGGCAACGAAGACAACTATCTCCTGCTCGATCTCGCGGCGGCCCGCGCGTGGAACCGTCTGGACGGCGACGAGAATCCAGAGGACATGCGCAGCTTCACCCTCGGTGAGAAAGGTCTGGTGCTGGTAGTTTCCGACGGTATGGGCGGCGCGCTGGCCGGCGATGTGGCCAGCAAGATGGCTATCGAAGCTGTGCGCGACGTCTTGATGGGCAACAACACTGAAGGTCCCGAATGCGAGCCGGACTCTTCACTGGTCGATTGTCTGAAGCACGCCACCCTGCAAGCGAACCGAAACATTCATTACAAGAGTTTGGAAGACAGCCGCTGCAGCGGCATGGGCGCAACGCTGACCGGCGCCGCTATCAAAGGCGATAAGCTGGATCTCATACAGGTCGGCGACAGCCGTGCCTACGTGATGCGTGGAGAGCAGATTCGTCTGGCGACGAAAGATCAATCGCTGGTGCAACAGCTCGTCGATGTCGGTCAAATCAGCGAAGAAGAAGCCGAGACGCACATGTTCCGCAACGTGATCCTGCAAGCGCTGGGCGCGCAGACAGAACTCACGCCGGCGACCGCGCGCATACAGATTCGCCAGGGCGACATGGTGCTGCTTTGTAGTGATGGACTTTCGGGAAAGCTGCGCAATGAAGAGATTCGCCAGATTGTGGCGGATTCAAGTCAGGATCTGGCGGCCGCGTGTGCAGCGCTGGTGGCTGCGGCAAACGAGCGCGGCGGCGAGGATAATATTACCGTGGTCCTGGCGCGATTCACCGGCGAAGAATTGCGCGAGGCCAGCGAGGATCGAATCACGGTCGAGTTGCCGCCGCTCGAAGAAGACAAAACCCTGGACGAAACCGACGTCGACACACAGGATCCTTCGAAGGTTCCGACGCTCGGCAGCTAAGGTCGACAACGCATCGCCTAAGGCCCGAGTTCCTTTCCCCGCCAATCAGGTTCACGATCAACCCGTCGCACGTAGATCGATGCACCTTGCACGCGTTCGACTGCCACGCGGTCACCGGCTTCCAGAGGTTCTTCGCCATCCACAGGGTAAGCAGTCCAGGTTGATCCAAATACTTTCACTGCACCCTCGTTCATTGAACCTCGGCTGGAAGACACGACCGTGCCGACTTTCCCCGGCAGAGAATCCATGCCGGTCTTGAGGTCGCCGCCACTCTTCTCCCTCGAAAAATAGTTAACGAAGATCGTCCTTGAGGCTGTGATCAGGGCTATCGAGACTATTGCGAAGATCAAAAACTGCAGCACGATGCTGTGCACGCCGAGCAGACCGGCCAGCGCCGCCGCCAACGCGCCGATGCCAAACCACAGCATCACAAAGCCGGTCGTGAAAACTTCGGCGATAATCAGGATCGCGCCGAGAATCGTCCAAAATATCCAGAGGTAGTTCGCCATTGCACTCATTGTCCGACAAACTTCAGTTTGTCGAATCATCGCTCAGAAATGAGCTGTATCCGGGCTGATCGCTTCAATACATAACGACAAACTGAAGTTTGTCGGACGCTTACTTGAACATGTTCTTCATCACAAACCAAATGTTGGCCGGCCGCTCAGCCAGACGTCGCATGAAGTAAGGATACCAGTGTTTGCCGTAAGGCACATACACGCGCATGCGATAACCGTCGCGCGCCAGCTGTTCCTGCAAGTCGCGGCGAATGCCGTAGAGCATCTGAAACTCAAACGCATCCTTGCCGATGCCTTCGCGCTGGGCAAAGTCGACAGTCGCATCGATCATTTTCGGATCGTGCGTCGCGATTCCGTGATAGACGCCGCTCGACAGCAGCAACTGCATCACCCGGACATAGTTATCATCGACGTCTTTCTTGTCCGGATAAGCGACCTCGGCCGGCTCGTTGTAAGCGCCTTTGCAAATCCGTATGCGCGCCGGAATTTTCAAAAGGGCGCGCGCGTCGTCCATGGTGCGATGCAGATACGATTGCAGGGCGACACCGACATCGTTCAAGCCAAACTCGTCGCGCATGCGCTTGAAGCAGTCGATAGTGGCTTGCGTGACGTTTGAGCCTTCCATGTCGACGCGCACAAAGTTGCCGCGGCGGACCGCGTCTTCAACCACACGCCGCGCGTTGCGATAAGCGAGATCCGGATCGATCTCCAGCCCGAACTGCGTCAGCTTGATTGAAACGTTTGAGTCGATGCCGCTGTCATCGATGCGCGCAAGCACGTCCCGGTACTCACGCACTTCGGCTTCCGTTTCCACGGTGCTGCTGACCGATTCGTTGAGGTGATCGAACGTCGCCGTGCAGCCGCGCGCGTTGATATCCTTGATAGCGGCCACTGCCTCATCGATATTTTCGCCGGCAATGAATCGCGTGGTGAGTTTCTTAAAAAGACTAAAGCGCGCCGCAAATTCCTTGAGCCCTTCCTGGCGTGAGAGGTAGATCAGCGCGCTTCGCGTTAGCATTCGGTGATGATTTTCCCCTGTGGTATTCTTGGCAACACTTCCGAAAGGGTTAAAGCCCGAAAACGATTAAATCTAAAATGCGCTGGAAACTGCTTGTCTTAGTATCTCTGGTCGCCGCGCTCCTCGCGCTTGGCCTTTGGACCGCGGTGACCGTCGCGTTCTTCGGTTCGGCTCGGGTCCTCGCCCAGAACGATTGGCGCTTGCTGGGCAGTCTGGTCATTCCCCTTGGCATGGCAGCCTATGCCAGCGTGTTTGTTTATCGACACACGGCGAAGCGCCGGAAAACCCAGGCCGTAATCGCGACGTTACTGACTCTAATGCTCACTGTCGAAGGCTATTTCGGTGCGTGGGTATTGTTTCCCGATCGATTCTACATACCGAAGACCTATGAAGTGCGCCACGCTAGATAACTATGCCGTGCTTGCCTGCTCTTCTCTCGGCCCCAACCCAATCTCTTTCTGCACCGGCTTCAGTGCGTCGATCACGAACCTGATGTGTTCATCGAGTTCGACGCCCAGCTCCTCAGCTCCCTGGAAAATGTCTTCGCGATTGACTGAGCGCGCGAAATGTTTGTCCTTAAGTTTCTTCCGGACCGACTTAACTTCCATATCGTCGAGACTGCGCGAAGGCCGCACGAGCGCGCACGCTACCAGAAAGCCGCACAACTCGTCGGTGGCAAACAGCGCTTTGGCCATGTCGGTGTCCCGCGGTACGTTGGTGTAAGTCGCGTGGCCCATGATCGCTTTGATGAAGCGCTCGGTGTAACCACGGCCGCACAGAATGTTCGCCCCGGTGAACGGATGCTGATCGGCCGCCGGAAACATCTCGTAATCGAAGTCATGCAACAAGCCGACCAGTCCCCATTCGTCTACATCTGAATCGGCGTCGCCGTACCGCTTCGCGCACGCGCGCATCGCCGTCTCAACCGCCAGCGCATGCTTACGCAGGCTGTCGCCCTTGGTATATTCGCACAAGAGTTCCCACGCTTCGTCTCGACTCGGCATCTTGATCAGCTCCGTTTTTTGAAGAGCAAAGCTAGCACGGGTGAATGAGGACGAACAAGTTTGCGTTTGGAGTTGTGTTGTTGGAGTGCGCTGGGAGAACTAGGCGACCAGTCCCGGAGGGACGATCTATAGGACCGAGGTAACCATGAATACTCCTAGCCCATTTATGGGCGGCAGAGAGGGATGTCGCTCCTAAAGGAGCTCGGAGTCACAATCTCGTTCTCGATGCTATAAATATTCCGTCCCTACGGGACTTAACGGTCACTCGCCGCTCCGCGCGCGATAACCTGGCCGCGCACGAATCGCGACGTCTTTGCGCGTAGTCTTAACCTGAATCTTGCGATAGCCGCCATCACGCTCCTGATTACTGGGGTAGTAACCGATCAGGTATTGAGTCCGCAGCTCGGCCGCGATTCCGGCAAACGCTTGCGGTAATACTCCGACGTTGTCCGCGCGATAAACTTGCCCGCCTGATCGATCGGCGAGTTCTTTCAAGTAACTGTCGGCCATAAGGTAGAGCTGATCGAGCATAACGCTAATCGTATCGTCTCTCCGCCGGTTGTCCGGCTGCCGCGACGATGGATAGTTTGGGCTCGGCCTTCGCGAACTGTTGGGATCGGGAAATGGATCGATCGGAGAATTCGGATCCGGTGTGGGAACAGGATTGCCTTGCCGTCGGCCAAAGATGATTGAAGGGTCAGGCAACGGCAGAGTACTTCGGCGCGGCTGACCGGATGGCGAAGGCAAGGGTTCGTCGCTGGGAAACGTCTTTGGGGTTGTTCCCCGCGGCGGTTGGCGGATTACGCCGATCGTTGGGAGTTGCGCACCGTTGGTTTCCGCATCCTGCTTACGCGCGATGCGCTCGGTGTCGGCGCGTGTGTCGAACCGAATTGGATAAATGATCACACCTGATTCATCCAGATCGCGAATCGTACCTTCGTAGGTCGAGCTGTCGCTGTGAAAGTCCACACCATCGGTAAAAAGCACAATCGCCTTGCGCTGATTGATCGGACGCAGCGTGTTGAGCGACAACTGCACGGCGTCGTACAGCCGGGTTCCAGTCCCTGAGCGCGTCTGCCTGATTACGCCGCGCAGCTCCGCCTTGTCACTCGTGAACTGGTTCAGGTCACGCACCTCTGTATCAAACGAAATCACCTTCACTTTGTCGGCCGGGCTGAGTTGATCGATAAACGCGATCGCGGCTTGCTGAATCTGGCCGAGCTTTTCTTCAGTGCTCGCGCTGGTATCCAGCATCAGCACGACGTGGAAAGGCGCGCTCACCGTCGCGAAGAATGCGACTTGTTGGGCGACGCCGTCTTCCGAAATCTTGAATTCCTCTTTCGTCAAATCGGCAATGTAGTTGCCGCTGCGCGAACTGGCGATTACTGGAACAGTAACGAGGTTGGTATCGATCTTGACCGTCTCAACATCCTGATCTTTGACGGGGAGTTCAGGTTGACGCTCGGCTGGCTTCTCGGGTTTCTGTTGGCCGGGCCGCTGGGTGCGTGATTGGGCGACAGCCACATAAGCCAGCAAGGCCACACTGAGAGCGAGAATTGCGAGCTTGGTGAATTTCATGCTAGCGGGCCGACGGGGATCGCTTACGCCAGAATTCCGCCCACGCGAAGTGGTTTGTTTTGGAGCTGGCTAAACTGCGGGGAGAAACCGAGGGTATTCTAGACCCGTAGGCCGGAGGATGCTAGCGCACAGAGGACGCGCCGACTCCCTTCTCCCCTTGGCCGAAGGGCTGGGGATGAGGGGCAGCTACTGACGAAGGTCAGGCCCTCACCCCAACCCTCTCCCAGCGGGAGAGAGAGCAGGATGGTTAGATTGCTTCACTCGAATCCTGTACAGTTGATCGCACATGAATTTTCTGCACAACTCGCTTCAATTGATCGAGCACTACATGCTCATCTACGGATACTGGGCCGTGTTCTTTGGCGTGATGCTTGAGAATGCCGGCCTGCCCGTTCCCGGGGAAACGATTCTCCTGATTGCCGGATATTTCGCGGCCACGGGCAAGTTTAACTTGCCACTGGTAATGCTCATCGCCGCGACGGGAGCGGTCATCGGCGACAACATCGGTTTCGCCATCGGTCATCACTTCGGCCGCGGCTTTCTGCTCCGCGTGGGCCGGTTCTTCTTTCTGACGCCGAAGCGCCTGGAGCACATGGAGAATTATTTCGAGAGCCATGGTAACAAAACGATTCTGGTGGCGCGCTTCATCACCGGCCTGCGAGTGTTCGCGGCGCTGCTCGCCGGAGCATCGCGAAAGATGCCTTGGCGTGTGTTCGTCGTCTACAACATGGCGGGTGCGATTCTCTGGTCGGTGGTAATCACCACGCTTGGCTATCTATTTGGCGCGAGCTTGCCACTGCTGGTGAAATGGGTTGGCCGCAGCGGGACAATCCTGCTAATCGCCGCGATTGTAATTGGTGTCATCGTTTGGCGCGTGCGGCGACATCGGGCAAAGAAGTGATCTGCTGGGAGCGCCGACAGTCCCCGTCCGCTGTAAAAGCTCCGTTAGGAGCGCCATATTTGTAGAACTTGAGACCCTTCTTTGACTACAGCTCCTTTAGGAGCGAAATGTTCTGATTTCGCTCCTAAAGGAGATTCAAACTACCGATAGGTGCACGTAGCTATAAATATGTCGCACCTAATGGTGCTTTGGAGCTTGCCCGTAGTGTAACTTGTTTCTTCGCGATGGACCCTGTCTTAATCAGTCAACCTCTAGCGGGTCGGACTATCCTCGTCGCTCCTTCCGGCGACGGCGAACTCCCAACGGAACTTGCTCGCCACGGCGCGCGCGTAATCACGTGGCCAGAGATTGAAGTCATTGACCCGGAAAGTTTCGCCGCGCTCGACGAGGCAATCCAGAATTTGTTCGGCTATGACTGGTTAATCTTTGCGAACGTGAACGCAGCCAGCTTCTTTCTTCGTCGTCTTCAGCAGATGGGGAACGAAATCAGCGAACTGGACGCACTGCGCGTCTGCGCACTCGACGATGCAACACGGCAGCACCTTGAACACTCGCAGGTTCACGTCGATCTCGTTCCCGAACAACTTTCAAGCGATGGCGTTGTGGCCGCGCTCGGAACATACATTGGAGAGAAGGACTCTCTTGGCGGTCTCAACGTCTTGCTTCCACGCGCAGCCGTCTCGCGCGATCCTTTGCCGCAGGCACTGGAAGATGCCGGCGCGCGCGTCGACGTGGTCACAGCCTATCGCACCGTGTCAGACAATTCAGAATTGACTCGGCTCAACGTGCTGATCGAGGGTGGCGGGATCGATTGCATCGCCTTTTCTTCCCCAGCCACCGTGGGGGTCTTTGCGCAGATCTTCGACACAAACGATCTGTCACGGCTGCTCAAAGAAGTCGTGGTGGCTTGTGCTGACGACGACACCGCGGTCGCCGCCGCGGAGTTTGGTTTACGGACGGACATTATTCCGACTGAGCCTACACCGCTCGTATCTGCACTAGTCGCGCGGCTCGGAAGCCCGGGGCATTAGCCCGACCGCGAGGGAAGGTTCAGGTACAGAACCGCCTGCGGTAGCAAGTGGGTACTCTCACGGGCCGATTTAGTTCTGTCGCCCTTTCAGGGCTCAATAGACTTTTTCAACTCGTTTCCAGGGGCGTTGGCCCCTGGCTATTACATTTCACGCCTTCAGCGTGAAGACTGGGAACGCTCTCCTCACGGTCGGGCTTACTGCCCCGCACCCGCTCAATAGCAAGTGGTTCTGTACCCACGCAAGTTATCAACTTGCGCTACATCCCATATGCTAAACTGAATTTGATGAAGGGCCCCGTTCTGATAATTGACGGCGACCGCGAACATTCCGCAGGATTGCATGACCAACTCAAGCGCGCCGGCTACCAGGTAATCGCGAAATCGACCGGTGCGGCCGGGCTCGAAGCCGCCGAGAGCTATTCTCCTTCCGTGATCATCGCTGACGTGTCCGACAATGGTCGCGAATCTTTCGCTTCGTTGCGCGAGCTGCGCGCGCACAATCCCCACACGCCCATCATCGTCGCCGCCAGCAACAGCTCTGTCGAGGTCGCTTTGCGCGCGATTCAGGAAGAAGGCGCGTATCACTATTTCGATAAACCGGTTGACATCGATAAGCTTCGCGTCGTGCTGGAGCGCGCCATCGAACTGGCCGAGGCCCGGCGCGAAAATGAAGTGCTGCGCCGGCAACTGCGCGATCGTGGCGCCTTTGGCGAGCTGGTCGGGAGTTCTGAGTCGATGCAGAAGGTATACGCGCTAGTCGAACAAGTTGCTTCGTCATCGGCGTCTGTCTTGATAACGGGAGAATCCGGGACCGGCAAGGAACTCGTAGCGCGCACCATTCACAATCTAAGTCCTCGACGCGATGCTCCGTTCATGGCCATCAACTGTTCGGCGATTCCGGAAACGCTGATGGAGTCGGAATTGTTCGGCCACGAAAAGGGCGCGTTCACCGGAGCCGTGGCGCGGCGTCATGGCTGCTTTGAACTAGCGAATACCGGCACGTTGCTGCTGGACGAAATTGGCGAGATGCCTTCGTTGCTGCAAGCAAAACTTCTCCGCGTGATCGAAGAGCGCGTCTTGCATCGTCTGGGCAGTCGCAAAGAGATTCCCGTGGACGTGCGCATCCTCGCGGCCACCAACAAAGATCCGCATGACGCGGTGCGGGGCGCGACGCTGCGCAAAGACTTGCTCTATCGCCTGAACGTCATCACGATCCACATGCCCCTTTTGGCTGAGCGATTGGAAGACCTGCCACTGCTGACTCAACATCTGATTACGCGTCTGGCCGCAAAGCACAATCGGCCGGCGCGTTTTCTCAGCCCAGCCGCGTTGGATTCGCTGCGTTTTCATTCATGGCCCGGCAACGTGCGCGAACTGCGTAACGTGATCGAGCGCGCGGTGGTGATCAGCTCTGGCGAACAGATCGAACGGCATCACTTCGCGCCCTATCCATTCGATCATCGCGAGCGCCTGCGCGCCGAAGACACAGCGACCTTCCCCGTCGGCACGCCGCTGGAAGAAGTGGAGCGGCAGATGATCCTGCGCACGCTGGATAAGACCGGAAACAACAAGACGAAAGCGGCTGAGCTGCTCAAGATCAGTCTCAAAACTCTGCATAACAAACTGAATTCCTATCGCGCGCGGGGACTGATGAGTCAGCTTGGTGAGAAGTGATGAGCAAGCACAGATTGATCCGGACTTACTTTTCCGAGCCCGCGGAGCGGGTGGAAGCATAAAGCCTGGGGTGGAGCGAAGCGGAACCCCGGGCGGACTAGCGATAAGAAAACCGAGCGCGCGAAGCGTGCGATAGCGGATGAATGGCTGTCGCCCACTTCGCGGGCTCTTTCCTTTTGTCCCCAAACGATCCTGGGGTTCCGCTTCGCTCCACCCCAGGCTTTATGCTATCGCCGCGCGTCGCGGGCTCAATGCAAACCCTCTACCAACTTGTTCGGAGATTCAACTACGCTCTCTACTCTCTTACTGTTTTTTCAAAACAGGTATTAGCGATGGTGATGAAGTGCTCGCTGTCGGTGAACCCATAGTCCTCGCCCTGCCATATTGTTAGCGCGCGCGACTGCTCTTCCAATTCGGACTGCGAGAGATTCGGGCATCGCGCGAACCATTGGGCGCAACTTCGCTTTCTTACTGTGCGACGGATGTACCAGCGCAGTCCGAAGTTCTTCGTGAAGACGGACGGATTAAGCGCCTCGTTCAAATGATTCGAGATGAATGGCTTGAGCAGTTCTTCGCGCAGGTTCACGCGATCATTGAAAGTCCACAAGCCATCTTTCAAGAGCAGAACAGCGGGGTGTGTACTACCTCCGATAAGAATCGGCTGCGTAAGGCCGTGGTAGAACTTCAGTCCTACATAATTCGCCGCCAGATCGCGCAGAGAACCACAGAGAGTGCAGAGTAGGTGTTCCAACTGAAAGCCGTTGGTTGCGCCTTTGTCTAATAAACTTGCGTTCTGCGCGTGCCAGATGTTATTCATCGCGCTCAATGTCCGTGCTTTTATTTTTCATCGATGGTTTGGGAATCGGCACGCACGGGCCGCACAATCCCTTCGACGACCTGGCAGGCGCCGACCCTTTGGCGATCTTTCAGGACGAAGAGCCCAACATCGTATTCGACGGAGTTCTGACGCCGACCGATGCATGTCTCGGGGTTGAAGGCCGGCCGCAAAGCGCATCGGGCCAGACGACGATCCTGACGGGCGTCAACGCGCCCGCGGCAGTTGGTTACCACAAACAGGGCTTTCCCAATCAACCGTTACTGGATATCATTCGCGAGCATTCGCTTTTCGTTCAGCTAAAGCGCGCGGGAGTCAGTCCGATAGCTTTCGCCAACACCTACACGAAACGCTTTTTCGAGCGGCGGCCACGTTGGATTTCCGCGACCACCGCGGCCGTCGAAGCTGCCGGCCTGCGATTCAATCAAGTGGAAGATTTGCGCGCCGACCGCGCGGTCTATCACGACTTCACCAACGCAATGCTGATTGAGCACGGCGAGAAAGTTGATCCGCGCTCGCCGGAAGAGGCGGGCGAAGTGCTGGCGGATATCGTCTCGGCGAATCGTTTCACGCTGTACGAATACTTCATCACCGACCGGGTTGGCCACTCGCAGGATCGAGATACAGCGCGGCAGGTACTGCCGACGCTCGCAAGGTTCATTCGCACTTTACTGGCGAAGCTCGATCTGGAACATTCGACCGTAATTCTGACAAGCGACCACGGGAACATCGAAGATCTTTCGGTGCGCAATCACACGCTGAACCCGGTGCCCACAATTGTTTGGGGCCGGCATCGCAAAGACGTCGCGCCGCGCATTCGCAGTCTGGCGGACATCACTCCGGCAATTGTCGATGTCTTGACGAAAGGAACCGTAACGAATGGACACGTCAACAGAATCGCCCGCGCACGATCCTGAACCGGGCGCGACGTCCAGAGCGGCAGTCCACGTCCCGCGTTATTCTTATTACGCGCTCACGGTCCTTACGCTCGTAAACTTTCTCAACTACATCGATCGACAAGTTCTGCCCGCAGTCGCCCCGGCGATGCGAAAGGAGCTGGGTCTTTCGCAAACCGAGATCGGATTTTTGGAAGACGCGCTGCTGTTGTCTTACGTGGTACTCGCTTTGGTCTTTGGGCGCCTGGGCGATCGTTACTCGCGCACAAAGTTAATGGCCGGCGCGGCTGCCGTCTGGAGTTTAGCCACGGGCTTAACGGCATTGACGGATAAGTCGCCATGGCTTCCCCCGGCGTTGCAGTTTCGCCTGCCGATTCTGCATTACACCGTAGCGCTTTCAGGAGTCGCCCTCGCGCTCTGCGCCGTGCGGGCGCTGGTTGGGGTGGGCGAGTCATCTTACTCGACGATCACGCCGACGCTGATCGCGGACTATTTTCCGCCGCGCCGCCGGGCTACCGCGCTGGGCGTTTTTCAATCGGCGATCCCGATGGGCTTCGCGCTGGGTTATGCAATCGGGGGAGTGCTGGCTTATTTCTTCGGCTGGCGGATGGCGTTTGTCGTGGTCGGATTGCCCGGCTTGATTACTGCGGTGATCGTTTGGCGATTGAAGGAACCTGAGCGCGGCAAAAGTGATCGCGAATCCGGACCGACGCTAATCGCGCATGCCGAAGCCGCCGGCGACTCCCCAAGAGAGCCCTGGGTGCGGACGTGCTGGCGAATTCTCAGCACGCGCAACTGGCTCTTGTCGACCGGCGGCTACACGGCACTGTCATTCGTGCTCGGCGCGTTTGCCACCTGGGCCAGCTCGCTCTTGCAGGAAGAAAAACACATGAGCGCAATTGGCGCGAATGTAGTTTTGGGCGTTACGACCTTGGCGGCTGGAGCTGCCGGCACCTTCGGCGGTGGCTGGATTGCCGATCGGGTGGCGGCGAAAAGACGCAACGGCTACTTCATGGTCTGCGCGGCCAGCAGCTTGCTCGGCGTGGTGCCGGCGATTCTGGCTCTAACTACTCATCAACCTTACTTCTTCATTCCGGCGATTTTCTTCACCGTGTTTTTTCTCTTCATCAACAACGCGCCTTTTCACGCGATCCTGGTTAACAGCGTGCCCCCGGCCATTCGGGCTACGGCGATGGCCCTCAACATCGTGGTCATTCACGCCTGCGGCGATCTGATTTCGCGTCTGGGCGTCGGAGTGCTTTCAGACTCGCTCGCCGCCGGCAAAGCTCGACTGATCGGGTCTCTGGCGAGCTTTATCGGATTGGATCCGATCCGCGAGCACCTCACCAGCGCTTTGCTGGTAGTGCCGGTGGGCTTGCTGGTTTCGGCTTTGATATTTTTCTGGGGCGGGCGCGGCGCAAGTAATCCAGACCCACGAGAGTCAGCCGCAAACGTCTAGCGCGGCATGAGCTTCTTCAAGTTGTCGTCGCACCTTGCGATCTCTTTCGCGACCTCCTCCAGCTTGCCGGCGTCAGCAAGACTCAAGGCTCCTTTGTTGCGGAGGTCTTGCCAAATGTCGAGACTCTTCTGAAACCACAAGCGTGCTTCCGACCAGCGCTCGGTTTGAACACTACTAACGCCGCTTGCGCGAGAGGCAAGCCGGGCGTGTAGCTCTCCGATACTGGCATAAGCATCTGCCAAACCCTTCCTGGGTGTAACACCTTTCGGGTCGGACCTGGCCACACCTTCAAACAATTCCCTTCCTTTGCCGAGGTAATCCCCGGCTCTAACTGTGTCACCAAGACTAGTGAGAAGGCTGCCGAGGCGCGTGTATACCTTGGCCAGGTCAATGCGTGTCTCCGCCTTGGATGGATCAGAGGCTATCAGGTTCTCGCTGATGGCGAGCGCCTTGCGATAGCTTTCCAGCGCGGCGCCCGTCTGCCCCATTTTTGTTAAGACATTTCCGATGTCCAGGTAGGTTACCGATCTGCCATGAGCGTGTCCTTTGTCGCCCGGATCGGCGGCCGCCAGACCCTCTATGAGGGTGAGCGCTTTTCGGTGAGCATCAAGCGCGCCGGTCAAGTCTCCGGCCATCATAAGGGCGTAAGCCACGCGGCTGTACGAAGACCACATGTGCCGCTGATAGCGCGCGCTTGTCGGATCAGACTCGAGCAGAGACTCCGCGATGGCCCGGGCCCGATGATAATTTTCGAGCGCGGCCCTGCTATCCTCGGCGTCCAACAGGGCATCGCCCACCAGGATATAATCCACTACAAGGAAAAAGCGATGCTCAGGGTTTGCCGGTTCGGCCGCAGTGAGTTCCTTGCGGATGACTAAAGCCTTGCGGTCATATTTCATGGCCTCTGTTATCTGACCAATCTCAGTCAGTGTCTTGCTCAAGTCCTCATAGTTCGCGGCGAGGCGCGAGCGGTATTGAATGTTTGCCGTGTCCGACGAAACCAGAGCTTCCATTATGGCTCTGGCCTTTTCATTATTGTCGAGCGCCCCGGAACTGTCACCGCCTTCTTTAGAAAGATCAGCGATATAGCTATAGCTGACTGCCAATTGTTCCTGATACTTCCGGTTGCCAGGTTCGGCTTTCACCAGAGCTTGATTGAGTGATCGCGCCTTAAGATGGATTTCAAGGCTTCTAGCTACGTCAAAGGTCAGGCTGCCGATCTTGTCATAGGCGACGGCCAACTCACTTTGCAACTCTCTGTCATCGCCGGCCTCTTGCGCCAGGCCGTCCAGGTACCCCAAAGCTCTTTGGACTACGAGTTGTCTGGCCTTGAGTGATCCCGGCAAATCTTGAATAGCGTCATGGAACTCAAACATGAATGAATTTGCCAGTTTTCTCACGTCGTTGAATCGCCGCTCTGCCCTCGCTCGTTCGGCTCGGGCTACATGGGCCTCCCAGGCCGTGGCAACGATGCCGACCAGGAGAATAAGCAGGATGCCGCCGGCGGCCGCGACTCCAATCCTATGGCGGCGTACGAACTTCGCAGTGCGATACGACAGCGTGTCTTTGCGCGCAATAACCGGCAAGCCTTCGAGGTGCCGGCGTAAGTCCTCTGAGAATTGCTCGGCTGACGCATAGCGTCGCCCGGGCTCTTTGCGCAGAGCTTTGAGAGCGATATTGTCGAGATCCCCGCGCAAGCGGCGGCGGAGTCTTTCGACGCCGCCCTCGAAAGTGAACAGTTTGCCAATGGTGTTGCCGTTCCGCGCAGCCGGGGAGTTATTGCCGCTCGTGCGACTGACTGCCTGGCTCGGTTTCTCGGGCTCCCTGACGCAGATCGCCTGGACGATATCGGCAGGCTGGTGGCTGCTAAATTTGTGGGGACGCTGCCCGGTCAACAGCTCGTAAAGAACTACACCCAGAGAGTAAACGTCGGTGGCGGTGGTTACCTGCTCGCCTTTTACTTGTTCAGGACTTGCATATTCAGGCGTCATCACTCGAAACAACGTCGCGGTTTGATCCACCGCTCCGGATTCGTCGGCGACCAGCAGCTTGGCAATACCGAAGTCCAACAGTTTTGGTTCGCCATTAGCGGTAACCAGGATGTTGGCTGGCTTGAGGTCGCGATGAATAATCAAGTTCTGGTGAGCATACTGGACGGTGTCGCAGACTGTGCGAAACAGTTTGAGGCGATCTGTAGTCGAAAGCTGGTGCTCATTAGCGTAACGATCAACCGGCAGGCCCTCGACATATTCCATCACAAAAAACGGAACTCCCTCGGCTGTTGTACCGCCATCCAACAGACCGGCGATGTTTGCATGATTCAGGTGGGCCAGGATTTGTCGTTCATTGCTAAAGCGGCACAGCAGTTCCTTCGTTTTGAAGTTTCCCTTGATCAGCTTTATGGCGACTTTGCGATCCAGCTTATGGTCGTGCGCGAGGTAAACCTCTCCCATTCCCCCTTCGCCGATGGCTGCGAGCAGCTGGTACCGTCCAATCGTTTGACCGGAACGGTTTTCCGCGGGAACGAGCGAATCGCGACGGGCCTGAATCTGAAGGGCGGGATCCAGCATGAAGCTTTCGGCTTCTGCCTCGCTATCTGATTTGAGCAGCGATTTTAGTTCAGCGAGTAGGAGAGGTTGACCAGCACACTGACGAACGAGGAATGTAGTCCGTTCTTCGGAAGGAAGTTCCAACGCGGCCTCAAACAGCTGGGCCACCGTTTTTCCGGACTCGATCATAAATTCTCTTTTGCTAATTCTTGCGCATCTCTTGATGCAGCCAGGCTCGGGCAAATCTCCAATCGCGCTCGACTGTGCGCAGGGATATTTCTACTCTGCTCGCGCTCAGCACGTCGGCAGTCTCCTGAGCACTAAAGCCGCCGAAGAAAAGAAGTTCGACGACCTGAGCCTGCCGCGGATATTCCTCCACCAGTCTCATCAACGCTTCGTCCAAAGCCACGAGGTCCACGTCCCTGCTTACCGGCGTGCGCTCGGCTCGGCTCAAAGAGAGTTTGATTTCTCCACCACCGCGCTTCTCAGCCGAGCGCTTACGCGCGTAATCGACCAGAATTCGGCGCATCATCTGCGCGGCCACCGCGACGAATTGACCCCGGTGCTTCCATTCGACGTTGCTAACATCCTGCAACCGGAGATAGGCCTCATGCACGAGGGCGGTCGCTTGCAAGGTGTGATCCGGTCTCTCGTTACGCAGATAGTTCTGCGCCAGACGTCGCAGTTCCTCGTAGACGTATGGCGTGAGCTTCTCCAGGGCAGACTCGTCACCCCGGCTCCACTTAATTAGCCATTCAGTAACAGGTTGCGATTGAACCAGATCCAGCACTCTCTAGCCTTCCGGATTCAAAACCATTTGGAGGGGATTAATGGCGTGAAATGCCGGGTCAAGCGTCTCTCGCAATTATCCTAACAGAACATCCCCAAAAAGCGCATGGCGGGATTGGCCTGGTAAATACGCCTACCCCTATGAAGAACAGTTTGAGCGGGGTTCTGCTGGACGCGGTCTCAGGCGAGTCCGATTCCGGCAGCCGAACGGGCAGTTGCGCCGCCGTGTTCATTAGCACATGAGTTGCGGCTAAACGACAACTGCCCTTCAATCCAAAATTAGCAGCAGAGAAGCCAATTAATTGGAAATCGCTATTGCGTAGTTCTAAGGAAAAGATCATGAATCGTCGTCAATCTAACCCAGTCACAATCGTCCAGGCCATCAAGTCTGCAATAGCAATTCGCACCACACGAATAGGCGTTGCGTTGGTGGGAGTTTCCGTTCTCACGATTGGAATTGTTTCTCTCCTCCGATTCGCTTCAGCCGCCGCCGCTCCGGCTACAGTTCTGGTCAGCGGCGTTAATGGCTCGGCATCCACCGCCGGCAATTCGGGCAGTGGTCTTTACATTCCCGCTGGGATCAAGGCGAAGCAGGCGCTCAGTAAGGATGGGCGCTTCGTGGTATTTCTCAGCTCATCGAGCGACCTGGCGCCGAATGATAACAACGGGACCGACGATGTCTTTGTGCGCGACCTGCAAACCAACACGACGACGTTGGTGAGCATGACCCCGGCGGGCGCTTCCGGCAATAGCTTCTCAAATAGCGCTGTGATTAGCGGGAACGGCGTGGTCGTGGTTTTCGGAAGCCAGGCCACCAACCTCACTAACGACGCGTGCGGCGGCGGCCACTTTGTTCGCAACCTGCAAACAAACACCACGAAGCGGGTGAACGTCAATGCTGTGGGCGGCTGCGCCGCAGGTTCTTTTAGTAACTTCAGTCTGAGCTTCGATGGGCGCTATGTAGCATTTGAGAGCAACGTCGGCGACCTCGATCCGAATGTTACGGGTGGGCAGGATTCCAAAATTTATGTGCGCGACCTTGTCAGTGACATCACAACTAAGGTCAGCGTGGATGTCGCCGGTACGCATGGCGATAACGGCGTTTCTGATAGTCCGAGCATGAGCGACGATGGCCAGTTCGTGGCCTTTGATAGCACGGCGTCTAACTTAACATCCACCCCCAGGACTAATACCTCATTCAATCCGGATGTCTATGTTCGCAATCTGACCACGAAGAAAACCGCGATGGTCAGCGTCAATAGCGCGGGCATTGCCGGTGGCAACAATGCTGCCAGTGCTCCCGTCATCAGTGGCGACGGGCAGACCGTGGTGTTTCGGAGCAATGCAACCGACCTGGTGGCGATTGATGCCAACAATCACACGGATATCTTCGCGCGCAAAATTACTTCATCAAGTCCGAACCTCGCGCTCGGCCCAACCTCTCTGGTAAGCATTAATAGCGCCGGCACTAATGGCGGCAATGGTGACACCTTTTCCGGTGACTACGACATGAGCGCGGACGGGCGCTACGTAGCCTTCGACAGTAACGCCGGCGATCTGGTAACGAACGACTTCAACAACGGCGCCGATATTTTCCTGCGCGACCTGCAAGCGAATACGACAACTCTGATCAGCGTCAGAAGCGATGGCCAGGCCAGTGGTTCAAATACAAGCATTACGCCTTCGATCAGCGCTGACGGAACATTTGTATCGTTTGCGTCTAATGCCACTAACCTTGTTTCCAATAACGATCCTAACGGCGGCGCCGATGTCTTTGTGCGCAATGTCTATCAAGGAACCACTACCCTGGCGAGCGTTAAGAGCGATAACTCTACGAGCGGTGGCACCGCCATCGGAGGCTATTCCGCGAGCAAAAGCGGTAACGCCGTCGCTTTTACTGGCGCTGCCGACATTATGCCTGGGGTTGGCGGCGGCAATGTCTTCGCGCGCACCAATCTGAATCCGCAAGCACCTGCCAGCATCACGCTGAGCTTTGATGGCAAGCTGCGGGACAAAGTCGGGCAGGGTGACGCTGCCGTCGCTTCCGACGGTCAGATGGATGGAACCTTCACGGTCCAACTGGCAGGCAGTACGACTCGACGGATCGTTTCCCTGGACATCAATCGTGGCGACGGCAACGAGTGGGACACCATTCCGAACACCAACTGGATCCTGGGCGCGGCCCGCTCGCTCGATGGCGCGCTCTTAAACAATTCGGCAGGCAGGGTGGATTTTCCCATTGCCGACGGCGAGAGCCTGAAATTGTTCGCCTCCGACAACGGCGATCTTTTTACCGGGGGCAAAAGCTTCACTGTGTTAGTTGGCTTCTCAGACGGCACGTCGGCAACTGCCAACGTAGCGTTACCAACGCCATCGCCCTCGCCAAGTCCATCGCCATCGCCCAGTCCATCGCCATCACCGTCACCCAGCCCATCGCCATCGCCAAGTCCATCGCCATCGCCCTCACCCAGCCCATCGCCGAATCCGCTGACGCTCAGCTTCGATGGCCTGTTGGCGGACAAGGTCAAGGGGGGCGACGGTGCCGCAGGACTTGGCAGTGACGGTAACCTGGACGGTACGTTCACCATGAACCTGCCCCAGGGTGACGGCAGCAAGTTTATCACCAAGCTCGAACTATGCCAGGCATCGGTGCCCTGCTCGCAGGCGTCAGGTGTAAACCGCTGGGACACGGTCCCGAACAACCAGGTCTGGGTCATCGGAATAGTGAACCCCGCGCTAAACGATTTCCTACAGAACAGCGCAGACGGTTCGGTCTTCCAACTACCGCACGCTTACAAACTTTTCATCGCGAATGCGAACCCAAGTGCTTTCGTTCAGGGCAACACCTTCACCCTGTCCGTCACTTTCACGGACAATACGACGCTCAGCGCCAATACGACTATTTCACAGACGCCGACCTCTGATCTGGCGATCGCCAATCTTTCCGTCGTACCGAACCCGGTTCCTGAAGGTAAGGCAACAGGCTTTTCAGTGTCGCTTAAGAACAAGAGCACTTCAACGTTGGCAACGGGAGTGGTATTGACGCACCAGTTGTCTCAATTCGAATTCTTTGATGGCTTTGGCGCCGCCGGCAGCGATCCAAATGCGAAGGCCATCTGCACATCGGATCTAATAAGGGTAAGGTGCACAGTCAGCAATATTCTGCCGGGAGGCGACGTCCAGATTGGGTTGCAATTACGCTTCCAAAAAGGGCAGGCGCCGGGAGCTGGTCATGCTGCCTTCACGGTCACCTCGAATCAGACCGATGTTAATCCAGGGGACAATAGCGCTGACATCACTGCCACGGTCACGGTCCCTTCGGCGCCCTCGAACGACAACATAATCAGCGCGGTGCATCTTGTCGGAGTCAAGAGCACCCTCGATCAGCAGAACAATGTCGGAGCAACCTACCAGACGAATCTCTGCAACGCCGCGAACTGCAATGTTGCCGAACCGCAGCACGCACATAAACTCGGCGGCAAATCCGTTTGGTTTTACTGGCAAGCGCCTGAGGACGGCGACGCGCTAATGTTCACGAACGTAAACACATTCGACACCTTGCTGGCTGTATATGCGGTGGCTGCGAATGGTCGAGACCTTATGGATGTGGCCTCTAATGACGACATCGATGGCAGCGTGACCCGCAGCGAAGTGCATTTCTTCGCTCACAAGGGCGACGTCTACTTTATCGCCGTTGATGGTTATGACGGCGCGTCGGGAAGTTTCGCGCTGGGGTGGGATCTATCCGTCTTGCAGCCAGCGCCGGCGCAAGCGAGCATTAGTGCCCTATGTGCCGGTAACAAGCCAGACTGCGACCCGGTGGCCCACCCTGCGGACTCAGCAGTCCTGTGCACGGCGGATTCTGCGAGCTTGCCTTTCTGTCAGCAGTTTATCGACAACAATGGCTTCCGGCTGTTGACTGTTAAGGGAGAGAACTTCACCACCAACTCGCAAGTCGTTATTAAGGGCAAGCCTCTGAGTGGCTTTACTCTCGATGGTACTCCGATCAATGGTCAGACTGACTTTATCAACAGCCGGACCCTCGTGGCGCATATTCCACCGCTGCCGCAACTGGCTGCGGAGGATTTGCTGACGACGCAGGTAGTCACAAAGCTCCCTTCATCCGGCGTACAGCCGGAGAGCGAATTACCCCCCGGAACATACGCTCTCGCCCAGAACATCGGTTTCGTGAATATTATTCAACTTAAGAATGCCACTATCCCGTTAGGGCAAACGCAGACGGTGTGTGGCAACTTGCAGTCGTTCGGCTTGAATAAGATCGGCGAGGAAACGTGCATAGAGTTTGGCAATTCTCCGATTTTTGGGGAAACCAGGCCGATAACGATTACGCCCTCATGGTTTGCGATCGTTGCCTATTGTCAGGCCCACTTCACATCCGCAGGTGAGATTCATCTATGCGAAGGATACGGAACTGGTCCGGAGCGACTTAACCAGTTGCTCCAGGACGGCTTCTCGGTTAACCCAAATTTACTCCCGGGCCAAACCCTCGCGGGCCAGACGATGACCGTTACCCAAAAGTTCAATCTTCAGGACGTCGCAGCCAGAAATGCTCTGGTCGCGACCGGTGGCGGCAACCTGGTCGCTCAAGGCGGCGGCAATCTCGTCGCAACCGGGGGTGGAAATCTTGTCGCCTCCGGTGGTGGCAACCTAGTGGCGACCGGCGGTGGAAATCTCGTCGCTCAAGGCGGCGGCAATCTCGTCGCTCAAGGCGGCGGTAATCTCGTCGCTCAAGGCGGCGGTAATCTCGTCGCTCAAGGCGGCGGTAACTTTATCTCTCACAACGGCAGCGCTATCGCAGAGCCATCAGATCCATTCGGAAATACCAGCTCGCCATCGCCCGCGGGTGTTTCGGTGCGCGGCGATTTATCAAACGGCAGCAAGGGCTGGTTCATGGTCAAATCAAGCGGGGGCCACGCGCCGACAACGACTTTTACCGAAAACCTGGATGGCACAGTGACCGGTACCATCACTATGATCTTTGACAATACCAGCAATCCGCGCATCAGCGATCTGCAAGGGATAGTTTTCACCGCGGTCGCCAATCCTCCGATCATCCAACTCGCCAATACCAACATCACCGCCGACGAGGGCGTCGGACGAGCAACAGCGACGGTGACTCGCACCGGGGATACAGGTACACAAGTGACGGTGGCCTATGCAACCAGTGATGGCACGGCTACCGAACGAACGGACTATTCGCCGGTTTACGGTAATGTCACGTTCGCGCCGGGCGAGACTCAAAAGCAGATCACGATCCCGCTGATCGACAATGGATATGCCGGAGGACCGCATTCGTTCAAGCTCACTATTGGCAACGCCATCGGCGGCGCGATAATGATGCCGAACGTAGCCACGATCACGATCACCAACAACGACCCTGCAAATTCCACGACGAATCCCCTCAGCGACGCGCGCTTTTTTGTCCGCCAGCAGTATCTCGACTTCCTGCGTCGCGAGCCTGAACAACCGGCGTTTGATACCTGGGTGAGCGGACTCAACAACTGCGCGGTGGGCGACACCAGTTGCGATCGCGTGCACTTGTCGCAGATGTTCTATCAATCCGAAGAGTTTCAGCAACGCGGGTATTTTATCTATCGCTTCTACTCGACGAGCTTTGGACGCAAGCCCGACTACACTGAGTTCCGGCTTGACTCGTCGAACGTGAGCGGCTTTTTGACGAACGATCAGTTGGAAGCGGCGAAGATCGCCTTCATCGCCGACTTCATGACGCGGCCGGCGTTTGTCGCGAGGTACAACTCGCTAAACAACACGGCCTATGTCGATACGCTTTTGCAAACGGCGGGCGTCACGCTATCGAGCCGGCAAACAATGATCGATGGGCTGAATTCCGCGACGCTGACACGCGCGCAGGTGCTGCGTCAAATAGTTGAGAGCACAGAGGTCGCGCAGAAGTACTTCAACCAGGCGTTTGTGGTGATGGAGTATTTCGGCTATCTGCATCGCGACCCGGATGCTCTGTACTTGAACTGGATTCAGGTGCTGGATGCGAATCCCGCGGACGCGCGCCACATGGTCAATGGCTTCGTCAACTCGCTTGAGTATCGGCAGCGGTTTGCTCCGTGAGACCCGGAAAAACCCGCGGCCGGCGAATGCGAACAACGTTGGTCCGCATGCTGAGGAGTCAATAATGGTGCCCCCGGCGCGATTCCAACGCGCGACCTCTCGCTTAGGAGGCGAGCGCTCTATGCAACTGAGCTACGGGAGCACACCAAGGCGTAAATGGTAAATGGTAAATCGTGAATAGTAAATGTCAGTGACCGAATGTCAGTTGTCAGTGGTTACTTGTCAGTGGTAGTTTTGACCCGACAGATTCTGTCGTTTGCAAGTGACAACTAACTACTGACACGCCTATGATCTTCGACCTGCTCGCGCACGGTGATCCAACACAAACCGCCATCGCCGTCTCAGGAAGTGGGCCGGTCGTCACCTACGATCAATTGCGACAGCAGGTCGAAGCGCTGGCTGCGCAGCTAAACCGTCTTGGTCTGGGCCGCGGCGATCGGATTGCGATGGCTTTGCCAAACGGGCTCGAAGTGATCGCGTCGTTTCTGGCGGCGTCGACGGTGGGCACAGCGGCGCCGCTGAATCCAGCCTACACTCGCGACGAATTCAAATTCTATCTTGCAGACACGGGCGCACGGGCGCTAATCGTTCCACCCAAAGAAGCCGATGAAGCGAGAGCCGCCGCCGGTGACGACGTGCTGATCATCGAAGTCGATCTGGACGGCGATGGCCAGGTTCAGTTTTTATCAGGACGAGATGCGGGCGCTCCGCGAACGAATGATCATCCGGAATCAGATGATGTTGCTTTGATCCTACACACAAGCGGAACGACCAGTCGCCCCAAGCGGGTGCCGCTCTCGCACGCGAACCTGATGACTTCAGCGGGGAACGTAGCCGAGACTTATCAACTTACGGCGGAAGATGTTTCGTTGTGCGTGATGCCGCTGTTTCACGTCCACGGCCTGGTCGCTTCCACGCTGGCCACTTTGGCCACAGGTGGCAGCGTAGTCGTGCCGCCGAAATTCAATCCGCTGTCTTTCTGGCCGACGGTGCGCGAACATGGCGTGACCTGGTATTCCGCGGTGCCCACGATTCATCAGGTGCTGCTGTCGAGAGCGAAGAACGCGCGGCCGGCGGGATCGGAACAGCTCCGCTTCATTCGCTCATGCAGCGCCGCGCTCGCGCCACAGACAATGGCTGACATTGAAGAGAGGTTCGGCGTCCCGATTCTCGAAGCCTATGGGATGACTGAAGCCGCGCATCAGATGGCTTCGAATCCTCTGCCGCCGGGCGCGCGCAAAGCCGGATCAGTCGGCTGCGGCACGGCAGTAGACATCGCAATTCTCGACAAGGCTGGCGACCTCCTACCGCAAGGCGAGATCGGCGAGGTCTCAATCAAAGGCGCGAATGTCTTTGGCGGATACGAAGGCAATGCAGAAGCGAACGCGGAGTCCTTCTCCGACGGCTGGTTCCGCACCGGCGATCAGGGTTTCCTGGACAGCGAAGGTTATCTGACGCTGGTGGGCCGCATAAAGGAGTTGATCAATCGCGGTGGCGAAAAGATTTCACCGCGCGAGATTGATGAGGTCTTGCTGACGCACTCGGCGGTCGCCGAAGCCGTTTGTTTTGGAATTCCTGATCTAGTTTATGGCGAAGAAGTCGCAGCGGCAGTTGTGCTCAAGAATGATGCCACTGAGAAGGAATTAATTGACCATTGCGGTTCGTCGCTTTCAAATTTCAAGTGTCCGAAAACGATTTACATCGTCGAGGCCATCCCGCGCACGGTCACCGGAAAAATTCAACGCCGCAATGTGGCGGCAGCGATTATGTCCGACAAACTTTAGTTTGTCGTTTACTTTCGTTCCATCCGAGTCGCGTCTTAACAGCGTCAACGACAAACTGAAGTTTGTCGGACACACAGAGTCACCATGAAATTTGCCATCGTCGGCGCGGGCGCAATCGGCGCGTTCGTCGGCGCCATGTTAGCTAAGGTCGGTGAAGACGTGACCCTGATTGCGCGCGGCCCGCATCTGCGCGCGATGCAAGAGCATGGCGTGCGCGTGCGCGGCTCGCTCGGAAGCTTTGATGCGCGCGTCACGGCGACCGACGACCCCGCCACAGTCGGCGCGGTCGATGTCGTGCTGCTGACATTGAAGGCGCATAGCTTGACCTCCATGGCACCCCGCCTTGCACCGCTCATCGGCATGGAAACGTCCGTAGTCAGCGCGCAGAACGGAATACCCTGGTGGTACTTCTATCGTCACGGCGGCGAGTGGGAAGGAACGCAACTCGAATCCGTCGATCCAGGTGGAATCATCAATCGAAACATCGATCCCGCACGCGTGATCGGATGCGTGATCTATCCTTCAGCGATCATCACCGAACCGGGAATCATCGAGCATATCGAAGGAACCCGCTTCGCCATTGGCGAACCGGACGGATCGAAGAGCGAACGTTGCCGGCACATCGCCGACGTTTTGATCAAGGCCGGCCTGCGCTCTCCGATTCGCACGGACATTCGTCATGACATGTGGGTCAAGCTGATGGGCAACGTTGCTTACAATCCCATCAGCGCCCTGACTCGTGCTACGCTGATCGACATTGTGCAGTGCCCGGAGACGCGCGCGTTGGCCGCCGCCATCATGAGCGAAGCCGACGCCGTTGCACGAAGACTTGGCATTGAGATGGGAGTCTCGATTGAGCAGCGACTCGAAGGCGCGGAGAAAGTTGGACATCACAAGACTTCGATGCTGCAGGATCTGGAGAGCGGGCGCCCAATGGAACTGGAAGCAATCGTAGGCGCCGTAGTAGAGTTGGGCGACAACATGGGATTGTCGTTGCCCTGCACGAAAGCTGTCTATGCGTTGGTGAAGTTGCTGGCGCGAGACCCAAAGGGCAAGACTCAATAGATTAGAATCCGCGGCTCTGCCGCCTGATGTGCGGAAAGGCTCGGCCTTTCCGTCAGTTGCCTTTTCAATTTGAATCGCCGAGGCTACGCCCCGGTGCAAGTTCCGGGGCATAGCCCCAGAGGATCATTCAAGTTATCTACCCGGAAGGTCGAAGACCTTCCGCATGCCGGCTCTGCCGCGGACCGAACGTTCAAGTTGCGCGCTACGCCCAAGAAACTAGAATGACTGCACCCCAAAAGTCGGATTCCGTCGCGCGTTGGCCAAGGCTGATCGCGTGCATGATCGCGATGATGGCCATCGCTAATCTGCAATACGCCTGGACCCTCTTTACGACTGAAATCACAAGCGGTTTCCACGCGCGGCTGGATCAGGTCCAGTGGACGCTCACGTTTTTTATTATCGCGCAAACGGCGCTATTTCCGATCAGCGCTTATCTGGTTGATCGGTTTGGCCCGCGTGTCGTGGTCACGCTGGCCAGCTTGCTGGTAACAATCGGTTGGATCGGGGCTGGCCGCGTCAACTCACTCCCGGCCCTCTATGCCGTGTATGCAATCGGGGGTGTCGGCGCCGGCGCGGTTTACAGCGCCTCGGTAGGCGTGGCTATGAAGTGGTTTCCCGATCGGCGCGGTCTGTGCGTCGGTGCGGTCGCCGGCTCGTACGGATTCGGCACTGCCCTTACCGCGGTGCCGATTGCTTACCTGATCCAACACAACGGATATCGCACGGCTTTCATTGTCTTCGGCACAATTCAGGGGATCGTGGTGTTGGGGGCCGCGCAGTTCCTGTCCATGCCTCCAAGCGGCTGGCTGCCTGCCGGATGGGAAGCAATGAAAGCGAAAGTCCGAAGCAAAGTACACCAATCGTCGCGTGATTACACTCCCGGCGAAATGTTGCGCAGCGGATCGTTTTACTTGCTTTACTTGATGATGACCCTGGTTACGGCGAGCGGTTTGATGTTGACTGCGCAATTGAAACCGATCGGCGTGACCTATGGCTATGACAAGTACGCCCTGTTTGGCGGCCTTACCGTGCTGACGTTAACACTGTCTGTGAATCAAGTGCTGAACGGATCGGCGAGGCCTTTCTTCGGTTGGGTTTCAGATCGCATCGGACGTTATGACACGATGGCCATAGTCTTTGTCATGGAAGCAGTGGCCATCACTGTGCTCACGCTCGTGGTGGCGCGACCGTTCTGGTTCATCGCTATTTCAGCGCTGATGTTCTTTGCCTGGGGAGACATTTACTCGCTGTTCCCGGCGGCGATTGCGGACATCTTCGGGGCCAAACACGCGACGACGAATTACGGCATTCAATACACCGCCAAAGGACTCGGTTCGATCCTCGGCGTGCCTGGCGGCGCTTGGCTGGCTTTGAAAGCTGACTCGTGGGTGCCAGTCTTTTGGAGCGCGGTGGCATGCAACGTTATCGCCGCAGCCCTGGCGGTGCTGTGGCTGAAGCCACGCGTGATGCGTTTGGTGGGGGCGCAAACCGGAGAGTCTCAATCAGAGAACGCCTCACCTACCGCGCATCCTGCTTCTGAGAGAGTCGCCCGGGCGGGTGCTGCCGATTTAGCATCATTCCGTAGCCTAACCCACGTTTGGAGTACCAACTTTAGTTGGGTTCTTTCGACGGCCAGGAGCCGACTGAAGTCAGTACTCTGAACCCTGGTTATCCAAGAATCGATCAATTGTAAACCGCCGCTGCGGCTTCAACTCCCGAAGCGCACGGGAACCCTTCGGCATTCAACGCGCGATGCAAAGCGTCGAGGGCCAGCAAAACATTTTCGCGCGTGCCGCCTCAGACTGAAGCCTATGATACTCATGATTGATACTTGATTAGCGAACGCACATCGTATCCGCCCAGCTTCTCGCGCCCCGGCAGAAATTCCAGCTCGACGACAAAGACCAGGCCGACAACTTTTCCACCCAGACCTTCGACCAGATCGACGACCGCTCGCGCCGTGCCGCCAGTCGCCAGCAAGTCGTCCGCGATCACGACGCGATCACCGTAGCCGATTGCGTCACGATGAATCTCCAGCGTGTCCTGGCCGTATTCGAGATCGTAAGAGATGGAAGCTTTTTCAGCCGGCAGCTTCTTCGGCTTGCGCACCGGCACAAAACCAGACCGCAAGTGATAGGCCAGGGCCGGCGCGAAGATGAAACCGCGCGCCTCAATGCCGACCACGGTATCGATGTTCTGGCCTTCAAACTCCGCAGCCAGGGCGTCGACGGTTTGGCGCAGGCCTCCGGGGTGTTTCAGCAATGTCGTGATGTCGTAAAAGTTTATGCCTGCCTTCGGAAAGTCGGGCACTTCGCGAATAAGTTGTTTCAGTTCATCCATGGTGTTTGGGTATGTTCTCAGCTATCCACAGTCCAGCAATCCAATTTCTGTGTTCGACATGATATCATCACCGACGAAATTTCCGACCACCTGCGTCCGAGTCCGAAACCGCTCGACTCATGCGAATACGCAGCTATCACATCCGCGCGCTTTTCTTTTTAGCAACCTGCTCGACGCTTGCCGTCACCACCTCAGCTCAACAGTCGCAGGGTTCGCCCAGTCAAAGCGATGACGTCGTTCGCGTCAATACCTCGCTGGTCCAAACCGACGTCACGGTATTCGACCGGGGCGGAAAGTTTGTCGAAGGTCTGAAACGTGAGCAATTCGTCCTGAAGATTGACGGCAAGCCGCGCGACATTTCGTTTTTCGAGCGCGTAAGTGCGGGCAGCCACAATGAAGAGGCGCAACTCGCGGCCGCGCGCGGCAATGCGGGTGGCGGCAATTCCGCCGGTCAGTCGATTCCGCTGGATCGCGGGCGCGCGATCTTCTTTTTTGTCGATGACTTGCATGTTTCGACCAGCGACATTGTTCAGGTGCGCGAATCGCTTACCCGCTTCATTGATAGGACGATGGGCCAGAATGACGAAGCTGCCATCATTACGACCAGCGGCCAGGTCGGATTCCTGCAACAACTCACCGATAACAAAGCTGTGTTGCGCGCGGCGGTCGAGCGCATCACGACGCGCTATCAAAACGTTCGCGACGCTGAACGTCCGACGATGTCCGAATACCAGGCAATGTTGGTCGAGCAAAGCGAGCGCGACGTGCTGGATTTTTTCATCGACGCCATCCTGCGACAATTTCCCGGCATCCCGCGCCAGGTTGCCGGCGACATGGTGAGAAACCGCGCGTCGGTGATGCTTCAGCAGGCGGGGATGATCACGACAAACACGCTCGCCGAGCTCGAGGGTTTGGTGAAATCGACCGCGCGGCTCCCCGGGCGGAAATTAGTGCTGTTTGTCTCAGGCGGTTTCCTGCTGGATCAGAATCACACGGACGCCTACGATCGCTTGCGACGCGTAACTTCCGCGGCGGCGCGCGCGGGTGTCGTCATTTATTCAATCGACGCCCGAGGCTTGGTCGCCAGCATGGCTGAGCCCGGCGATGTTACTTTTGATCCGACCGGCAGATTGGCGCGAGCGAGCGGCGGAGAATTATTCGCCACGCAAGACGGTCTCAACGCTCTGGCCCGCGACACTGGCGGCCGCGCGTTCTTTAACACGAATGCCCTTTCCGCATCCGTTGGCACGGCCTTGAAAGAAAGTTCGGTTTACTACCTGCTGGCGTGGCGACCCGAAAACGAAGACCAGCGCAACCAGCGATTTCGCCAGATCGAGGTGAGCGTGGTCGGTCGCCCAGAGCTGGTGGTGCGATTTCGGCGCGGCTTTGGCGAGACCGAGCCGACGGAATCATCGGCAAAAGTGAAAGCGCCCAAGCAGCCACCGCTCCCCATTAGCCCCATGGAAGAACTGCATTCAGTTCTGCGGTCGCAATATCCGGTTGGCGCCCTGCCGGTGTCGGTGACGCTCAATTTTCTTAATACTCCGCAACGTGGCTCAGTGCTGGCGACGTCGCTCAAAATCGTAACCGATCGAGTTGTCCTGGAACCCGCGGGAGCCAACCGCACGGCAAGTATCGATATCGCCGGGCTGATCCTGGATACTCAGGGAAAGGTCGTCAGCAGCTTTGAAAACCGCCTGACGATCAAGAACAATTCCACAGACGTCAAATCACCACCGCCCGACAGCCTTTCATACAACCATTTCTCGGCTATCAAACCGGGGCTTTACCAGGTGCGCGTGGCCGCGCGCGAGGTACGGCAGGGCCGGGCTGGAAGTGGTTTTCAATGGATCGAAATTCCAGACCTCGCGTCAAAGTCTCTGGCGCTGAGTACCTTGATTGTGGGGGAAAGGAGAGCCGGCGCAGAGGATGCGACCCGCGTTGATCCGAGCAAGCCGGGGGACGATCAAAACCCGTTCGGCCAGGTCAGATTGAACGTCGATCATCGCTTTGATCGAACATCGCGTCTGCGGTTTCTGACTTTTGTTTATAACGCAGTTGGGACGAACCGGGCAGGCCCAACAACCGAATCGCCCGACGGCAGCCAAAGCAACGCGGCGATGATCCCGACCAGTGCCACTGTCCCAGGTCCCGACCTCGCCGTACAGGTTCAGGTATTTCGCGATAACGAGCCCGTCATCACGGATCCGCTGCACAAGGTTTCCGTTGAAGGCATCGCCGACCTTGGTCGGGTTCCATATGCTGCCGAGCTGACGCTCAGCGGCCTGCAACCAGGCCGGTATGTCTTGCAAGTCACGGTAATCGACCGTCTCGCCAAAACCAGCGCGTCTCAACGATTCAATTTTGAAGTTGACTGAGATTGTCCGATTCGTGTAAACGAGCTGACATCACAAGAAGAGAGGTAACGAGAGAATGAAACGTCGCGAGTTCATGATTGGAAGCGCTGCCGCCAGCGTCGCTATCGCGTCAACGCGCAAAGCGAAAGCCGGCGCTCCAGTAGTTTTGATTCCGGCCACGGTAAAGCCTCTGGTCATTTCGTCGTCCAACGGAAACCTCTTCAAGAACGGCGGCGACGTGACCTGCGTGCAGAAGGCGTTCGCGATGATCACGAAGGGCGCGGACGTGCTTGATGCAGTAATCGCGGGCGTGAACATCGTGGAACTCGATCCGCTCGATGACAGCGTCGGCTATGGCGGCTTGCCGAACGCGGAAGGCGTGGTTCAGCTTGATTCCTCTTGCATGCACGGCCCTAAGAAACAGGCCGGCGGCGTCGCCGCGATCGAAGGCGTGCGCACGCCTTCGCTGGTCGCCAAAGCGGTGCTGGAACAGACAGACCATCACTTGATCGTCGGCAAGGGAGCGCAAGAGTTTGCGCGCAGCCTGGGATTCAAGATCGAAGACGACCTGAACACACCGCACTCGCGTGAGCTGTGGCTGGAATGGAAGCGCCGCATCGATCCTGCTCATTATCTCGATCCAAAAAAGCGAGCGGAGGCCGGTCGCCGCGCCACTCAGGAGATGCTCGCTGAAGGTTTGCTGAGACCGGAAAGCATCTATGGCACGATCAACTGCGACGGCATCAACAGCAAAGGCGAAATCTGTGGCGTCACCACTACGAGCGGACTCTCGTGGAAGATTTCCGGACGCGTAGGCGACTCGCCGATTCTTGGCGCGGGTTTGTATCTGGACGGCAGCGTGGGTGCGGCCGGCTCCACGGGCCGCGGCGAAGCGAATCTCTATGGTCTCTGTTCGTTTCTGATCGTCGAAGAAATGCGGCGCGGCGCGCATCCGAAAGACGCCGGCCTGGAAGCCCTCAGGCGAATCAAAGCCAACACAATCGAAAAGCGCCTGCTAAATAGCAAAGGCACGCCGAACTTCTACGTGAACTTTTACATCCTGAATGCCCGGGGCGAGTACGCAGGCGTGACGATGTATCAGGGATCGAATGCGAAGTTTGCGATGTGCGACGAGAATGGCCCGCAGACGCTCTCGTGCGAAGGACTGCTCGAAGGCAAGCCTTCAGACTAGCGCGCTAGTTGCTTGCCTCAAGCTCTACCTGGGACTTTTCGCGATTCCGCACTACCGACAGCACGTGCTTTTTCCGGCGGCTGAACTCGAATGCGAATGCCATGACGCCAGTGCCCACCCCGCGACCATCGATCGCCTCGATCAAGTCACCTTCGCGCAAGCCGCTGCGCGCGGCCACACTCTGAGGTTGAATCGCGACGACCAGCAGCCCGCTCTTTGCGGCCATTTGCGACGCAGCCCGGGTGGAAACCGGAACGCTTTCAATTCCTACGCTCTCCAAGCCAACCTGGGCCGTGTTCACGCGCGGCATTTCAAATTGCCAATTGAACTGCCGATCGAAAGCTGCGCCCAACTTTACTGAAACCGGAAACGGCCCAACAGCATCAGGCCGGATGACGGTGAACTTCACCTGCTCGCCGCTGCCTACATCACCCAGCAAAGCGGAAAAATCTTCGGCAGTCTTCACGGCGTCATTGTTAACTTTCATAATCACGTCGCCGCGACGCAGCTCAGCCAGCGCGGCCGGCGTTCCCGGCATCACCTGAAGCAGCAGTATACCTACCTGGTCCTGAATCAACTTGGACAATTGCTCATCGCGCCAGCCGTTCGCGACGAACAAACGTCGCGTACTGAATTCCACCGGCTCGCCTCTGATTCCCAGTAGCGGTCTCGGCACACTGGCCTGGCGTTCCAGCACTCGGCGCGTCGCATCCCAAGCTGCGTCCGCGGGAACCAGGCTCGCATTGTTGCCGTCGATGGATTCGACGATACCCAGAGTATTTCCTGACGCATCACAGGCAATACCGCCCACGACCTCCGGTGACAGCTTAGCCGCGTGCACCGTCATGCGCTGGAGTTTGCCGGAACTCAATCGCTCAACGCCGGTAACAGTCGTATCGGTTTCGCCGACGCGCACATAGATGATGCCCGGCGTCGGTTCACTGGGCGAGGTACGCTCTGGCGCGAACAATTGAATCGCTTGGCCCACAGACACACCTTTGACAGTAGCCGCAGGCACTGCCGGCGCGCCCATGCTTACTACTTGGAGCACTGACAATCCTGTCACACCATCCAGACCAACGTAACGAGCGGCGAGGCGGCGTCCGTCGCGGGTAATCACAGTCAGGTCGGGTTGCGCGCGCGGAGCTGTAGATGGGCGGCGCGGACCAGAGTCTGGGAACATTCCGGAAAGCTCGGCAGGCAAAGATGGAGGTTGAAAGTAGTCGGCCTCAGCGGCTGCTTGCGGCAGCCGAGCCGTAATCGTTTTATCATCCATGGCCCAACCGGCGACGATGCTCGCGTGCGCGTCGCTCGTGATCGAAAATGGATCGATCATGGCCACCGTGCTTGCTTCGCCCGATTGCCGCAGCAGGAACCGCAGCATCTTGATCCCGCTCAAGCGATGCACAATCGTCACGACCTGGGGCGCCACCGCCTGCTGGTCGGGGACGACCGTAACCTTCACCGGCAGAGTCTGCGTCACCCGCATCGTCTTTCGGCGCGGCTGAGTCTTTTCGGTCGCGCCCGCCTGCGGCGGGACTGTCGGCGATTGGACTGGCGCGGGCGGAGCCGTCGCAGTAGTCTGCGCCAAGGCTACGGTGCTCAGCAAGACAAGCGTTAGCGCCGTCATCAACCTGAACTGCCATCGAGAAAACATAGTCTTCATTTTGTTACTACCATCCGCTACCAAACTCGGTCGCTCTTTGAACTCACGGGCACCACGCGGCTTTCAAGCAAACGCTGTGAGCCAAAGCTGACCGGCGGCAGAGAAATCCTTCGGGTGGCTCCGTTGTCGTCCTGCAAAGACAAAACCATCGGCTTGGCAGGTGCGCTGATATAGACATCGCCGCCGTTCTGACCTTGCCTGATGCTGGGCGCTGAGCTGGCACTCTCATCCACAGAACGGACCGGTCGCGTCAATCCCGGAGCCTTCAATTGGAGCTTGCCGCCACGCACGAGGTAAATCGGCGCGTCGCCTTTCGGGTTCGTGCCCGTCGTCGAGGTCGGAGTCGTAGATTCGGCCACTTTCGGATCCTTAACCTGCGACGATGAGCTATCACTCGACGCCGCGTTTCCTTTCCCGGTCTGCTTCGGGGTAGTGGTCGCGACGGTCTGGGTTTGAGTCCGGTGTTGCGCAAACCACATGATTGACACACCCAGAACTACGACGGCGGCCAGCGCGATAGCCGGCGTGCTCAGAACTAGCCTGCCAAAAAACGATCGCGGCTCGGCGCGGTCTGTTTGTGCTGCAATGCGAGCCCGCAAACGAAAGTCGAAATCCGCCGGCGCCGTAACCGGCTCAAGGCTTGTCAGCAATGCTCGTAGACGCCCGCGTTCGTCTTGAAAAGCGCCGCACGCCGAACACGTCTCAACATGACTCTGCGCTGGCGCGCTCAATGACGCGCCGGCTTCGGCCTGGTCAATCTCTTGCCGCGTGGCGCGGCATTCCCTGAATTTCATCATGACTTCACCTAAAGGTAATTGCGCATCTTGTCGCGCAGAAAATTTCGCGCCCGATTGATGCGCGATTTCACGGTTCCTTCGCTCGTCTCAAGGATCGACGCTATTTCGTCGTAACTTTTGCCTTCGACATCGCGCAGCACCAGCGGTGCACGATACTTGTCCGGTAGAGTAGCGATCGCGCGCTTGATCACTGCGCGCCTTTCCGATTCTACGAGACTCACATCCTGCAACGGCCGCTCGTCCGGCGCGTCAAAGTCCCGCGGCTCCTGGCCGTCGCCGGCGGTCAGCAGTCCCGTCAGCGACACCAAACGCCGCCGCTTCCGCTTGCGCAATTCGCTGATCGCCAGGTTCGTCGCGATGCGATAAATGTAAGTCGAAAACGCATGCGTCGTCTGATAGCGGCCCGCGGCGCGATACACTCGCAGGAAAGTCTCCTGCGCCAAATCCACCGCGCCGTCATAATCGTTGGTCATGCGGTAAATGTAACTCGTAATTTGGTTGCGATATCGCCCGACCAATTCCGCGAACGCATCATGATCCCCGGCGAGCGTGCCCTCTAGCAGCGCATGATCGGATACCCGCTGAACCATGATCGGCGCGGGCCGGGCAGCGGCGAAATCCAACTCGTTAATCGAACTTAACGTTCTCATCGGGCAGGCAGGCTCGCTCTCAGTCTCTTGGCGTCAGGAACACCGGCTCTTTGCCGTCGCTCATATTTGCGGGCCAAATTATACAGCGGAGCCCGCGCCGACCCCGCAGTAAACACGCTGTGTTGGGATGCAAGTTCCGAAATGTGTCTGCCAGAGACCCGACCGGGAGGGAGGGTGCGCCCTTAGCTCTTAGCTCTCTGCCTTCTGCTTACTGCCTACTGCTTACTGCTTACGGATTGGTTGTGGACGCTGCTTCGGGATTCTGGAACAGCGAGTCTTCTATCTTCACGCCATACGTAACGGTAAGAATGCGGGTTTCGACGGTTTGCTTTCCGTCTTCAGTTAAGACCGTGCGATACGGCAACCAGGTATTCTGCGCGAACCGGTAATCGTAAAACCGCTTCATGTACTTCACCGGCGTCGAGGCGCCGGGCGGCGTGTCTTCGTACTCCAGCCATAGGACGCGGTAAGTTTTCACGCTCACAAAGTAACGGGTCTTCCGATTGGCTTTGTCGGTCAGGTCGACGACGAAGACGTCGATGCCCTGATGCTTGTCCTTGCCCGCCGAAGCCAGCGTTGATTCGTTCTCTTTGTAACGCAACAACGCGTCGAGGCTGTGTGCCTGCTGCGAGATAAAGTCCGCGGTCGCTTCGGCTCGTGGCTGAAACGGCGAGCCGTTGATGATTCCGAAGATCTTGCCGTCGCCAAAGACCAGGGAGTACTCCGACTGAGGCGTCTTATTGTCGATTCGAACCTTGTCTTTCTCGGTCTTGTCGCCCCGAACAAATCGCATTTCATAGCGCGTGTCCTCAGACCGTCCATCCTGGCCGATTCGCGAAATGCGGCCGCGCTCGATTCCGTTGCGTCGAATCTGATTCAAAACGGTCCGGCTGCCCGCGGCCAGGATCGCGATCTCCGCGATTTGCTCGGCGGGCGTCAGGGCCTTCGGCGTTTGTGCGCTGACCGGGCCGCTGAAACCACCGCTGCCGACAATTAGCAACAGTACGGCTGCCAGAATTGTCTTAGCACGAAACATCGAAAGATTTTCCTCGACCTTCATGACCCCAAAACTCCCATTAAGTAAGCTCGTCTGGGTTGCCGCGATTGTAGCATAGGCCAAACCCGAAAACAGGATTCCGCGGCACCTTACTGAGTTTGACAACCACTCCCGGTGACAGATAGTTTGGTTCAAACAATCTTAAGAGTACCAACGCACCTGTTCCCGTCTGCGCAAGGCGGTCACTTGATGCGATGAAAGGATAACTGGAATTCATGAAGCGAGTTGGTATTTTAGTTGGCCGTGAAAAAACTTTTCCGGACGCGCTGATAAAAGGCATTAACGAGCGTGGCAACGGCAAGGTCGTGGCGGATTTCATCACGTTGGGAGGCGTTCGTTACGATGCCCCGCCGCCGTACGATCTGGTCATCGATCGCATTTCGCACGAAGTGCCTTTCTATCGCGCGACGCTGAAGCGTCTGGCACTGGAAGGCGCAATCATTATCAACAATCCGTTTTGGTGGTCGGCGGACGACAAGTTCTTCAACTACTCGCTGGCCCGCAAACTTGGCGTCGCGGTTCCGAAGACTGTGTTGCTGCCACAAAAGGATTACATCAAGGGAATCGTCAGCGAGAGCCTTCGCAATCTGGAGTTTCCGCTCGATTGGCAGGCGATTATCGATTACGTCGGATTGCCGGCCTTCTTGAAACCATTTGACGGCGGCGGCTGGAAGAATGTTTCTCGCGTCACAACGCTGGAGGAGTTGATCACCGAATATGATCAGACGGGGACGCTTTGCATGACCCTGCAAGAGTCTATCGAGTTCGATCAATTCGTTCGTTGTTACTGTGTCGGCCAGGAGGAAGTGATGATCATGGCCTACGATCCACGCAAGCCCTACCTTTCCGGCGAACAGTACATACACGATCCGAATTACTTGTCACCGGCGTTGTCAGCGCGGGTGACGCACGACGTGCGCACGCTGTGCTCGGCGTTGGGCTATGATCTCAACACTGTCGAATTCGCGATCAAAGACGGCGTGCCGTACGCGATCGATTTCATGAATCCAGCGCCCGACGCTGAACTGCAGTCCGTCGGCGAGTTCTATCACCGATGGGTAACGGACGCAGTAACGAATCTCGTGTTCAAGCGACTCGGCGAGAAAACGGCGCGCCCTCGCTATCGTTGGGACGCATTCTTGAATCCAGCACCCGCGCGCACGGAAGCAGTGGCGTCCGCGGCCGAGCAATCGGCACGCACGATTGCCCCCAAAGCTACTTCTGGTAAGAAAAAGAGTGGCAGGGCGAAGGAAGCAAGTACTTAAAGCAGTTCACGAATCACTGAGGACAGGTCGGCCTCGACTCGCCAGCAGTTTTCGCGAAATCAGTGCCACCGTCCAGGCGAGAATAGAAGAACTCGCGAGCGCCCAGCCGACGCCCGCGATTCGCTGATCGAGCGACGGCCCAATCAAAGCAATCAACAGACTCGCAAAACTCATGCGCGCCGCCAGCGACTGTGCTCGGTTCGCGTGCTCAAGCCAGTTCATGCGACGCAGCTCAGTAGCCAAATAGTTTTCGTCGTCGTTGAGCCGCGCATAGTAATCCGCTTCCCTTCGCGCCAGGCGCGCGTCAGCCTTGTCGGGCGCGATCCGCGCGGCATCATTGTAATGATGAATGACATGCGCCAACTTGCCGTCGTTCAAGGCTACTTCGGCCAAACCAAGCTGTGCGCGAAATGAGTGCGCGTCCATCTCCAGGGCCCGGCGAAACGACTTGGCGGCTCGGTCGGGTTCCAGGTACTCAAGAAAACTCTCGCCAATTCTCTCCAGCAAGAGAGCATCGTTGCCGCCACGGCGGGTAGCCAGGCGCAGAGCAGCGCAGGCCCTCGATAGCAGCCGCGCGTCACCAAGGGCGCTCGCTTGCGACCTAAGCAGCCGCGCAAATTCATAGATCAACCAGGGATCGCGCGGCGAAGTAATCAGCGCGCGGCGGAATCCCTCGGCCGATTCTCGCAAACGTCCGGCAACCCTTAAATCATTCGCCGCCTTTCGCAGCCTTCGCCCACGCTCAATTTCCTCGGGAACAATTTCCGCGTCCGAAGCAGTGCGGTGTTGGGCGATTTTCTTGCCAGCGGCTTCGGCCGTTTCCTCCAGCACCGCGGCCGATGCAATGCCGAGCCGAGCAGCCTCGACGCGAACCTCGCTTGCGCTGATCAGGTGATCGCGAAGCTCGCGCGCTCGAGCATCAAGTTTGTGATCCGAAATTCGTGGCAGCAGGGTTTGCACCATCTGACGAAATCTCCGGCCTCCCGAAGCAAACGTAAACAACCGCTCGCGGCCGGCAATCTCAATTCGATAGCGATAGCGGACGCTCCCGCCGCGACGCAAGGTACGCAGCGTAGCCACGTCGACTCGCTCAATGTCTTCGACCTTCAAGCTCGTCACCCGCCCGCGGATCAGTCGTGCCAAAAACGCGGCCAGCCCCGCTCTCGAAATCATGTGCCCGTCAAAGTTCAGTCGATCCGTCCACATCAGCACCGGCGTTAACGTCCACGTGCCAATAATCAGAAGCAGCGCGGCCAGATCGCGGTGGGTGCGCAGGAACACCAGGGATACAAACGTTAGCAGCGCCGCCGCCGCCAGATAGCCGCCCGGCGAAACGCGTACGGATGCGATCTTCTTCGGCCGAGGCGTAGCCAAACGGCCGCTGGCCGCTTCGGTCAACGCTTCGTACACAGGGTTCTGGGACGTTTCGCTCAACAAGCCTTCTTTCGAATCAAAGACGGGACGCATTTGCCGTCAAGTTGAGTGTAACTTAAACCGGCTGAATGGACGAGGGGGATTGTCGACGCAGGCAGACCTCAAATTGCGGATTGCCAGATTCCAGATTTCAAAAAGAAAGGTCTGGCGCGGGCGCGGGCGCCAGTTGCGCCCAACGGGCGGGATCGATTTTCTTGAGGAGCTGACCGGCTTCGCGCGACGCCGAAGTCTCAGGTACCGGTTTCCCGTCCTTGTCTTTCGCTTTGCGCGCCGCGTCGATCATGTTGAAGAGCAAGTCCGCGGCTTCCTTTTTCTTGCCCTGCTTATTGTAAACAGATGCCAGACGCAAATTCGCCGACGCGGGCGTTACGATCGTCGCATCCAGCTTGGCAATCTCGGCGTACTGCGCCGCGGCCTCGTCTAAACTACCATCGGCTTCTTTGGCCTGCGCCAAAGCAAACTTCGCCAGCACGCCGGTTTCTCCGCCGCTTTGCGACAGCGACTGTAGCTCGCCGATACCTTTGGCGCGATCAGTAACCAAAAGGTTCGTCGCGATGAAATAGCGCGCTTCTGAGCGATACGGCTCGCCGTACTTAGCGGCAACTTTCTGAAACTCGTCGATGGCCCGCTGCGCCCGCTCCTGCTCGGTGCTAAAAACCGGGTCCTTTGAATTTGGCGGTGGCGAAGTAGAAATCTCTGCGCGCGTAATCGCGATGGCCCGGCCCAGCGCCTGCCCTGCTTCAGCCGCGTGCTTGTTACGCCACCGCACAATGCCATAAACGGCCACGGCGATTACCACGACCGCCACCAAGCCATAGAGAATCTGTCTGCCCCGGCCGGCGGCGCGCTCAGCGAGCTTATCGGCGAGCAGCATCGTGGTATCGCGGAAACGATCGTGCTTTAGCTCACGAGCACGCTTTTTCTTGTATTTAGCCAAACGTCTTCCTCTTGCAAGTACGCACGGTTCGGTGCGTTCTTTTTGGTGTATGATTGCAGAAACAGCGAATTTAGCGGCGGGCTCAGGCGTTGTCAAGGAAGGGGGTCACAACCGAACCGCCTGCGCCGGTCATCAAACCACGGGAGAGGGCGCCGGTTCTGAAATCGAAATGATTCGCCGGGAACAAAGCCAAAGCACGGGGTGTCTAACCAGGCGTCTGTCCGGGAAGCGTCGGAGGGCGCGCAGTTTCAAGCTTTCCGTTCATGGGAGCGCCATATGAGCTACGGAGAGCAGATCGCCCTCCGAGGGCATGCGGACTTGAAACAGGTTGCCTCGGCAGCTTCGACCGAGGTTCGTGCCCCGGTCGAAGATCAGTTCCTTGAAAGATTGCGGCGCGGAGAGGCGGCAGCCTTTGAGCGTCTGGTGGCCGAGCGATCGTCGGATGTTTATGCCCTGCTCTATCGATTGACGTCCGACCCGGAAGAGGCGCGGGACCTGACTCAGGAAACTTTCCTGCGAGCGTTTCAAAGCATCAGCCGCTTTCGCGGCGACGCAGACCTGAAGACGTGGATCTATCGCATCGCGGTCAACCAGGCGCGCAATCGCTGGCGCTGGTGGCGACGACGACGACGGGACGTTACGGTTTCTCTGGACAGCAACGCTAACGCGAATGAGCAACCGCTCAGCGCCAGCTTGCGAAACGAAGACGCTCCCGACCCCGAGCAGGAAACTCTGGCGCATGAGCGCGAGGAGCAACTGCGAGAGGCTCTGATGGGATTGCGATCGGCTTATCGTGAAGCAGTAATTCTCCGGGACGTAGAAGGATTTAGTTACGAGGAAATTGCGAGGACGCTCGAGATCAGCATTGGTACGGTAAAGTCGCGGCTATCACGCGGTAGATTGGAGCTGCGACGAACGCTTGAAGGATCTTTGTAAAACGAATGGTTGGCCCGCCCCGGCTTCACAACAACTCGGTGCCAAATGGGTCGAAGTGACGGCTTGGGAACGGGCGCAAGAGGTTTCAACCAACGGACGAAGCAAAATGAAACGTGGCCAGCAACAGCGCGTAGCAAACGCTTCGAATCAGCGGTCATGGATTCTCGCGGGTCAGGCTTTGAGCCGGCGTTGCTTTCCAGAACGGAAAGCAGCCGGGGCCGGCCAGCCATTCGATAAGTTGAAAATGCTTTATGTCGTGTGAAGATATTCAGGAATCGCTTTCGCTCTACTGCGACGACGGATTAGCTCCGGACGAGCGAGCGATCTGTTACCAGCACCTTGAGGTGTGCCCGGTTTGTCGTGAACACCTCGTAGAGTTGCGAGCCATCCGTCGCGGCCTCGCGACGCTGCGACAGCCGTCAGTACCTGCAGACCTCGTCCCGTCTATCAATCGCGCGCTAATCGCTGAAGTAGCTGCCCGCGATGTTCGCAGGAACGTCACTTTTGGGGACGTTATTTCCGAAATGCTCTGGCCGCGCGTAACGCGTTATGCGTTTAGTTCGGTGGCCTCACTACTGTTGTTCGCCAGCGTTTTTCTGGCTTTGCGCCCACAGTTGATTGCCCTGAACGAAGCCGTCCGCGCTTTCGATGCCGCGATTACAACTACCGAGTCCATCGATCCGTCGGCCCGTTACGATATCAATCGACCGATTTCGCCTGAGAGTTATTCCGCGCTGCGCGCGCCCTTCAATGCCGTGTCGCCGAGTCTGAATCCCAGCGGCGCGCTGGCTTCCCTCGGCGACTCAGCCACGCAAACGCCCAAAGACCAGCGCCAGGACTCTGATGACATGATTGTGATAGCGGACGTGTTCAGCAATGGCGCGGCCTCACTCGCAGACGTGATGCAGGTGCCACGCAATCGTCGCATGCTCGAAGATTTTCAGAAGGCGCTGAGACAAGACGCGGCGTTTGTTCCCGCGGAACTCGATCGACGGCCGGGAACTATGCGCGTGGTCTATTCGGTCCACCGAGTCGACGTGCGCGATCATAATTACTGAAAGAGAGCGCATTCTACCCGCCTGGTACAGAACCGCCTGCGGTAGCAAGCGGGTAAAGATCCAGATTTCCTAAACACCCTCGACCGGCATTCAGCCCGCTGCTACCCACTCGCTACCGCGAGCGGTTTCGTAATCGGCGCGGGAAGCGCGCTTCAACAATTCCCTTTCGGTTCTTGCCAAGTTTGGCCGTGAGCATCGGATAGGTTTCCATTACCGCCGGCAGGTCCTCGATCTCAAGCTGAACTTCGACCCGCGCGATTTCCTTTTCAGACGCTTCGATCTCCATGAACAAGCCGAACGGCAACTCGTCGATGACGATCTCGGCGCGGTCCAACTGCCAACGGGTGCGGCGTTTTTCATAAACCAGCGCCGGCCGAAAACCGAGCGCAGTCAGAATTGCATGCATCGCGTCCGGATTGGCGACTTCAGTTTCTTCTTCCTGTTGATGCTTGATGGGCGACTTTGAAGGCAGCCGCTGTTTGAAGGTTAGAATCGAGCGCGCGCCCACCCGACGTAAACGCAACGCACAGCTTCCGAGTTCGATTCGGCCACCGCGATAGAGGGTGTTCTCCTCATGCTCGACGGGACGCGACGACGCCTTCAGCGCGCGCAATCGACGCTCGACCATGCCGCGCTGTGCTTTGGTCAAACGATATTTCTTTTCGATCTCGATCGGCATCGCGCGGTTTGGAATCTGGAATTTGGAATTTGAAGTCTCGAACCACTACGCTTGCCTGACCCAGCGCCACACTTCCGGAATCGACGCTTTCTTTCCGGTCATCAACATGCCAACGCGGTAAATGCGCGCCGCCAGCCAAACCAATCCCACGATGGTCACGATTCCAATCCCAAGAGACAACAGAATCTGCCACAGCGGCGGTGTTTCCGTAACGATCCGCACCAGCATCGTAATCGGCGCGAAGAACGGAAACATCGAAGCCCAGAAGGCCAAGGGCGAACTGGGATTACTAATGATATTGAACGAGAGGTAAAAACCCGCGACCAGCATCAGGACTATCGGCATGGCGACTTGCCCACCCTCTTGCGTGGTCGTCACCATTGAGCCGACCACGGCATAAACGGTGGCGTAGATGAAATAACCCATCAGGAAATAAATCAGTAGATACAAGAACAAGATTGGGCGAATGTGCGGGAACGGGATCTCAAAACCGCGCCCGGCCAGCCAGGCCACGCCCCAGACTGAGAACGCCAGGAAAGCCGCGGCCCAAATCCCCAGTTGAGTCAGGGCCACCAGCGAAACGCCGACCAGCTTGCCTATCATCAATGGAAACGATCGCATGGAAGAAAACAGGATCTCCGCGATGCGCGTTTCCTTCTCCTCAATCACGGCACCGAGCACAAACTGGCCGTACAGCAAGACGCTCATATAAATCAACAAGCCCATGCCGAAGACGAGGAAAAAGCTGGCCTCGCCTTTGCTCTCTTTGCCGCCGGCTTCAATTGTCTTGAGATCCACAGGTTCGGATGCTTTCTTCACGGCCTTCTCATCGATTCCGGCATCTACCAGTCGTTGCCCTCTGACCGCATCGCTGATCGCGTCCTTCAAAGCGTCCTTAGTAAAAAGATCCGCGGCATTGCGGGTGCGGAATTCCGGCTGACCGTCTGTGAGCAGATTGGGCGGCAAGACGATATATCCGTCCAGCTCCCGGTTCAGGACTCGCCCCTCCAAATCCTTCGTCACATCCGCCAGAGAGCGCCCGCCGAGGCTCACTTCTTCGACGGTGAAGGTTCTCTTAATCAGTTTGCCCGCCTGGCTGATTTGCTCTTTTCGGTCGCCCTGTCCCAGTTGCGGCTCCGGAGAACTGTCGGGGCGCCGAGTTTGGCCGCTCATGAGCTCTCTGTTCACGCGGGCATACATCTTGCCGGTCTGATCTACGATGGCCAGCCGCGTCGGCCCGCCGGCCTTGATGCTGAACATCAACGCGGGCACGACGGTGAACCCCGCCATCAGCACCGGCCCCAGAATCGTGGCCACGACGAAGAACTTCGTGCGCACCCGCTGCAGGTATTCGCGCTTGACGACGGCGAAGAACTTTTTCATGCGGTCTCTCTGACTTTCTCGATAAAGATGTCGTGCAGGCTTGGCTCGACTAATTCGAACCTGCTAACCGCTGCGCCTGCGTCTACCAGGCGCTTGAGCAATTGCTGTGGACTAGCGCCGGGAACGAGCAGAACCTCAGTGTCTTCGCCATTCTGGCGAATATTTGCTACGAGCGCGGGGTCGTTAAGCAGACCGTCGCCGCCTTCAAACTGGAGCGCCACTGCGTTCCGCGAGAAGCTCCGCTTGATGTCGCGCAACGTTCCGTCCAGCACTTTGTGTGCGCGATTGATCATGCAGACGTCATCGCAAAGCTTCTCAGCAATTTCCATTTGGTGGGTCGAAAGGATAATCGTTTTCCCCGCCGCCTTTTGCTCCAGAATGGTTTGCTTCATCAAATCGACATTGACTGGATCGAGACCGGAAAACGGCTCATCGAGAATCACCAGATCAGGATCGTGAATGACAGCCGTGATGAACTGGACCTTCTGCTGCATTCCTTTTGATAGTTCCTTCGCCCGCTTGTCTTTCCAGGCCGTTAGCTGCAGCTTCGCCAGCCATGAGTCGATCCGCTTACTAGCCTCCGCGCCGCGCAAATCCTTCAACTCAGCAAAGAAGCGCAACTGCTCGCCGACTTTCATCTTCTTGTAGAGCCCGCGCTCTTCTGGCAGATAGCCGATGCGATCCTGTAGCGCGGTGTTCATCCGCTGCCCCAACAATTCGATCGTACCTGAATCGGGAACGGTGATGTTGACGATCATGCGAATCGTCGTCGTCTTGCCTGCGCCGTTTGGACCAATCAGGCCAAAGACTCGACCCGGACGCACTTGCAGACTGAGATCACTAACGGCCGTGAAGTCTCGGAAGCTCTTCGTTACGTGCTCGAGGATTAGTGTCGGCTTGGACTGTTCCATCTCGTGCTTGTTACGCTAAAGGCAGACGCGCAGTTTCAAAGGCTCTATCGGAACCGGGAGCGGTAGCGGTAGCGACCGGACCCTACCACTCAGTCTTGAACAAGCCGCAAGCCGCAGGTGCTTGGTCCTTCCAACGTTGACTCTTTGATCCGGTCGCTACCGCTCGCTTTCTAACACTAGTGTTCAATCCGGAAGAACGAGTACGAGCCCGACGGATCGAGGTTGATCTCTTCGACATGGGCAACGAAACCGAAGCGTGGGCCCGTGGCTAGATCGTGCTTGAAAGACTCGACATCGGCTGCCGGACCCTCGGCGAGGGCCTCTACCCGGCCGTCTGCGAGGTTTTTCACATAGCCAACAACCTGATGCCGCGCCGCCGCGCGCTGGGCAAAGAATCGATAACCGACGCCTTGCACTTCACCGCTGATGATGAAACGACGCGCTACTCTCGTGACTGACATGGACTGCCAAATCTAATACCGCGCGGTACTTTGCGCAACCGTCGCTAGATCCAAATGCGAAGCAGTTCCAAACGAGCGCTCCCCTTTTGACGGCGACTGGGCCCTCGGCGCTCGTACTTCAGCGGCATTTAAAGAGTCGTCCGTCCGCGCCACGCGTAAGGTTGAATGTTCCAATCGCTTCCTTCTGGCCGGCCAACGTAACGGTTAGCGTCATTTTCCTACCGTCGGTCGAGCCAGTGTAACGCGCAGGCTGACCGGCAGATTGTTCTTTGTCGCGGCCCGGCCCGCCGTGTTCTGGAGAATGCGTCCCTTTTAGATCAAAGCCGCCGTGACTATCTGTCCCCAGCGGGCCGTTAATCTGCCCGTGCCCGCAGTCGTATTCGATCATTGCAAACGACTCGCTGACGGTTACTCT
>Ga0082335_1000172_pt1 | contig 175164 bp, 171 predicted proteins | sample Subgrocontami58m_FD_72375 | JGI IMG/M metagenome (GOLD analysis project Ga0082335, IMG submission 72375) | Subsurface groundwater microbial communities from S. Glens Falls, New York, USA - GMW37 contaminated, 5.8 m (SPADES assembly) (version 2) ... | reverse complement strand
GTGTTTTCTTTTGACCTCAAAGCCCTCACCCTAAATCCCTCTCCCAAGGGGAGAGGGACTTTGTTGAAATCCACGCTCAATCCTCCCCTTCTCCTTTTGGCCTACGGCTCGTAGAGGAGAAGGGGCCGGGGGATGAGGGGCATTGACAAAAACAACGCAACCTTTCGTTTTGCGTAACATCAGTAAGGAGTTTACTTGTCGAAACAGAAACAGCAAGCACCGCTCGAAGAACTGTTACAACAATCTGAGCTTCGCTACATTGCGATCGAGGGAGTGATTGGGGCGGGGAAGACGACGCTTGCAAAGATGCTGGGTGAAATACTGGGAGCGAAAGTTGTTCTCGAACAGTTCCAAGAAAATCCGTTTCTCAAAGATTTCTACAAAGACCCGGAGCGGTACGCGTTTCAAACACAGATTTTCTTTTTGCTCAATCGTTACAAGCAACAACGTGAGCTTGGTCAGGCGGATTTATTCCATCGTTTTCTCGTAACGGATTACATTTTTGAAAAGGACAAAATCTTTGCCTACCTGAACTTGCAGGATGAAGAGCTGAAGCTGTACGAGACGCTCATCAGCAGTATCCAGCACAACATCACCACACCGGATCTTGTTGTGTATCTACAAGCGAGCGTGCCGCGGCTGATGGAGAATATCAGACAACGGGGAAGAGATTTTGAAGCGACAATGCAAGAGACGTATATCAACGATTTGAATGAGGCGTACAATTACTTTTTCTTTAGATACAAAACCACTCCGCTGTTAATTGTGAAATCAACGGAGTTAGATTTCGTTTCAAACAACGAGCACTTCGAGGACTTGGTGCGCGCAATCTTCCGTCCGACACACAGTGCTGTTGAATATTACAATCCGATTGCGCAGAAATGATTAAGAAGAAAGAGAACAACATGATGCGATTCTTTCTTTTCGTAGCTGTTGCTTGGCTTATTACAAGAATTGTGAAGTTTGTATTTCGAAGCATGTCTCAACCCGGACGGCAGCAGAAGAAACCCGACTATGGTGTTGGGGGAAAAACCACGCAATCACCGGAAGTGGAATTTAAGGACGTTCAAGAAGCACAGTTTGAAGACATCACCGAGTCCAAAAAAGAAAAAGCCTCCAAGTAATTCAAGTCGGCGATACCTTGCTACGAACACTTGAGCGTAAATTCAAACATCTTCTTTCTTTCATCCTTCGTTTCATCTTAGGCTCCCGCAAGATTTCCGTCTCATCCGATTCGAATTTCAATCGTATTCTCGTCATTCGACAACACAACCAGCTTGGGGACATGTTGTGTGTCGTTCCGCTCTTGCGTGCATTGAGAGCAAAATATCCTTATGCATACATCGCGTTGATGGCAAGTCCCTTCAATTACGAAGTCATGCTGAACAATCGGTACGTCAGCAAGATCATCAACTACGACAAGTGGCAAATTTTGGGAAAGGGGATAAACGGTTGGATGAATCTGCTTCGATTCATTCGCGCGCTTCGAGCGGAACGATTTGAAATTGCGATAGTGCCTTCGACAGTTTCGACATCGTTCACGAGCGACTTGTTTGCATATCTTTCAGGAGCACCAGTCAGGATCGGGGTTGAGAGTCGGGATGGCATGGAGAATCCTTCGAGCTTCTTCTTCAATGTTCCAGTAGAACTTGATTGGAGCTCAGACCCGCACCGACATCAAACGCTTCGTAACCTTGATGTTGCTTCAAAGTTGGGATTAGAAGCACAAGATTTGACCATCGAAATGACTTTTGATTCACATGAATCTGATAGCTATAATGACCTTAAACAGCATAAATTAGACCTGAAGAAGTTAGTTATTGCTTACCACCCTGGTGCAGGAAAATTTCCCAACAGATGGGAAGCGGGCAGGTTTGCGAAAGTGGCAAACACTCTGTCGAATGAGCTCAACGCCTCAACGGTAATTACGTGTGGGCTAATGGATGACGAGCCGGTTTTTGAAATGGTGAAATGGTTGACCGTACCCTGCAATCTCATAAAGGGAAAACCAATTCGTGAAGTGGCGATCCTTCTTTCGTCAGTTGATTTGGTGATAACGAACGACACAGGTGTAATGCACGTTGCAGGAGCGGCCGGAGTTTCTGTTTTGTCATTGTTCGGACCAACTGACCCTGAACAATGGGCACCGGTAGGAGCCCACAATCGTTACATCAGAGGGAAGGATGGAGACATCAATTCAATTACGGTTGATGAGGTTTTGAAGAATGCACGAGAGATGCTTGTAGAGCGGATTGGTAATCCGCTCCACAACAGTTGGCCTTGAGTTTTCTCCGATTATGTCTTAGATTTAGTCAAGAAAGGAGTTTGAGCTATGTTCGGATCGGCAGAAGCGGTTGAAGTTGATTATCGAGAAGAAATCCTGAGGCTAAAACAAGATCTCAACGCGGTGATCCTCTCTCACTATTATCAGGAAGGTGAGATTCAGGATGTTGCAGACATTATCGGCGACAGTCTTGAGTTAGCGAAAAGGGCGGCTGAGACGAAGGCGGATGTCATTGTTTTTGCCGGCGTTCACTTCATGGCTGAGACTGCAAAGATTCTCAATCCGCATAAACAAGTTCTGTTACCCGATCTGAACGCCGGCTGCTCGCTTGCAGAAGGTGCTCCGGGTCCGGCGTTCAAAGCATTTCGTGCAGCGCATCCGAATCATGTTTCGATTACCTATATCAACTGCTCTGCTGAAGTGAAAGCGGCGAGCGATATCATTTGTACTTCGAGCAACGCGGAAAAGATCATACGCCAGATTCCACAGGACAAACCAATCTTCTTTGCACCGGATAAGAATCTTGGCCGCTATCTTATCAAAAAAATCGGTAGAGATATGTTGCTATGGGAAGGCTCATGTATTGTCCATGAAGTGTTTAGCCTCAGAAAGATAATCCAGCTTCAAGTTGAGCATCCCGACGCAGAGCTGATTGCTCATCCCGAATGTGAAGAGCCGGTTCTGCAGCGGGCAAACTTTGTCGGCTCGACGAGTATGTTGTTGAAGCGAGTGCAGACGAGTCCGAGTAAGAAATTCATCGTTGCAACAGAGTCGGGCATTCTCCACCAAATGCAAAAGCTCGCACCGGACAAAGAGCTAATTGCTGCTCCGCCGGATGCAAACTGTGCGTGCAACGAATGCCCGCACATGAAGCTGAACACGATGGAGAAGTTGTATCTTTGCATGAAGAACCGCGCGCCGGAGATTACGATGGACCCGGTGTTGGTGGAGAAAGCGCTGTTGCCGATTCAGAGAATGTTGGCGATGAGCTGAGCAAAGCAGAAATTAGAAGCAGGTGCCAGAAGTTAGACAAATAATGAGGAGAGTTTCATGCGATTTGCGTTAACTGAATATATTGGGCACGCGATGGCGAATGCCAAGTACGACAAGTTGGAAGATGGAACATTTGCTGGTCGCATTCCCAAATGTAAAGGCGTGATTTCGTTCGGCGAATCGTTGACCGAATGTCAAAATGAACTCCGCTCGACAATTGAAGATTGGGTTCTTGTCGGCTTACGGATGGGGCACCAGCTTCCCGTCCTGAACGGAATCAATCTCAACAAAAGGACGAAACGTGTCTCGCTGGCTTCCGTGTAAGCGGAGAGATTTTGTCTCGCGGTTACGCTCGCTTGGGTTTGATGGTCCATTTCAAGGTGGCAAGCATCAGTTCATGACGCGTCAAAACTACCGTCTAGCAATTCCCTCGAATCCTGAGTATTCGGTACCGCAACTTCGAATGATGTTGCGAGAAGTTGAATTGATAATGGGTCGGAAGATTTCTGTGGATGAATGGAATGCACCATAACCTTCTGAACGCCTGAACAAGAAACGGACGCCTCATCAGCGTCCGTTTTGATTTCGAGCTATCTGTCTTTACCCAACCGATTCAACCTTCGATGCAACGCTTGAACCCGCTGGAATTCTGTCCTGTCCACGGTCGCCAACTTGAATTGCCGAGAGCGGAACGCGCACGCCGTTGCGCTCAATCTTTGTCGAAGCATTTGTTTGCACGACTCGTGTGCCAAGGAGAATCCAGTACATGGCAAGGAGTGGATTCCTCACTCCGTTCAGAATGACAAGTCAAGAACTGCTCGTTGAACCTCAGTCGCTTGTTTCCTATATTGGCAGCAGGTTTGAAAAGCAAAAGCTTGCCACTCCCGAAGGGATGCCTTCGGCAAAAGACACGAAGCACATCTACGATGCCGTAGGCACTAAGGTTTCACAAAGAAAAACTGAAAGAATTATGGCGACCAGATTCTACATCGAAGATTTATCAAAGCACGTTGGCGAAGAAGTAACGCTGCAAGGTTGGCTCTACAACAAGCGCTCAAGCGGAAAAATAACATTTCCAATTATGCGTGATGGAACAGGAATCGTTCAAGGCGTTGTCGTGAAGTCGGCAGTAAGTGAGGAAGTGTTCAATCGCGTTGAACAACTCACGCAAGAATCGTCATTCGTGATGAAAGGGAAAGTGCGGACGGAAGACCGTGCGCCTGGCGGTTACGAGCTTGATGTTACGGGCATTCAAATTGTTGCCATTGCTCACGACTACCCAATCACACCGAAGGAACATGGCGTTGAGTTTTTGATGGACCGCCGGCACTTGTGGTTACGTTCAAGCCGGCAACACGCCATTCTTCGGATCCGTCATCACATCATCAAAGCGATTCGCGAGTTCTTTGATGACCGTGGATTTATACTTGTTGACTCGCCAATCTTTACACCCGCGGCGTGCGAAGGAACGTCGACGCTCTTCGAAACTGATTACTTCGATTTAGGCAAAGCATATCTCACGCAATCAGGTCAACTTTACGCCGAAGCTGCGGCGATGGCGTTTGGGAAAGTTTATACGTTCGGTCCAACGTTTCGTGCAGAGAAGTCGAAAACTCGTCGTCACCTTACAGAGTTCTGGATGGTGGAGCCGGAAGTCGCGTTCAACGATTTGAATGACAACATGGATTTGGCGGAGGATTTTCTTGTCTACATCGTTCAATCAGCTCTCAAGAATCGTCAAGCGGAACTGAACGTTCTCGAGCGCAATACATCGGTTCTCGAGAAAGTACAGAAGCCACTTCCGCGCATTACGTATGATGAAGCCGTTGACATCTTACATAAGAAGGGAATTAGTTTTGAGTGGGGAAATGATTTGGGCGGAACAGATGAGACGGTTGTCTCCGAGCAGTTCGACCGTCCCGTGATGGTGCACCGGTATCCGGCGGAGATAAAAGCGTTCTACATGAAGCGCGACCCGCAGAATTCGAAGGTTGCGCTTGCTCTAGATGTATTGGCACCAGAAGGTTACGGCGAAATCATCGGCGGCAGCCAGCGTGAAGATGACCTTGATGTCCTCTTGGCGAGAATTAAAGAACACAACTTGCCGCAGTCTGCATTTGAGTGGTATGTAGATTTGCGTCGCTACGGTACTGTGCCGCATGCCGGCTTCGGTCTCGGCGTTGAGCGAACGGTTTCTTGGATTTGCGGACTCGACCATGTACGAGAGACGATTCCGTTTGCGAGAATGATTTACCGCCTGACCCCTTAACCTGTCATTCTGAGGGAGCGCAGCGACCGAAGAATCTCTCCTTTGATCAGCGATGGATTCTTCGGCACGGAAAAGCGCCGTGCCTCAGAATGACAAAACAGAGCCATAACTTCATGCTCAAAGTTGCGAACCTCAGAAAAGACTTTGCAACGATACGCGCTGTTGACGGCGTCTCGTTTGAAGTTCAGCGCGGACAAATCTTCGGCTTGATTGGTCGCAACGGGGCGGGGAAGACGACAACAATCCGCATGGTGCTGAACATTCTTCAGCCAGACATTGGTGAGATTACGTACGATGGGAAAAAGTTCACGGGGGAAATCCGCAACATCGTCGGCTATCTTCCTGAAGAGCGAGGGCTTTACAAAAAGAGTAAACTGCTCGACACGATTCTCTACTTCGCTCAACTGCGAGGAATGGATGCGGCGAAAGCAACTTCTGAAGCGGAACGTTGGCTAAAGAGATCTGAGCTCATTTCGTACAAAGACAAGAAAGTAGAAGAGCTTTCCAAAGGCAATCAGCAAAAAGTCCAGTTCATCACCTCCATCATTCACGACCCGCAGCTTGTCGTCCTCGATGAACCGTTCGCCGGTCTGGACCCCGTCAATCAGATTCTCTTCAAAGATATCCTTCTCGAAATGAAGCAGCGCAACAAAGCGATCATTTTCTCCACGCATCAGATGGATCAGGCAGAAAAGTTGAGCGATGATATTTGTCTCATCAATCATGGTCGGGTTGTGTTGAACGGTTCGGTGCGAGATGTAAAGAAACGCTACGGCAACAATTCTGTTCATCTCGAATATGAAGGAGACGGTTCATTCCTACGTTCACTTTCCGGCGTGAAGAATGCAATGATGTACGAAAACTCGGCTGAGCTTCAGCTCTCTGATGGCTTCAATGTTCAGCAACTTCTTCCGCAAATTATTTCAAAATTAGAATTGAGAAAGTTTGAGCTGCGCGAGCCTTCACTGCAATCCATCTTTATTCAGACTGTTGGAGAGAAGGATGCAGAAGCATGAACAAAGCGCTCGTCGTTGCAAAGTGGGAGTATCTCGAAAAAGTAAAAAGCAAAGCGTTCCTTATCGGCTTGTTCATCACCCCAATGATTATGGTTGGGATGGGTGTGCTGCCGGGTTTGCTTGCGAACAAAGAGGACGAGTCAACAAAAACCATCGGCGTAGTGGATGCGAGCGGCGAGTTGTTTGAGCCTCTCTCGAAACGCATGGAGAAGTACAGACTCTCCAACGGCAACCCAAACTATTTGCTTCAGCCGGTTGCTGTCGGAAGGAACGTTGATGTTGCGACTGCAGCCACTGAAGCAGACACAAAAGTTCAGCGTGATGATATCGAAGGCTATATCATTCTTGGCGCGAATGCATTCAAAGACAGCATTGTGGAGTATCGCTCGAAAGCGGCTGGCGATTTTCGGCTTATCAATCGCCTCGAGTCGAATCTGAAGAACATCTTGTCGGAAAGAAAATTTGCCGAAAAGGGTTTAGATCCCAAGCTGGTCAATGAGCTTCGCGCTCCGCTCGATGTCAAGACAGTAAGAGTCTCGAAGTCCGGCGAAAAAGAAGAAACAGATTTCCTGAGAACATTTTTCTCGGCATACATTTATCTCATGATGCTGTTCTTCTTGATTATCACGTCAGGGCAGTTATTAGTGCGCAGCGTTATCGAAGAGAAGGCAAATCGCATCGTTGAGGTGCTTGTTTCGTCATGCACTTCAACGGAATTGATGGCTGGAAAAGTTCTCGGCTTAAGTGCGTTGGGCTTTACCCAGATTGGGTTTTGGGCGTTGATTGGTTTTGCGTCAACGGCAAAGTTCGGCACATCGTTCTTTCCTCCGACGAGTCAGCTTCTTCTCATGCTTGTGTATTTCGTCCTTGGGTATCTGTTCTACTCGGCAATCTTCATCGCACTCGGGAGTCCCGTCACGACGGAACAAGAGGCGCAGCAAATCAACGGCTATCTCATAATGTTTCTGGTGTTGCCGATTGCGCTTGTCTTACCCGTCATGCAGCATCCGAATGCCGCGTGGGTGAAAATCCTGACGTTCATTCCGCTGCTCACGCCGACGTTCATGGCACTTCGCATTCCAATTCAAATACCGACAATCTTTGAAATCGTTACGACCGTTCTCATTCTCCTTCTGTCAACCTATTTTATGATGATTGCTGCCGGCAGGATATTCCGCATTGCAATTCTTGCGACGGGGAAAAGACCGAGTATCGGCGAGTTATGGCGATGGGTTGTTCAACCCTGACGCAAGAGGTCAGAAGTCGGAAGTCAGACATCAAAGGTCAGAGACCAGAGGTTAGGAGTCGGAAGATAGGATGAGTGAGATGAACATCATTCAACAGGCGCTTACGAGTTGGCGTGTGCACAATGAGATCAACTTGACTTTGCTGAAAAATATCAGCGCGAAAGGATTGGACGCCGTTCCGGCGGAATCGCGCGGGCGAACGGTCGCAAAGCAGCTTGCGCATGTGCATAATGTCCGTTACGCATGGCTCTATTACAATTCGCCGACACTCGTGAAGCGCATTCCCAGATTTCGAAAGAACGATAAGCCCAACAAACGAGTACTCGCTTCGGCATTTCGCTTGTCAAGCGCTGCAGTCGAACAGTTCCTCAAACAGAAATTGGAAAACGGTGAACGCATCAAGATGTTCAAAGGCTCACCCATCCGCTGGATGGCGTATTTGAATTCACACGAGTCGCATCATCGCGGTCAAATCGCCTTGGCGCTCAAGCAATCTGGAAAGAAACTTCCGCAGAGTGTCGCCATCAACGAGCTTTGGTACAGATGGTATTGGGATAAGAAGAAGTGAGAAGCCAGAGCCGCAACCAAGAAAAAATCTTCACCACGAAGAACACGAAGATACACGAAGGGTTCACGAAGTTTTTCTTTCTGAAACTCTACTCTACGAGCCATAGACGAGTCGAAGAGGTTGGTGCCCTTACCCCGAACCAAAAATCTTGAACCTGAAACTGACATGCGCTTCACCCTCCAAGTATTCGCTCTAAGCTCTCTGCTCTACGCTCTAAGCTCACAAGCTCAAACACGACTCATGACGCACTCGAACACGCAGACCGTCTCTGACTTCGTCGCTGCGATTAACTCGCACAATCTTGAAACAATCGGCACGCTCATGACCGACGACCACACGTTCATTGATTCTCACGGCAACCAGGTCGTTGGCAAAGGAAAGATGCAGGCTGGCTGGAAAGGCTACTTCGCCTGGTTCCCTGATTACAAAATTGAAATTGAAACGATGATGGAGAATGCCTGCCCGCTCGCCGAGTCGAGTCGTCGACCGAAGCGTTCTTCGCGCAGGCGGGGCAACACGGTTGCCGCGTTTGGTTTTGCGAGCGGAACATTCAGTCGTGTTCCAACATCAGACAAGAAAAATCGTTGGCGACTTCCCGCATCGTGGAAAGCAATTGTTGTGAATGGCAAAATCAAACTCTGGCAAGTGTTTGCAGATACGAAAATTCCTTTCGACATTATTGATACGTACAGTATGAAGCCGGCTGATACGCTCAACTGGGTGACAGGAATCGGAGGCGTGTTCTTCAAATCGAAAGACCCGAAGATGCTGACGAAGTGGTACGACGAACATCTCGGAACGAAATTCGGCGAGCAACAATCGTACGGTTTTAAGTGGCGCGAGCGCAATAATCCCGACTCAATAGGACGAACGGAGCTGGGAATCTTTGGAGAGAAAACGAAGTATTTTCTTCCAAGTGAGAAGCCGTTTATGCTCAACTTTCGAGTGAAGAATCTTGATGAATTGTTGAAGAAGCTGAAGCAAGAAGGCGTTCACGTCGAAGAGAAAGTTGAGTCGTACGACTACGGGAATTTCGGCTGGATTCTTGACCCGGAAGGGAATAAGATTGAGTTGTGGGAGGCAGTTGACAAAGTGTTGGAGAAATGAATGAAGCAGAGACGGCGATTCGGATTGTTGGATTATTGGAGTAATGAACGTAGATTGAAACAAGTACATGAATGGAGAAATGATTCAATGATGAGATCACACCCTACGTTGAATAGCCTGCTCATGCTGGTGGCGCTCAACATTTTTGCCGTTAGCGTAATGAGAGCACAAGTCGTTATGCCTTCCAGTCAAAGCACGAGTATCCGGCAAAATGTTTTTGGACTGGGATTCTTCGGCGGTGCATCCGGTGGTTTAGGATTGAGCTTCCGTCATCATTTGCCCTCGCCGTTGAGCTATCAGATTACGGGCGGGATCATTAAGATAAGCGAAAAGCTGTCATCAGATATTGGCGTGGAGTTGCAGTACGATTTAGCGCGAGGGAGTGGAACACGATTCTTTGTCGCAGGTGGATTTGCGTATTTCTACAAAGGCAAAGATGGTAACAATGAATTTGACGCAGCCAATCGCGGCGGACTTGGTCTTGGCGGTGAGTGGGTGATGAGTGGAGGTTTACACTTTGTGGCAGAAGCGATGTTCACGTTCTTCAGTGATGGAAATATTCTTCCGCTGCCGCAATTTGGATTCTACTATTACTTCAACTGAGATTTGTCGCGCTTTTGTTTGAGCAATTCCTGAATCGCTTCAAGTTCGAGAATCACCGGCTCGTCTTTTTTTCTTCCCGCGAATCTTTTTGACGCAATCAGTCCAGGAAGGTCGAGAACCAAGAATCGTAAGCCCTTCGCACTCACCTCAACAGCATTCGCTTTGATGGTATCATAAGAACCGACTCCCCCTGTTACTTCAAGCAGATCAACTTCGCCAATTCTGGTGGACAATTTGAAGTCATGTCCGGATTCCAGAACTCTTCTGTCGAGTACGAGAAGGGATGTTTGACTGTCGCCGCGCCGTGTCGGATGCAACGGATTCAACGCGTGAACCAAACGTTCGAGGTTTTCCGGATTCCGCGCATAGCAGAGTTCTATAACGGACATCGTGTGCGAAACGCAATGGATGCTTGATGCCAATTCTCCGACGACAACAAATTCCACGTTGTTCTGAATGAGCGTTGTGAATAACTCTTCAAGTGCATTTCTTCTCTGTGACTTGGGATGGAAATCTCTGTCGGGATGAGTAATCTTCTCTGAGAATTCAACCCAATCTTCCAGACGTTGAATCCGTTGTTCAATGGTGAGCTTCAAAGAGGATTCAAGCAGCGAAATATCAATCCCATACTCCCGCGCTCTCTCAATTGCAGATTTCTTTTCTTCTTCCATACTTGCTCCACTCCAATGTAGAGTTTTGCGCGGCGAGAATCAATGCGTTGCTTCTCAACTGATTTTCTCATACTTTTATGCCGTTCTTTACTCCACCATTCTTTGAAACATCCGTGACCGTTGAATCAATTTTATTCTATCTCTTCGGCTCCGTTGCCGTCGGGACGGCGTTAGCTATGATTCTGCAGCGTAATCCGGTGATGAGCGCTCTCTTGCTCGTCGCAAACTTCTTTTGTATCGCCGCATTGTACTTGCTTCTCCAACAACAGTTCCTTGCAGTCATTCAAATCGTTGTGTACACGGGAGCAATCATGGTGCTGGTTATCTTCGTCATCATGTTGCTGAATTTGGGAGATGAGGAACGGCTGACTGAACGCATCAACCTCTGGCAATCTGTTGGCATTGCCTTCGTCGCAGGATTTCTGGTTGAGGTGGTGTATATTCTGATGTTTAAGAATCCCACCGGATCACACACGGAAGTCCATCCTGCAACCGCGCAACTTGGGACTGTTGAGGCAATCGGGGACGCATTGTTTACGAAATTCTTGTTGCCGTTTGAAGTGACGTCGTTCCTGTTGCTGGTAGCAGTGGTTGGTGCCGTAGTTCTTGCAAAGAAGCGTGTTCAATAATCTCCGTCTCGAAAATGTTCGTTGACCTCTACACATATCTCGGTCTCAGCGCAATGCTTTTCACGATTGGCGTTGCGGGTGTTCTTGTGCGGCGCAATGTCATTATTGTCTTCATGTGTATTGAGTTGATGCTGAACTCAGTGAATCTCACGCTTGCAGCGTATTCGTCCTACCTTGGTGACCAGACGGGACAGATTCTCGTCTTCTTTGTGATGGCAGTTGCCGCTGCCGAAGCCGCCGTCGGACTTGCAATCGTGATTGCGCTCTTCCGCAACAAACAAACTGTGAACCTCGACGAAATCAACATCTTGAAATGGTGATGCGATTCTGCAAACCAGAAACTCTAACCCTGAACCCTGAACCCTGAACCTAAAGATATGCCCTATCAACTCATCGGTCTTGCAGTATTCCTTCCGCTTGTTGGTTTCATCCTCAACGGTCTGATCGGTCGCAAGTTCAAAGAACCTTTTGCCGGCATACTCGGCAGTGCAACTGTCGGCGTCAGCTTCGTCATCGCGTGTATGATGTTCTTCGCATTGATAGACTCGCCGATAGAAGAACGCTCGCACACCGTTGTGTACTTTAAGTGGATTGCCGCGGGCAGCTTCAGCGCGAGCTTCGCATATCAAATAGACCAGCTCTCCATTCTGATGATGCTGATTGTAACGGGCGTCGGATTTCTCATTCACGTCTATTCCATCGGCTATATGCACAGCGATCCGGGCTACTGGCGCTTCTTCGCGTATCTCAATCTTTTCATCTTCGCCATGCTCACTCTTATCATGGCGGATAATTTCTTGCTGCTCTTCCTTGGGTGGGAGGGGGTTGGACTTTGCTCATACTTGTTAATTGGATTTTGGTACGATAGAAAATTCGATAAAGGAACAACGGGAGACGCGGCGAAGAAAGCGTTCATCGTTAACCGCATCGGCGACCTCGGTTTCCTCATTGGCATGTTCTTGATCTTTGAGATGTTCGGTACGCTGACATTCAAAGATGTGTTTGCGCAGGCTTCAACATTGAGTGTTGGCAGCACCGCGATAATGTGGATGACCCTTGCGTTGTTCCTCGGCGCAACCGGAAAGTCAGCGCAGATTCCGCTCTTCGTTTGGCTGCCGGATGCAATGGCGGGTCCAACGCCTGTGAGCGCGCTCATCCACGCGGCAACGATGGTCACCGCAGGGGTGTACATGGTTGCGCGTTGTTCAGTGTTGTTTGCACTTGCACCAACAACGATGTTGGTTGTTGCATTCGTCGGGGCGTCGACTGCGTTGTTCGCAGCGAGCATTGGTTTGGTCCAGAATGATATCAAAAAAGTCCTCGCGTACTCAACCGTCAGCCAACTTGGTTACATGTTTCTTGCGCTCGGCGTTGGTGCGTTCGCCGCCGGACTATTTCACGTGCTAACGCACGCGTTCTTCAAAGCTCTCTTGTTCCTTGGTTCCGGTGCAGTCATTCATGCTATGCACGAAGAGCAAGACATACAGAAGATGGGTGGACTGAAAAGCCATCTTCCGTTTACATACAAAACTTTTCTTGTTGGAACGATTGCTATCGCAGGCATCCCACCGCTTGCGGGCTTCTTTAGCAAAGATGAAATTCTGTGGAAGGCATTTGCAGGCGGGTACTGGCCCTTATGGCTGATGGGACTTTTCGGTGCTGCACTCACAGCGTTCTACATGTTCCGACTTCTTTCGCTCACGTTTAATGGTGAGCCTCGTTGGGACCATCATCGCCATCATCCGCACGAAGCGCCTGCAACGATGTACGTTCCACTCATCATTCTTGCTGTCCTTTCAGTAATTGGCGGATTCGTTGGTGTCCCCCACAGTCTCGGTGGGAGCAACGCAATCGAGAATTGGCTTGACCCCATCTTCGAGCGGGCGAATGAGAAGATGCTTCTCGTTCCTCACGACATTGAGCCGGTTGAATATGTGTTGATGGCTCTCTCGGTTGGAGTCGCACTTGCTGGAATCTTCCTTGCACGCAATTGGTATTTGAAGAGGAAGGAAGTCCCGGAGCGTCTCGCAACGACCAACGTGGTCGCGTACAATCTTCTCCTCAACAAATACAAGATCGATGAACTATACGACGCCGTTATTGTAAATCCAATCCATAAAACTTCTGATTTGTTCTTGTGGAAGATTTTTGATGTGAAGATTATTGACGGCGTAGTGAATGGTGTGGCACAAGTGCTCGGCATGTTCAGCGGCATCGCACGCAAAGTGCAGACCGGCATTGCGCAGAGTTATGTGTTTGTGTTTTTGATAGGTGTTGTTGCTATAGTTGGGTGGTTGATTGCGAAATGATTCATGTAGCGGCACGACATGTCGTGCCACTACATGAATCCCGATGGTAGCGAGGATTTCCGTGACAACTTTTGTAAGAGTCAGAACTGTCGAGCCGTTGGACGGCTTTCGAGTTCGATTAGGATTTACAGACGGTTCCTCCAAAGACGTTGACCTTGAACCATATCTTCACGGACGCATTTTTGAACCAATCAAAAATGATGTTAATGTGTTTCGAACTGTGAAGGTTGACAATCGAGCGGGGACAATTGTGTGAGACAATGGCGCTGACATTGACCCCGATGTTTTGTATTTGGGCTTGACACCCGCTTGGATGACAATGAAAGAACAAACACATGCTTAAATGATCGGAGCAATAATTAGCCGCGAGCATAGCCTTCGACGAGACACGCAACAAAACTTTCGTGTTGCTTCGTGCTCTTCTGCCGAAGGCATCCTCCTCCCGAAGGGATGGCTTGGCCAGAAGGAGTCTTCCGAAGGAATGCCTTCGGTACTTCGGACCTTCGGGAGTGAAAAAACAAACTGAGCTTATGAACGAATCTCTCTTATCAATAATCCTTTTCATCCCGCTCCTCGGCGCAATCGTCATCGCACTGATGCGCGACGACGCGAAGACGCTCATCAAAATGCTCGGCATCGGTTTCTCGCTTGCCTCGTTCGCCGTTTCGGTTTTTCTCTTTATGAAATTCGATGCGGCAAATCCGAACATGCAGTTCGTCGAGTTCAAAGAATGGATTCCAAGCCTTCACGTCTCATATCATCTCGGTGTGGATGGTATGTCGTTGCTACTTGTTGTTCTCACAACGTTCCTGACGCCCATTGCATTGCTCGTATCGTGGGAGTCCATCGAGAACAAGCTAAAAGGTTATGTGTCGTTGATGTTGTTGCTCGAAGTCGGAACGCTCGGCGTCTTCATGTCGCTCGATATGTTCCTCTTCTATGTGTTTTGGGAAGCGATGCTCATTCCGATGTACTTCATCATCGGCATTTGGGGTGGACAAGAGAGAATTTATGCAGCAGTAAAGTTCTTCCTCTACACGATGTTCGGCAGCTTGCTGATGCTCGTTGCGATTCTCTGGCTGGGTTACTACGCAGGTCAACAACCGGGCGGGCACTTCACCACGAACTTGATCGAGTTGTACAAGATTGCTCCATCAATCCCTATGAACATTCAAACATGGATGTTTCTTGCGTTCACACTCAGCTTTGCGATCAAGGTTCCGTTGTTTCCGTTGCACACGTGGCTGCCTGACGCGCACGTGCAAGCACCGACGGCAGGCTCCGTTATTCTTGCCGGCGTGTTGCTGAAGATGGGAACGTATGGACTCGTTCGTTTCTGCTTGCCGCTCTTTCCGTATGCGACGTTTGAGTTCATGCCGTATCTTGCGTTCCTCGCGGTCGTGGGCATCATCTACGGCGCGCTCGTCTCCATAGTCCAACCGGATTTGAAAAAGCTTGTAGCGTATTCTTCCGTCTCTCACTTGGGCTTCGTAGTGCTCGGCATCTTTGCGCTGAACGAAGAGGGAATGCAAGGCAGCATCATTCAAATGATCAACCACGGACTTTCGACCGGAGCTCTCTTCTTGCTCGTCGGCATGATTTACGACCGCCGCCACACGCGCATGATAAAAGACTTCGGCGGGCTTTCGAAGTCGATGCCTGTGTACGCAAGTTTCTTCATGATTATCATGCTATCATCTGTCGGACTCCCGGGGCTGAATGGATTCGTTGGTGAGTTCTTGATTCTGCTCGGCGCGTTCAAATCACAATTCCTCGACAATTATTGGTACGCCATCTTCGGAGCAACAGGTGTTATTCTTGCCGCTGTATATTTACTGTGGAGCTATCAACGAGTGTTCTTCGGAAAGTTGGAGAATCCTGCAAACCAAACGCTCAAGGATATGAACCTCCGAGAGTGGTTTGTGCTTGTCCCTGTGATTGTTTTTGTGGTCTGGATTGGATTTTATCCGCACACATTCTTGAGCAAGTCCGAAGCTTCGACGAAGCAACTCATTCAGCAAATTCAAGATGCGCGGCGAGGCGTGCAGGTGCGCGGTGCTCAGGTTGAGCCAAGTTCAATAATGAGGTCTATCGAATAAGAATGTCCCGCTAACGTTTCGTAGGGCATTGAATTCCTGATTTCTAATTCATTACCTCCTTCTTCGTCGTCTTGTTTTCCCAACGGTCGGTCGCAGTGGCATGAATGATCAGCGCCGAGCCGTTCAGTACATCCCTCTTGCCGTGTAAACCCAGCACCATGTTCTTCTGCTGACTTCTCCTTCGTACGCTGCACACTCCGGCGCGTTGCTCATTACAGCTTTCCCATTCTCCGGTCAGATGTTTAAGCGAGATTTTTACTTGGAATTCTCGATGGCCTTCGTTAACTTTCGTTTGAGCCATTCAGAATCACTCACCATTCTTGCAGTGCTATGTCTCATCTCCAACAAAAAGATTGGTTGATCTCTCAAAAGCCTTCCAGAGGAAATATCCTTTTCACCGTTGTACTCTCATTCCTGTTTGCCATGGTAGCTCACGCTCAATGGTCTCACGACCCAGCCAATAATTTGATTGTTGGCTACGGCTTGTTACCGGAGATTTGCAGCGATAGCGCGGGTGGCGCATACATTACGTATGAGAATGCCACTGCATATCCACGTAAGATAGCATTGCGTCGTCTGAACCGGTTTGGTTATCAAGCTTGGAGTTCTGCAAGGCTTATCCAGGGTATATGGCCCGAGAGCCGCCTTGCAAAGATTGCAGAAGATGGACGCAACGGCGCGCTCATCGGCTTCACGGATATCATTGTAACCGGCCAATTCACCATAGATTCTCGTGGAAGGGTGCAGCGAGTGGATAGCAACGGCAATCTCTTGTGGGGTCCGACCGGGACGCGTGTCACCCTCGCAGAGAACAATCATGGAATAAGTGTGATTGCCTCAGACGGACACGGGGGGTGCGTCGTTGCTTGGTATGAAGCAACAGACAAAATCAGAGCACAAAGAATTGACAGTGTTGGTTCGAGGGTTTGGGGAGACAGCGGGGTTCTGATCACGTCTTCTTCACCATACGAACCAATGTTAGTACGGACTGTCGAAGCGAGCTTTATGATTGGTTACGGGACATTCATAACAAGAGTCAATGGTCAAGGAATAGCCTTGTGGCGCGATAGTATCGCTTTTCGAGTATTGAATATGGTGCCGGATAACCGGGGCGGGCTAATAGCTGTTGGAAAAGGAGGAACAGCAAACAACATATTGATTATAACGCAAAGGATAGATTCAAGCGGACATCATGCATGGGTTGACCCCTTTGTTGTGCTGTCTGATAGTGCGGATCCAAATAGTTCTCCGATTCCGATTTCAGCGACCGGAATTGGTAATTACATTTTTGCATGGAATAAGAAGAAGAGCAATATTACTAGAGCTTTCACACAGAAATTAAATCTATCTGGGATTCCACAATTTGCAGATGGTGGAATAGTTGTGAGCAAAGAAATAGCGGAACAAGGACTTGGATTGGTTGTTGCTTCTCAATCAAGATCTACTGTATATATTTGGGCTGATTCTCGTATGCCTAACGGTATTTACGCTCAACGACTTGACTCTCTAGGGCGAACACTTTGGGATACAAGCGATGTTGCAGTAAATATTCCGTTCTTTGCATCCCTCAAAGCCACGTCGGATGGTTCTGGAGGCTCCATTGCTGTTGGTTTTCATCAGTTTGATTTTTCAGTTCGTGCCCTTCAAGTGAGTGTGCAGGGAGTCCTCGGTCAAGTTTCTACGAACATTGACGATAATCGAATATTTGTTATTCCAGAGCGTTATGTGCTACATCAGAATTATCCAAATCCCTTCAATTCTATCACGACCATCGCGTTCGATCTTCCTTTTAGCTCAACGGTTTCACTGGAGATATACAATCTACTCGGTGAACGTGTAAGAGTATTGTTCAACGAAAGAAGTGAAGTTGGCAATCATAGAATCTTATTTGAGGCAGGTGAGCTTTCGAGTGGAATGTATTTTCTTCTATTGAGATCAGCCGATGTATTTCTTATGCGAAAACTGGTAATTCTCAAATAATGAAAGGGTGAACCATGAGACTGTCTTTCATTTCTGCAGTTGTACTACTCGCAATGGCGTTGTTCAGCGCCGATTTATCTGCTGCACCATTCGATACGGGTTTTGTCACTTGGCCACAGCCTAATGGTACAACATTTACTGCGCGTCTGTGGGGAGACGAATTTTTTTGGTGGATGGAAACTCAAGACGGTTACCGAATTATCCGAGGTTCGGGTAATTGGTACTATTATGCAATGCTTGACAATATCGGGGAATTTACACCTTCACAAAACAGGGTTGGCATAGAGGCGGCACAAAGCACTTCGTACAGAATTGAACGAAGCCAAAGTAGAATTGCGGTGGTCAATCAGCGCATTCAACAATTCAATGCGCAAATCCAATTGAACCACCAAAGATTCTTGCAAAGGCAAGCCATCGCAAAAGCGAATGGCCGCCCAATGGTTGATACGCTCGGAGTCATCCTCGTCGAATTTACTAATGTGCGACACTTCAATCCCAATAACCCGCCGCGAATCGGCGGTTACTTGAAATCAGATTTCGATAAAATGCTGTTTTCTAGCGGCGAGTGGTTCGATACGGTTACTGTAAATGGTACACCGCATCCGGAAGGCGAGGCTGTCTTCGGTAGCATGAGAGACTATTATTGGGAAATGTCTCGACCTAACAGAGACTCTGTACCTCCACTTATCCTTACGGGTGGTGTTGTAAATAATGTCGATGCAAATGGCGTCCCACTCTGGATTGAACTTGACCATGAACGTGATTACTACTTGAGCCTTTCTGATTACAGCGATGCAATAATTGAAGAGGCGATCACGAAAGCGACTGACCGCGGATTGATCCAGCCAGGGCAGTACAACAGCATGGCTGTTGTCTACGCGCGTGAAGGAATAAATCAAGGTGCACTTGGGATCCATGCATCATACGTGTTGGGATATCCTTGCTATAATATGTCAGAAAGAGGGGGGCCTAATGTCTATGGAAATACGAACATTGCATTCAACCATATTGGAACTCATGCCCACGAGTATGGGCACTGTATAGGATTTCCAGATGAGTATGAGGGCCGGGCCCCAACGCCGCTCGAGAGCTACGATCTAATGGCACGTGGTAACGCCGCCGGGCATCCTCTTAGAAAAAAATATCGATGAAGGTGGAACATTTGCATGGGGAAAAAGAGTTCGTCCGAGTGTGATGAGAACATTTGTGCAACGAGTGCGGGCAGGTGGTACATTTGTTTTTGCTGACACCGGAATTCAAGTGAGCGCGGTTGATAGCGGAGAAAATGTTACCGGGGCAATTATTACAAGTTTACATGATTCGAAAGTCTTTGTAAACGCAGAATACGGTGCGCGTAATGGAATTCTTGGACAGAGGCTAGATTCGCTTGGAGAGCGCTTATGGAATACTGCTGACGTCATTTTTAATCTACCTGCTTTTACTGAGTTCAATGCCGTGATAGATGGAAACGGTGGTTGTATTGTGGTCGGGTTTCACCAATTTGATTTTTCGGTCCGAGCAGTCCAAGTGAGCCGCTATGGTAATCTTGGAGAAGTAATTACCTCTGTCAATGGTGGTCGGTTAGTAGGAAGAGCAGATGGATTCATATTGTATCAGAATTACCCAAACCCATTCAATGCAAGAACTCTCATCCGTTTTGATGTCCCCCGCAGCACTCCGATTACGTTAGAAATCTTCAATCCACTCGGACAGCGTGTGAGGAAACTTGTTGATGGGCATTATCAGGCGGGAAGCTATCAAGTACCGTTCGAAGCAGTTGACATGGCCTCGGGGATCTACCTTTATAGACTTCGAACACCAGAGTCGTTACAAGTTCGTAAGCTCATAATCATCAAATAACAATATATAGGAGGATTCACCATGCGTACCGCATTGATTCTTATGATCGTATTTTTCATCAGTGTTTCTCTTGCAGGACCGATTGACACCGATTTTGTTGAGTGGACACAGCCGGACGGAACTCGTTTTACTGCACGACTCTGTGGCGATGAGTTTATTTTTACTTGGAATTCTCGATGACCTTCGTTAACTTTCGTTTGAGCCATTCAGAATCACTCACCATTCTTGCAGTGCTATGTCTCAACTCCAGCAAAAAGATTGGTTGATCTCTCAAAAGCCTTCCAGAGGAAATATCCTTTTCACCGTTGTACTCTCATTCCTGTTTGCCATGGTAGCTCACGCTCAATGGTCTCACGACCCAGCCAATAATTTGATTGTGGGGTACGGCTTGCTGCCGGAGATTTGCAGTGATAGCGCGGGTGGTGCATACATTACGTACGAGAATGCCACTACATATCCACGTAAGATAGCATTGCGTCGTCTGAACCGGTTTGGTTATCAAGCTTGGAGTTCTGCAAGGCTTATCCAGGGTATATGGCCCGAGAGCCGCCTTGCAAAGATTACAGAGGATGGACGCAACGGCGTGCTCATCGGCTTCACGGATATCATTGTAACCGGCCAATTCACCATAGATTCTCGTGGAAGAGTGCAGCGAGTGGATAGCAACGGCAATCTCTTGTGGGGTCCGACCGGGACGCGTGTAACTCTTGCGGAGAACAATCATGGAGTAAGTGTGATTGCTTCAGACGGACACGGGGGGTGCGTTGTTGCGTGGGTTGATACTGGTGAGCGGTTGCGATGCCAGAGAATCGACAGTATGGGAGTAAGGGTCTGGGAAGATACTGGTGTAGTGGTTTCTTTGAACATCGCCGGGGGCCCCTTCGCCGCTCAACTCCTGAAGATTTCCCAAAGAAAATTTCTGGTGGGTTATTCCTCCAATATTTTCTCTTCCTTTTCGATGTTGCAGTGCTTAGACTTGAATGGCAATATGCTCTGGGGTCCGGGTAGTAGGCTGGAGTTTCTTTTGATGAATATGAAAGCCGATGGTCGCGGCGGCGCAGTGTGCAGCGGACGAAGGGCGGCGCAGGATACGGCTACTATTGTTGTGCAGAGAGTAGATTCAACGGGATCAAGGATCTGGCAGTCACCGTTTGTTGTGCTTGCCTATGGTGCTGGTCTCAACAACGCAGGAATTCCTATATCGGTGGATGATGGAGGGAATAGTACATTCGCGTGGGCAAAGGCTTCTTTTGGCGGTATGCTGAAATGTTATGCGCAACGTGTAATGCCGAATGGGGAAAATGCGTTTGCAGCAAACGGCATTTCGGTTAGCAGGACAAGTCCCTCAAATGGACCCTGGGGCGTTCATCCCAGCGTGGATCAATCTTCGATTTACCTACTCGCTGACAGTAGGCTTGGCAATTCTCTGTTCGGTCAGCGTTTGGATTCCCTTGGTCAGCAAGTATGGGACACGAACGACGTACGGATCTCTGTCTCTGGTCTTGGGTGGATCCGCTCAACCACTGACTGTAAGGGAGGAGCCATTGTTGTCGGATATCGAGATTCGGACTTTGCAGTGCGCGCCCAGCAGATTAGCCGGAATGGGCTATTGGGTGAAGTGATCGTAACTCAGGTTACCGGCTTGCTGGTACTACCTCGTGCGACCAACCTTTTCCAGTCTTATCCAAACCCACTCAATCCCAACGGGGTGATCGAGTATGAATTAAGAAATGCCGGAAGCGCTAGACTAGTACTTTACAACTTAATCGGACAAGTTGTTGAAATACTTGCCGACGGTGAAAAACATGCTGGTCGACATCGCGCATCAGTTAGCGGGTCCAATCTTGCCTCTGGAGTTTACATCTATCGTCTTGAGACCGCTGATGAAGTGCACGCTCGCAAACTCATCATTGCAAAATAAAGGAGGAGATCATGGTAAAGCTTAGACTGGTTGCTTGGATATCTTTCGTCTCGATATGTTTGTACGGCGGTACAATAGCCGCGCCTTTTGACACGGGGTTCATTCAGTGGTCGCAACCGAATGGCAGGACATTTGTCGCACGATTTCGGGGAGATGAATTCCAACATTGGATGGAGACTCAGGACGGATACCGTGTTACGCGCGGTGTTGGAGAATGGTATTACTATGCGACATTGGACGCGCGCGGCGAATTTACACCGACAGAACTCCGGGTCGGGGTTGATCAGGCACCAAGCAGTGCCTACAAACTCGAGCGCAGCGAAACGAGACTCGCAGAGATCCAACAACGCATAGGAGAATTCAACGCACAAGTGGCTCTCAATCATCAACGCTTCATGCAAAGGCAAGCTGCTGCGAAGGCCGCGGGTGTACCCATGATCGAATCTCTCGGCGTAATCTTAGTCGAATTTGATGATGTCAAGCATTTCGGTTTTCCAGATGGGGGATATCCGAAAGCAAAATTTGATAGCCTATTGTTCTCACGTGATTATTGGTACAAACCAAATCCTACCCCGCAGGATCCTTCTCCACATCCCGAAGGCGAGGCGGTCTTTGGTAGCATGAGAGACTATTATTGGGAAATGTCTCGACCCAACAGAGACTCTGTACCTCCACTTATCCTTACAGGTGGTGTTGTAAATAATGTCGATGCAAATGGCGTCCCACTCTGGATTGAACTTGACCATGACCGTGATTATTACTTGGGTCTTATTTATGGCGATGCAATAATTGAAGAGGCGATCACAAAAGCGACTGATCGCGGATTGATCCAGCCAGGGCAGTACAATAGCATCGCTGTTATCTACGCGCGTGAAGGAATAAATCAAGGTGCACTTGGAATCCATGCATCGTATGTGATGGGGTACCCGTGCTATAACATGTCAGAAAGAGGGGGACCTAATGTTTATGGAAATACGAACATTGCATTTAACCACATTGGAACTCATGCCCACGAGTATGGGCACTGTATAGGATTTCCAGATGAGTATTCTGGCCAGGCCCCAACGCCGCTCGACAGCTACGATCTAATGGCGCGTGGTAACGCCGCCGGGCCGTTATCTAAATGTGAATGTCCGGCATCGTTGGCGCCTTACCATCGCATCGGGAATGGATGGATTAGAGTAACAACGATTCTTTTAAATCCACAAAACTTTCTTGTCGAGTATGACTATGCAAATCCAAAAATCTATCGAATAAACCCTCAAGGAGCGGTTGGAAACGAACATTTTATTTTTGAAACAAGGCAGCGCCAAGGATTCGATCTCTACGTTCCAACCCATCCAGAAGAATATCCGCGTCAACCCGGCACACTACTCGTCTGGCATCATGATGCCCCTAGTTCTGTTCCTGAATTTCTTATTGACGACATAGATTTGGTCGAGGCTGACAATCAGCCAGGTGGGGACTCTTATAGCACAGACTTTTTTCCGAATAATCAAACTCTCAATGTGCAAAGCTTTAGTGACACATCAGCAACTGCTCCAATTCTCGGTAACGGCGAATTGGCTCACTTCGCACTTCTTGGCATTCGCAGACTCTCATCTTCGAACACCATTATTGAATCTGTGTTGCCTTACTCCAGACCTGGATTTACAATTCAGAACAATACAACTTGGGCCGGCGTGAAGTATGTGAGTGATGATGTGAACGTGGTAAATGGCGCAACCTTGACGTTGTCCCCGGGTGCTGAAATCATCTTTAGATCGTCACCATCTCAGAGGAAAGGCCTTTATGTCCAAGATGGTTCAAGACTTGTTGCCACAGGAACTCCAGCCCAGAGAATCAGGTTGAGATCATTCAGTCGAACGCAGGGCGACTGGACCGGAATAAGGACCGTCGGCACTGGCACTTGGACAATTCGTTTCTGCGATATTCACGATGCAGAGGAAGCGATTTCTCCTATCCCTGCTAATATCACATTGAGTGACTTGGTAATCCAGAATTGTCGGGCTGGATTTCATCTGACTGATGCAGGAATTTCCGTTTCTGGCTGTGTCTTTGAGTCCAACCAATCGAGTCTCAGCATCAATAATGCCTCACCATCCATTCGCAACAACGTCTTCAACCGGGGCACGGTGGAAATATCAATCGGGAGTTCGAGCGCACCAGAGATCTCGAACAATCTGTTTGTTGGGAAGGGACCAAATCATCATTTTCCATCCTCAACGGGGATCTCCATCAAGGATGATCCGACTGCCCAACCAACAATCAAGAATAACACAATCATCGCGTATTGGTACCCTTGTCTCGCTCAGTCGACGGGCGGTGGCACACCGAGGTCAGTGCCGATCCTTAAGAACAACATATTCTACCTCAACCGCTGGTCGACATTCGACGTTGGCAACCTTTACGGAAGTGGGGATCTACTTTACAACAACATCTACAATAATGATCGGGAGGGTTACGATCCACCGAACGACCCCCCTCAGCATTTCGGAAATATCGAGTTCGATCCGATGTTTAGCAGTGACTACTCTTTGCAGTTTTTCTCTCGGAGCATCGACGCAGGATATCCCGGTGATTCATATAATCTTGAACCCGAACCCAACGGCCGTCGCATCAACCAAGGTCACCACGGCAACACACCACAGGCAACGCGGTCGTTCAACATAGTAGCAAGCGGCTCAATCTCGGAGAACACAACATGGAGCGGAAACGTTTTCGTGAACGGTGACTTGCGAGTCGAGGAATCGGGAACGCTGACGATTATGCCGGGCACAAAAGTGTGGGTAACTCCCGGCACGATGTTCGAAGTGTACGGTTCGCTCACTGCCATCGGCTCGCCGCTCGACAGCATACGCTTTATTTCAGATAATCCTCCTGAAGCATGGTATGGCATCGTGTTGGGCATGCAATCGTACAACACGACGCTGCAGTACTGTTCCATCGGCGGCGCGAGCACGGGCATCACCATCGAGCCTTCGTACCAAACGGTACTCAATTGCATCATTGATGGCTGCGGCGTTGGGATAGATGTGTACACGATTGACGGCCACTTCGAGCCGGTCATCGCTTCGAACGAGATTCGCAATTGCGCGTTCGGCATCTATTTCCATCAAGCGCCTCTCTCGGACGTGCGCGACAATCATATTCACTCGAACGATGTCGGTGTGTATGCGTATCTTTCAAATCCTCTCTTCCACAACAACGTCATCGAGAACAATCGCGGGTTCGGCGTGCTCACGGAAGAGTCAAGCCCACGCTTCGGGGATTTTCTTCCTAACGATCGAGGCTGTAACACAATCAGGTATAACACGACGCACAGCGAGTCGGCAGATTTGAAGTCAGTCGGCGGTGAGCCATTCTTAGGGTATTATGACGGAAATGAAATTTTTGGAGGCTTCAACAATGTGTATTCAGGAACAGGCGGAAGTCCGTGTCACGTTCGTCTGGAAGGCGGAGCGTATGTTCGAGGGTTCTTCACCTGGTGGGGCGAAGACCCGCCTCGACCGGAACTCTTCTGCGTCAACAATTCCAAGATTGATTACTCAAAACCGTTGAACGGACCACCTGCAGAATGTCAAGGCTCGTTTGCACAATTATCCCTGCCGACCGATCCTGAAGAACAGCTTCTTAACACTGCCGCCGTTCAACGTGGTAGGAGAAACTATACCGGAGCGTTGCATACATATTCTTCGTTTGTTGCCAACCGCCCGAACAGTAGATTCGCTTCTCGCGCATTGAGAGAGCTTCGACAAACATACCGCGATTTTCGCGGCTGGTCGCGTGATTCAACGCTGCAACAGCAGCTTATGAACGTTCTTTCTGCTACCGCGATCAATCACGCCTCCGTTCAAGTGAAGCGTACCGCGCTTGGATTGCTGGCGGAAGAATATCTGAGCAGGCGAGATTGGAATCGAGCGCGAACAGCCTGGGAACAACTCAGAAGCACCGCTGCCAACACACCGTTTGAGCGTTCTTCTCTGCACTCGCTCTTTGCCCTTCACGCATACAGCCTGCATGATACCGCATCAGCGCGAAGCATTTTGACGATTCTCAAGAATAGATTTCCTCTTGACCATTTAACAACACTTGCCGAGAGACGGTATGCTTCACTCACTCGAAGAGCAATCCAGCCTTTCGGAAGAGTTGTTGCACCTGAACCTCAGATGGTGAACGAACTTCCGAAAGAATACAAGCTGTATCAGAATTATCCGAATCCCTTCAACCCATCTACAACCATCAAATTCCAGCTTCCAGATGACGGCATCGTGACTCTCAAAGTCTATGACATCTTAGGTCGTGAAGTCGCAACGCTTGTGAATGAGGTGCGTGTTGCGGGTACACACGACGTAACGTTTGATGCGTCCCAATTTGCATCGGGAGTGTACATATACAGAATGCAAAGTGGAGGCTTTACGGATGTCAAGAGGATATTGTTGTTGAAGTGATTGAGAACTCGTCTGCTCCATTGGAACGATGCCCTGCACGCAAAGCAGGGCATCGCTGTTTTCGCGGCTACGAGAAGAAATGCCTTGCGCTTCTGTTTGGATGAATGTAACTTATCACACGCTTGACCATTCCATATCAGATCGTTTACCCTAATACAATGATGAACCTGACTCGACGAAGGTCCTTAGTTCTCGCTGGATGTTCTGTTCTCCCATCGCTCGCGTTCGCAGATGAAACAACCCGCGCTGCCGCAGTCAATCCGTTGATGATTCTTCCGTTTGTCCTCTTACTGCTTTCCATTGCCGTCATGCCATTCGTCAACCGCCATTGGTGGGAGAAGAACTATCCGTACGTTTCGGTTGCGCTCGGACTCGCGACGGTTGCATATTATGTGTTTGGATTACAGAACACGACTCGACTTCTTCACACGGGGATGGAGTACATCAGCTTCATCTGTCTCATCGGCTCGCTGTTCGTTGTCGCGGGGGGCATTCACATTCGTATCAAGGGAAAATCCACACCGCTTCGGAACGTGTTCCTTCTTGCCATCGGCGCAGTCATCTCCAACATCGTGGGCACAACCGGCGCTTCGATGATTTTGATTCGTCCGTTCATTCGCGTCAACAGGTATCGCATCAAACCGTATCACATCGTTTTCTTCATCTTCATCGTCAGCAATATGGGTGGAGCGCTCACACCCATCGGCGACCCGCCGCTGTTTCTCGGTTATCTCAAAGGCATTCCGTTCTTCTGGGTGGCTGAACACCTTTGGTCCAAGTGGGCGATTGGAATGGCATGTGTGCTCGGTATTTTCTACGTGGTGGATTACATCAGTTTCAAAAAACTCCCCGATACAATTGAGCACTTGGCAGAACGGCAGCATGAAGAAGGCGAAGTTAGCGGAACGCAGAATATCTTCTTTCTTGTCATCATCCTTGTAGCCGTGTTCATCACCGACCCCCCCTTTGTGCGCGAAGCGCTGATGGTGCTGGCGGCAATTGGCTCGTATCAGAGCACGAAGAAAGAAATCCACGACAAGAACGAGTTTAATTTCATTCCCATCAAAGAAGTTGCAATTCTCTTTCTCGGAATCTTTGCGACGATGGTTCCTGCTCTTGATTGGCTAGAGATGAATGCGACAAAGATTGGCATTCAATCGCCCGGACAATTTTATTGGGCAACAGGCACGCTTTCGTCAGTGCTCGATAACGCTCCGACATATTTGAATTTCTTGAGCGCCGCAATCGGGTTGTTTGTGAATGAAGAGATGGTGAAGCAAGTGTTGTATCTCGTCCAAACACATGGCGCAGACTTCTCCCAAGCCATCGGTCCGCACGCCGACGAAATCAAGAATACGTTTGCCACACTTGTGAAGTATCACTCCGACCTCGTTGCAAGCGGCAACGTTCCCGTTGATGACATCAATGTTTCCTACCTCATTGCCAATCATAACATCTACATTCAAGCAATCTCCATCGCCGCAGTCTTCTTCGGAGCGATGACGTACATTGGCAACGGGCCGAACTTTATGGTGAAGTCTATTGCAGAGCAGAGCGGCGTGGAGTGCCCGAGCTTCTTTGGGTACGTTGTGAAGTATAGTTTGCCGGTGCTGCTGCCGATCTTTGGCTTGATTTGGTTTCTGTACTTTGCTTAGCTCACCTGTCGAATCTTTTCTGGCAGGCTGCGCTACGCGAAGCTTCGCGCAGCGTAGAGGAACAGGATAAACAGGATTAGGCTTGGGCAAACTTGTGGAGAGATTAGAATGGACTTTGTTGATGTGAATCGCGTATATTGTTCCAAGATGAAGGAGGAAAAAAGATGGAATCTATTCGAGCCTACGATGAGATAATCGAGCTTATTGCATCGGGACCCAGCTCGCAGCGTGTAGTTTCGTTCGAACCATCCGATTCGACAAAACAAAGAATCAGGTATCTTATTCAGCGCGAAAAAGAAGAAATGCTATCAAGCGATGAGAAGTCTGAGCTTGATGGCTACTTCCAACTCGAACATCTCATGAGACTCGCAAAAGCCCGCGCAAGGAAATTCCTTTCTTGATGAATTTGATACATGAGGATGATACATATTTTGGCTGCGAGGTTGACCACATCATAAGCCTTAAACATGGCGGCAGTTCCGGTCTCGACAATCTTGCGCTTGCCTGCTTTTTCGGCAATCGTTACAAAGGAACCTACCTCGGCACCATTCTGCAGGGAAAGTTTGTGAGGATCTTCAATCCGCGTTCCGAGCTTTGGAAAAATCACTTTCATTTCGCCGAAGTCACCATCGAACCATTGACCGAGATTGGAGAAGCAACGTCACGCTTACTACACTTCAACGATACATTGCGTCTCACTGAAAGAGAGGCTCTACGAAGTGTAGGCCGTTATCCTTCGCAAGCCGCACTTCTTGTGGCGGGAACACGATAACTCGCTGCAGTCTTCTTCGGGTCAATGACGGACATTGGCAACGGGCCGAACTTTATGGTGAAGTCTATTGCAGAGCAAAGCGGAGTCGAGTGTCCGAGCTTCTTTGGGTACGTTGTGAAGTATAGTTTGCCGGTGTTGTTGCCGCTGTTTGGGTTGATTTGGTTCTTGTTCTTTTACTCCTGATACCTCTTTGAATCTTTCAATTGATTTAGGTAAGTTGGTTTTGAGTTCGGAATGTCTGAAACCTTATCGAAGATAATAGACTTAGTAAGGACTTGAAAGTCCTGCCACTCTCGTTACTGCATATCGCCCTGACCCGAATAAGTGGAGTGAAGATTTTTTGAGGAGAAAGAAATGAACACGAAACATCATGTGAAGCTAGTTCAAGAGGGGAATTACCTTGCAGAAGTGGATGTCCTTTTGCAAGAAGATGAAACAGGTTGGTCTCCATATCTTTCCTCAGGTGACGCATTGAGACTAGATAGAGTGAGACGGGCGCTTCAAGACGGTGAAGTGAAGAAAGCTGCAACGATGGCGAGAGTGTTCAAACTCGTTCCTCTGATCGACGAGAGAGAAAGTTCACACAATCCCCGAACGGATATTACAACCTCCGCTGTTGCTGAAAGCCAAACATCATACTCAAAGGAGAAATCTCCTCAGTCTGATGAGGCGAAGTTTGGGAGTGAGAAATCACATGGACGTGAGTAGCAATCTTTGGTAAAACTAAGTCGGTCTTCCAATCTATTTATCCAATACTCCACGCATCCTTCCCCTTACAACTATTCAACGGAGTCGCTTCTACTGTTGTCTTTTGTTTCTTTCCCCGACTTTTCATAATTTTCATCAGAAAATGTTCTTTGCGTTCCGTTCACTATTGCCAACGACAAGGTTAGTTTAGAGATGCGAACGATTCGCAGAAGACATTTTGTTGACATCGAGATTGACAAGCTCTTGAATTCAATTGAGAATGCGCTCAGCGGCGATATCTTTAACACTGAAGTTATCGAGTTGACAGCAAAAGACTTTCGGCTGCTGAGAAGAGGATGGCTGTTCGATTGGATTTCAGAATTTAAGACGCCCGATCAGGAAGTGTACAAACTCGTGATTGAAGGAAATCCAAGCGACATTCAAGGTCTGGTGAGTATTTCTGATAGAGGCGACCACATTTTTGTCAATCTCGCTGAAAGCGCAAGTTTCAATCGAGGGAGAGATAAAGTGTACAAAGGTGTTGCGGGAAACCTCTTTGCCTTTGCGTGTCACCGTTCGTTTGAAAAGGGATATGAAGGATTAACACTACACAAGCAGTTTGAATGCCGTCCATATCGGTGGAGTGCAAATGATTATTTCTAAGCATGCGGCACTGAATCCGGTTGAAAAATATTTCAAAGGGAAGTGAGTATGGGATACATTGAAGAACCTGAAGGAGTTGACTTCGTTGTCAACAGCAAATGGCAGACTGAAGCAGACAGAAAACGCGTCAGCGATTTTATCAAAAGATACAAAGCTCTGATGAAGAGGAAGGACGAGAAGCGTCGAAGCGCAAGTCGCCTGAAACGACTTACCGCTAAGTAATGAATTGAATTTCGCAAATGATTTGAAGGCTGATAAATGGAACTCTCCGCACTCTGGCAAGATACACTCGCACTCGGACCGATCTCACTTGTCTCACTTTTCGGACTCATCGTCCTCACAGTTGAAGCGCTTCACAGCAAAACTGAAGACCTCAACTGCTGGATTTCCATCATTGGATTAGCAGCCGGACTTGGTATTTCGCTGGATCAAATCGGTTTTATGGGAATGGCATTTTCGGGAATGGTGACGACAGGCGGCTACTCTGCATTCTTCTCTGCGGTGTTTTGCCTTGCCGGACTTCTCACGGTCATGCTTTCGAAATCATACATAAAGAAAGAAGGCATCGAGCACGGGGAGTATTATGCAATTCTTCTTTTCGCAGTCGTCGGCATGATGCTCATGGCTGCTGCTGCCGATTTGGTGATCCTTTTCCTCGGACTTGAGCTTATGTCCATTTCGTTCTACATCATGGCGGGCTTTGCGCGACGTCGCTCCACAAGCAACGAGGCAGCGATGAAATATTTCCTGCTCGGTGCGTTCGCAACAGGATTTCTTTTGTATGGAATTGCGTTGATGTACGGCTCAAGCGGAACGACGAACATCGCATCCATCGTGGGTCGAGGCAGCATGATGGTGAGCAACACAACGTTTATGCTCGGCTGTGGATTGTTGCTTACCGGCTTTGTGTTCAAGATTGCGGCCGTGCCGTTCCACATGTGGGTTCCGGATGTGTACGAAGGCTCGCCAACTACTGTAAGCGGATTCATGTCAACAGGAGGGAAGGCGGCGGCGTTTGCAGGAGTACTGCTCGTGTTCGCTCCCGCGTTTGTGCAAGTTGTCGGTCCGCTTCGACAAGTCATGGCAATCATTGCCGCACTTTCGATGATTGTCGGAAATGTGATTGCAATTTCACAGTCAAGCATCAAGCGGATGTTGGCATACTCAAGCATCGCTCATGCTGGCTACATTCTGGTCGGAGTTATTGCGGCGAACAGCTACGGCTCGCAAGGTGTGTTGTTTTATCTTGTCGCGTACACCCTGATGAACGTTGGCGCGTTCGGCGTTTTGTCCTATCTCGAATCTGCTGAAGGACAGAATCTCACGTTCGATGATTACGCAGGGCTTTCTTCTAAGCGTCCGACGCTTGCGCTGCTGATGGCAGTATTCATGTTCTCGCTCTCAGGCATTCCGCCGTTCGCGGGTTTCTTCGGCAAGTATTATGTGTTTGCAGGAGCCGTGCAAGCAGGCTACACATGGCTTGCAATCATCGGCGTGCTGATGAGTGTCGTGTCGGCGTATTACTATCTCCGCCTGGTTGTTCTCATGTACTTCTCCGAAGGAGTTCGTTTGGACAAAGAGGAATCGACCGCAACGCTTGAAGCTTCGCACTCAGGTCTCGGTGTTGCAGCGCTTGTTATTTCGGCAATCGCTCTTGTTGGATTGGGTATTTATCCAACGGCTGTTGTGAATCTTATTTCTCATTTCTTTTAGAGGGTTGTGCGGGACTCAGTCCCGCACAACTTTGGAAAATGAAAGACATGGATTACTCGTTGATAATTGAAGCGACGGAAGAACCCGATTACTTCGGATTTTATTCTCCGGAACTCGAAGGATTCCCCGGTATTGGACACTCTGTTGAAGACTGTATCTATCGCGCAAAGTGGGGAATGAAAGAGCATGTACGCCTCGTGAAGGAAATGGGTTTGCCCATACCTCAAAAGAACCTGAATCCCAGAATTGTTGTAGAAAATGAGCGAAAGTTGGTGACTGTCTGAACGACGTCAATTCGCTTCCCCAACCGAAGAAGACTCTCCTATCAGGTAAAGCAATGCAACTCCTCGCCACGGCTGAACAAATGCAGCAGTTCGACAGCTCAGCCATCAACAAATATTCTCTCCCCGGAATTGTTTTGATGGAGAACGCTGGGCGCGCATTTGTTGATGTTTTAGAGAAGAATGTTCCGACTTCGCTCAGCACAGGCGTCGGCTCGCTTCGTGAGAAGCATGTTGTGATTGTTTGTGGGAAAGGAAACAACGGGGGGGATGGCTTTGTCATTGCTCGACATCTGTCGAACAGAGGGGCACAAGTTCACGTTGTTCTTCTGTGCAAGAGGAGAGATATAAAGGGGGATGCGAAGACGAATCTCGATATCCTGTTGAAGATAGTTTCATCGAAGAAATCATCCATTACTTTCGATGAAGTTTCATCTGTCAAGAAACTTGAGCGATTACTGAAACCAGATGTTATTGTTGATGCAATCTTTGGAACTGGTTTTTCAGGAGAAGTGAGAGGCTTCTATGGAGAAGCGATCGAGTGGATAAACAATCAGCAATCATTTGTTACAGCAGTCGATATTCCTTCAGGAGTAAACTCCACAACGGGAATTGTCGAGAACATTGCAGTCAAGGCAAATCTCACCGTCACGATGGGGCTTGCCAAGATTGGTCACTACGTTGGAGCGGGAAGAGAACATTCGGGCAACGTTGAAGTTGTTGATATCAGCATTCCAAACTTCATACTCCAACACTCCAATACTCCTCCGAAAGGAGTCCTTCGGACAACACTCCGAGTCGAGTTAGAAGATGTGAAGCGATTGTTGCCGAAACGTCCGCTCACTGCGCATAAATACTCTGTCGGAACAATACTCGTGATAGCAGGCTCACGCAATCTTACCGGCGCTCCGATCATGACTGCGCTTTCGGCGATGCGGTCAGGTGCAGGTGCAGTCATTCTTGCTGTCCCGAAGTCGATTCATGCTGCAATCATTCGCAAAGTCACCGAGGTGATGGTAACGCCGCTGGATGAGACTGATGAAGGAACGCTGTCGTTGAATGCACTCGAAGCCATCGAAGAAAAACTGTTGTGGGCTGATGTTGTCGCACTTGGACCGGGAATCGCGCAGCACACTGAAACGCGAGAGTTGGTGTACAAACTCATCGAAACGATCTACAAACCTCTCGTGCTTGATGCGGATGCGCTTGGGTCGTTGGCATATAATCCGGTGGTTCTGAAGAAGAGAAAATTTCCAACTATCATTACGCCGCATGTCGGCGAGCTGCGATTGATGACGAAATTGCAGCGTGACGAGATTGAGTTGCACCGGGTTGAAGTTGCCCGTAAGATTGCAAAGCAATTCAACTGTGTTCACGTATTGAAAGGCGCACCGACTGCGACCGGAACTCCCGATGGAAGAGTTTATTTGAACTCAACCGGCAACCCCGGCATGGCAACTGCCGGCTCAGGCGATGTGTTGACCGGAATTATCTCATCGTTGCTTGCGCAGGGAATGGAGCTGGATGAAGCGGCATACTGTGGCGTGTTCATCCACGGCATGGCTGGCGATATTGCGGCGAGGAAATTTGGCGAACGAAGTTTGATGGCACTGGATATCTTAGATTGCATTCATGAAACATTCAAAGCGATTGAGGCGATATGTTTGAACGGTTGAGGCAAAACAATTTTTTGTGGTATCAAAGTCCGATGATACTCTGGGCGATTGCCTTGTTTACGCAATCCTCCATTCCCGGCGATCGGATTCCTGATCTCGAAATCTTCACGCACGATAAGCTTATTCACTTTTTCATTTATGTTGTCTTTGCAGTGACGGTTCATCGCGCAATACGCAATCAAATCATGTTTCCGCTACTCGCGGCACGTCCATATCTCTTCACATTCATCATCATTGTGTTGTTTGCTGCTTCGGATGAGTTCCACCAGTACTTCGTTCCGAATCGTAGTTGCGATTTCTTTGATTGGTTAGTGGACAGTGGGGGCGCGGTTCTGTATCTCAGTTTTGCATGGTTGAGAACAAGATTGAAACCAGCGGTTGCTTCGAGATGAGATAACTGTTAGTCTGAGAGCAGTCGAGGGGTGTCACCCCATGCCAGGCTTCGACGGAGTTCATCCTGAGCTTGTCGAAGGGCTCAGCCTGAGGATGAATTGTCTAGCGCGAGATTCTTACTGCGTTGCATCGTCAAGACTATTTGACTAACTTTATTACAACTTGATTTGCAGTTCACACTCCAACATACCGACGGCAATGCACGGGCCGGAAGGCTCAAGACCGATAGGGGTGAGATTCCGACCCCTATTTTCATGCCCGTCGGCACGCAAGGAACGGTGAAGGCGGTTGAGCAACGTGAGCTTGACGAACTCGGCGCAAAAGTAATTCTCGGCAATACCTATCATCTCTACTTGCGTCCGGGTATTGAGTTGATTCAGAAGGCTGGTGGGCTTCACAAGTTCATCAACTGGAACAAACCGATTCTTACGGACAGCGGTGGCTATCAGGTGTTCAGCTTGTCGGACTTGCGTGGATTGGAAGAAGAGGGTGTTACGTTCAAGTCGCATCACGATGGCTCGTTGCACAAATTCACTCCCGAAGGCGTTGTTGAAATTCAGCGTGCGCTTGGCTCAGACTTCATGATGGTATTGGATGAATGCACGCCGTATCCGTGCAATGAAGAGTATGCTCGCAAATCAAATGAGATGACGATACGCTGGGCGGAGCGATGCAAGAATCAATTCGAACGAACTCAACCGCAGTATGGATTTGGTCAAGCGCTCTTTGCGATTGTTCAAGGTTCAACATATCCAGTGATTCGTGAAATCTCTACTCAAAAGCTTGCCGAGATGAATTTTGAAGGCTTTGCAATTGGCGGACTCTCGGTCGGTGAGCCACTGGAAGATATGTACAGAATTACTGAGCTTTGCACTTCAATTCTTCCGCAGGAAAAGCCACGCTACTTGATGGGAGTTGGAACGCCGGAGAATATTCTGGAGAGCATCGAGCGTGGCATCGATATGTTTGATTGCGTGATGCCAACACGCAACGGAAGGAATGGATTGTTCTTTACACGCAACGGCAAAATCAACATCAAGAACGCCGTGCACACAAATGACTTTCGACCGATTGATGATGAGTGCGAGTGTTACTGTTGCAGAAATTTCACACGAGCCTACATTCGTCACTTGGTACGGGCGAAGGAGATTCTTGCCCTGCAGTTGGCTTCGATTCATAATCTGACTTTTTATCTATGGCTTGTGCGTTCTGCAAGAGAGGCGATTCTGGAGAATCGCTTTACGTTGTGGAAGGCAGAGCAGCTCAAACGACTCTCGGCGGAGGCTTTGGAGATTGGTGTTTGACTAATCCAATCAGCCACACCGGACAAGCAACCACTCAGCGAAGAGAATCCATCCAGTCGATCCTGTTATCCCGTCGAATCTTTTGACAGGATAACAGGATGAACAGGACGGTCGAACAAGTTGTATTCACTATGAACTCCACAAACTCTAAGAACTCTACAAACTCAAAAAGGAGGAAATGTTGAACTCATTATTGTTATTATTGATGGCATCCCCGCCAGGTGATGGAGGTGGCGGAGGCGGAAGTTTGATCAGCACGCTTATTATGTTCGGCTCGATCATTGCGATTTTCTGGTTCATGATATTGCGACCGCAGCAGAAGAAGCAGAAGCAGCATCAACAGATGATTGATGCACTGAAGAAGGGCGACAAAGTTGTTATGTCGGGAGGACTGCACGGAACGATTGCTGGATTGGACGAGAAAACCATATTGGTTCAAGTCGCTGACAACGTGAAAATGAAGTTCGACAAAGGCGCAATAGCATCAGTTGTTCGTGAAGGTGAAGCAATAGAGAAGAAGGACAGCAAATAAGAGAGCGCGATATGCCTTCAACGCATGTTCATAAACACGGCTTCAACACGATTGAAGAAGCCATTCACGATATCAAGCATGGCAAGATAGTCATTGTTGTTGATGATGATGACCGTGAAAACGAGGGCGACTTCGTCTGCGCGGCACAGTTCGCTGATGCAAGCGTCATCAACTTTATGGCGATGAACGGCAGGGGAATTATTTGTACGCCTTTGTTGCCTGAGCGGACGAAAGAACTTGGCTTAGACATGATGGTGGAAACGAACACGTCGTTACATGAGACGTCTTTTACTGTTTCAATCGATTACATTCACGGAACTACGACTGGAGTTTCTGCATCCGATAGGGCAGCCACGGTGAAAGCGTTGATTGATCCGAAGACGAAACCAAGTGACCTTGCTCGTCCGGGACATATCTTCCCTCTACGAGCGATGGAAGGCGGCGTGCTTCGTCGAGCAGGACATACCGAGGCTGTCGTTGATTTATGCAAGCTTGCTGGTTTGTATTCCGCCGGCGTCCTCTGTGAGATCTTGAAAGAAGACGGCGCGATGGCGCGTGTGCCGGAGTTGATAAAGCTTGCGGAACAGTTTCATCTCAAGATTGTTACTGTTCGGGATTTGATTGAATACCGGATGACGAAAGAAAAGTTGGTGCAGAAACTGGTTCAAACAAGTCTCCCGACAAAGTATGGAACGTTCCAGATTCACATGTACAGAAGTGTAACTGACAGCAAGGAACATATCGCCCTAACGAAGGGGGAGATTACACCCGATAAGCCTCTACTCGTCCGTGTTCACTCGGAATGCCTTACGGGCGATTTGTTCGGCTCGATGCGCTGTGACTGCAATGAACAGTTGATTTCTGCATTACGGATGGTTGAGAAGGCAGGAACGGGTGTTGTGCTTTACATGCGGCAAGAGGGTAGAGGCATTGGGCTTCTCAATAAACTCAAAGCATATAAACTGCAAGACGAAGGTCTCGATACAGTAGAAGCGAATGAGAAGCTTGGCTTCCGCGCCGACTTGAGAGATTACGGTATCGGCGCTCAGATTCTTCGAGACTTAGGTGTTGCGAAGATTCGGCTTCTCACGAACAATCCAAAGAAGGTTGTTGGGTTGCATGGTTACGGGCTTGATATTGTTGAGCGGGTACCGCTTGAGACGGAACCGAATGACCACAATGAAAAGTATTTGAAGACGAAACGGGATAAGCTTGGGCATTTGATTCTCGTTGAACCGAAGATGAAGGCGAAGTAAGCCGATAACTTTATTGTGGAGTTTTCCCTTGCTTTTCTGGGTTGGATTCTTTACTTACTACTAACCTAGTTAAGGTGGTTAGCCACCATTCGCACCAGCGGATGATGGCTATTTATTTTGCTTAAAATCAAAGTTGGAGAGGTACATGTCTGATACAATTTATTTGACTCGTGAGCGGCTGGTAGAGCTTGAGGCAGAGTTGAGAGAGTTGAAGACCAATGGCAGAAAGCGTATGGCTCAGGTAATTGCTGAGGCGCGCGGACATGGTGACCTTTCCGAAAATGCGGAGTACGATGCGGCGAAGGAAGAGCAGCAACATTTGGAGCTTCGCATTCAAAAGCTTGAGGTGACATTGTCCAAGGCGAGGATGATTGAAGCGAAGGACCTTCCGAATGACAAGATTTACATACTCAGCAAAGTAAAACTGAAAGACCTGAAGACGAATGATTCGTGTGAGTACTTGCTCGTCGCGCCGGAGGAGGCGAACTTCGAGGCGAATAAGATTTCGGTAACGTCGCCGATTGGGAAGGCGTTGCTTGGGAAGAAGAAGGGGGAGGCGGTGGACATTAAAGTCCCTGCAGGTATTTTGAACTACCAGATTGTTGATATTAACAGATAAGGCGTAGACTTAAGATGAATTCTAACTCTCTGTTGCGATGAGCGACAGGGAGTTTTTTTATTTTTGTCAAAAGAAGTATAAGGTCTTGACTTTGAAGAAAGCGGGACGTATATTTTTTGCGAATCGCATTGGCTGCTGGTTGACATAAAAGAGTTGCAACGAAAGAGGCAGTTTGTTATATTGAAGTTGCCAATGCGGGAATAGCTCAGTTGGTAGAGCGCAACCTTGCCAAGGTTGATGTCGCGGGTTCGAATCCCGTTTCCCGCTCTGTCCCAGTTCGCTGGGACACATAAGACACTCAGTAATCGCGCTGATTGTCTGAATAATACACTTCCTCTTTAAAGTGGCCCCGCCGCCCCAAATCCCACCAGGTGGCGGGGTTTTGTTTGTAGGGGGAAATTCTCCCCAAGGTAATGGCGCCGTACCCAAGTGGTAAGGGAGAGGTCTGCAAAACCTTTATGCCGCGGTTCGAATCCGCGCGGCGCCTCAAAAGACAAGGCAAAAGGAAAAAGGTAAACGGAAAAAGTTTCGCAGCGTTGTGTTTTTGCCTTTTCACTTTTTCCGTTTGCCTCGACCTTCCGCCGGGGTGGCGGAATTGGTAGACGCACAGGACTTAAAATCCTGAGGGTCGCAAGGCCCGTGCCGGTTCAAGTCCGGCCCTCGGTACAAAAGCAGAGCCAAGTAGGTGCCGGTTCTCCGCCAAAGGCGGATGCGCCTCTGGCGCAAGGACCGGCCCTGGTACAGTATCCAAGACTCGAGAACACCGATAGGTTTGTTTCAATGGAACGGTAGCGGGCGGTTAGCTCAGTTGGTTAGAGCGCTACCTTGACATGGTAGAGGTCACAGGTTCGACTCCTGTATCGCCCACACAGTAATCGTCTCACCAGGTAAGGTTCGGGACGATTTTTTATTTCAACTATCAAGAAAAGCAAAAGCTTCACCACTCCCGAAGGGATGCCTTCGGCAAAAGACACGAAGTACACTAAGTGTCTTAGTGGCGAAAAGAAACTCCAGACTATGTCGCAAATTCAAATAACGTTTCCGGATGGTGCGGTTCGCTCCTACGACAAGGGCGTAACTGGTCAGCAGATTGCGGAGAGCATTAGTGGTGCGCTAGCTAAGGCGGTGCTTGCTGTTTCTGTGAATGGCGAAGTCGTTGATTTGTTCCGACCGATTGAGGGCGATGCTTCGATAAAGCTTCACAAGTGGGAGGACGACGAGGCGAAGCGAACCTACTGGCATAGCTCTGCTCATTTGATGGCAGAAGCCATTGAAGTGATTTTCCCTGGAACCAAGTTTGGTATTGGCCCTCCTATTGAAAATGGCTTCTACTACGACATTGACATGGGCGATCACTCGCTCACACAGGCTGATTTGGTTGAGATTGAAAAGAAGATGGCGGAGTTTGCGAAGCGAGACCTTCCGTATCAACGGGAAGTCAAGTCGTGGGATGACGCTGTTGCGTACTTCAAGAAAAAGGGTGACCCCTATAAACTTGAGTTGCTCGACGGGCTAAAGGGTGAACAGATAACTTTTTATCATCAAGGCAACTTTACCGACCTTTGCTTCGGTCCACATATTCCTTCGACAGGAAAAATCAAAGCAATCAAGTTGCTGAATGTTGCCGGTGCGTATTGGCGGGGAAGCGAAAAGAACAAAATGCTTCAGCGCATTTACGGCATCACGTTCCCGAATCAGAAAGAGCTTGATGAGTATTTGTTCCGATTGGAAGAAGCGAAGCGGCGCGACCATCGGAAGCTTGGGCAGGAGTTGGAGCTGTTTCTCCTTACTCCAAAAGTCGGCGGAGGTTTGCCGATTTGGTTGCCAAAGGGAACAATCATTCGTGAGACGCTTGAGAACTTCTTGCGAGAAGAGCAGCGCAAGCGCGGTTACTTACCTGTTGTAACTCCGCATATTGGAAACTTGAATTTGTACAAAACGAGCGGTCACTACCCTTACTACAAGGATAGCCAGTTCCCACCAATCGTTGTTGAGGATGAGGAATACTTATTGAAGCCGATGAACTGTCCTCATCATCATCAAGTATATATGGCAAAGCCGCGGAGCTATCGTGACTTGCCGCTGCGGATTGCTGAGTTTGGAACTGTGTATCGCTACGAGCAGTCTGGTGAGTTGAATGGCTTGACGCGAGTCCGCTCGTTTACAGTCGATGATTCGCACATGTACGTCCGCCAAGACCAACTGAAGGACGAGCTATGTGAAGTGATCGAATTGATTCAGCTCGTATTCAATACACTTGGTTTTAAGGACTTCAAAACACGACTGTCGTTCCGCGACCCGAAGAACAAGGACAAGTACGGCGGCGAAGACGCAATGTGGGAACGTTCCGAACGGGATATCAGAGAAGCGGCTAACCTTAAGCAATTAAATTACTATATTGCAATTGGTGAAGCGGCGTTTTACGGACCGAAGATTGACTTCATGGTGCTGGACGCGTTGCGCCGCACGTGGCAACTCGGCACTGTGCAAGTTGATTACGTAATGCCGGAAAGGTTCAATCTCGAGTACACCGGCAGCGACGGACAAAAGCATCGTCCCGTGATTATTCATCGTGCGCCGTTTGGCTCGCTTGAGCGTTTCATCGGCGTGCTGATTGAGCATTATGCCGGTGATTTTCCCCTGTGGCTTGCGCCTGTGCAGGCTGTGATTCTTCCGATTACTGATGCTCATGTTGAGTACGCGAAGAGTATTGAGAAGGAGTACGCGGCGAATGGTATTCGTGTAGAGCTTGATGACCGGAATGAAAAAATTGGCTTCAAGATTCGTGAGTGGGAAACGAAAAAGGTTCCGTACATGCTCGTCGTTGGAGAAAAAGAACGACAGGCTGCTGCGGTTGCAGTTCGCCAGCATAAGAAGGGGGATGTTGGGCAGATGAAGAGGGAAGAATTTTTGGCGAAGGCGAAGAAGGAGATTGCGGAGAAGGTGATTTCAAATTCTTAGAGTTTATGGAGTTTGTAGAGTTAATAGAGTTGGGGTCGGTGCTCTCCTCTTACTTGGTGTTGAGAGAGTGTTGAGGCGATGGAGTCCCGAAGGGACGAAAGACTATAGCCACAGGCGTGAACCTGTGGTCAGAGATAACGGAACATCAAGAAAGCCCTGTAGGGGCGAGAGAAAATCTTCAGGCGAGTAACCAGCTTGATGAATCGCGTGTGGGTTGATCGAAATGCGTTAGGCGGCTGGAAGGTTGCGCCGCTTTTCAGGTCTACGACCTCGTAGAGACGCAAGTGTTGCCCGCTCTTTGGGCAACACCGAAGCGAAGCGGAGCCTGGAAGACGCCGACCCCGTGAGATAGGTTGGTGGAAAGCAGAGAATTCTTAGAATGTGAAATGTGATTTGAATTGTACTGCCGTTTTAGAATTTGATATCTCACGGGGGTACGCCCGACTACGTCATACGAAACATGACTTCGTCGGGCAAGCCCGAAAAGTGGTCAAGGCAAAGACGAATAACTTTCGCGTAAATCAACAGTGCAAGACCCTTCGTCCGCCTACGGCGGACTCAGGGTTTAATCTCATAACAACAAAGGAGTCGCAACCATCGCCAAAGAAAAGATTCGTGTGAACGAAGATATCCGCGCGGTCCAAATCAGAGTGATTGACGACCGCGGCGGACAGCTTGGTGTCATGTCGCCCCGTGATGCAATTATGTTGGCGCGTGAGCGCGATGCAGATTTGGTAGAGATTGTTCCGAACGCCGAACCGCCGGTCTGCAAAATTATCAACTTCGGCAAGTTTAAGTACGAGCTTGCGAAGAAGGATAAGATTCAAAAGAAGCATCAGCACGTATCGTTGTTGAAGGAGATCCGTTTTCACCCCAACACTGATACGCATGATTTTGATTTCAAAGCGAAGCATGCGAGAAATTTTCTTGGCGAAGGTCACAAGGTGAAAGCGACGGTGGTGTTTAAGGGTCGCGAAATCACCTACAAGGAAAAAGGTGAGGAGTTGCTGGCACGGTTCACCGAACGCATTAGCGACGTTTCGAAGATTGACCAACCGTCGCACATGGAGGGTCGGAGTATGATTGCGATCTATGCTCCTGAGCGAAAGAAGAAAGTAGAAAAAACAAACGAGAAACCTGAACAAGCATCATAGAGGAACTATCAATGCCAAAAATGAAGACAAAGAGTGCGGCGAAGAAACGCTTCAAGCTGACCGCCTCGGGAAAGATTAAGCGTGCAAGTGCGTATCGGAGTCATATTCTCACATCAAAGTCAAAAAAACGCAAGCGCAATCTCCGGAAGGGTGGGTACGTCTCAAGGGTCGAGGAGAAGAATGTGAAAGCGATGTTGGCGATGTAGCCTAAACCCTGAGTCCGCCGTAGGCGGACGAAGGGTCTCACCGCGTTAGACACAACGCAGTGTATGAGTATTCGAGAGTGAGATTCTTCACTCCGCTTCGCTTCGTTCAGAATTGAGGGTAAATCAACGTCTCAGACGTAACGAGACAATTCAATAACAAAAAAGGACAAGAGCAACTATGCCACGTTCGCAGAACAAAGTTGCCTCCCATCGCCGTCGCAAGCGCATTCTCGCGCAAGCGAAAGGTTCATGGGGTGCGAGAAGTAAGGTCCTCACCGTCGTAAAGCATCACGTTGATAAAGGCTATCAGTACGCCTACCGTGACCGCAAAGCGAAGAAACGGACGTTCCGTCAATTGTGGATTACGCGCATCAACGCGGCGGCACGATTGAACGGTACAACATACTCACGATTAGTTGACGGACTCAACAAGAAGAAGGTCGATATCAATCGTAAAGTGTTGGCGGAACTTGCAGTGAGCAGCCCGGAAGCATTTACCGAGGTTGTGAAGTTCGCCGGCGCGTAAGTTCATTCATGGAATCTTCCTGCGTTGGCAGGTGACCGTCACCTACTCTTGAATTGCAGGGTAAGGTGACGGTCACCTCGCATAGGAAGATTTTTCATATCATCCCTTTCCAACGCTCAAGCCAAAAGCATTAACCACGGATTTCACAGATTAGTTTATGAGATGAAGAAACCAAAATTCTCGTCAACCTAAAAAATAATCCGTGCAAATCTGTGTTAATCTGTGGTTAAGATTTTTCTGTTAAGAGAATAACATGCAAACCAAAATCGCACAGCTACGCGAACAAGTCGAAGCAGAAATCGCCTCCGTTGCCACCGAGCAACAGCTTGAAGAATTCCGTATCAAATTTCTCTCTCGCAAAGGGCTTATTGCGCAACTCTTCGATGAACTCAAGACCGTTCCCGCGTCGGACAAGCCGCTCGTTGGCAAGCAACTGAATGAGTTGCGCCAACGGACGCAATCGCTGTTTGATGGGAAAGCTGCGTCGCTCAAGTCGAAGCCGAAAGCTACTGCTCAGTTGGACTCGACTCTTCCTGGACGAAGAAAATTCAGAGGAACAAAGCATCCGCTGATGCAGACGCTGGATGAGATTAAGTCCATATTTGTCTCGATGGGATTCGGCATCGCGGATGGTCCTGAGATTGAGGACGACTGGCACAACTTCGGAGCATTGAACTTCCCGCCCGACCATCCGGCTCGGGACATGCAGGATACGTTTTTCGTCAGTAACGATATTCTGCTTCGCACGCACACATCGTCGGTGCAGATTCGCGTTATGGAAAACAACAAGCCGCCGATTCGCTCCATCATGCCGGGGAGAGCGTATCGCAATGAAGCGGTGAGCACACGCAGTCTGTGCAACTTCTATCAAGTGGAGGGACTCGCTGTGGACAAAGGGATTACGTTCAGCGAGTTGAAGGGAACTCTGCTTTCGTTTGCGCGGCAGTTCTACGGCAAGGATATTGGGAGTCCATCCCTTCGGGACAAATATCGTTTTCGTCCCAGCTTCTTTCCGTTCACGGAGCCGAGCGCAGAGATGGACATTGCCTGCTTCATCTGCAAAGGCAAAGGCTGTCGTCTATGCAAGCATTCCGGCTGGCTGGAGATTTTGGGATGCGGCATGGTTGACCCGAATGTGTTCACGTCTGTTGGCTACGATGCGGAGCAGTACACCGGTTACGCGTTCGGCATGGGCATCGAGCGGACTGCGGCGCTGCTGTATGGCGTGGATGATATTCGGTTGTTTTATGAAAATGATGTGAGGTTTTTGAGGCAGTTCTGATTGCGTCGCTCAACCCTGAGTCCCGCAAAGCGGGAAAGGGTCTGAGTAGTCTTGGCGCAACAGGTGGCTTTTGAAATTCGTTGCCTAATTGGGTAACTTCATGCCAGAACAATTTCAACGAGTCGTTTACGTTTTCCGAAATTACTTCTGGGATTTCTACAACGCACAGAAGTTAGAAGTCCAAGACAAGATTGACTGGGTGCTCGGACTTGTTCGAGATTTGAGAATAATTCCGAAGAGATTTTTCAAACATCTAGAAGGCACGGATGGACTCTACGAACTTCGTGTTAAGCTCTGAAGCAACATCTATCGAATCTTCTGTGTCTTTGATGAAGGCAACTTGGTTGTTCTTCTCCATGGATTTCAAAAGAAGCGCGAGAAGACTCCAAGAAAGGAAATTGAAAGAGCCGAACGATTGAGAAAGGAGTATTACAATGAAAAAGCCCAAAGTAAAGAGCCTTACTTCTTTTGAGGAACATTTGGACAAGAAGTATGGAAAGAGAGGGACGCCTTCCCGTGAGCAGTACGAGGAGAAATTCGAAGCGTTCAAGATTGGCGTGCTGATTCAAGAGGCGAGAAAGCGCAAACGTTTGACGCAGGAAGAACTTGCCTCAAGAGTTGGAACAACGAAGAACTACATCTCACGGATTGAAAATGATGCGAGCGACATCCGGCTCGCAACACTGATGCGAATAGTAAGAGACGGGTTGGGCGGACGTATTAAGTTCTCTGTTGATTTTTGACGAGCGGACTGCGGCGTGTTGTATGGCGTGGATGATATTCGGTTGTTTTATGAGAATGATGTGAGATTCTTGAAGCAGTTTTGATTCGTAAATGTTACCCAAAACAATATAGAAAATGCTGAAGGAGGGTACATGATAAAGGCATCAATCGTAAAGGCTGTTCATTCTACTCTTAGTCATAAGAAGTTCTTTGAAGTTAGTGATTTTGAAATATCGGAGACTAAGACAAAGAATTCTTCAACTGAAACTCTGGAAATCCGATATCGTTTTGCTGAAGACTTCTACTTTCTTGCAGACATACCAAGCCAGAAATCAAGAGTGAAGGAGGGTGAGTATATTACCGAAACATACATCATAAACTGTCGTGTTTCGCCTGGAGAAATCGCAATCGCCGAGAAGATAGCTGTTCACGACAAATCTGGTCTTTTGCAGGCTCTTGATGAATGGGCAAGCCGGGTGAATGAGGAATTGCTAGCGATTCCGGTAAACAGGCAGGTTGCATTACAAGAACAGCAGTTAGCAGAACTTCTAAAGAACTTCGAGCAAATACCTGATGATTTGTTTTCACAAGATGAAGCAAATCAACTTCGACAACGGTTGGATGAATTAGAAAAGAAGCTAATACACAGTGCCGAACAATCTGCGAAAGACAAAGAGGAACTCGCCCAAAAAGTAGAAGCAATCAAGGCTGACATTGGTACGTTGAAGCATAGTCTGAATACTCACAAGAAGAAGAGTTGGATAGGTTCTCTTTCAGTTCGTTTTCTCAAGTGGACAAAAGACCCTCAGAACAAAGAACTATTGAAGTCCGGCGTCGACCTTGCAAAGGCGCTGCTGACCAATGGTAAGGACAAATCATAGTGACAAGATGAAACTCTCCCACAACTGGCTACACCACTATATCAAATTCACTCTCAAAACATGACCAAAGCTGAAAAGGAAAGGCACAAGTCAGACTTCAAGGAGAAGCTGAAAGGATTTACGGAGAGCTTGAAAGAGTATGTCTCTTCGGATACTGGCGATTGGACAGTCAAAGGCTTTATCGACATCTACAAAAACATCTACACGATTTCATCCGACACGAAGATTGTTTCTAAGATTCTTGAAATTCATATCTTTCCACAGATTCTAAAGTTTGCTGATAGTATTGATTACTCGATTGTTCTTGCAGAGAAACAGAATTGGTATCCAGATTTGAGTTTTGTAAAAAAGGACAACGTAGAAATTAAGTTTGCGGTTGACCTCAAGACCACTTATCGCGACCCTGATTTTTCTGGACACATCAATGGCTTCACACTTGGAAGTCACGGAACATATTTCAAGGACAGGACAAGCTCGAAGAACATTCAGTATCCATACTCGGAATATTCTGGACATTTCTGTTTGGGAATAATTTACACACGGACTGACTTCGGCAACATCAACGAGACTGAGATTTATCAAGTTGATGAACTTCGAGAAGAGCACGACGATACAATCAAGAAAGTTGGACAACGAAGAGTCACATCAGTCAAACATCTGAAATCAATCACATCAGTCATCAAGGATTTTGACTTCTTCGTTGCAGAGAAATGGGAGATTGCAAGTGATAACGAAGGCTCTAAAAACACTGCAAATATTGGCTCAATTACCAAGATCGAGGACTTGAAAAACGGGAATGGGATATTTGCTAGATTGGGTGAGCAATGGTTTGATGAGTATTGGATGAATCATGGCTTGGCAATCAAATGGGGAAGGAAAAAACCCACGAAGATCACCAAGCTTAAAGACTTTCTGGAATTCAGAGGGAAAAGGAATTTGATCGACAAAATTGTCGAGAGACGAACCAAAAAGAAAAACGGAAATTGAAAACTATCGTCCCACCGATTAAGAGCCAGGGAATAAAGACCAAACTCGTTCCTTGGATTATGGATGTTGCGAAGAAGGCAAACTCCACAGGGAAGTGGATTGAGCCGTTCTTAGGAACGGGAGTTGTTGCGTTCAATTCGGGTTTCAAAGATGCGTTACTCAACGATACAAATCCTCATGTCATAAGATTCTACAAGGGAATCCAAGACGGTACGATTACTCCCGCCATAGTAAAACGATACCTCCAAGAAGAAGGAGAGAAACTATCAAGAGCTGACAACGACGGATATGCCTATTTTCTGACGGTTCGAGAGAGATTCAATAGGGAGTTTGCTCCGCTTGATTTACTTTTTCTTTCACGAACGGGTTTTAACGGGATGATGCGGTTTGGAGGGAAGGGGAATTGGAATATTCCATTTTGCAAAAAGCCAAACCGCTTTTCGCAGTCGTACATTACCAAAATTACCAACCAAGTTGCAAAGGTTAAGGCTGTCATCAAGGATGGTTGGACATTCACGAGCAAGAACTTTGCTGAGATTATTCCGTTAGCAACGAAAGAAGACATCATCTATTGCGACCCCCCGTATTACGGACGGTACGTTGACTACTATAATGGCTGGACGGAACAAGATGAAGAGCGCATGTTCCATCTTCTCAGCGAGACACCGGCTAAATTCATTCTCTCAACTTGGCATCACAACAGTTATCGAGAGAATGAGATGGTGAAGAAATTCTGGAAAAACTTCCATGTTGTAACAAAAGACCACTTCTATCATGGAGGTGGAAAGATTGAAAATAGAAACTCAATCGTCGAAGCACTGGTGTTCAACTTCGATGCTGACATTGAAAAACACAATCATGACATGAAACTAAAGCCGAAAGTAGAACAACTTCCAATGTTTGAAATCCCCACAGAAGAAGTGCTGCATACGACATGAAACTCTCCCACAACTGGCTACAACGATACATCAAATTCACGGCGGAAGACCTTTCCAAGGAATTGTCTATTGTTCGGATTTCCTGATGAAAAGTCTCGCTTCGTTCGAAGAACATCTCGACTGCCAATACGGGAAAAGAGGGACCCCAGCTCGCGAAACATTCGAGGCAGGATTTAAGCAATTCAAAGAACAAGATCTGGCGAAAGAAGCGAAGAGAGTTCTGCGATTACTCAGAAGAGCGCAGTTCAGTCTCGGCAAGAAACCCGATTCGGTCAACCTCGTTCAAAGAGAACGCTCTTGAACACTTGTCGTTATGCATCCGTTTCAGGAAACCGCTGAAGCGGTTGCAATTTTTAGTTCACATCTCATTAACACCCAACTTAAGTTGGGTGTTAATCAGACAAACCAAAAAGGCAGGGACTGTTTCAACAGTCTCGTTGATTGACAAAGAATTGAAACATGAAACTCTCTCACAACTGGCTTCAACGATACATCAAATTCAAATTCACTCCCGAAGAGTTGACCGAAAAACTCACGATGCTCGGACTTGAAGTCGAGAGCTACGAGCATTTGGGCGAGAAGTACAAGGGCTTCGTCGTCGGAAAAGTGCTTGAGGTGCAGAAGCATCCGAATGCGGACAAGCTGAGCGTTTGCAGAGTCGATGTTGGCAAGGAACAACTGCAAATCGTTTGCGGTGCGCCGAATGTTGCCGCGGGACAGAAGGTAGCCGTCGGACTTGTCGGTGCAGTCGTTCCGAAGAATCAGCATGACCCGCATGGAAAGCCGTTCACGCTTTCGAATGCAAAGCTGCGTGGTGTTGATTCGTTCGGAATGATTTGTTCTGAATACGAACTCGACCTTGGTGCGGATAAGGACGGAATTCTCGGGCTCGATGCCCGCCTACGTGAAGAACGCTTCGGCGGGCGGGTCGGGCAATCACTCGCGTCGTATCTCGGACTTGATGACATCGCATACGAAATCGGCATTACGCCAAACCGTCCCGACCTGCTGAGTCATTTCGGAGTGGCGAGAGAGATTGGGATTCTCGTTGGCAAATCGCCAGCGCTTCCGAAAGTGAAGTTCAAGGAATCGAAGACTTCCATCAACAAACATTTTTCGGTGAAGGTTGAGGATAAAGTGAATTGTCCGCGCTTTGCCGTGCGAATGATTCGCGGCGTGAAGATTGGTCCATCGCCAGAGTGGTTGCAGAATGCGTTGCGAGCAGTCGGGCTTCGTCCTCGCAACAATGTCGTTGACATTACAAATTATGTGATGCTCGAATGTGGACAGCCGATGCATGCGTTTGATTTGGCGAACTTGAAGGGAAGTAAGATAATTGTGCGCCAAGCCGGTAGTGTTTCAGATGAAGCGGGTTCGGGGTTGGAGGTTCGAGGGAAGTTCATGACGCTCGACGGAAAAGAACATCAGCTTCCACCCGATGCGGTTATGGTGTGTGATGGCGAACGTGCTGTTTCGATTGCAGGCATTATGGGTGGGGAGAATTCTGAAATCTCTGACTCAACAATTGATGTTGTTCTCGAAAGCGCCTACTGGAATCCATCAAGCATTCGTCGGACTGCGAAGGCGCTGGGCATTCAATCCGATGCTTCGTATCGCTTCGAGCGTGGCGCTGACCCGAATGCTGGTGCGTACGCACTCGACAGAGCGGCGCAATTGATTCTCGAAATTGCGGGCGGTGAGTTGTTGAAGGGAAGAATTGATGTTTATCCGAAAAAAATAAAAGAGAGAGTTCTCTCGCTTCGGACGAGCCGCTGCAATCAAGTTCTCGGAACGTCGCTTTCTACTTCTGAGATGATTAACGTGTTGAAGAAGTTGAACATTATGGTGGTCAAAAGCAGACCTCACCCCCTCTACGAGGTCGTAGACCCGAGCCCCTCTCCTGGGAGGAGAGGGGGAGGGAAAGACAAAATCTTCTTCAAAGTCCCAACCTATCGTGTCGACATCGAGCGTGAGATTGATTTGATTGAGGAAGTAGCACGTGTCTATGGCTACAACAATATCGATATTAAGACTGTCTCCTCCATCGACTTCAATCATCCATTTGGAAAAAAAGTTTTGGCTGACCATGTTCGTGAATTGCTTGTTGGCTTCGGCTATCAAGAGTGTTTGACGATTTCTATTTATGATGAAGAGACGGCGAAGTTGGCAGGCGCAAAGCCTGTAGTGCTCATGAATCCACTCGGCAAAGAATTGTCCACGATGCGGACGAGCTTGGTTCCGGGTCTTCTTGAAACCGCAACTCGCAATCAACGCTATGGCAATACTGACCTCCGACTGTTTGAAATCGGGCATGTTTTCGAGGAAAGTTCTGCTCCCCAGCTCGTGGGCAACATTGCGGAGGAAGCACGAGTTTGTCTGCTGTTGAGTGGGAATAATCTGCCGCGGCATTGGAAGTCGCCATCGCAACAAATCAACCTTTATGACTTGAAGGGAGAGGTTTCTGATTTACTTGATACATGCGGGCTTGACAGTTGGCGTTATATTCATTATTCTACGAGTGAAACTTTAGCTGATAATCCTATCTTCGTTGAAATCAATGGCGCGACGGCGGGATTTCTTGGAAGAGTGAAGGAAGAGATTTGCAAGAAGTTTAGCTTCGAGCACGAAGCGTTTGTTGCTGAACTAAAACTTCCGGCGCTTGAATCGCATAAGGGGAAAAAGTATGCGGCGCTTCCAAGATTTCCGAAGGTCCGGCGTGATGTTGCGTTTACTTTAGATACTGCTGTAACTGCAGAACGTGTAGAGCAATGTATGCGAGAAAGCGGCAGCGGGCTTCTGCAGGATGTTGTGTTGTTCGATGTATATCAGGGAGAGAATCTTCCGGCGGGAAAAAAGAGTTTGGCGTTTACGCTCTTGTTGATGTCGCGAGAGAAGACGCTGACCGACGCTGAGATTGATTCTGAAGTTCAACGCATCGTGAAGAGAGTTCAGCAGGAATTCAGCGCTGAATTGAGAAGTAACTAACTGTTGTAGAAAAGAACTTGCTACGAAAAGGCACAAGAGGCACAAAAGGGAAGACAAGTTCCATTTTTTCCCAAAAACCTTTTGTGCATTTTGAGACTTTTCGCGGCAGAATCTTTTTTGCGTAGCATCTGTAATTAAGAAAGCATTCGTACCACAACAAGGCTCTTGCGTGGACCAACTTGCCAATATCGAATCACAAATCAAGGCGTTGTGGGAGAAGGCACAGCAAGCCGGCGAATTAATTGCCAGATTGCGTGAGGAGAAGCAGGCATTACAGTCTCACAACGGACAGCTTCAGCAAGAGGTTGCGAAGTTGCGTGCTGAGATGTCAACAAGAGAGCAACAGCTTCACAAATTGACGACGACTGCAAACGAGTCGAAGACAGCAGCAATTATTTCCAACGGTGAGCGCGAACAGCTTACTGCAAAAGTAAAAGAACTGCTTGCAAGGATTGATGCATACTTGTAAGGAGAAGTCCCCTGCCTGCCGGTCTACGACTCGTAGAGCAGGCAGGCGTGCTGAGGGAACGTTGAGACGGTCAATGTATCTGTCATACAAAGGTATCGAATGGCAACAGATAGAAAAAGCATCAGAGTAAAAATCTTTGGGTCTGAATATCCCTTGCGGGGGGACAGTGAAGACTTTACCCGCCGTGTTGCGACATACGTCGATGAAATGATAACGACTATCCACAACAAAATACCCGAGCAACCTACCCTGACTGTTGCCGTTCTATCTGCGTTGAATATCACGGAAGATTTATTCAAGGAGCGCGAACGCACGAAGGCAATGACGACTGCTTTAGAAAGTGAAGTGTCGAAACTGAATATTTACCTCGATGCATGTTTGCAAGAAAAAGAACCGTGACCATTCAGCGAAAGGATTTGCTTCGTTCTATGACATAATAACCTGGCGTACGGATTTGAAAGTCCGCACCGTCAACCGTCTCAAACATATTATAAAGAACCAACATTTTTTATAATGGGAGCCCGACTCGTGGGCGTTGATTACATGCCTCATCCCGATTTTCGCTAGAGCGGGATTCTTGCGATGACCCCCCGCTTCAGTTGTATCGAGTGGGGACGAGCGAGAGAGTGGAAGTAAAAGGCGCTTAGGCGAGCACCCACTGTGTTTGGAAAGAGGTTCTTTACTAATTGACTCTTTTGGTATGGTTGCTGAGTGCGGATTTTTTTTGCCTTGAAGAAAAGCTTTGCCACTCCCGAAGGGACGCCTTCGGCGGAAGACACTAAGAACACGAAGGTTTCACGAAGGACTTGTCTAACAACGTTGACAAATGAGAATTGTCCGTTGACCATTGACCGTTGGAAAGCTGAAAGTTGATTCGGGCGTTCCCCCGTTGCCCCGAAAAAGTGTCGGGGCAACGGGGTCGGGCTACTACAGGCGGAGTTTATCCCGCCTTCTTTGGGCGGGACTTCGCTTCGGTGTTGCGCCTCTACGAGGTCGTAGACCGAAAAGCACGGCGCAACACAGCTCCCCAAAGAAGGGCGCTCCTTCCGTATCCCTAACGTGCGTAACATCAACCGTCGTTGTGTAAACTGAAACATCGTACAGTGTAGAAGTGACCTCGCTGCGTAAACGAGGTTGGCGAGAACAAAGACTTCGTCATTCAAAATTCCTTGTTCAATATTCGATATTTAAAAAAGCAATCTCGAATATCGAACACGGAATTTCGAATGACGAACTAAAGCGACTCAATACTTGAACCCGGAGGCTGTATGGACATTTACATTCTTGTTCCGCTTGTGCTGCTTGCGTGCGGAATAAGCTTTTTTATCGGTTGGTTTTTAAACCAAAAAAGCGGACAGAACAAGCTTGCTTCTGCGCAAGAGCGTGCTACGAAGATGATTTCTGTCGCAGAGAAAGAAGCTGAAACACTGAGGCGCGAAAAACTTCTCGAAGTAAAAGATGAGTGGTATTCGAAGAAGAAAGAGTTTGACGCCGACGCTCAGAGTAAACGAAGCAAACTGCAAGCGCAGGAAAAGGCGCTTGACTCGCGTGAAGAGAACATCGATAGAAAAGTTGAGCTGCTTAGCAAGAAAGAGCGTGAACAGAATCAGCTCAAGCGTCAAATTGATGAGAGAGAGAAGGCTTTAGGACCGAAGCAAGCTGAACTGGACAGACTTGTTGCCGAGGAGAACAGTCGGCTTGAACGAGCGTCAGGACTTTCACGAGATGAAGCGAAGCGCATCTTGATGGAGAATCTCGCGAATGAAGCAAAGACAGAAGCGGCGTTTATGTTAAAAGAGATTCGCGATAAGGCGCGAGACGAGGCGAAAAAGGAGGCCCAAAAACTTATTGTTCATGCAATTCAACGAACGGCTGCCGACCACTCGGTTGAAACAACGGTTAGTGTTCTCAACATTCAAAGCGACGAAATGAAGGGGAGAATTATCGGTCGCGAGGGACGTAACATCCGTGCATTTGAAGCGGCGACAGGTGTTGACGTAATCGTTGATGACACGCCGGAAGCAGTGATTCTCTCCGGCTTCGATCCGTTCCGGCGTGAAGTTGCTCGCGTCTCGCTCGAGCGCTTGATTGCTGACGGACGAATTCATCCAGCCCGCATTGAAGAGGTGGTCGAGAAAGTTCGTCAGGAACTCGAGGAAGATATTGTGAAAACTGGTGAAAACACGCTGCTTGAATGCGGCTTGCATGGCGGACACAAAGAGATTTTCAAGCTCGTCGGAAGGATGAAGTACCGCTCAAGCTACGGACAGAATATGCTTCAACACAGCGTTGAGGTTGCTTTTCTTACAGGCATGATGGCAGCTGAGCTTGGACTCGATTCGAGCCTTGCCAAGCGCTCGGGTTTGCTCCACGACATCGGAAAATGCGCTGACAAATCCATAGAAGGTCCGCATGCATTGCTTGGCTACGAGATTGCAAAGAAGTATGGCGAACATCCGGTGGTTGCCAACGCCATCGGCTCGCATCACGATGACATGCCGATGGAATCCCCGATTGCAGCGCTCGTGCAAGCGGCTGACGCAATCAGCGGCGCACGTCCGGGCGCACGTCGCGAATCGGTTGAAGGGTACGCGAAGCGTTTGGAAAAACTTGAAACGTTTGCGCAATCATTCCAGGGCGTTGAGAAGACCTATGCGATTCAAGCGGGACGCGAAATCCGCGTTGTTGTCGAGCCGGGAAAAGTTGATGATGCGATGGCAGACCAGCTTGCCCACGACATTGCCGCAAAGATTCAGCAGGAGATGGAGTATCCGGGACAGATCAAAGTTATGGTTATTAGAGAGTTTCGTTCTGTTGCGATAGCGAAATGATTACTCTCGATTCTGAACGGAGCGAAGCGACGTGAAGAATCTTCGTCAGCCTACGAACCGCGAGATGGTTCGCTTCGCTCAGCATTTACTAGTCGGCGTCACGGGCGGCATTGGCAGCGGGAAATCAACCGTCTGCAAGTCGTTTGCAAAGCATGGTCGCACCGTTCTTTCCGCTGATGACATTGCGAGACAACTCACCGATACGAACGACGAAATCAAATCATCCATTAAACAAACATTTGGCGACAAAGTTTTTCTTCCGAACGGACTCGTTGATCGCAATGCTCTTGCTGTAATTGTCTTCAATAATCAGTCGCTCCGAAAAAAGCTTGACGCAATAATCCATCCAAAGGTATTTACGGCGATTGATAACGCTATCGAGCAACTTCCGTCTTCAAAACAAAAGCCTTACGTTGTTATCGAGGCAGCGCTGATTTATGAGAGCGGAATGGATGAGCGGCTCGATTACGTTATTGTTGTGAATGCCAGCGAACATGAACGCATCGAGCGAGTAATGCGTCGCGATGGCGTTCCTCGCGAGGCAGTTGTTGCCCGCATACACTCACAGATGAGCATGGAACAAATGCTCAGGCGCGCCGACTTCGTCATAGAAAACAACGGAGACGAACAGGGCCTCGCCGAGACAGTCCGTTTCCTTGACCGGCTGCTTGCATCGCTTCTTCCGCAGCGTCCTTTCAAAGAAACTCTCCCAAAGTAGCCTTCGTCTATTGCTATTCACGTAAGAGTGCCGTACTTTTGCCTTATTCAGGGGGCGATATATTCCATCCAACCATATCAATGGAGGTAGTTATGACTGAAGCGTGGAAGTACAAAATTGCCAATGCAATTTTGCTGTTGCTTGTTGTCGTTCTTGCGGCAGGCTGTTGGGAATGCTGACGCGTTGTGCATTCCCCAAAAACCATCTCATACCTCATTCATTAGGAGACACTATGAAACGGATTACAGTGCTGGTGATCGCTGTTTCGCTTGTTTGGTGTTCTGTTCATGGTCAAGCCAAGTGGGGAGGACTTGCACGCCAGATTGCTATGGGCGGCTCAAGTGCGGGACAGGGTTTGGTCCTGAACCCATTTATCTGGGAGGATCCTACGCTCTTGCTTGTCAATCCTGCCTATCAGACACTCTACAAGGATTACTTCTGGACAAACATCGGTGGTGGTACACTTGCCGGGCTGACAACTGTTGACAACGGCTACGGTCTGCAGAATGCAGGAATCAGCTTTGCGCTCAACAAGGAGTTCACTGTGGGGGTGGTATTGAGTTACGATCCTTCGTTCGCCAACACAGCGCGGACTCTCATTGGCGGGGTTGGGGCTTTGGGCTTCAACATTCCGGGTCTTTCCATTGCGCAGCGAGCGCCGCGCCCGATTCCTGCGGTTGCAAATGTGTGGGAGGCTTTTGCTTCCTACGATGCAGGTTCGCTCGATGTCGGGTTCGGTTTCCTGTACGGGAATTCCAACTCCGACTCCAGTCTTGCTTTCGGTACAACTTCCTCCTCTTCAGAAGCCTCCGCGCGTCTGTTCGGTTTTCGTGGAGGCATCCTGCTCGATATGGGAGCCGGAAACGCGCTCGACGTCAGCGCAGCGCTGCGAATCGACAAGGCAAAGGATAACGTCACTCAGACGCCTGCCCCTACTGCCCCTACCGATGGTGAGTATTCGGTAAGCGGTACCGAGCTGCAACTGCAAGCACGGGCAAGGTTGAAACTTTCCAACCGTGTCAACCTTGTTCCGTATGGAGCCTTTGCAACGCTCTCCGGCGAGCCAAAAGAAGATGCAAAACCATCTGCATCGGCTGCTGCCACACCTCGCGCATTAAAGGTGTCGTTGACTGCATTAGCCTTCGGAGCAGGCATCGAGTACCAGACTACCGATATTTTTCTCGCGAGCGGATTAAGCTTCTTCACCGCCCGCGGCAAAGCTGAGTTCTCGCAAGCCGCGGTCGGAACCACGCCCGCAGCAGCGTTAACCGGAACCATCTCCAACACCTCCATTCCGGTTATCAATCTTGGAGGTGAATGGTGGTTCCTCGAATGGCTTGCCGGTCGTGCAGGTTACTACCGTACACTCGGTAAGTTCAAACTCAAAGTTGAATCGACAATCGGAACCACCAGCTCAACGTTTGAAACTAACCTCACCACACCGAGCAGCTTTCTGCTTTTCGGCAACGTGACCGGAGATGGGATTGTAACGTTGGGTCTCGGCTTTCGCTTCGGGAGCTTTTCTCTCGACGCAACGGTCAGCGAAGAGGCGCTGCGTCGAGGGTTCGGTCTGCTTGGTGCAGGGGACAATCTGAATACATTCGGTTTCCTCAACGCAAGTTTTAATTTCCATTAGCCTTTTCATTCGTTGACCGAAAAGGGGGGCGAATTTTTCCGTCCCCTTTTTTTGTTATATTGAACCCAATCCTTCAACGAAGAGTTTGTTACAAGGCTGCATGCATGACACACCGTTTTGATTTTCTCGTCCTCGGCAGCGGCATTGCCGGACTTTCCTACGCACTCAAGGTAGCGGAGTTCGGGACTGTCGGTATTATTACCAAAAAGGAGCGAGCTGAATCCAACACGAACTACGCACAAGGCGGGGTTGCAGCAGTGATGTCGCAGCTCGATTCATTCGACCTTCACATCAAGGATACGCTTTCAACTGGCGGTGGCATTTGTCATCGAGATGCGGTTGAGATTCTGGTGAAGGAAGGTCCCGAGCGTTTGCGCGAGTTGATTCAGCTCGGTGTTGAGTTTACCACAAAGAATGGAGAACTCGACCTCGGTCGTGAAGGCGGCCATTCGATAAATCGCATCGTTCATGCTCACGACTTAACGGGAAGAGAAATTGAGCGAGCGCTCGTTGCTAAAACGACTTCTCATCCAAACATACAGGTCTTTGAGAACCACATCGCCGTTGAACTTCTTACGGAACACCACACGGCAGATAAACGGGTCATCGACCCCGCCAACATCCACTGCTGGGGTGCTTATGTTCTACAGGAGAAGGAACACCGCGTGGATACATTTCTTGCAAAGGTAGTCTTACTCGCGACAGGGGGGCTTGGACACGTGTATCTCCACACGACAAATCCATTGATTGCAACTGGAGACGGTGTTGCTATGGCGTATCGGGCTGGCGCGACTATCGCAAACATGGAGTTTATTCAATTTCACCCGACAACGCTTTACAACTCCGGAACTCCATCCTTTTTGATTTCTGAGGCAGTGCGCGGTCACGGCGGAATTCTGAAGACGAAGGATGGTAAAGAGTTTATGCAAAAGTATGATGAACGAAAATCGCTCGCCCCGCGTGACGTGGTTGCGTACGCGATTGATACTGAGCTGAAGAAGCGTGGCGAAGATTTTGTGTTGCTGGATTTGCGACATCTTCCCGCTGCTGATGTCATTGAGCATTTCCCGCACATCTACAAAACGTGTCTCGATAAATACAAGCTCGACAATACAAAAGAACCTATTCCTGTTGTTCCGGCTGCTCACTATTCCTGTGGGGGAGTTGTAACCGACACCGATGGACGGACTTCGATTCAGGGATTGTATGCGTCCGGCGAAGTGAGCATGACAGGTGTTCATGGTGCAAACAGGCTTGCAAGCAATTCGCTGCTTGAAGGGCTGGTGTTCTCTGAGCGTGCTGCGAAACATTCAGAACAATTCTTCAAATCGCACTCTTCTTCGATGCCCCAAATCAAAGATTGGGACGATAGCGGAACGTTCAATAGCGAAGAGTGGGTGTTGATTTCTCACAACAGAAAAGAGATTCAGCAGATCATGTGGGATTACGTCGGCATTGTTCGTTCCAACTTGCGACTTGAACGTGCAATGCGCCGCATGGACTTGATTCGCAATGAAGTTGAAACGTTCTACAAGAAAACAAAGGTGACTGAAGGTTTGATTGAACTTCGCAACCTCGCGCAATGCGCAACGCTCATTATCAAGTGTGCGATGAAGCGACGAGAGAGCAGAGGTTTGCACGTTACAACGGATTACCGCGAGCGTAACGACAAAGAGTTCCTGGCGGATACGATTGCCGATTGACCTTAAGTCCTGAGCGGAGCGAAGGACCTCACTGTTGATGGTTCAACTGCGCTGATTGATTAGCCAGCTAAGTCTTAGTATATTGGAATCAAATATTGCCACAAGCTTCAGCTCGTGGAATGCAGGCACAAGAATACTTCGGGCTTTAGCCCAAACGTTATGTGATTGTTTGGGGCTAAAGCCCAACTATATTTTGTGAATCTTAACCACGACCTAAAGGTCGTGGCAATTTTCGAGGCATTCAATGAGGATGCAAGAACTCGACAAACCCCGCTGTCACTGCGCAGTCTTCGGCGTCTTCGGTCATCCCTCTGCGGCGCAGTTTTCATACTACGGGCTTCTTGCTCAACAACATCGGGGACAGGAAGGCTCAGGCATCGTTACGTCTGAATTTGACTCGCAGCTGAACCGGTATCGTTTCCATGTTCACAAAGATTTCGGGCTTGTAACTGAGATTTATCGTGACGAGCGACTGCTTACGCAAGAACTTCGCGGCAACATCGCAATCGGACACAATCGCTACTCAACCGCCGGCGCGGCGGATAATAAGCTGAACATCCAGCCGCTCACCGTTATTTACAAGAGCGGCAACCTCGCGATTGCGCACAACGGCAATCTGACCAACTTCAAAGAAATCAGAAAGCGGCTTCAAGACGACGGAACAATTTTTCAAACAACGTCCGATACAGAAGTCATCCTTCACCTGATTGCACGAAGCAAACACGCAGACCAGCTTGAACAAATTCGAGATGCGCTTTCGCAAATACAGGGAGCGTTCTCACTCGTCATTCTCACTGACAACAAATTGATTGCTGCTCGTGATACGGCAGGCTTTCGTCCGCTCGCGCTTGGGAAGAAAGGGATTGCCATGCCTGACGCCCGCCTGCTCTACGAGTCTCACGACTCGCAGAGTCGTAGACCGGACGGGCAGGGCAGGCAGGCGTTCTTCGTTGCCTCCGAAACCGTCGCGTTCGACATCATTGATGCTGAGTATGTTCGAGACATTGAGCCGGGAGAGATTGTTATCATCGATGATGAGGTGCAGGAGTCGGGCATCGTGAAATCGCTTCGCATCAATGACCAGAAAACAAAACCCCATTATTGCATCTTCGAATACATCTATTTCTCCCGTCCTGATAGCCAAATCTTCGGGCACAGCGTTGACAAGGTACGCCGGAAGCTCGGCAAGAATCTCGCGAAGACGAAGCCTGTCCACCCGAAGAAGAAAGAGGACAAACTCGTTGTCATCAACGTGCCCGATTCAAGCAACACGGCAACGATGGGATTTGTGCAGGAGACAAACAAACTTGGCGGCAATGCGAAGTTAGAGATTGGCTTGATTCGTAGTCACTACATTGGCCGAACGTTTATTCAGCCTAAGCAGGATGTACGCGAGAACAAGGTGAAGAGCAAGTTCAACACTGTGAAAGGAGTGTTGAAAGATAATGTCGTTGTGATTGTTGATGACTCGATTGTCCGCGGCACAACATCGAAACAACTTGTACAGCTCGTAAAGCAAGCCGGACCGAAAGAGGTTCACTTCAGAGTAACAGCGCCGCCGATAAAGTATCCGTGCCACTATGGAATGGATTTTCCGACGCAGAGTGAGTTGATTGCGAACCAAATGAACGGTGATGTGAAAAAGATCGGTGCCGAGCTTGGCGTTGACAGCCTTGAGTATTTGGAGATGGAAGATTTGCTTGCCTCAGTGCCACATGAGAACGGCGCACACTATTGCACTGCCTGCTTCGATGGGAAGTATCCTGTGAAGATTGATACCAATCAGGAAAAAGAAGAGAATGAAGCGTAAGGAAGGTCATTAGTCATTGGTCATTAGTCATTGGGTCGTTTTTTTACCATCTCAAACATATTTAGCATCTCCCGTGCATTTTTAGCAATTCCATTTGCAGTTGTGATGCTTTCGGATTTCCCCAATGCAACTGTGTGGGGTATTGTTATACTTGCGCTTGCGGCTCTCACTGACAAATTTGATGGAGTGCTTGCGAGAAAGTACAACGAAGTCACGGAGTTGGGAAAAATTCTCGATCCTGTTGCAGACAAAATAGGAATGGGAGTCGTAGCGTTGGTTCTTGTGAAATTGAATTTGATTCCGCTCTGGTTTGTTGTTGCGATGGTTGGTAGAGATGTGCTTATCCTGGCTGGCGGAATCTATGTGAAGAAAACAAAAGGAGTTGTTCTTCAGTCAAATCAACTTGGCAAGTGGACGATTGGCGTGCTTGCGCTTCTAATGTTTTCAGCAATGCTTCGATGGACTGTAGCGACGGAAACCTTCATTTGGTTGAGCGTCGCCATGTTGGTTGGTTCATTCGGTATTTACATGCAAAGATTCATTAAAGTAATGACAGAAGAATCTGTAATCAGTAATCCGTAATCCATCCTGCCACAATACGGCGGGATTTTGTCCCGATAGAAAACATCGGGACTCAATAATCCGTAATCAATCTCAAATCTTCTCCGTGAGGAGTCCTTCGGACAACCGGCAATCGTAAATCACACTATGGGTTTTCTCGATAAGCTCGGTTTTAACAAACTCAAACAAGGTCTTTCAAAAACTCGTGAAGGTATCGTCGGCAAAGTTGCACGGGTCATGACGACGAAAGCAACGATAGACGACGAAACGCTTGAGCAGCTTGAAGAGATTCTTATTGGCGCCGATGTCGGTCTTGATGCGTCCGTAAGTATCATCGAAGCGATTCGCAAGCGGGTGAAGGAGGAACGTTATGGGGATTCGTCTGAATTGAATAATCTTCTGCGCGATGAAATTCAGCGACAGTTTGCACTCAGCACTCCCGATGCCGATCCGTTTCAACTACCTGCAACGAAGCCGTTCGTGATAATGGTTGTCGGCATCAACGGTGTTGGTAAGACGACAACGATTGGCAAGCTTGCGAATATCTACACGAGAGCAGGAAAGAAGGTCATCCTCGGTTCTGCGGATACATTTCGTGCTGCAGCAAATGAGCAGCTTGAAATTTGGGCGAAGCGTGCCGGCGCTGAAATTATCCAGCAGCAACAAGGCTCTGACCCGGCAGCGGTTGCGTTTGATGCGGTTAAGTCTGCAACTGCGCACGGCGCTGACGTAGTTATCATCGATACGGCAGGACGGCTTCACACGAAAGTGAATTTGATGGAAGAGTTGAAAAAAATTCGCCGCGTCATTGCGAAACAGAATGAAGCGTTCCCTCACGAAGTGTTGTTGGTGATCGATGCTTCGACAGGGCAAAACGGTCTGCAACAAGCAGAACAATTCAGCGCCGCTGCGGGCATAACGGGACTTGTGTTGACTAAGCTCGATGGAACGGCGAAAGGCGGCATCGTTCTCGCCATCAGCAAAGAGATGAATCTACCAATCAAGTTCATCGGCGTGGGAGAAAAGATTGACGACCTGCAGCCGTTTGAGAGGAAGGCGTTTGTTGACGCGTTGTTTGAACAGTAGAAAAGATGTCATTCTGAGCGAAGCCGCTTTTTGGCGTAGCGAAGAATCCACGCCTCTTAACGGGAGTGGATTCTTCGGTCGCTCCGCTCCATCAGAATGACAAACGAAAAACATGACTAAAAGAAAGGTACAAGTTCTACCCGAACACCTTGCAAACCAGATCGCCGCCGGCGAAGTTATCCAACGACCCGAATCTGTCGTCAAGGAGTTGTTGGAGAACTCGCTCGATGCAGGGGCGAAGAATCTTCTCGTGGTTGTGAAAGAAGGTGGGAAGAAGTTGATTCACATTGTTGATGACGGCATCGGCATGGATGAGCAAGATGCAATAGCCTCATTCCTTCGTCATGCAACGAGTAAGATTTCCTCTCTTGAAGATTTAGAAGAAATTCGTACATACGGTTTCCGCGGCGAAGCACTCGCCTCGGTTGCGGCTGTTGCTCAAGTGACAATGAAGGCTCGCCGCAGCGAAGATGATGCGGCGGTTGTTGTACAGATCGATGGCGGGAGTACGCCGAAGGTTTCACGACAGGGAAGAGAGCCAGGGACTTCAATCTCCGTTCAGAATCTTTTTTTCAACGTTCCTGCCCGAAGAAAATTCCTCAAGAGTAACAATACAGAGTTTCGGCACATCTACGACGCTGTGCAGCGAGTTGCATTAAGCCATCCTGAAATTGCGCTCAAGTTCATCAGCGATGATGAAACGATTCTTGATTTGAAATCTGGAATGCTGCACGATCGTTTGCTCGATATTTTCGGTCAACGACAAGTTGAGGGAATGGTCTGGACTGAGGAACGGACGGAATATGTCTCGGTGCACGGCTACATCGGCAAGCCGACGTTTGGACAAAAGAGCCGGGTGAATCAATATCTATTCCTCAACGGTCGCTATATTGTCAATCGCAACATCAATCACGCTGTCTATACGGCGTACGAGCATCTTCTCATCAAAGGAACATTTCCATTCTTTCTTCTCTTCATCGAAATTGATCCGCACAGAGTTGACGTAAACGTTCATCCATCGAAGATGGAAGCGAAGTTTGAGGATGAGCAGAACATTTATCGCTTCGTCTCTAATCTTGTCAGGCGAACGCTTGCCCCGATGGGGCTTGCGACGAACGATCTTATTCCTGCCATGTCTGCAAACCAATCGAACGATGACACAGGAGCAATCGGTTTGCAGTTTACGAATCGCCAGCACAATTGGCACAAGGAGATTGTTGACCGTTCAACGGGAGAAATCATTTCGCCTGTTCAGCAAGGTCGAATTGACGTTGACAGAACAAACGCTTATCCATCTCTTAGCGAAAGTGAAGCTGTTGAAAAGCTCTTTGGTCCAATTGAAGATCGATTTGAGAAAGCAGGAACTGATTTACAACAAGCTTCGACTTCTGACATCAATCTACAAGAGAGTGGGCGAGCCGACCGAATCGCAACTCCGCTCATTTGGCAGCTTCATAACAAGTACATCCTTGCGCCGATTGAAAATGGATTGATGATTGTTGACCAGCACGTGGCGCATGAGAGAATTTTGTATGAGCGAGCGTTGCAGCGCTTCGATAGTAACGCACCCGCTTCTCAACAGGTTCTTTTCCCGCAGACAATACAGCTCACTCCGGCAGACCACGCATTAGTCCTGGAACTGCTTCCGCACTTTGAGCGGCTTGGTTTTGCGATCAAGCCGTTTGGCAAGAACACGATTGTTGTAGAGGGTATTCCGACTGATGTTCGGACTGGAAGTGAGCTGAAAATTGTTGAAGATTTGCTTTCACTCTACAAAGAATATCAACAGCACGGAAAGATGGACGCGAGAGATAATCTTGCAAAGTCGTTCTCATGCAAAGCCGCAATCAAAGCAGGCGATAAGTTGAGCGAGCAGGAAATGCGCTCGCTCATCGCTCAACTATTTCAAACGAAAATGCCGTACGTTTGTCCGCACGGACGACCTGTCGTGCTCAAAATCTCCATCGAGGAATTAGACAGAAGGTTTGGGAGGACATAGTCACTGTGGCTTTCCTGTCTAATCGCACAAAAAAAACCCAGCACTGGAATTGAAATTCCAATTTATTTCGTATCTTCCAGTGAGCCAATCTACGTCGGCTCCCCTGAACCTGCTAAAGACACGGTAATTCTCTCGGATGGGTTATCCGAAGCCCTTAAGAATTGACATATTATGACGATACTTATGAAGAAGGGAGGCTTCCATGTTACGTCGAAATCGAGCACTCCGCGGTGTCGCATCCAAACTCCTTGTTGTTGTAGTTTATCTGATTGCGACCGGCAGAGCATTCGCAGTTAGCACTGATACAACCTACAGATATGAAGCGGTGCCGGGGAAAATTTTAGGCGTCTGGCCTGACGTATGGACCGTCGAGCGACTTTCGCAGTTGCGCGTGCGCTACGGGTTTAACTACGTGGGAGTTCCAGCTCTACGAGCGGAATATGATGCTGCTCGACAAGCAGGCTTTGCGCCGTCGAATATCCTGGTAGGGTTCTGGCATGGCTATCACGTTACAGCGGTGGATAGTTTTGAAGGCGCAATCTACTATGTCGATGAAGCAGTTGAGCATAATTGTGCCGGCGAGCCCAGCGCAGGACCGATTCACACTCCTCAAGAGTTGGAGGCAATTCGCGATTATGTGCATCAACACCGTCCCGGCGCAAAGTTTGTAAGTGGCGGATACAAACGATGCAGTCATTTTCGAATTCTCGCGACGTACGTTGACAACATCATGTTCACGTCATACATAAACTGGACTGAGTTCAGTATCGCAATCTGTCATCCGAACCTCGGTTGGGGTGACGCATGGGAGAGACCATGGCTCACAGGAGGCAGTGACCAAAGCGGAAGCTGGACTTCGATGAAGAATTCCTTTGGCTCAAAATTCTCCATGACATGGATTCGAGGCCGTGAGGATGAGTATTCAACGCTTCTCCCTCTTGCAAATTCACTTGGTCTCAATGGCTTGTGGGTCTATCACGGTGAGCCGATTGATACAACGCGGCTGCTCAATTTCTGTAACGCGGCATGGCAGAATGGCTGGATGATACGAATTGGAGAGGCATTACCTGTTCAACTGTCTTCGTTCACTGCAACGAGAATACGTCAACGGGCAGTGCAATTGGATTGGACAACGTTGAGTGAAACGAACAATTTTGGATTTTATGTCGAACGACGTTTGAGTAACGACCAGCCCTTTTCGGAACTACCAAACAGTTTCATTCCGGGACACGGGACGACACTTGAGCCGCACCATTACTCATTCGTTGATACTTCGTTACCGAGCGGAAGTCTGCAATACCGGCTAAGGCAGGTTGATTTGGATGGCACGATTCATTTTTCAGAAGCTGTCCAAGTTTCTGCAGTCACTCACGGTGAAGAGAACAACCCGGTTGCATTCGAGTTGTTTCAGAACTATCCGAATCCGTTCAACCCGACGACACATTTCGGATTTCGAATTGCAAATCTCGGATTGGTAACATTGAAAGTGGTTGATGTTCTTGGGCGTGAAGTTGCAACTATTATCGACAGAGAGATGCAACCAGGCTCGTATGACATTGAGTTTGATGCAACAAATCTTGCAGGCGGAGTGTATCTCTACACATTATCATCAGCTCGAAATATTGACACAAAGAAATTCATCTTACTGAAGTAACGGTCTCTTTTCCGAAAAAGTCCTACCTTTCCCGCCACAGGGAGAGAACAATATGACTGCGCGCTCTCTTAACCGCTGCATCCCGCTCATCACACTCACAGTTTGTCTCTTGCCTTTTCAAGTCTTTGCTCAGCGCGAGACTTCTGACCCGATATTATACCACTACGAACCTGTTCCGGGGAAGCTGGTCGGGTTGGCGCCCGATTTGTGGTCGCTTGAACGCCTCACAGAGTTCAAGTTGAAGTATGGCTTCAGTGGTGTTGTCGTTAATGCAAATCGGGCACAGTACAACAACGCTCTGCAAGCGGGATTTACTCCGCCGAACATCATGGTGAATCTTGTTTACGATAATCATGTTCAAGCGCTGGATAGTTTTCTTGCGGGGGTCTACTACATCGATGAGCCTGTAGAACACAATGTTGTGGGGCGCCAACCGCTTCACGCATTTACTTGCCCGAAGAACTCGTGGCACATCGCGAGTACATCCATAAGCACCGCCCCGAAGCAAGATTTGCAATAGGCGGATACAAACGCTGCAGTCATAACAAAATTGCGGCGACGTATGCGGATATTGTTTTCTACTCGTCATATATCGTTATGTTACAATGAGATTGCGTGGGGAGAACGCCGTGAGCATCCGTGGCTGCCGTTTGGTGATGACCAACGTGCAAGCTGGTGCGCAATGCTTAACACGTATGGACGCAAGTTCTCTATGACATGGATTCGAGGACAGGGAGAGAACCGCGGAGACGAATATTTCGAGCTGACGAAATATGCCAGCACGCTCTATCTCGATGGGATATGGCTCTTCAACAGTGGTCCGGTTGATTCGGAATTGTTGGAAGAATTTTGTCATGCTGCGTGGTGGAATGGCTGGCTGAGGCGAGTACCTGATTCGACGGCAAAGCATTGAATTCCATCTTCGCTCCACATCATGCATACTTGCTGTGTACACGAATTGAACGTCCAAGAAATGTGTTCACGCATTGAAAAAGTTTGACAAACAAAGATGGCGTAGGATCGTCGGCGCGGACGGCCTCCTGTCGCGCTGAAGATTTCGACTGATGCGTTGGGTAGAAGGTTTGGGAGAACCTAAGGAAGGAGTTGATTATAGGTTAGGATTTTCCAATCATAGTGTGTGAAATCAACAGGAGAAAATCACGTGAAAGCTAAATACAAATCCCAAATAATCCGGCAAGGTAAAGTGTTTGGCGTAAGTGTGCCCAAGTCTGCTCTCAAAGAATTTGGAGCGTCTGAAGAGTTGGAGTTGGAAGTACGTCAAGGGCAGCTTGTGATTGGACGACCAAAACGACCGAGACAGGGTTGGGCTGAATCGTTCCGTCTTATGCATGAGCGGGGCGACGATAAGTTGGTGTTGATCGGAATGAGGACTGGTTCAAGCTGGGATGAAACAGAATGGGAATGGTGATTAACCAACATGTCGTCCTTGACCAAATACGAACGGTTGACCAAGGCCGTCTCATAAAACGATTGGGAAGAATTAGCCCCGCCCCGCAAAACAAAGTTTTCCACGTGATTGCAGAAATGTTCGCGAGATAGACACATGCAGTTTTTTTGAAACGCGTTTGAGATTGACCGCACTAATTGATTTGTGAAGGCAGAGGAACGTCCAGAAAAATCTCGGCTTGTGGATTTACAACGACCTAATCTCCCATCACTGAGACCCCCGCTCCGCTCAGGGTTGGGACTCTTGGAGATTCCCGAAAACAAAAAACAAAGAATAGCCACTCACGAAGTGATGCCTTCGGCAAAAGACACCAAGGCACTAAGGATTCACGAAGAAAAGGCTCTTTCAAGTCATGGACACTATTGTGGAATAGGATGCCCAAGAATCTGATCCTAAAAAAAAATTGTGTCTACGACTCGTAGAGAACCCTTAATGCCTTGGTGTCTTTGTGGCAAGCTTTTTCCGTTTTTTGATTTGGGGAATGTCCACTTGAAACTCTCCTTGAACTTCACGCCGTTTCTTCGTTAATTTCTGTCAGTGAACAAGTTCTTCCACACCTACCAACCGAATTTTGGGGAATGCATGAACACGGACGGCTTCGATACGATCAAAAAAGGAAAAGAAGTCTGGTCGTCAAAGGCAGCAGAATCATCACGACAACTGCAAACCAAGTTCACAACGATTAGCGGAGAGCCGATTGAATTGCTCTACACGCCTGAGGACATTGCACACATCAATTATCTTTCTGACATTGGTTTTCCCGGCGAGTTTCCGTACACACGCGGCATTCATCATAATATGTACCGTGGCAAACTCTGGACCATGCGGCAGTTCGCGGGCTTCGGTGCTCCTGAAGACACGAACGAGCGTTATCATTATTTGCTTGAACATGGGCAAACAGGTTTGTCCGTTGCCTTTGACCTGCCGACGCTCATGGGACGCGATGCGGACGATTCGCTTTCCGAAGGCGAAGTTGGAATTTGTGGCGTTGCAGTAAGTTCACTTGCCGATATGGAAATTCTGTTCAAAGGCATTTCACTGAAGGATATTTCTACTTCGATGACCATAAACGCCCCTGCCGCGATGGTGCTTGCCTTTTACATTGCCGTAGCAGAGAAGCAGGGAGCCTGGCGAAACCAACTGCAAGGAACGACCCAGGCGGATATTCTGAAAGAATACATTGCGCAGAAGGAGTGGATTTATCCGCCACAGCCCTCCATGCGCATTGTTACGGACATGATTGAGTTCTGCACGAATGAGATGCCGAAGTGGAATCCAGTTTCGGTGAGCGGCTACCATATTCGTGAAGCAGGCTCGACTTCTGTGCAGGAGCTGGCGTTTACATTGGCTGATGGTTTTGCGTATGTCGAGCATTGCATCGAGCGTGGAATGAACGTGGATGATTTCGCGCCGCGGCTTTCGTTCTTCTTCAATTCCCACCTTGATTTCTTTGAAGAGATCTGTAAGTTCCGTGCGGCGCGAAGAATCTATGCACGACGGATGCGAGACAAGTACGGAGCAAAGAACCTAAAGTCATGGACTCTTCGCTTCCACACACAAACTGCCGGTTGTACACTGACTGCGCAACAACCGGAGAACAACATTGTGAGAACTGCATTTCAGGCGTTGGCTGGAGTTCTTGGTGGAACACAATCGCTCCACACAAACTCGATGGACGAAACGCTTGCTCTTCCGTCAGAGAAAGCAGTGAAGATTGCCCTGCGCACGCAGCAAATCATCGCGAACGAAATTGGTGTAACAAATACAATCGACCCGCTTGGCGGCAGCTACTTCGTCGAAGCATTGACGGATAAGATGGAGAAAGAAGCTGAAGCATATTTTGAAAAGATTGACGCACTGGGCGGCGTCATTCCTGCCATCGAATCTGGATTTTTCCAGAGAGAGATTGCGGAAGCGGCGTATCGCTACCAGCTTGAGCTTGATAGTAAAGAAAAAATTATAGTTGGTGTGAATGACTTTGTTGAAGAGGACGAAAAGATTGACATTCCAATCTTGACGATTTCTCCTGAAGTGGAAGTGAAACAGAAGAAGCGCCTCGCTGAGCTTCGGCAATCAAGAAACAACGACGAAGTTCAGCGCGCCCTCGCAGAGCTGAACCGCGCAGCAGCAGACGGTGTGAACTTGATGCCGAAGCTGCTGGATTGTACGAGAGCGTATGTCACGCTCGGCGAGATGTGCAACAGTTTGACTGAAGTGTTCGGTGTTCATGAAGAGATTGCGGTGTTCTGATTATGTCAACGCAACCGAAACGATACATAACGCCTGAAGAGTATTTGGAGATTGAACGGAAGGCTGAGTTCAAGAGTGAGTACTACAATGGTGAAATTTTTCCAATGCATTTGCCGCGCAGGCCAGGGGATACCGAAGATCCAGAAATAAGTGGAACACACGATATTCTTGTTACCAATATCATTGTCGAAATCAACAAGCAGTTGCAAGGACGCCACTGCACTATCTTTGGTTCTGAAAAGAAAGTACGAGTCGGAAGTGCCGCAGTGCGTGCAGATGTCTCTGTAGTTTGCAGAGAGGAAAGACCTGTAAACGAAAATCAAGATGTCATTGAGAACCCAACACTGATTGTTGAAGTGATGTCCAGATCAAGCGCGGGCTATGATCGTGGCGAGAAGTTTCATTCATATCAAGGACTCTCCCAACTCAAAGAGTATGTTGTTGTGAGTAATGAAGAGCATCGCGTTCAGGTCTTTGAAAGAAAAGACAATCATACTTGGTTGCTGAGAATTTATCAACAACCCACTGATGCGGTCAGACTGACCTCAATACACTGCACATTGTTGCTCAAGAACATCTACGACAAGACCAACCTGAGCGTTGAACCCAGACTCTAAACCAAAAACTGAAGAACATTTTAGCAATGAAGAAATCCAAAGTTGCAGTCCTCAAAACAAAACCCGAAACTGTCCTGCACGATTACCCGCGTCTCGCTGAGTTGGCGGGAATGCAAGATGTGTTGAACAAGAACTCAACCACGATTCTCAAAGACAACATCTCGTGGCACTTTCCGTTTCCCGGAGCGAACACAACGCCCTGGCAAATGGAAGGGGCGGTGCTCGCACTCAAGAAGTCCGGCTTCAACGACATCTCGTGCGTGCAAAACAAAACTGTCGTCACCGATGCGTTCAAAGGGGAAGACTTGAACAACTACGTTCCCATCTTCAAGAAGTACGATATTCCTGTTCTCTTCAACTTCAAGGAAGAGGATATGAAGTGGAGTACGTACACGCCCAATGCAAAGATGCACGTGCTGAACATGATTTATCCCGAAGGCATCACGATTCCGGATTATTTCTTTGGGAAGAATATCGTGCATTTACCGACGGTGAAGTGTCACATCTACACCACAACAACCGGCGCGATGAAGAATGCGTTCGGCGGATTGTTGAACACAAAACGACATTACACGCACTCATGGATTCACAGAACGCTTGTTGACCTTCTTGCCATTCAAAAAGAAATCCACTCGGGCATCTTTGCGATGATGGACGGAACGACGGCGGGCAACGGTCCGGGTCCGCGCACGATGTTTCCCGTTATCAAAGATTACATCCTCGCAAGCGCTGACCAGGTTGCAATCGATGCTGTTGCCGCGAAGATGATGGGTTTCGATCCTCTTAGCATTGAGTACATCCGTGTTGCTCATGAAGACAGGCTTGGTGTGGGAGACGTTCGAGACATTGAAATTGTTGGTGCCGACATCTCCAATGAATCGTGGGGATTCACGGTCGGCAACAACGGTGTGAGCTTGTTCGGCAACCTTGCATGGTTCGGTCCGCTCAAGGGAATGCAGAAGCTTTTCTTCCGTACGCCGCTTGTTCACGCGTTCATCTTCGGCTCCGAAGCGTATCACGACTACTACCGCTGGCCGCTGAAAGACCGAAAGGTGTTTGAGGATTGGAAAGCCACGACACACTGGGGAAAGCTGTTTGAGCAATACGAAATTCACCGGAAGGAAGAACCGGTTTTGGTCAAAGGATAGCACCCAAAGTGAGTGAAACTCGGTTTGTTGCATTCCTAACACCCGATGATAGAATTCGTCATCATCACAGCAGTGTTAAAGGGACGATTACATGGTTTGCCATCCAATACGAAGCATTCATTCATCGTGGATGGCATCCAATTGTTAGGTATGATACTGCTCATGGCTTCGCGCATTGCGATAGAATGCATCCAAATGGAAAAGTTGACAAAGTCGCTTTGCCTCATTGGGATTTCAACGAGGCACTCACATTTGCGGAGTATGATATCAAATCAAACTGGGAAGTCTATCGTGAACAATATGAAAAGGAAATGAGGCGATGACGAAACGCGAGATGTTTGAGTCAAATCTTGTGCTCACCACAGAGCTTAGCCGCTACGTGCTTGAGCATCCGGAAGTGGCGGAACGCATTCCGAAGGACGCAATCGTTGTGATTCTTCCTGAATATGACAAGAAACTTGCCGCCGAGAATCTCAAGACTGCAAAGGCGAATCGGGAGAAAAATCAGCCGATGGTTTTGGTAAGAGTCAAGAAATTGGCTCCTGCTAGGAAATCAAGATTAGTCAAGCCCACCGTAGAATTGGTGCCTGCTTGAGTCTCTCGCGCACGAAAAAATCTCACGGATCGCAGAGTCACTCAAACCATAGTTAGAGTTCTTCAAAAACTGAATCGCAGCAGAGTTCGCAGGGAACGCAGAGAGAGTTCTTAGAAATTCAATTCTCTCCGCTCTTCGTGTTCCCTGCGGTTTCATTCTATTTCCTTCTCATCGTGACCAAACAATCCAAAGCTGAAGCGGCGCTTCTTGCCACTACTCTCATCTGGGCGAGTACATTTGTTGCAATGAAGATTGGCTTGCGAGACATCTCGCCAATTCTCATGACGGGGGTTCGCTTCACGGTTGCTACAGTTATCTTTCTTGCCATCTTTGCAAAGAAAATCTTCCCGCTTTCAGTTGAACAGATCAAGAAGGGTAGCTTGCTTGGCGTGTTCCTGTTCCTTGGCTTCATCGCACAAAACGTCGGATTGGTTTACACAACTATATCGAAGTCTGCATTCATTACAAGCCTGATGGTTGTCTTCGTTCCGTTTTTTCAATACCTCATCGAAAGACGGTCGCCAACGTATGGCAACGTGCTGGGAATCGTGATCGTGCTCGTCGGCTTGTGGTATCTCACGTTACCATCGGGTTCGGCGTTTAACTATGGTGATGTCCTGACGCTCGGTTGTGCGTGTATGTTTGGACTTTTCATCGTGTATCTCGACATTGCATCGAAAGCGATGAGCCCGATACAGCTTACGTTTCTGCAATTCGCTTGTACCACAATTCTCGCGTTAGGTACCGCGTTTGTATTTGAAGACATCCAGTTCAACCCCGCGCATTCGATGCTCATCGCTGTAGGCTACCTTACAATTTTCGCAACTGTGGCTACGACATTTATTCAAACCACATTCCAGAAAGACACGACACCGACGCGCGCAGCCATTATCTTTACGGTTGAACCTGTCTGGGCGTCGCTGTATGCGTACTTCCTTCTTGGAGAAATCATCGGAGTGTTAGGCATTCTTGGTGGAGCATTGATAATAGTTGGCGTGTTGGTGTCGCAGTTGTCGGATAAGATTCCGGTGTTGAACAAAGCGCTTGTGGGTGAGGCATCATAGCGCCGAGAATATTGTTTCAGTAGACTGATAGCTTCGCGCGGAGCTTTTTTGTTTTCTTTCCGATATATTTGTTTCAGACTATGTGAAACTGAAAGTCTTGCTTGTGGAACTTCTTGGAGACATTCCATGCGTAGCATCATAAATCCAGTCTTGCTTCTTAGTTCAAGCTTCTTGCTTCTGCTTTCAACTTCTCTCGCTCAAGATAAAGACCCTCTCAAAGTCATCGGCACGTTTCCGAAGGGACAAACAGAGGGGACGAATCAGGCGCGTACAATCGTTGCAACGTTCAACAAGCCGATGGTGCCCTTGCAAGAATTGCCGGAAGGTAATGGCTCGGGTCCGTTGACAATCACGCCATCGCTCAAAGGGAAATACCGCTGGCTCGGACCGAGCACACTTTCGTTCACGCCGAGCGAGACACTCGAAGTCGCAACGGAATATAAAGTGACAATTCCTTCCGGCCTGAAAGCATCAGATGGTTCAACGCTTGCGAAGGCAGTATCGTGGACGTTCACCACGCCACGACCTGTTCTGGTTGCCTCGTTTCCGGGACACAACCAGCGATGGGTTGGTTTGAACCCGGCAATCTTTCTTCGCTTCAGCCAGCGGATGAATGTTGCGCGTGCATCGTCGTTTATTCAGATGAAGGAGGGGAGTCGTGATGGCGTGTCTGTGCCGTTCACTCTTGGCGTTCCGACGAATGAGGAGCTGCAGAAAGCGAAATTGTATTGGTCATCCGACACGACAACAATGCTCGCAATGCGCTTGCAGCGACCACTCTCGAAGAATAAGCGTTACGTCGTAATGCTTGCCAAAGGATTGCTTGGCGCTCGCGGCGCGCTTGGTATGGAGAAAGAAGCATCGTTCGCATTTGAGACTTACTACGACTTCTCGTTTGAGGGGGCGGTCAATCCGACAAAAAGACACCCGCACGAACTACTCACGCTTCGCTTCAGCAATCCGGTAGCAATGAAAGAGCTTCCCAAAAACCTCACGTTTTCTCCACCGGTCAAGTTGCCCGAAGGATTCTCTGAATATGAATGGAGCTCATCTGAACTTACCATTAACCTCGAACTTAAACCTGAAGCAAAGTACACAGGGAAAATCGGCAAAGAGCTAAAGGACATTTTCGGTCAAGCATTGGACAAAGATGCCGAGTTCATACTCACGACCCGGTCGTTCGATCCATTTTTTACAATGACGACTGGACACGGCATACTCGAATCGTACGGCGAGCGGATGTATCCGGTGAACGTTGTGAATCTGAACTCGCTCGATGTGCAGATGTTGAAGTTGACGCGGGACAATCTTGTTCCGGGTCTCTTAAGTTCCTTTCCCGATAATTTGCAGTTTGAAATATCTAAAGAATGGCAGGTCAACCCAAAACGGAATGTGCAGACAGTTGTCGGGTTGAAGTTGGACGATGCAATCAGCGCAAACAAACACGGAGCTGTGCTTCTTCAAGTTTCAGCACCATCGCTTCAAGCGACATTGAGAACGGATGTCCAAGTCACCGAAATGGGATTGACGACAAAGTTTTCTCCCGATGACGTGCTCGTGTGGGTCACGACGCTGAAGGAAGCTACGCCGGTTGCGAATGCGAACGTCGAGATTCGAAATGACTTGAACCAAGTGATATGGCAAGGGATGAGTGATGCAAATGGATTTGCAAAAGCTCCCGGATGGGGAAGATTAGGAATGACGCAGCCGAACGAATGGTCGCGTCCTCACATGTGGGTGATTGTTACGAAGGAAGACGACATTGCGTACACGATGTCCGAGTGGCAACACGGCATTGAGCCATATCGCTTCAACATTACCTACGATTGGAATCCCGAGTTTGAGCCGTGGCAGGGAAGCATTTTCACGGACAGGGGAATCTATCGCCCTGGTGAACAGGTAGAGTTCAAAGGAATCTTTCGGAACCGCAGCGGCGGCGAGTGGATGATACGTAATGCTGAAATGTACATTCGCATTTATGATTCACAGAACGAACAAATGCTTTTCGACTCGATGAAGGTGAATGAGTTTGGCTCGCTTTCTTCTTCATTCAAAATTCCTGCCGATGCTCATCTGGGCTACTATCGAATCGAGGCTTCACTGAAAAAGCAGAAAAGGGGAGTGGGAGAAGGAGGAGAAGGGGCGAAGGTAGTTGCCGGCGAATCCTTTCGTGTTGAAGCGTATCGAGTGAGCGAGTTTGAAGTAACTGCGAAGATTGCGGGCAAGAGTTATATCGTTGGCGATACGGTGAAAGGCTCGTTTGCGGCAAAATATTTGTTTGGTGGAGTGATGAAAGGCGAGCGGGTGCGATGGCGAATGCGATACGAGCCTTCTGGTTATTCGCCGGAAGGATGGGTTGGATATTGGTTTGGTCGCAATGCGTGGTCGTATGAAGATGCGGCTGGTCCGCAGACGAAGCTATTGTTCACCAAAGACACGACGCTGAATGCAAAGGGAATGTTGGACGCCGAGGTGAAGACGCAAGTCGGCGATATTCGAGCAACCGGTTCGCTTGTGCTTGAGGGTGAAGTCACGTCACCAAGCAGACAGACAATTTCAGGACGAACGAGCGTAACGTTGCATGGCGGCGAGTTCTATATCGGCATTCAGCCTGCAACTACGTTCATCGAGAAAGACAGCGTGCTGGGTTACAAGATTATTGCAGTCACGCCGGAAGGCAAATCGGATTTGAACAAGAATCTCGAAGCCAAAGTCATCAAACGTGAATGGCATTCCGTCCGCAAAGCGAGCCCGCAAGGGGGGTACGAGTGGCAATCGGAGATTGTTGATACGACGCTCGAAACGATTCAAGTCGTTTCGGCGGCGGAGCCAGTCGCTAAGTTGTATCGTCCAAAGCAATCGGGCTTCTATGTGATTGAAGTGAGCGGTAGGGATGCGCGGGGGAATCACATTACGAGCGACACGTATTTCTACGTGAGCGGCTCGGACTACGTCGCGTGGGAGCGAACGAACGACGACCATATTGAGCTTGTCGCAGACAAAAAAGAATACAAGCCGGGCGAAACCGCACGCATCATTGTAAAGAATCCGTATGAGGAAGCAACCGCTCTCATTTCAGTCGAACGCGAAGGAATCATGAAGCATTGGCGAACAAAGCTGAAAGGAAGTGCGCCGGAGATTCGGGTGCAGCTCAATGAGCAATCGTTGCCGAATGTGTTCGTCTCCGTCATTCTTTTGCAAGGACGAATGACAAAGAAGCCCGAGCTTGAGCAAGCCACGGATGTCGGGCGTCCGTCGTTCAAAATTGGTTACGTGCAGTTGAACGTTGACCCCGGCACGCGTCATCTTACGCTTACTACTTCATCCGACAAACAACACTATCGTCCCGGCGATACAGTAAGAGTAAATGTGAGTGTGAAAGATGCGAACGGTGCGCCGCTTCGCTCTGAAGTTACCATCAGCGTTGCGGACAAAGGAGTGTTGAACCTTATCGGCTACAAACTGCCTGACCCGTTCACTGAGTTCTATGGACCACGGGCACTTTCTGTTTCGACGACAGAGTCGCGAGCGCAAATCGTTCAAGCGAGAAGTTTTGGTGAGAAAGGCGAAGATGAAGGAGGTGGCGGCGGAGCGGATTTGGGCGGGATCGAGACTCGCGGCAACTTCAAATACACTGCGTATTGGAATGCTGTATTGCGAACTGACAGCGCAGGCAATCTCATCGTAAGGTTCAAACTGCCGGACAATCTAACGACGTTCAAGATTATGGCTGTTGCGCAGTCGAAGAAGTCTGAGTTTGGTTATGCCGAAAATAGTTTTACCGTGAGTAAGCCGTTGTTGTTGCAGGCATCGCTTCCACGCTTCGCACGGGTTGGCGATAAGTTTGAAGCGGGCGTTGTCGTGCACAATTATTCTGATTCGAGCGGACAGGTTCAAATGTTTGCAACGACGAAAGGAATTCGCATCAAAGGAAAAGAAGCTCATGCGTTCACGCTGAGTCCGGGAGAAAGCAAAGAAGCTCGCTTTCCCGTTGAAGTGAAAGATGTCGGCAGGGCAACGTTCACATTCAAAGCAAAGATGCGGAACGAAACGGACGGGCTCACGGTAAGCATTCCGCTGCAAGTGCCGCGACGAAAAGAAACCGTCGCGCAGCTTGATGCCGTGCCTGCATCGTTGGAGTCGAAGCTTATCGTTCCGACAAACACATACGAAGAGCTGGGTTCGATTGAGTTCACTGCTTCATCAACTGCGCTGACGGGACTTGAGAATAGCATTGACTACTTGTTCAGCTATCCCTACGGATGCATCGAGCAGAAGTCGTCAAAACTTCTTCCTATCATTCTCGGTCGCGAGATGGTCGAGGCGTTTGGTTTTGAAGTCTTGAAAGGGAAAGATGCGAAGTCGGTTGTTGCGAGCACATTGCGCGAGTTCAGAAGTTATCAAACGTACAGCGGCGGCTTCTCATACTGGTCCGGCGATGACCACGACTCGCCGTACGCGTCCGCGTTCGTCATGTATGTGCTGGCGCAAGCAAAGCGCAATGGCTACACCGTTGACGAGAACATGATGCGAAAAGGGGTTGAGTACATCAAAGGCGTTTTGCGTTATCAAGACAACATGCCGAACTATCCGTACAGCTACAACGCGTGGGCTGGAACGAAGACGCTAATCCTTTACACCCTTGCATTATTAAAACAACCTGAGCCTGGGTATTACGAATTGTACTACAAGAATCTTGATCGCATTCCGCTTTTTGCGAAGGCAAACCTGCTGAAAGCGATTCAGGAATCGACGAAGAACAAGAATATGTCGCAAGCCATTACGACAAATCTTCTGAACAGCATCAAGGTGAATCCGACAAGCGCACATTTTGAAGAGCCAAACGTACGTGGGCTGGAATGGTGCTGGAACTCGAATGTTAGAACGACGGCAATCATTCTGCAAACGTTGTTGGAAACGAACGGCTTTCCCGGAAACAAGGCGGACTACCCCGCAAAAATTGTGAAGTGGGTGATGCAACAGCAGAAGAACGGACGATGGGAAAACACCCAGGAGAACGTGTATGTTGTCGACGCGCTTGCGATGTACTTCAAAAAGTATGAACGTGAAGAGCCGAAGTTCAAAGCGGAGATTGTTGTCGCAGGACAGATGATTCTCTCGAAAATGTTTGAGGGAAGGAGTTTGAAGATTGAAAAGACAATGAAAGGTTTTGAGAAGTTCGAAAAGGGAAAGGAGCTTGCTCTCCGGTCAAAGAAAGACGGTCAAGGCATGTTGTACGCAGGCGTTCGCATGATGTATTATCCTAAGGATGCAGCAAAGGTGCGAGACGAGGGAATTGCGGTTCTTAAGACGATGGAGCTGTTGAATATCGGGAGCGGGAGAATCGGAGAATCGGCGAAGGGGAGAGTGTTCACGGCGGGAACGATTGTGAAAGTGACGTTGCGAGTGATTACACCGCAACAACGGAACTTCGTTGTCGTTGATGACCCGCTGCCTGCAGGACTTGAAGCGGTGAACACATCGCTTCAGACGGAAAGCTCTGAGCTGAGCCGTGCGCTTGCCGCCATGCAATCGCAGGAGAATCGCTACCGATGGTGGGGCTCGTTCAATCATCATGAGCTTCGAGATGACCGTGTGTTGTTGTTTGCTGATGAGCTTGAAGCGGGCGTGCACACATTCTCGTACCTCGCCCGTGCGACGACGTTTGGGAAGTTCGAAATGCCTGCGACGTACACGGAGATGATGTATAAGCCGGAGGTGTTTGGGCAGACAGGGAGCACTCAGCTAGAAATCCGATAGCAGGAGAATTAACAATTGATGTTACGCAAAGCGCGTGTTTTCTTGTAATGTCAAAACCCTCACCCTAAATCCCTCTCCCAAAGGGAGAGGGACTTTGTTGAAATCCACGCTCAATCCTCCCCTTCTCCTTTTGGGAGAAGGGGCCGGCCTACGGCTCGTAGAGGGGATGAGGGGCATTAACAAAAACAATATAACCACTCGTTCTGCGTAACATCAGTTAACAATTGAACGTTGACCATTGACAATTCTTTCATAAGCAAGAGGTCAAAAGTCAGACGTTAGAAGTTAGACGTGATAAGATTTCTAAGAATATCAGCAGTAGCGATGGCAATAAGCGGTCTTGTCCTTATTGATTCGCTCTTCATTCCTCTTGAAAAAAGCTTGTTCGAGCCGGAGCGCATCGCTTCACTCCGAATCTTCGACAAGCACGGAACGCTTTTGCGCGAAGTTCTTTCCTCGGAAGAAGGCAGAGGTCGCTGGTGTTCGCTCAAAGAAATCTCGCCAAATGTCATCAACGCCGTTATTGCTACGGAAGACTCTCGCTTCTTCCATCATCCCGGCGTTGACCCAATGGCGTTGGCTCGTGCTACGTGGCAAAACATACGAGCACGACGAGTCGTTTCCGGCGGCTCGACGATTTCCATGCAAGTCATTCGCAACATCTACCATCCTCTACGAGGTCGTAGACCTGAACGAACGTTTTCTCAAAAGCTTTGGGAAGCTTGGTACGCGTTGCGGCTTGAGCGAATGTTGTCGAAGGAAGAAGTTCTGCTTCAGTATTTGAATCGAGTTCCGTTTGGCAATCAGACGTTTGGGATTGATGCGGCGGCAAGATTGTATTTTGCAAAGCCGGGCGCACAGCTTTCGATTGCTGAAGCCGCATTTCTCGCGGCGATTCCGAACTCACCAACGATGAATGACCCATATCGTCACTTCAATCATGTGAGTGAGCGACAGCGTTATGTTCTTTCGAGAATGAAGGAGAAAGGATTCATCTCGGAAGAAGAACGCGAGCGTGCCGAGCATGAACCGTTGGTGATCCTTCCTCGCACAGCGCAGTTCAAAGCTCCCCACTTTACGACAATGATTCTGAGCCAACTCTCTAAAGAAGAAAAGCTTGGCTATTTAGAAATCCACACAACGCTTGATTACAACGTCCAGAAAACTGTCGAGTTATTGTCGCAATCGCATCTTGCACGACTGAAGAGGCATAATGTCGGCAATGGAGCCGTTGTTGTCATTGACAATCGAGCACATGAGCTTGTTGCACTCGTCGGCTCGAAGGATTTTTTCGATTCCACTTCGGACGGACAGGTGAATGGAGCGCTTGCTCTTCGTCAGCCCGGCTCGACATTGAAGCCGTTCACATACGGACTTGCATTAGAGAATGGAGCAACCGCCGCTGATTTGCTTGCTGATATTCCGAGAGAAGCTGGAGATGAAAGCATCGACTTCCTCCCGGAGAATTATGACAAGAAGTATCACGGTCCGGTGCGGATGCGGACTGCGCTGGCGTGTTCATACAACGTGCCTGCTGTCAGAACTGTTGAGCAGTTTGGTGAAGAGGTTCTTCTGCAAAAACTTCACGCCGCGGGTTTTGAATCGTTGAAGGAACCATCCTCGTTCTATGGAGTTGGACTGACGCTCGGCAACGGTGAAGTGACTCTCCTTGAGCTATGTAATGCGTATTCGTCTCTGGCGAACGGAGGGGAGTGGAGTTCAATTCGTTTTGTGGACAGTGTCAAGGGCATTGGCGGGTTCAAGGTTCAGGGTTCAAGGTTTGGGGTTTGTCCGAAAGGACTCCTTCGGAGGGGTTCGGCGTTTGAGATGGATAGTTCACAATTCACAATTCCTAATGTCTTCTCGCCGCAAGTTGCTTACATCTTAACCGACATTCTCTCCGACGCTCAGGCTCGTGCGCCTGCGTTTGGTGTGAACAGCTCACTCAATCTTCCGTTCCCATGTGCGGCGAAGACCGGAACATCGAAAGACTACAAAGACAATTGGACTGTTGGCTATACACCGCAATACACCGTTGCAGTTTGGGTTGGCAACTTTAATGCAAAGCCTATGAAAATGGTTTCGGGCATCACTGGCGCGGCGCCGCTGTTCAGAGACATCATGTTGCTCTTACATTCCTCCAACACTCCAGCACTCCAATTCTCCAAACCCGAGGGCATCACCGGAGCAAACATCTGTCCACGTTCCGGAATGGTAGTTGGAGAGAGCTGTCCGGGAGAAATTCACGAGTACTTCATTCAAGGAAGCGAGCCGAAAGAAGTCTGCAACGTTCACAGGAAGTTCAGGCTTGATACACGCAACGGTTTGCTTGCAGCTCGCAATACGCCGCAAGAGTTTGTTGAGGAAAAGGTGTTTGAAATCTTTCCCCCAATCTTTAACAAGTGGGCGGAGGAGGAAGGAATTCCGAAGCCGCCAGAGGTGACCGTCACCTCTCGTGAACAGCAAGAAAAGGTGACGGTCACCTCGCTTGCTATCAACTCGCCGACATCAGGAGATGTGTTCAAGCTCGACCCGATTCTTCGTCCTGAATATCAAACGATAACAGTGGAGTCGCTTGTTGCTCCAGAAGTTGAACACGTGTCATTGTGGTTGAATGGCGATGAAGTTGCACCGCTTCAGCCGCCGTATCGTTTTCGTCTGCCGCTTGCTTCGCTTCGCAAGGGATATCACACGTTGGTGTTGAAAGGGAAGAAGGGGTTGAGAAATGTGCAGTCGGAGCCGGTGCAGGTGGCGGTGCAATGAGCTTGCAGGTCTACGACCTCGTAGAGGTGACCGTCGCCTACGAGGTTTGCTTTTCGTTCATCATCACCTTATTTTGATTTAGAGTTTATAGGAGAACATGGTCATGCTCACTGAGACAATCGAAAAGAAAACAGTTAGCGATTACGAGGAACTCCCCGAAGGAGCGCCTTATCAACTAATTAATGGGGAGCTTGTCATGAATCCCGCTCCGCATTTCTTTCATCAAAGAATCATCGCAAGGCTTACAACGCATCTCAATCTGTTTGTCGAAAAACATAATCTCGGCGACGTTGCTGTGTCACCGGATGTTTATTTGTCAGAAACGGACATCTTCCAGCCCGATATCGTATTTGTCTCCAATGAACGACTAAATCTTATTGTTGAGGGAAGAGTTAAGGGGGCGCCGGACCTTGCCATAGAAGTTCTCTCTCCCTCAACCGGTTACTACGACCTGAGTCATAAGAAAAATTTGTATGAGTCGAGCGGTGTGAAGGAGTATTGGATTGTCTATCCTCAGGAAGAAACGATTGAAGTGTGTGAGAATGTTGCGGGAGAATTTCATCAAATTGCCCGCGTGAAGCGCCAGGGAAATGTTGCATCGAAGTTGCTTCAAGGTTTTTCAGTGAAGCTTGCTGACATCTTTTGATGCTTACTCGTGTTCACATCGTTGTAGAAGGACTTGTTCAGGGAGTTGGCTTTCGGTGGTTTGTGCAGCGCCGCGCAGAAGCAATGGGGATCACAGGTTGGGTGCGAAATCAGTATAACGGCAACGTAGAGATTGAAGCGGAAGCCGACCGTTCGTTGCTTGAAGAACTTATCAAAGAGGTAAAAGTTGGTCCTCGTTCGGCGCACATAACGAACCTGCGCATCGAGTGGATTTCCTCCTCACCCGATGATGACAAAGGAGGAAGAAACCTTCTGCCAGAATTTACTCACTTTCAAATCAGGTAGCGTATTCATCCTCGCATTGGTTTTGGTTTTGATGTTCACCGTTTTGCGGAGGGGCGTGAGCTTATCCTCGGCGGTGTAAAAGTCCCACACGACAAGGGTCTCGATGGCCACTCCGACGCCGATATTGTTTTGCACGCATTGATGGATGCGTTGCTTGGTGCGGCGGCGCTTGGCGACATCGGCAAACATTTTCCTAACACTGACCCTCGCTACAAAGGCATCTCAAGTATTTTTCTGCTGAAACATGTTGGTGAGTTGCTCGCCAACGAACGTTACAACATCATCAACGTCGATGTAACGGTGGTGATGGAGACGCCGAGGATTTTTCCGTACATCGAGCAGATGCGAAAGAACATCAGCGAAGCACTGAATATCTCGCCCGAACAAGTTTCTGTGAAAGCAACGACGAACGAAGGCATGGGCTTCATCGGCCTTGGTGAAGGTGCCGTTGCACACGCCGTTGTTTCAATCATCCAACAATAACTTTCCCGCCGCGGTGGAAGATTTCATTCTCTACATTCAATCGCTCAGCCCGACACTCGTGTACGTCGTTGTCTTTGCGATCGCGTATATCGAAAATATTTTTCCCCCTTCACCAAGCGACACGATAATAGTGTTCGGCGGTTCACTTGTCGGCATTGGACGCGTCGGCTTCATCGAAACATTGCTTTGTGCAACGCTCGGCAGTACGCTTGGGTTTATGACGATGTACAAGATTGGAGATTGGTTCGGCGACAGAATTCTCGAGCAAGGAAAGGTCAAATTCATACCGGTCAGTGCGGTGCATACTGTTGAGGAGTGGTTCCGGAAGTATGGATATTGGATTATCATAGCGAACAGATTTCTCTCAGGTACACGTGCAGTCGTTTCGTTCTTCGCAGGATTGTCGGAATTGAATCTTGCGCGCACGACAGTACTTTGTTTTCTGAGCGCGCTTGCATGGAATGCGATTCTTGTAACAGGAGGATTTTATTTAGGCAAGAACTGGGAACGAATCGGGTTTTATTTGAGTACATACAGTCAGATTGTAACGGCGATTATTGTTGTGACGGCGTTGATTTGGCTGGCAAAAGTCGTCTTCAAGAATAACAACAAGAAGAATGGTGAGGGGAAGTCGGAATGATTGATTGGCTTTACTCGATTGATGTTGCCATCTTTCATTTGTTCAACAGCACCCTCGCAAGTTCTGTAGGTGATGTCTTCTGGCCATACATAACTGACTACGACAAACAATTGCCCATCAGAATTATCTTGCTCGGCGTTTGGTTGTGGTTGATGATAAAGGGAAGGAAGCGAGAACGGACGGCAGCGCTTTTATTGATTCCACTTATTTTCATCAGTGACCAAATGAGCAGTACTCTCATCAAGTCGTTTGTTGGGAGATTACGGCCATGTCACACTTTCACCCCCGAGCAGATTCATTTGCTTGTTGGCTGTGGTGGATTATCGTTTCCATCGTCACACGCGGTCAATAACTTCGCGGTTGCAACAATGTTCTCGCATTACTATCCAAAGGCAAAAGCAAGTTTGTATGCCTTTGCGTCTCTGATTGCCATTTCACGTGTTGCAGTAGGCGTACATTATCCTTCGGATGTTGTTGGGGGAGCAATTGTCGGAACGGGCGTCGCGCTGTTTGTCGTCTGGGCGTGGAGCAATCTTTCTCAACGCTTTTTTCCTGCATTGGTTGTAGAAAGGCAATCAGCTTGAAGCTATTCAAGAAACCAAGCGACGAGTATATCGGAAAGATTTCCCTTTGCATTCTCTCCGGGGTAATGCTTGGGTTTGCATTTCCGCCAAGTCATTTCGGAATTCTTGCATGCTTCGGATTGATTCCTTTGCTTGTTGTGCTCGATGATGTTAACCGAATAAAGTCGGCACTCGGTTACGTGTACGTTGCGATGCTCGTCTTTCATATCATTACGCTCAATTGGACGGGCGGCTACGCACACATGAATGACCCGTACATGATGATTGCCGGCGCAGTCACGATGACAGTGCATCCGCTGTTTTACTTTCTCCCGTTCGGTGCGTTTCTCTTTATCAGAATACATGCGGGAAAAAATCTCGCATTAGTTGCACTGCCGTTTCTGTGGGTAGCTTACGAATACTCACACACGCTCAGTGAGTGGTCGTTTCCGTGGATAACACTCGGCAATAGCCAATCGTACGACTTGGCTCATATTCAGTTCATCGAGTACACGGGCGTGATTGGACTTTCGCTCTGGATTCTGATTTTGAATGTGCTTGGTTTCTGCCTCTACAAATCCATGTTAGTAAATGGAGTCACTCTTCGCTCACGACTCAATATTGTTTTGTCGCTTACTATTCTCCTCATCTACGTTCTACCGACTCTTCATGGGCGAATAGTTCTCTCATCTGCTGCCCAACAATCCACAATCCACAATTCGCAATCCGAAATTACCGTCGGCATGATTCAATCCAACGTTGACCCGTGGGAGAAATGGCAACGCAGCGGATTTGAAACGGTGAACATGTATTTGAGAATGACTGACTCGCTTGTGCAGAACTCATCGCCGAAACCTGATATAGTTCTCTGGCCCGAGACCGCGATGCCATATTACGTTCTCGTTCCATCAAACCGTGCGACTCTGAATTTAACAAGAGAGAAGATAAATGAGTTTGGAGTTCCGATTCTCTTCGGATTGCCGCAAGCTATTTATTACGACGACACGACGAAAGCTCCGCCAAGCGCAAAGCGAATTCAATCAACAGGTGAGCGATACGACGCATTCAATGCAACTGCGTTCATTCAGCCAGGAGTTGAAGAAATTCCTTGGTATGGCAAAATGAAGATGGTGCCAATTGCTGAGCGTGTGCCGTACGCTGATGCGTTCTATTTTTTTGATTTTCTCCGCTGGGGAGTTGGCATTGGGGGTTGGCAGATTGGCCGGGACACGGTTATATTTCAAGAGAAGAAAACCGGCGCACGTTTCTGCTCGTTGATTTGTTACGAGTCAGTATATCCTGAATTCGTTGCCTTCTTCGTGAAGAAGGGTGCCGAATTCATTACAATCGTAACCATTGATAGCTGGTGGGACCACATGTCGGGCGCGTACCAGCATCATCAGTATGCAATCTTCAGAGCTATTGAGAATCGAAGGTGGATTGCTCGTTGTGCTGTTGGAGGCTTCTCGTCATACATTGACCCGTACGGAAATGTGTACGACAAGACCGGGTTGTTCACGCAAGCAACGCTGAGCAGAACAATCGGGCGACGGACAGAGCTTACATTCTACACAAAACATGGTGATTGGCTTGCGAAGATTTGCTCGTTGATTTCGGGAGTTTTGATTGCGATGGCGTTGGTACAGAAATTCAAAAGCAAAAGACAAAGCAACTACACACCCCTGACTACGACTTCGTTGTAGTATGTAAACTATTCCCCTCTTGTCCCAAAGGGATGCCTACGGCAAGAGGGGATGTTTCGACTTTAGTCGAAACCGGGGTGTGAAAGAATGCTGAATGAACGAAGGACCGATAATACAATGACCGACAAATATATTGACTTACGAAGTGATACAGTCACGAAGCCCTCGCCAGCAATGCGTGAAGCAATGGCGAAAGCAGAAGTCGGCGACGATGTGTTTGGCGAAGACCCGACTGTTAATTTGTTGCAACAAAAAATTGCAGACTTACTCGGCAAAGAAGCTGCGCTCTACGTTCCAAGTGGAACTCAGGCAAATCAGATTTGCATCAAGGTGCACACACAACCCGGCGATGAAGTGATAATGGAGAAGGGGTGTCATCTCTTTAACTATGAAACGGGCGCACTTGCGTTTCTCTCCAACATCCAGCCTCACACTATCGAAGGTGTGCGTGGAGTGATGAATGTTGAGCAGATTACGAAAGCGATTCGCCCGAAGGCGTATTACATGCCGCGAACAGCGCTTGTTGCAGTCGAGAACACACACAATCGTGCCGGCGGAACAATCTATCCCATAAGCATCATCGCTGAAATTTACAAGTTGACACGAAGTGAGAAGATGGGTTTTCATCTTGATGGCGCACGACTTTGGAATGCGTGCGTTGAGACTGGACTCACGCCCAAAGAATACGCGAATTACTTCGACTCGGTTTCTGTTTGTTTGTCAAAAGGACTCGGCGCTCCGGTGGGTTCGGTCATTGCCGGTTCGAGGGAATTTATTGAGCGAGCAAGGAAGTACAGAAAGATGTTTGGTGGGGGAATGAGACAAGCCGGAATTCTGGCTGCTGCCGGAATCTATGCGCTCGAGAATAATCGGGAACGATTGAGGGAAGACCATGCGAAGATGAAGTATTTCGCAGGTGAGCTAGCGAAACTTCCTTCACTGACGATTGACATGGAAGCTGTTCAGACGAACATCGTCATTATCGGAGTTGAGAAGACCGGGAAGTCGCCGGAGGAAGTGCTTGCGATGTTGAAGTCGAGAGGAGTTTTATTGACGATGGGGGATTGGATGAGCGTTCGAGCAGTGACACATCTTGATGTTTCGATGGACGAGGTGAAACTGGCGGTTACTGTTTTCCATGAACTTTTCGGATGAGCGATGCACGATAAGGCGAAGTTCAAGCACAAAGCGCAGGTAGTTGTCCGCAACAACGAGATTGATTGGCAGGGCGTTGTCCACAATGCTGTGTATCTCCATTATTTTGAAGTCGGACGTATGAGCTACTTTCAAACCGTCGGTTTCCCGATTGTCATCGATCCTCTGGAGATGAATTGGAAGGTTGTAATCGGGCGGAATGAAATTGACTATCGTTCACCGGCTCGCTTTGATGAAATTCTGGATGTGTACACTCGTATCGCATGGATACGAAATACAAGCTTTGCATTAGAGGGCTTCATTGAAGAAACGAACACGAAGCGGCTGATTGCAGAGAATGTTTCGCTTCACGTCTGGCTCGATAAATTTACAGACGAACCAGCCCTTGTTCCGGTTTTTTTCCGAAAGTTGGTTCGTCAGTTTGAAGGGAAGGATGTTTTGATTCAGGAGCCTTCTATTACTGTTTGAAAAGAGTGAACCACAGATTTCACGGATGTTCACAGATTAGTCTTTACAATCCAAAACAGCTCAAACAAATGTTTATTCCTGCTTCAACGTTCAAGATTTGCAGCTCGCTCATCGGGCTTGAGTGAAACGTGAACGGGAAGAATGGAATCAAGACCAAGATTTGAAAACTGCATACAAGAATTCTACCGCGCTCTATTACCAAGAGCTTACGCGGCGAGTTGGAGGTGAGAGGATGAAGGCATTGACCAATTTTGGTTGCGCGGCGGTTTGCGTAGTACTCCTGAACAGCAGATCAATTTCTTGCAACGGCTCTACAAAGAGAGGCTTCCGTTCTCGAAACGTTCGTTGGAGATCGTGAAGAAGATAATGATCGAGGAAGAAACGTCTTCGCACACGTTGCGGGCAAAGACGGGTTGATGATTTTAGTAACGCAAATGACCAAATAACAAAAAAGACTTGCCACTCAGCCAGAGGCTGATGCGCCTCTGGCGCAAAAGTCACCAAGACACTAAGAAAATCTTTAGGAGCGACTTTATAGGGTCGATTTGCAAAAGGATGGATTTCAGTTTTACTTTGTGTCTTTGTGTCTTAGTGGCAAGAATCTCTCCAGTACGTAACATCAGTTAGTAAGAATAGGAAAGCCATAACGCGAAAGATACTCCAGACTCTTCAAATCGTTCCTTGACAAGAAGCGAAATAGTCCTTGCTTCTGGTCTGTGCTCTTCGTATCTTTTGTTGTCTTCTGAAGTAGCCCGTAACGGGCTATTTTTATTTGGTTAGCCCCGAAATCCGCTGATTTTTCAACTGTTTTTCTCATGGTGAGTGAAGAGGTTTTGAAGCTGATTGAGGATTGCGTCGCAAAGCATTCCGCTCACGTTATTGATGTTACGATTCGGGGTTCGCAGCACAAGTCTATTGTGGAAATTTTTCTTGATGCGGAGGCTGGTGTAACGAGTGATTTGTGCTCAACCATTAGTCGTGATGTTGCGGAAGTGTTTGATGTGCGAGATATCGTCAAAGGCTCGTATCAGCTTGTTGTTTCGTCGCCGGGGATTGATCGACCGCTGAAGTTTCCGTGGCAGTATAAGAAGCACATCGGCAGGAAGTTGGTGTTGAAAGTTCGCAGCGAAGGTGGTTTACAGGAACAAATAGGCAAGCTTCTTTCAGTTGAGGATGAAGCCGCTTGGCTTGAAGTTGGAAAAGGAAACGAGCAATTGCAGATTCGCTTCGATGCAATTCAACAAGCGGTCGTGAAAGCACCGTGGTGAGACTTTAAGTAACTTATTTTTTATTTGGTATTTGGAGGTTGTAATGAATTCCGAGATTGTCGAATCATTCGGTTCCATGGTTCGAGAAAAAGGCATCGATAAAGATATGCTCGTCGGCATCGTTGAAGACGTGTTTGCGATGATGGTAAGAAAACAGTATGGGCAAGATGCCAAGTTCGATGTTGTTGTGAACATGGAAAAAGGCGACATAGAAATCTTTCTTGAACGCGCGGTGGTAGAGACGGTGGAGAACCCGGCAACGCAGATTGATGTACAGACAGCGCGTGAGCTTTCCGGCGAGGCGTTGGGTGTTGGTGAAGAATATGTTGAAGTTGTCCCCCTTGCATCATTTGGTCGCCGACTTGTTGTGAGTGCAAAGCAGAATCTCAACCAGCGCATCAAAGAAATTGAGCGTGAAAATGTCTTTAACGAGTACAGTAACACCGTTGGTGAAATCGTCGTTGGCGAGATTTATCAAATCCGAAGGAACGAAATTCTTATCAACCATAATCGCAACGAGTTGTTGCTTCCGAAGTCTGAGCAGATTATCAAAGAGCGCTACAAGAAAGGCGATAGCATTCGTGCTATGATCAAGGAAGTCCGAAAGAATTCCGGCAATCCTGTTGTGGTAGTGTCTCGCGCTGACTCGAAGTTTTTGGAAAAACTCTTCGAGCTTGAGATTCCGGAAATCTACGACGGCATCATCGAAATCAAACGCATTGCCCGTGAACCTGGCGAGCGCGCGAAGGTTGCGGTGGAATCGCACGACGACCGCATTGACGCGGTCGGTGCTTGCGTTGGCATGAAAGGCGTTCGCATTCATACGATTGTGCGTGAGCTGAACAATGAGAACATTGACGTTATCAACTTCAGCGACCAGCCGATGATTTTCATCCAGCGTTCGCTTGCGCCCGCAAAGCTGAAGAGCATCGAGATTGATGAAGAATCAAAGACGGCTAACGTTGTTGTTGCCGTCGATCAGGTTTCTCTCGCGATCGGTCGTAATGGACAGAACATCCGTCTTGCATCGAAGCTCACGGGCTACGAAATCAACCTGATCAAAGAAGGCGGCGATGATGAGTACGATATCGAGCTTGTCGACTTCAAAGACGAGCTCGGCGAAGAGCTGTATCTGAAATTGATTGACAAGGGGCTTGAGACAGCAAAGGATGTTATCACGGCAAAATTTGACACACTGCTTGCGATTGAAGGACTCACGGAAGAAAAGATAAAAGAGATTCGTGAGATGATGCAGCGCGACCTTGACGAAGCGGAAGTGGAAGAAGAAGACGAGGAAGAAAGTGATGATGACGCGGAAGATGAAACGAGTGAAGTGAGCGCTGAAGCAAATGCAAACAGCCCTTCTGAAGCTTCTGAACAACAACCCACATCGGAGGAGTCACCGGGCGACGACTCGACTCGTCGAGAAAAGAAATAGCTGTTTGTGAAGAAACGATACCGATGACGCTCTAATAAAGGGAACGAATGTCCGAAACAGTCGAAAAGAAAAAGAAGATCTATAAAGTCGCAACCGAGCTCAACCTCTCGCACGAAACACTCGTCGAGTTCTTGAAAAAGAAGGGGCACGCGGTGAAGGGGCACATGTCCTCTGTTGACGATGACATGATGCGCGACATTCTTCATCAATTCAAAAAGGAAAAGGATGTTGCCGAAAAACATCATCGGAAGATTGCAGAAATTCGCGACAGCAAGAAGAAGGTCGAGGACTCGGCTCGTCGAGTTGAGAAGAAGCCGGAAGAACACGTAGAGCGGGCACCGGCTCCAGTTCTAGCCCCGACGGTTCTTCATGAAGTCGTTGCGCCGCCTGTTGTTGAAGAAGTAACTCTAAAGAAGCCTCCGGGCGTTCTTGAAGAGCAGATGGAGAAACAAACGGTACTCGAGCCGGTTTCAGGTGAACCGGCGTTGCCTGAACCAGTGGTTGAGGAAATCCAACAACAGGGGGCGAAAGGGGAGGAGTACGTTTCTCCTCTTGAAAAAGAGCGTCGCGCAAAGGTTGGCTTAACGGTCAAGGGCAAAATTGATCTTACGCCGCCAAAGAGACAACCGAGGCAAAAGCCGTCTGCTCCTTCGGCAAAAGCGCCACCGACCCCTGTCGCTCCTGTCGGAATCCCTGTTGAGTCCGAGGAGGATGCACACAAGAAAAAGAAAAAGAAAAAGAAAGTTCGCGGCGCAGAGGTTCCTGAAACCGCCGTTGTGGAGGTTGATGCGCTCGACCGCAAGAAGAAAAAGAAGAAAAAGCTGCGTCATAAAGAAATTGACCAGGCCGAAGTGAAGGATGCGATTCGCCGAACATTCGCCGCAATGGATGATACGATCGTTGCCGGCAGAGCAGCGTTCAAGAAGAAGAAGCGCAAAGAGCGTGAGGAAGAAGAGCAGCGTTTGCAAGAAGAAGCAGAGCGTCAGGCTGGAAAACTCCGTGTTACGGAGTTTGTTTCGGTGAACGACCTCGCAAACTTGATGCACGTGAACGTTGCGGATGTTATCAAGAAATGTATTGAACTCGGCATGATGGTCTCCATCAACCAACGTCTCGATAAGGATACGATTACGCTCGTAGCAGATGAGTTTGGATTTGAGATCAGCTTCTACGAAGAAATCACGCAAGAAGAAGTCCTCGAAAACAAAGAAGACGCCCCAGAAACTCTGCAACGTCGTTCGCCTGTCGTGACGATTATGGGTCACGTTGACCATGGAAAGACATCGTTGCTCGACTACATTCGCCGCGCAAATGTTGTTGCAGGTGAGTCTGGTGGAATTACGCAGCACATCGGCGCGTATGAAGTGACCACCGCAAGCGGCAGCCACATCACGTTCCTCGATACACCGGGTCATGAAGCATTTACTGCAATGCGTGCACGCGGTGCGAAAATCACAGATATCGTCGTGCTTGTTGTTGCGGCGGATGACAGCGTTATGCCTCAAACCCTTGAAGCAATTAGTCACGCACAAGCGGCGTCAGTGCCAATCATCATCGCGATGAACAAGATAGACAAGGCCGATGCAAATCCTGATAGGATTCGTCAACAGCTTGCAGAGAGAAATATCCTTGTTGAAGAGTGGGGCGGCAAGTATCAGTCGGTTGAGCTTTCTGCCAAGACGGGAAAGAATGTTGATGTGCTCCTCGAAAAGATTGCACTCGAGGCTGACGTCTTGGATTTGAAGGCGAATCCCAAGCGTCTTGCATGGGGAACGATCATCGAAGCGCAGCTCGACAAAGGCAAAGGTATCACGGCAACAGTTCTCGTGCAGAAAGGAACGTTGCGCATTGGTGATCCATTTCTTGCCGGAATCTATTCCGGAAAAGTTCGTGCGATGTATGATGAACGCGGCCAGCGCGTTGAAGCCGCCGATCCATCAACCCCGGTACAGTTGACTGGTCTCGATGGTTTCCCGCAAGCGGGAGATTCATTCATTGTTATGGAGTCCGACCGTGTTGCGCGTGAAATTAGTTTGCGTCGCCAACAGTTGAAGCGTGAGCAGGACTTCCGACAAGTCCGTCTTGTTACGCTTGATGACATCTCTCAGCAAATCAAAGAGGGTCAAGTCAAAGAGCTGAACGTCATCGTGAAGGGCGATGTTGATGGTTCGGTGGAAGCTCTGTCTGATTCGTTGATGAAGATTGACCATAAAGAAGTAAAGGTCAGAGTAATTCATAAAGGCGTCGGAACAATTTCGGAGTCCGACATTATTCTCTCCGCCGCCTCGAGCGCCGTCATTATCGGCTTCCGTGTGCGGCCGAACTTGAACGCGCGACGACTTGCCGAAAAAGAAAAAGTTGATATCCGCACCTACAACATCATCTACGATGCGATTAACGACGTACGGCAAGCGCTTGAAGGCTTGCTCGCCCCTGAGTCGAAAGAAGAAATCACGGCGACGGTTGATGTGCGTGAAGTGTTTAAGGTTCCCAAGATTGGCAACATTGCAGGCTGTTACGTGCAGGATGGAAAGATCATCCGCAACAACAGAGTTCGTCTCATCCGCGATGGTATCCAGATTTTCGAGGGGGGAATTTCTTCGCTGAAGCGCTTTAAGGATGACGTTCGCGAAGTGGAATCAGGCTTTGAGTGCGGTATCGGTCTCGACGGCTATAACGACATCAAAGCAGGCGACACGATCGAAGCATTCAAGATTGTTGAAACGAAACGGAAACTCTAATGTCAATCAGAACAGCACGTGTCGCTTCGCTGATCAAAGAAGAGATTGGCACAATAATGTCGCGTGAGTACAGCAGCACAGAGTACGGTTTCATCACCGTCACCGACGTGCAAATGACACCGGACTTAAAGATTGCAAAGATTTATTTCAGCATCTTTGGCTCGCCGGACAAGCAGGCGAAGACGATGAATATGCTTCTTGAACAGAAGCCCCACATTCGCGGTGAAGTTGCACACCGCGTGCGACTAAAATTCGCTCCAGCGTTGCAGTTCTATCACGACACAACGATGGATGAAGTAGACAAGATTAACAGGCTTATCAACAAAATTCACTCTGATGAGCATGGTGATGGCGAGTCTAAATCGTGAGCTACATGTTATTGTTTGCACCGGCAAGAAGACAAAAGAGCTTTCACGTCTTCAGAATCTGGATAAGTAGTGTGAACGCTATGATAGTCGCACGTTCCATCAACGAGCTGAAGAAAGAGGTGAATTCTGTAGTTACGGTTGGAACGTTCGATGGCGTTCATCTCGCACATCAAGAGATCGTCCGGGAAGTTGTTCATCGAGCAAAGATGAAGGAGGGAAGGAGCGTTGTCATCACGTTCGATCCGCATCCGAAAGAAGTCGTAATGTCGGCAAAAGGTCCCGTGCAGCTGTTGACGACGATTGATGAGCGGATTGAGTTGCTGGATGCGTTGGATGTTGATGTTCTGTTCGTTATCAAGTTTACGCACGAATTCTCGCGACTCAGGTCGAGAGAATTCTACGAAAGATGCCTGGTGAATGGATCCGGTGTAAGTGAAGTTGTTGTCGGCTACGACCATAAATTCGGCAGCAATCGCGAAGGAAGCACCGAAGAACTTGTGCGGATAGGACAGGATTTCGACTTCTCTGTGTTTGCGTTCCATCCCTACACGGTGAACGGGGAAGTCGTCAGCAGTACGCAAGTTCGCAGGGCGCTTGCCGAGGGGAATGTTGAGCGAGCCAAGGCGTTTCTGGGTCGGGAATATTCTCTGCGAGGAGCGGTTGTGAAGGGCGACGGTCGCGGCAAGACAATCGGTTATCCGACGGCAAATATCAAACCTGATTCGGACAAGAAAATGATTCCTGCGAAAGGCGTGTATCTCGTCGGAGTGAAACTGGATGAGAAGAATTACTTCGGCATGATGAACATCGGCGTGAGACCAACAGTGACCGACGGTGTTCAACAAACGATGGAAGTTCATCTGTTCGATTTCGCCGATGACATCTACGGGAAGAACCTGACAATAACTTTTTTGACGAAGTTGAGAAACGAACAGAAGTTTGCATCGCTGCAAGAGCTCATTACTCAGCTCGGCAACGACAAGGCACAATCGCTCAAACTGATCGCCGAGCATGGACAACGACAATAACAACAATCTTTCACGATAAACTTAGGAGCTACACACATGGCGTTAACGAAAGAGATGAAAGCGGATATCATCAAGAAATACGGTAAGACAACGCAGGATACAGGAACACCCGAAGTGCAGGTTGCGTTGCTCACGGCGCGCATCAACGATCTTGCGCCACACTTCGAGCAGTTCGGTAAGGATCATCATTCGCGCGTCGGTCTCCTGCGCATGGTCGGGAAGCGTCGCCGCTTGCTTGACTACTTGCAAGAGAAAAACATCGAGCGCTATCGCAAGTTGATTGCTGATCTGCAGATCAGAAAGTAAACGTTGGAATTTCACTTAACCAGAAAGCAGAATGTTGTATGAAAGTCACTCAAGAGATTAGTGTCGGCGGTAAAATGTTTTCACTGGAAACCGGTCGCTTTGCAAAGCAAGCTGATGGCGCCGTGATGGCACGCTTCGGCGATACGATGGTGCTTGCCACCGTTGTTGCAGCAAAGGAAACGAAGGAAGGCTTTGACTACTTTCCGCTGCAAGTAGAGTACCGCGAGAAAGCAGCGTCCGCAGGAAAAATTCCCGGCGGCTTCTTCAAGCGTGAAGCGCGTCCGTCAGAGAAAGAAATTCTCTCGGCACGTTTGATTGATCGTCCGATTCGCCCCCTGTTTCCGGATTGGTTTACGTGCGAGACGCAGGTCATCGTCACTGTGTATTCTTCAGACCAAGAGCATGACGGCGATACGATTGGGGCAGTCGCTGCATCGGCGGCGCTGTGCCTCTCCGATATTCCGTTCGAGGGTCCAATTGCCGAAGTGCGTGTCGGCCGCATTGACGGACAGCTCATCGTCAACCCGACGTTCACCGAGCTGCAAACGAGCGACATGGACGTTACGGTCGCAGGGACGGACGATTCAATCGTGATGGTGGAAGGTGAGGCGAAAGAAATCTCTGAACAAGACATGCTCGTGGCACTGGAGTTTGCACACGGGCATATAAAACGACTCTGTGCGCTGCAGCGTGAGCTTTTGAACGAAGTGAATCGAGCGAAACGTGTACCACCTTCGGTTGAAGAGAATACAGAGTTAGTGAATGCAATTAACGAAGTAGTTGGAGACAAGATTGCAGTTCTCGCCAACACTCCTCTTTTGAAAGAGGAACGAGCCGCACGCACACAATCTATCTACGAGGAAACACAGAAAGCGCTCGCTGAAAAATTCCCTGACCAGGAGAAAGCTATCTCCGAAGGTTTGCATCACATAGAATATGTTGAGATGCGGGAGATGATTTTGCAGAAGGGAAAACGTCTTGATGGTCGCGCCTTAACGGATATTCGCCCTATTACAATCGAAGTTGGAGTTCTGCCGCGTACACACGGCTCTGCGCTTTTCCAGCGCGGTGAAACGCAAAGCTTAACCACGCTTACACTCGGAACAAAACTCGACGAGCAAGTGATAGATGGCTTGATGCCCGATACCACAAAACGTTTCATGCTGCACTACAACTTCCCGCCGTTCTCGGTCGGTGAGGTCGGAAGACTCGGAATAACGGGACGAAGAGAAATCGGACACGGAAATCTTGCTGAACGCTCGCTCAAGGTTATGATGCCGTTGGAAGCGGAATTTCCGTACACGGTACGCATGGTCTCCGATATTCTTGAATCTAACGGTTCGTCGTCAATGGCAACTGTATGTGCAGGATCGCTCGCGCTGCTCGACGGCGGCGTACCTCTCAAAAAGCCTGTCGCTGGAATTGCAATGGGTCTTGTAAAAGAAGGTGATCGCTCTGCGATCCTCAGTGACATTCTCGGAAACGAAGACCACCTCGGTGACATGGACTTCAAAGTTGCCGGAACGGCAGATGGCATTACAGCACTCCAGATGGACATCAAGATTCGCGGCATCTCGTTAGAAATCATGCGCAATGCACTTGAACAAGCGCGTGCAGGACGCATGCATATTCTCGGCAAGATGGCTGAAGCAATCTCGAAGCCGCGCGCAGACCTGTCAACGTATGCACCGCGACTGACAACACTAAAGATTCCTGTTGATATGATTGGGGCGCTCATCGGACCCGGTGGAAAAAACATTCGCCAGATTGTAAAAGACAGCGGTGCTGAAGTCAACATTGAAGATGACGGGACAGTCGTCGTTGCAGCGACATCGAAGGAATCGGCAGATAAAGCCATCAGAGCAATCGGGAGAATCGCTGAGACTCCCGAAGTCGGCAAAGTCTATCGCGCAAAAGTAACGAAGGTGATGGACTTCGGAGCGTTCGTCGAATTCCTGCCCGGCAAAGAGGGTCTCGTTCACGTTTCGCAGCTTGATGTGAAGCGCGTGAACAAACCTTCCGACGTTGTGAAAGTTGGCGATGAGTTCGACGTGAAGATCACCGACAAAGATGATCAAGGCCGTTGGAAGCTTAGCCGCAAGGCATTGATGCTGCACGAACAGCCAAAGCCTGCAAAAGGCTGATGAGCACGAACGTGGTGTCAACAAGGGAACATTATGAATAAGCTCACATCTTCTTTGCTGGCGATTCTTGTTTGTATTGCCTTCCCGCATTTGATATTTTCGCAAAGCGTTGAAGACAAGCTCTCTGTCGGTCTTCGTCTCGGACCCAATCTCTGGCTTAATGATTTGAATGATCGTAGGATTGGGTTTGGGTTTGAAGCGCTGGGTCGTTACGGTGTGTCAAAAACGTTTTTTGTTGGAGGCACTATCGGGTATGATGCGCTCAAAGCTCAGCAAGTTTCCCTTAATCCTCCAACTATTCCCGTAGGCTACGTCAGGCTCAATGGATGGCACGCGTCGCTTGAGGCATGGCTGCAACTTTCTTCGGCAAGCAAATTTTCGCCGTACTTGTATGCAGGCTTCGGTGGAATGCAATATACACGCAAAGACGGCGACAACCTTCCCTATCCTCCGGGAGACGAGCCGCATGTCTCTGTCTACATTCCTTTCGGTGTTGGGTTTGAAGCATATCTTGCGAAGGATGCATCGTTGATGTTTGATTTTGGCTATCGCCTTCTCGATGCCAATACTGACAACGTCGCTACCGGTTCAGATTCATATCCAACCGTGAAGTTCGGTTACACCATGTATTTCGGCTCGAACGACGAGGATGATGACGACGGTGACGGACTCACCAATGGCAAAGAAAAAGAGTTGGGCACGGATCCAAACAATCCTGATACTGACAACGATGGATTGACCGATGGAGAGGAAGTAAAGACTTACCGAACCAATCCGCTCAAACCCGATACGGATGGCGACCTCATACGGGACGGCGATGAAGTCTGGCGATTCCGTACGGACCCGTTGAAAATGGATTCAGATAATGATGGCTTGAGTGATGGCGATGAAATCTACAAGTACAACACTGATCCGTTGAAGGTTGATACCGACAAGGACGGGCTGAGTGACGGTGAGGAAGTTCTCACGTACCACACCGATCCGTTGAAGCAGGATACTGACGGCGACGGCCTGACAGATTCAAACGAGATATTCGGCTACAAAACTGATCCACTAAAGATTGATACAGATGGTGGCGGAGTTGACGATGGAGTAGAAATTAAACGGAATACGAACCCATTGTTTGCTGGCGATGATATTCCGCCGAAGAAGGAAATAGTTGCACCACCTGTCGCCATAGGGGAATTAGTTATTCTTGAAGGAATAAAGTTCCGCGCATGGAGTGCGGAAATTGCTGCCGCATCGGAATCGGCGTTAGAGAAAATTCTGGAAACGCTAACTCTTCATCCGGGAATCGAAATTGAAGTTCGAGGATACACGGACGACGGCGGCGGGCGTGACCGCAACATAAGAATATCTAAAGCGCGGGCACAAGCGGTGAAGCGGTGGCTTGAAGCCCGAGGAATTGCGTCAAACCGTTTGACTGCGAAGGGGTTTGGACCTGAGAATCCGATTGCACCAAATACAACGGATGAGGGCCGTGAGAAGAACAGACGCATAGAGTTTGTCAGAACGAAATAGCTTCTGAAACGTTTCAACAAACTCACTAATTGATGTTACGCAACCGAAAACCGTCCAGATTTGCCGAAGAAATCCGAATGCTCAAATCCGAAATGCTAAACAATATCGAAATTCAAATCTTCAAAAAAGCTCGATAATACAGGTGCAATCAGAATTTGTCTTGAGTTTAGATATTTGGGTTTCGGATTTTCCGGGTTTGCGTAACATGAGTCACTAAGAGCTGATTTGAATCTTAAGTGTAGCTTTACCTGTATGAAAAAAGTTCCGGGCTACATCTGTATATTGGCTTTGGCAGTGTCACTTCATGCAAGCAGTACTGCACAGCATACTGTCGGAAGGTGGGCAGTTGGACTTGGGGCGAATGCAAACGCATGGTTCAACGATTACAACCAGCGCATTGTTGGTCTTGGCGGTCATATCGTCACCCGCTACGGTTTCTCCCGTCGGATTTCAGTTGGCGTCGAGTTTGGGTACGAGGTCCTTAAGACCGGTCAAGATCCGTTGAAGGCAGATGCACGATATGACTATCTGCGACTTGAGGGAACGCCCATATCTTTGCTCGCATGGTTTCACCTTTTGCCGGGAAAGCCTGCCGCACCCTATCTCTTCGCTGGTCTCGGTCTATTGCGGTACAAACGTTCGATTACGTCGGAGGTTTACATTCCCGATGCGAGAGATCGTGGGTCATTTCGCGTTCCGTTTGGTGTAGGAATCGAAACGTTTACACAAAAAGGCTTCTCGTTCGATTTTAACGTCGGCTATGTTGTGTTGAATGACGCAACCGAGATGTTGGAGAGGGGGTTGCCCGACGGTTACGTCAATGTAAAGTTTGGCATCAATGTGTATCTCGGCAGCAGCGATGACGAAGATGATGATGAGGATGGGCTGACGAATGCTCGAGAAAAAGAACTAGGAACGAATCCGACAAACCCGGACACGGATGAAGATGGATTAAGTGATGGTGCTGAAGTACGTAAGTATCACACAGACCCACTCAATGCGGATAGCGATTTCGACAGACTCAAAGACGGCGAAGAGATATTCAAGTATATGACTGACCCCTTGAAGGCTGATACTGATGGCGATGGGTTCAGCGATGGAGAAGAAGTATTCGCCGGTACAGACCCGCTCAATCCGAAGAGCCATCCATAGATGAGTGTACGTACATATTATGACACAACTAACAACTGATGCTTGAATGCGGCAATATCAAGCTCGCCGCTAATCAACCTCACCAAATCGGGTCCGTACTTATTCATGTAGTAGAGAATGCTGATCTCACGTTCCTGCAAGCTCCCATTCGGCAGTAAGCCGCTTGCCGCTTTCTCAATCTGACGAACAGCAGTTTCGTTGCGACGCTTTTGTGCGGAGATAGATTTTTCTTTTAGCGCATTCAGGTTGCTATCCATTTTGGATTGCACGTTTTCGAGGGCGGCAATCAACGTCGGGTCAATTTCCTTCAAACCGAATTTCATCTCATTCAACGCAGAGCGAATAGAGTTGTTCGCGTTGCCGAACATCTCTTCTAACTTGATTGATGAAATCTGTTCAGACACTTTCGTGGTCACGTTATCGATGTCTTCCATGAATTCGAGAATGTCGAGTCCGTATTTCTCCATCGCACGGAGCAATCGCTCTTCAACGAACGAAGCGCTCGCACGCGGATACACGACAGGCTGAGGAAGGCACAAATATTCGTACACCGGCTTGAGTTGTGCGTGATATGCGACTTCAGAAGGACCCGCGACATACGCAACAGTTGGTAGGAGAGTATCTTGTGCAATCGGACGGAGAACGACATTTGTGCTCAGCATCTCAGGAGTTTCAGTAGCAATCCTCAAAAGCTCATCAGGCTGAATAAAGTGACGGGTTCCCTTTAAGCTAAAGTCTTTTTCTCCGTCACGCGGCTGAATCAGATAACGCCCGCCTTTGTGGAACATGAACAAATTCAGCGACTTCGGTTTCACTTGTGCATGATATTGTTCTTCAAGCTCAGCGCTTTGTGCAATCACAATCTGAGTTGTTGCCGGAAATTCTGAAATCTCTTTCACAAAAAGAGGAGAGAGAAGCCTCTTGAGCTCGGGATTGTTGGGAGAAAGGAAAACCAACCCGTAATCTGCAAACAGAACATTCATCCAGCCAACGAATGCTTGGTTAAACGTCTTGCCGATTGCATACGTGTGCTTGAGTGCGGCAAGCAGTGCCGGAGTGAAATCGCTCTTCTGCAGTGTAGCCTCAATTTGCGTGTACGTTTGTTCAAGCGAACCGTCAAACGTCAGCTCGCCGATTGGTCCGAGATTCCGTTCAGGCATTTCGCCGCCATGCAAATATTCAATCTTTACAGGTCTGCTTTCCCCATCAAGCAGAGAAATATTGTTCATCTCGGCAAAGTCGTGGTCTTCCCCCTCAAGCCAGAACACGGGCACAAAATCCAACGACGGAAATTTCGCCTTGAGTCTTTCGGCAAACTTTATCGCTGTTACAGTTTTGAAGATCGTATACAGCGGTCCGCCGAACATACCCACTTGTTGTCCCGTAACGACGGCAAATGTTGAAGGCCGTTCAAGCAAGGCGATGTTGTCGAACGTCTTCTCCGATGAGCCGAAACCTGCGTTTTGATCTCGCAAAACACGCGTCAGCGTTGCGCGGTCAATCGGTCTCTTCTCCTGAAGTTTGATGATTTTGTTGTATGAGCTGTTCTCGCGGAAGTTATACGGGAAGAATTTTTTTACTTCATCAAAACCGTACACATAGTCAAAAAACAGTTGTGAGAATCCTCCGGCGGTGGGAGGAAGCTGTCGGTAATCTATCCAATCCATGAGGAATGTCGTTTGTGAGAGAAGTGTCGTTGAGCTGAAGACGCAGGTGAGGTTGTCTTCTTCGTTCGCCATGCAAAAGAAATATAACTCTATGTTGACTTTATTTCAATGGATGACTATATTTTAACCGAGTTGATTGAGGGGTTGCGGTCTCGACCTATCTGAAGTTTCCTCTACTGATTTTGATTACAACTGGTCTTTAACATTTTGATGCTGAGTTTTTCTCTTCTTCATTTTTCTCACGCCTTTCTGCGTACAGCAGCGGTAAATCAAATTTCATTTGAGCTGAATTCTTTCATCAATCACGAACATCATCATACAGCGAAATACTGTGAGCAGTATTTCGTTAAGGAAGAATTATGGCAGATGAGAACGACGTAAAGTCTGACGCCGGAGAACATAACGAGCAGCAACCGCCAGCAGCACGCAAACCACTTCCGCCGATTTCGTCGGCGAAACCTGTCGGCGGCACAGCGAAAGCACTTCCACCCCTCACGTCTGCGAAGCCGGTTGGAGGAGGAGCGAAGCCTGCGTTACCTCCACTTGCATCAGCCAAGACAGTCGGCGCCGCAAAGCCTCCAACCCCAGTGGCAACGTCTATACCGAAGCCCGCGCAAGCGAGAGAATCGGCACAAGCATCTTCAGCAGCACCTCAAGCGTCACCTGTTTCGAGCGCTGTGTCTCGTCCAACACCTGCACCCAAAGCCACAGCCGAAGTTCGCAAGCCAAGGCAAGACAAGCCCCCGGAAGACGATCAAGGCATCTGGCGCATGAGCCGGAAAAATTTCCTCAACGTTGCCGCGTGGTTCGGCTTCATCAGCTTCTTGGTAACAGCAACGCTTGGTGCGATTCGCTTGATGGTGCCGCGTGTGTTGTACGAAGCTCCGTCCGCCTTCAAGGCGGGTTTTCCTGAAGACTACATCATTGGCGAAGTCAACGAGAAGTATAAAGATGAGTTTCGTGTCTGGATTATTCGCGAGCAGGATGGTTTCTATGCGCTCTTAGCAATTTGCACCCATCTCGGTTGCACGCCGCGTTGGCTTTCAGCAGATAATAAATTCAAATGTCCATGTCACGGAAGCGGCTACCATAAAGATGGAGTGAACTTCGAAGGACCAACGCCTCGTCCGCTCGAGCGTTTGAAGATTACGCTTTCCGATGACGGTCAAATTCTCGTTGACCGGAACATCAAGTTCCTTTACGAGAAGCAGGAATGGTCTAAACCTGATGCATTTTTGAAGTACTCATAACTCTTTACATACTGAGCGAAGCAAAGTATCTCACTGCAACTAAACAGCGATGAGATTCTTCGGTCGCGCAGTTTACCCCGCAATGCGGGGCTCCCTCAGAATTTAGTAGAAAGAAGCCATGCTCGGCATTTTAGACCAAATCAAATCAAAGTGGGAGAAGACGGAAGTTTACAAATCCATCTTCCGACACAACTATCAGGATACGCAGCGTAACCGTGCTCTGCAGATTGTCGACAATGTCTTTCTGCATCTGCATCCCATCCGCATTACTCGCCATGCAACAAACATCGGCTTCACGTGGGGGATGGGGGGCATTACGTTTCTTCTCTTCATCGTTCTCACAATCACCGGCGTCATCCTGATGTTCTACTATCGTCCCGCCGCAGAGTACGCGTACGACGACATGAAATATCTGATGAACGACGTAGCATTCGGCCCGTTGATGCGCAACATGCATCGCTGGGGGGCGCACGCTATGGTCATCACCGTGATGCTTCACATGTTCAGGGTGTTCCTGACCGGTTCGTATAAGCCGCCGCGGCAATTCAATTGGGTCATCGGCGTTATTCTTCTCACGCTCACATTGTTCCTCAGCTTTACTGGGTACTTGTTGCCGTGGGACCAACTCGCAATTTGGGCGGTGACTGTCGGAACGAACATGGCTCGCGCGACGCCGTTGCTGGGGCATGAAGGTCCGTTCGGTCCCGAACTCGGAATGAAGATTGACAATGACGTTCGCTTCGTGTTGTTGGGCGGCACGCAAGTCGGTCCGCCAACGTTGCTTCGCTTCTATGTGCTGCATTGCATCTTCTTGCCGCTGGTTGCCGCAATTCTGATGATTGTTCACTTCTGGAGAATTCGAAAAGACGGCGGCATTTCGGGACCAGATGTTACAGCGAAGAAATTTTAGGTTTGTTCTATGACCAATACCGAATTGTTTTGTAGGGACGTGGGCTTCCTCCTGCGGCGGACAAGTGCCCCTCTACGAGGTCGTAGACCGTCCCAACTTTGCCATGCTCGGCAGGGACAAGGCAAGCCATTGTCCCTACAGATTTCAGCGTTGCTGTTGGGCGACATGATAACAGGCTTGTGATGATACCTTACGAAGCCGAGGAGACTTCGATAACGCCCGTGACCATTCATGTTACAACGCGACAACAGATAAACTCTCGAATTAAGACTGGGAGGCTCACTCATGAATAAGACAAAACTTGCATATTTTGAGAAAGAAGATATTCTACATCTTGCAATTACAGATGAACAAGAGAGTGGCAGTGTCGAACTTAGCCCGAACATCACTGCGGAGCTTAATCAAAAAGGGGAGTTGATTGGTATTGAGATATTGAATGCGAGCACGTTTGTTCGCGATTCGCTTCTCGATTCAGTCCAAGCAAAGATGCTCCATCTTTCTGACGTTCAGGTTGCTTGATTTCAATGCTGAGTGTGCAGGTCGTGGCAGTTAAGACAGTGATCGTATCTTCTTTTAAGTTTTGTAGGGACGTGGGCTTGCCCCGTCCCAACTTTGCCATGCTCGTCAGGGACAAGGCAAGCCATTGTCCCTACAGATTTCAGAGGCTCTAGGATGAATCATCAAAGAAGAGGAATATGGAACATCTCCTAAAGATTATTACAAAGCCGGACAACGTTCCGATTGTATTGATGTTGTTGCTCATCATCTATTACACATGGCTTGCGATGAGTAAGGCGGCAAAGAACGACCGGCAGGAGTTGTCTGAGGAAGCAAAGCAAGCGGACAAAGTCCAGGTGTGGCCCTACTTAGTGAAAGTAGAATTTCTCGGTGCCCTTGTCGTTATGGTGATTCTCACGTTCTGGTCATTTCTTCTTGATGCACCGCTGGAAGAGCCTGCGAATCCCGCGCTCACGCCGAATCCATCAAAAGCTCCGTGGTACTTTCTCGGCTTGCAGGAGATTCTTGTGTACTTTGACCCGTGGATTGCGGGCGTTCTCGTTCCCACGTTCATCATTATGGGGCTGTGTGCAATTCCGTATATCGACATCAATCCGAAAGGGAACGGTTACTATACGTTCAAAGAAAGAAAGTTTGCTATTCTCACATTCTGTTTCGGCTTCCTGTTGCTGTGGATTTCGTTGATTGTGCTCGGAACGTTCTTCAGAGGTCCGGGATGGAACCTCTTTTTGCCATGGGAGTATTGGGACACGCATCGAGTCGTTGCATTGACGAACATCGACTTCACGGAGTTGTTCGGCATTCCTACGCGGTTGGTCGATGATTCGTTGAATCCGGTTGCGATGCTCTTTGGCAGTGTGGTGGTTTTGGCTTGGTATGGAATTGGCGTTGTGTACTACTTTATGAAACACAACACCGATTTCATGAAGAAGATGGGACCAATTCGCTATGCTATCACGACGTTTTTGTTCCTAACGATGATGGCAGTGCCGATAAAGATTATTCTTCGCCTCACGCTGAATGTGAAGTATATTCTGGTAACTCCATTCTTTAATATTTAGCACGATGAAAAGCTTGCCACAAAGACACTAAGGACACAAAGGATTCACAAAGAAAACCTTAGTGAAACTTTGTGTAATCTTCGTGTCTTCGTGGTGAAAGCTTTTTTGTTTGACAGTTGTAGAAACTTCTTTCCAACACAAGGAGGCTTTTCTTGTTTGAGAAACGTGCGCAAGTCCCGATAGAACAGCGCAATTATAGTACGTACTATCTTGTCCTCTCCAGCTTGTTATTTCTCGGAACGATGTGGGCTGTTGTAGATGAAATCGCAACACGACGCCCGTGGAAGCGATATCAAAAGGACTATGCTCAGGTTGCAGACACGCTCATTCAACAGCGCATTGACCAATCGGTGGCTGACATTGATTCTGCGGCATTGAATGAGGCGAAGGCACAACTGAAAGCAGCGCAGGACTCTTTGAGTGGCGAGCGCTACAAGCTGACGATGAAAGAATGGGAAAAGACAACGGAAAACCTTATCAACGAAACGCGTGAATATCAATTTGCAAAAAGTCGAGGCGATGAAGCGTATTATTTCTACAAGAAATCTGTGCATGAAGGGAGAGAAGATGTAGGTCAGAAGAAGAAGCTTGAAGTGAACGAAGCGGAAATGACGAAACATCAAGTCGTGATGAATTCACTGCAAGCACGAAAGGACTCGTTGTTCTCCATCTTGATTGAGTATCGCCAGAACGAAAAGAAAGCGCGCAGCGCCATCGTTGAAATACTCAAGAAGGTTGAGAAGTGGCAGACAAAGAAAGCACATCTTGTTTCAGCGTCTATTCAGATCCGGCAAGTAATGATGTTGGATTACGACCGTAATCCGTTCAACGATCCGAAAGCACGCATTGATCGTTGCCAGACATGCCACTTGGGTTGGAATGAAGAAGTAATGGAAGATGCACCACAACCGTACAAAAGACATCCGTTGCCTGAACTTCTTGCTGTACACAATCCTGAAATCTATGGCTGCACACCGTGTCATCGTGGACAGGGTGCCGCGCTCACGGCAGGAATGGCTCACGGGGAAGAAGACCATTACTGGGAGAATCCTCTGCTCAAAGGTAAAGACGTGTGGGCGTCATGCAACGAGTGTCATGAGAATGAGAGCGCTCTTGCTTATGCTCCTGAGTTTACGAAGGCGAAGCAACTGATGATTGAATCAGGTTGTCACGGTTGCCATGAGATCAAAGGCTACACGGATTTGCCGAAGATTGGTCCGCAACTGGCGAATATTTCGTTCAAGACAACACCAACGTGGGTCTATAATTGGGTGAAGAATCCGAAGGACTACAATTCGCACACGCGTATGCCGAACTTCAAGCTGACTGATGCAGAAGCGGAAGCGATGACTGCGTACTTGATGGATGTTTCGAGCAAGAGTCAGTTTGCGTTTGCGTCGCCAAAACGGAGTTATGCAGGCGGTAATGCTGAACGTGGAAAGAAAACATTTGAGACTGTTGGCTGCCAGGCATGCCATGTCGCTGGCGACATGACGAAAGTGCGAGAAACTCGCGGCACAAGTTACGACATAGCTCCGGAACTTAGCCGCGTCGGAAGCAAAGTAAATCCTGAATGGATCTATGATTGGGTAAGAAATCCTCGACATTACAATCCGACGACGAAGATGCCGAGTTTGCGGCTGACTGATAGCGAAGCGAAAGACATAGTTGGTTACTTGATGACGTTGAAAGATGAGCGAGCCGTTCTAGAGAAAACACTCGACCTTGCTTCTTCAACTATCATAAAGAAAGGCGAGAGGCTCATTCGTGAGTACGGCTGCAACGGCTGTCATGTGATTCCGGGAATGGAAAAGGAGGGAAGAGTTTCCGTTTCACTCTCCAACTTTGGGCGGAAGAAAGTTGAAGAGATGGATTTTGGCGACACGCAGGTGCATCATACCTGGCAGGATTGGGTCTTTAATAAGCTGAAGAACTCACGCGTGTTTGCGACAGAGCGCATTGTACAAAAGATGCCGGTGTTTGCGTTTGCCGACTCGGAGATTACATCGCTTCGCATGTTCCTTCTCGCACAAACGAAAGACGAGCCGGACAAGAAGTACGTTCGTGCATTTGATAAGAAGCAACAACATATCGAAGCAGGTCGCCGTGTTGCTCTTATGTACAATTGCCAGCAATGCCATCAGCTTGAAAAACATGGAGCGTACTTAGCTTCCGTCATCGAAGAGACGGCGTATCAACCGCCAATTATTACAGGGGAAGGAAAGAAAGTTCAAGAGCCGTGGTTGCATGCGTTCTTGCAGAATCCTTCTTCCGTCGGGCAACCGAACTCCATTCGTCCGTGGATTCCAACGCGTATGCCCACGTTCAAGTTTTCTGAGGAAGAAATCAATAAACTGCAGAAGTACTTCCTTGGCTTGAGCAATCAAGAGTTTGAGATTCGAGATTACAAATCGTTCCAGCCAGACCCCGTTACACTTCCAGTCGGCAAACAAATCTTTACCGACTTCCAATGTTTGAAGTGCCATCCGTCGGGCAATGCGCCCCCCAAAGCCGGTGAAGTGTCGTCGAGCGACCTTGCGCCGAATTTGCAAATAGCGCGCAGTCGCTTGAAGCCCGAATGGATTATAGAATGGCTCGCTGACCCGGGAAAGATTCAAGAAGGAACACGTATGCCGACATACTTTCCTGATGGTCAATCCCCGTTGCCGGATGTTCTCGGCGGTGATGCAAAGAAACAGATGGAGGCGATTCGGGACCACGTCTGGAGTTTGGGGACTGTGCGGACAACGGTGGCTTCATCTAAACCCTGAGCGGACTCTCAACCCTGAGCGAAGCGAAGGGTCTCACTCTTCCGGCTTGCAGTGAGATTCTTCGCTTCGCTCAGAATTTGTGGTTACGCGCGTTAGGGATACGGAGGGAGCGCCCCTCTTTTGGGCACTGTGTTGCGCCGGCGCTTTATCAGGCGCAACACCGAGTCCCGCCAAAAGAAGGCGGGATAAACTCCGCTTCGCCTGTAGCACGCCGACCCCGCCGCTGATTGTAGATTCGATGTGCGACCTGAAGTTTGCACTACGGTTGTGAACGAGTAGAATGTTTTGAAATAGAAAAGGCAGGGAACGCCCAAAGAAAAATCATGCGATAGATTTTGAAGCGAGACCTTTCGCTTCGCTCAAGGTTTACAAACAATGATTCTGAACGGAGTAGATTGCCTACCGATTCGTTTCGCGGTGAGACCCTTCGCTCCGCTCAGGGTTGAAAACTAATCAAACAAGGAGTACCGATGAACTCATTCATCAAAGCAGTATCGCTCTCAGTTTGCATTGCAGGCACCGCGCTTGCAGGCGATGTGAGCGGAAAAGTTTCGTTCCAAGGCACAGCGCCGAAGGCAACACTCTTGAGAATGGATGCAGACAAAGTCTGCAAGACGGCACACAAAGACCCACAGAAGAGCGAAGAAGTTATCGTCAATTCAAACAACACATTGAAGAATGTTCTTGTGTATGTGAAGGACGGTCTTGGCAGCAAGAAGTTCGATGCACCGTCGAAGAAGCTGACGTTCGACCAGAAGGGTTGTATGTACACGCCGCATGTGCTCGGCATTCAAGCGGGACAAGAACTTGAAGTGATGAACAGCGACCCGACGTTGCATAATGTTCACTCGCTATCCAAAGACAATCCGTCATTCAATGTTGCACAGCCGATGAAAGGGATGAAGCGTTCCTTTAAGTTCGACAAGCCGGAAGTGTTCAAGGTAAAATGCGAAGTCCACACATGGATGGGTGCATACATCGGCGTGTTCAGCCATCCCTTCTTTGCCGTAACGGGTGATGACGGTTCGTTCACCTTGAGCAAGCTTCCTGCCGGTGAGTACACGATTGAAGCATGGCATGAAAAATATGGAACGCAAACTGCGAAAGTGAAAGTGGATGCGGCGGGGAAGGCGACGGCGGATTTCAAGTTTAAATAAAATGCTGAGCGGAGCGAAGCATCTCAGCGATGGGATTTTTTGCTTTACGCTTTAGCATGAAACTCAGATAGTTAATCGAATCGAGCGGCAGTGAGATTCTTCGCTTCGCTCAGAATTTATAAAATGCTGAGCGGAGCGAAGCATCTCAGCGATGATGTTTCGTTTTCAGCTTTCGGCATAACAATCGGGCATTCAACATATCCGAGCGGCAGTGAGATTCTTCGCTTCGCTCAGAATTTATAAAATGCTGAGCGGAGCGAAGCATCTCAACGATGATGTTTCGTTTTCAGCTTTCGGCATAACAATCGGGCATTCAACATATCCGAGCGGCAGTGAGATTCTTCGCTTCGCTCAGAATTTATAAAATGCTGAGCGGAGCGAAGCATCTCAACGATGATGTTTCGTTTTCAGCTTTCGGCATAACAATCGGGCATTCAACATATCCGAGCGGCAGTGAGATTCTTCGCTTCGCTCAGAATTTAATATAGAGAAAGGAAACTGAGTCTTGACTGACGAAACCTCCAAGCATGGTTCACACAAGCAGGTTGAAGGAGTAGGAGTCGTAACTCACGCTCATGTACATCATGATGAACTGAGCTGGATTCGAAAATACGTTTTTTCTACAGACCATAAGACTATCGGCATTCAGTACGGCATTACGAGCCTGCTGTTCTTGTTGTTCGGCTTCACGCTGATGATGATAATGCGCTGGCAGCTCGCGTATCCCGGCGAGCCGATTCCGTGGATTGGCTCGTGGTTCGGACCCGACAATGCGCCCGACGGCATCATGCTGCCGGAGTTTTACAACCAGCTCGGCGCAATGCACGGAACCATTATGGTGTTCTTAGGCGTGGTGCCGCTTGCGGTCGGCGCGTTCGGCAACTACGTGGTGCCGCTGCAAATCGGCGCAATCGATATGGCATTCCCGAAGATCAACATGACGAGCTACTGGGTCTACTACATCGGCGGCGTGACGATGCTTGTGAGCTTCTTCCTTCCGGGCGGCGCGGCAAATTCAGGCTGGACTTCGTACGCTCCGCTGTCGGTCATCGCAACAATGGGACAAACAGCGTGGCTCATCGGGATGGTTTTTCTTATCACGTCATCGCTGCTTGGTTCCGTCAACTTTATCGTTACCATCATTCAACTTCGCACGAACGGTCTCACGTGGATGCGATTGCCATTTTTCGTCTGGGCGCAGTTTGTAACGGCGTTCCTGCTGTTGCTCGCGTTTCCTCCGCTTGAAGCGGCAGGCGTTTTGCAGTTGATGGATAGACTTGCAGGCACAAGCTTCTTCATGCCGTCCGGACTTGTCGTAAGCGGCGTTCCTCTTACAAACTCCGGCGGTGGAAGCCCATTGTTGTGGCAACATTTGTTCTGGTTTCTCGCTCATCCTGAAGTGTACGTTCTGATCCTTCCTGCAATGGGAATCGTTGCTGAAATCATCGCGAACAACACACGCAAGCCGTTGTGGGGCTACAAGTCAATGGTGTACGCGATAATCTTTCTCGGCTTCATGTCGTTCGTAGTGTGGGCGCACCACATGTTCATGACGGGTATGGGAACGGTCATCAGCACGTTCTTCCAGACCACGACGATGATTATTTCAATTCCGTCCATTGTCATTCTCACTGCATTTTTTCTTTCCCTCTGGGGCGGCTCGATTCGCTTCACGACGCCGATGCTGTTCGCGCTCGCGTTCGTTCCGATGTTCGGCATCGGCGGATTGACCGGCTTGCCGCTTGGGCTTGCGCCGGCCGACATCCATCTGCACGACACATACTACGTCATCGGACATTTTCATTACATCGTTGCACCCGGAACGTTGCTGGCGCTGTTTGCCGGAATCTATTATTGGTTCCCAAAAGCAACCGGACGAAAGATGAGCGATCTGCTCGGCAAGCTTCACTTCTGGGGCTCGTTCATTTTCCTCAACGGCGTGTTCATGCCGATGTTCATTCAAGGACTTGCCGGCGTTTCTCGTCGGCTATACGATGGCGGTCAGCAGTACGCTCACGCGCAAGGTGTGTTGCAATGGAACGAGTTCATGTCCATCTCAGCGTGGTGTCTCGGTCTCGCTCAAATTCCATTCATCATCAATTTCTTCTGGAGCATGAAACGCGGGAAGAAGGTGGAGGACAACGTGTGGGAGGCAACAACGCTCGAATGGACAGCAACAACGTCGCCGCCGCTCGCGCACGGCAACTTTGCGCACATTCCCGACGTGCACCGCGGACCGTATGAATACAGCGTCCCCGGCGGTTCACGCGATTTCACTCCTCAAAATGAAAGGGCGTAGAGCGCATGAATATTCCCTACACCTCAACTGCACGCCCCGACACGGGGCTTTACAATGCAAAGTTAGGCATCTGGCTGTTCCTCGGCTCGGAAGTGATGCTGTTTGGTGCGTTGTTTTCGTCGTACGTTCTTTTGCGCGTTGCGGCGCCCGCATGGCCTCATGGGTATGAATTGTTGAACATTCCGCTCGCAACAGTCAACACGATCATCCTCATCAGTTCCAGCGTCACGATGGTGATGTCATGGGCATCGCTGATGTTGAAACAGTTTAACAAGTATAAGATGTACATGGGGCTGACGATTCTTTGTGCGTTAGCATTCCTCGTCATCAAATATTTTGAATACTCACACGAGTTTATCGAAGGACGTTTCCCAAGCACGTCAAGCTATCTTGGTTTATACTTCACGCTCACGGGCTTGCATGGACTTCACATCGTTGGCGGCATTATCGTGAACACGTACTTATGGGGCCCGGGAAGCAAGATGTGGCAGACCGACCCGCAACGCTTCACGAACCGCGTCGAGGTTGCCGGACTCTACTGGCATTTTGTCGACCTCGTGTGGATTTTCTTGTTCCCTGTTTTGTATCTCTTATAGGAGGATGCTATGAACCCCGATCATGCCGAAGACATAAAAAAGAGCGTTCGGAAGTACATCGTGGTCTTCGTCGCGCTGATGGCGCTGACGGTTGTTACAGTTGCCATCTCCACGATGCACCTTAACGTCAAGGCTGCCATAACTATAGCGCTTGTCGTCGCGACAATCAAAGGCTCGCTCGTCGCCAGCTACTTCATGCACTTGATTTCGGAGAAGAAGGTCATCTACGCAACACTCATTCTCACTGCTGTTTTTCTTATATTGCTGATGCTGCTTCCAGTGTCAACGTATTTAGACAGGGTGGTGCACTAAATGTCACTCAAGGCATTTCACATATTTTTCATCTGCGTCTCGACGTTGTTGGCTGTCGGCTTCGCTGCGTGGGAGATTAAGGGCTATATGCTGAGCAGCGATCCGCTGCAGTTGGTAGCCGGCGCTGCTTCGCTCATCGTCGCGGCGGGTCTCACGCTGTACGGCGTACGCTTCGTGCGAAAATTGAAGCGCGAGAGGCTATAACATGAGCCGTTCGACTACGCTGTTGTGTGCAGCGGGTTTGCTTGCAGTGCTCATCCTCGTGGCAGCTCAACCATCGTTTGCATGTCCAAGTTGCTACGGCGCAGCAGATTCTGCTGAGACGCAAGGAGTCAACTGGGCAATTCTCAGTCTTCTTGGTGTTACGGGAACTGTGCTGTTCGGCGTGGGCGCATTGTTTTTCTCCTTGCGCAAGCGTGCGCTCGAATTCAACCGGCGATTCAGCGACAGGCTCAACTAAATCTCTCATACGGAGGCTTCACAATTATGCACGACCTTTTAGGACTTCCCATTGATGCTTCTGCGCATGGACACAACATTGACCAAATTATCGTCATGCTGCATTGGTTGATGCTTGTGTTGTTTGTGGGATGGGGCGCGTTCTTCATCTATTCCTTGGTCAGGTTTCGCAAGAAGGCAAATCCGCGAGCCGATTATGCCGGCGTGAAGAGCCACGCGTCGAGTTACATTGAAGTTGCCGTTGCACTCTTCGAGGGTATTCTCCTCGTTGGGTTTGCAATTCCAGTCTGGTCAAATGTCTGGACGAAATATCCTGCTGAAAAGGATGCGGTTGTCATTCATGTCGTTGCTGAACAGTTTGCCTGGAACATTCACTATCCCGGCAACGATGGAAAGTTCGGCAAGCGGGAGATCAAACTCGTCACCGCAGAAAATCCCCTCGGTCTTGACCGCTCCGACCCTGATGCGAAGGACGATATCGCGACCATCAACCAATTGCATGTCCCGGTCGGCAAGCCAATTCTTATTTATCTCACAAGTAAAGATGTGATTCACAGCTTCAGTCTTCCGTTGTTGCGCGTGAAGCAGGATGCGATTCCAGGGCAGTCTATTCCTATTTCGTTCATTGCAACGATGACGAATGGGGAAATCCGCGAAAAGATGAAGCACACATTCCCGATTGCATCAGGAAAAATTCCTCCGAAGCTCACGACGTTGATTGCATCAACAGAATACAAAGCGAAAGATGGCTCAACTATTCTCGCGCAGTGGGACCCGTTCACGGATGACGCAATTGCAAAGCTACTCGAAGCAGGAGTCTCATCCGTCGTTGCAACGCAAGACACGCCGGCAGAAATTGCCTGCGCCCAACTTTGCGGACTCGGACACTACCGCATGAGAGGCACAGTCGTTCTGGATTCACCGGAAGATTTTGCTAAATGGTTGGAAGAAGAGGCGAAGTATCTTGAGCAGTAATTCACAACATATTGGACTGCATCGGTTCGCAGTTCTCACTTCGATAGCCACGTTCTTTCTCATCATCGCTGGCGGGCTTGTAACAAGCACCGACTCCGGTCTTGCCGTTCCTGATTGGCCTCTGTCATACGGCCAGTTCATGCCGCCGATGGTTGGCGGAATTTTTTATGAGCATGGGCATCGGATGGTTGCAACGTTCGTCGGCATGTTAACGACAATTCTTGCAATCTTGTTGTGGTGGAAAGAAGAGAGGAAGTGGGTGAGAATGCTTGGACTCGTTGCGTTGCTTGCAGTCATTACGCAGGGTGTTCTTGGGGGAATAACTGTGCTCTATTTGCTCCCCGTTTGGGTCTCTACTACTCATGCTACGCTTGCACAGTCGTTCTTCTCTCTAACAATCGTGTTGGCGATAATCACTTCAGCCTCATGGAAGTCTCATTCGCCAATCGAATATGGGAGAATGTTGAAGACTCGCACCCTTGCACTTTCAACATCGGGGGCGGTGTTGCTGCAGCTCGTTCTCGGCGCGTTGATGCGACACACCGGCTCCGGACTTGCGATTCCAGATTTTCCATTATCGTACTCTCAATGGCTTCCACCAACGAGCGTAAGCGAGATTGCATCAATCAATGAATACCGTCTAATGTACTATGACCTTCCGCCAATAGAACTAAACCAAATCTGGATTCACTTTGCGCACCGTGTAGGAGCTTTACTGGTGACTCTTCTCGTTGTTGCAAATGTTCTTCACGTCTTGAGAAACTACAAGATTTCTCAAATGCGTGAGCCGGCAATCGTTCAGGGATCACTCCTCCTTGTGCAGGTCCTGCTTGGTGCTCTCACCGTGTGGACAGGTAAAGGTGTTCAAGTATCAACAGCACACGTTGCCGTAGGCGCATTGCTTCTCGGAACGAGCGTTGCGCTGACAGTGTACGCGTATGGATGGTTCAAAGTCCCAGTCGAAGTGAAAGTTAGAGAAGAATCGTTTGCAGCGCCCGCCTTGCGGACGGGCAGGGAGGCAACTACAGCGTGAGGTCAGAAATCGAAACAGACGGCACAATTGCAATCGAGCGGTCAAAGTTTTCAGATTACGTTACGCTTACAAAACCGGAATTAACATTTCTCTCCGCTGTTACGGCGCTTGGTGGATTTTATCTTGCTGTGAACGGATCAATTCCAATTGCTACGATGCTGCACACGTTATTCGGCACAATGCTGGTCGGTGGCGGCGCAGGTGCGCTCAATCAGCTCATTGAGCGTGACTACGATGCGATGATGCGAAGGACTGAGAATCGTCCGTTGCCGGCAGGAAGATTGACGCCAACAGCAGTTTTGTTGTTCGGGATGTTGATGTCGGTAGCCGGCATCATCGAGCTTACCGTGTTTACGAACTTGTTAACCGGTTTTCTCGCGGTTGTAACGCTCGTAACCTACCTGTTTCTCTACACGCCATTAAAGCGAATAACATGGCTCTCGACGATCATAGGTGGAATTCCGGGTGCGTTGCCCCCAATGATGGGGTGGACAGCCGCACGCAACGAAATTACAATTGAAGCGTGGATACTCTTCGGTATTCTGTTCTGCTGGCAGATGCCGCACTTCTTCTCGCTTGCCTGGATGTATCGTAAAGATTACGAGCGGGCAGGATATCCCATGCTTACTGTGATAGACTCAGAAGGAACGAGAACGAGCCTTCAAATTCTTTTCTTCTGTCTCGGTTTGATTCCGGTCTCTTTGATGTTGACGATGTACGGTGGGCTTGGATGGATCTATTTTGTCGGAGCGTTGATTGTAGGCTGCGGCTTTCTCTACTACGGCATTCAACTGTTGATTACGAAATCCAACGCGGATGCTCGCAAGATGTTCTTCGCATCGCTGCTGTACCTTCCTGCACTCTTAGCATTCATGGTGATTGACAAGCTCTAACGGGCTGCCGAAAAACCTTTGCTGACCGGTTATTGGGAGTTGTCCCAAAAGAACTTCTGCGTTCGAGATTCCTTGTTCAATATTCGATATTCGGAGGGAATCTTAAATGTCGAACACCGAATAATGAATGTCGAAGTACGTCTTGGACAGCCTCATAGCTTGGCGAAGAAAATTGTTTCGGGCTTTAGCCCATGAATAAACGAGTATTTGGGCTAAAGCCCTAAGAAGTTTTGTTGCTTTGTTTTCCACGAGCTCAAGCTCGTGGCAATAACCAGAGTCTTTCATTTACCTACTAATGTCCGTCACCGACTTACCTCTCATAAACGCAATACTCAACTCCACCAGCACAGTCTTTCTTCTTCTTGGCTATTATTTCATCCGCCAGAAGAAGAAAGTTCTGCACAAAAAGATGATGATAACGGCTCTCGTTACATCATCGCTATTTCTCGTTTCCTATCTTACCTATCATTACAACGTTGGCTCGGTGAAGTTCACCGGACAGGGAGCAGTACGAGCAGTGTATTTTGCCGTCCTCATCAGTCACACAATACTTGCCGCAACAGTTCCTCCTCTTGCCATCATCACGCTTGTGCGGGCATTGCGTGAGCGGTTCGATAAGCATAAAGTGATAGCACGATGGACACTGCCAATTTGGTTGTATGTCTCCGTTACCGGTGTGGTCGTATACATAATGCTCTATCAGTTATACCCTCCGATATAGTTGACTCTCGAATACGCCGGAAGTCAATTCAACGACTATCACCTGAATCCCAAGACCTAAAACCTAAGAGCTTATGGGTCACACCGCAGCAGAAGGCAATTGATACTGTGTTGAAGCAAGCGGAGTTTATGGCGCAGTATTTCGTGAGTGCGTAACAGACGTAGCAGTGCTACGTCTCTACCACTTAAATCAAATTGATGGTGGCAGAGACGAGCTTCGCAAACGTCTTCTTCACTCGGTTTCCTACTTCCGTCACTTCTGCATGACTGAGTTTTGACGAGCCGATGCCCGTGGCAAGATTCGTGATGCAAGAAATTCCTAGAATCTCCATGCCGAATGAAGAGGCGAGCGATGTTTCAAAGACCGTTGACATTCCTACCGCGTCGCCACCGAGGCGGCGGAACATCTCGATTTCTGCCACTGTCTCATAGGAGGGACCTCTCAAGCCAACGTACACTCCTTTGCGAACAATAATGTCGTACGCCTTTGCTGCAAATTCTGCCTTTTCTATCAGCGCAAGGGAGTAAACTTCCTTGGGCGAGAATGATTTGAATGAGGAAACGCTGGGTCTCTCAAGTGTGAAGTTGATTTGGTCTGTGAGAATCATCAGGTCACCCGCGTTGAACATCCGGTTCACGCCGCCTGCCGCGTTCGTCACGATGAGCGTCTTGATTCCAAGTTCATGCGCAACACGAATAGGGTAGAGAACTGTTTCGAGATTGTTTGACTCGTAGAAGTGTATCCTTCCTTGAAAGGCAAGTATCGGCTTCTCACCAAGAAGAGCAAAGACTAACTTGCCCTTATGTCCTTCCACAGTTGAGAGAGGATAATGAGGGATGTGTGAGGTTGAGATAGCCGTTCTGCTTGGGAGGTCATCCGCAAATTCGCCAAGCCCTGAGCCTAGCACCACGGCTATCTTTGGAGCAAGCGTTGAGTGCGCCCGAATGTATGCGACAGATTCCTTAACTTGTGCGTCGTTCATGAGCCGAAGAACATCCCCGCGATTGTTGCCGTCATGAGATTCGCTAACATCCCGCCGAGAACGGCTCGTAGACCAAGCGCAGCTAAATCCTTTCTGCGTTCAGGCGCAAGCGGACTAATTCCACCGATCTGAATTGCAATGGATGAGAAGTTCGCAAAGCCGCAGAGCGCAAAGGTTGCCATCATAATGGCTTTATCGGAAAAGATTTTACCATTTGTGATCATTGAAGATAAGTCGAGGTAGCCGACAAATTCATTCAGTACAAGTTTCGTCCCGATGAGCGAGCCGACTTGAAGCGCATCGTTCCATGGTACGCCTATAGCGACTGCAAGAAACTGGAGAACAAGTCCAAACAGCAGTTGAAGCGAAAGCGGCTGGTTGTATCGAGCAGTGAAGAAAGTATTGATGCCCGTAAGATCGCCGACACTGGTAAGCAATGAATTCAGCAGAGCAATGAGAGCGATGAACGCCAAGAGCATTGCACCGACATTCAACGCAAGGTGTAGACCATCTGCTGCTCCCACAGCCGCAGCCTCTATGACGTTCGAAGCATTCTTCTCAACTTTTATCTTGACGGTTCCTTTTGTTTCTGAGTCTTGAGTTTCAGGATAGATAATCTTGGCAATTGCAAGTCCGGCAGGTGCTGCCATAATGCTTGCTCCAAGGAGTTGCGCAGCGAATTTTACTTGCCCCGCAGTTAATTCCATGCCGTGCGATTTCGCGTACGAATAGCCGAGCATCTGAACATACGCAGCCATTACGCCACCTGCTATCGTGCACATACCGCCAATCATGACCGTCAATAGCTCCGATTGCGTCATTCCTTTGAGGAACGGCTTAATCATCAGCGGCGCTTCCGTTTGTCCAACGAAAATGTTCGCAGTGTTCGAGAGAGATTCCGAGCCGCTCGTTCCCATTACTCGTGCCATTACCCAAGCCATCGCTTGAACAACCCACTGCATAACTCCAAGATAATAAAGGATTGACATGAGCGAGGCAAAGAAAATTATGGTAGGAAGAACTTGGAATGCGAAGAAGAAGCCGAGGGTCTCCTCCGTTCCGGGTCCCATCGCAAGATTTCCAAAAACGAATTTGGCACCCTTCGTAGTGAAGCCAAGCACTTTAACAAAGCCACCACTGATCAACTCAAATGCTTTCAGTGGCCAACCAAGCGGAGCAAAGTTGAGATACTGTGCGAGGTCAGTTCCCTTTAGCATGAATACGGCGAAAACTATCTGTAGCCCGAATCCAGATAAGACGAGCCGCCAATTGATCTTCTTCTTATTGTTTGAGGCGAGGTAGGCAATCCCGATAAGAACGGCAAGACCAAACAAGCCGTTAAGGACGGACATGAAAGTCATGAAATGATTTCTCCTTTTGAAAGAACGTTATGCCTTGGGCGGTTCAAAGCATTTCCTGCAGCGTGCTTCGTATGAATCTTTTGCTCCCACAACTACGCGCTCGCTCGATGCGATCGTTCTTTGCGTGCGGTCTGCCGGGTTTCCGCAGACGACGCAAATGGCAAGCGTCTTTGTAATGTATTCTGCTACTGCCAAGAGTTGCGGCATCGGCTCGAATGGCTTGCCGCGATAATCTTGGTCGAGTCCTGCAATAACTACTCGCTTACCCTGATCTGCCAATCGCTCAGCGACGTCAACAATTTCAGCATCAAAGAACTGACCTTCGTCAATCCCGATAACTTGCGCCTCTTGAGCAAGTTGCTCTATTTCTTTTGAGCTTTCGACTACTAATGATTTGAGTTTGGCTTCACTATGCGAGACGATGTGGTCATAGCTGTACCGAACATCTATTTTGGGTTTGAAGACTACAACTTTCTGTTTGGCGATTTCAGCACGACGAAGTCTGCGAATCAGCTCTTCTGTCTTTCCACTGAACATGCAGCCGACGATGACTTCAATCCAGCCAGTGCCTCGTGGCGAATCGTGAATTGTTGGAAGACTCATAAACTCTTCTTCTTTCTTTTGGCAAAATTCTTTGCGCCGAATGGATACGGGAATAAGTCGCTCATCTTCAGGACTTTGATGTCGCCATTCTTCTTGCTCATCACAAAATCAATATCGCCCGCTAAGTCCATAATCACTTGGCGGCAAGCCCCACACGGCGGAGTGAAGTTGTCTTCATTGGTTGCGACGGCTATCCCGGTGAAATCTCGCTCACCTTCCGAAATAGCCTTGAACAACGCTGTGCGTTCACCGCAAATCGTTAATGCGTAAGAACTGATTTCAATGTTACAGCCAGTGTACACCTTACCGCTCTTCGTGAGAAGGGCGGCCCCGACTTTGAAGCGTGAATAAGGTGAATGTGAATGCTTGCGTGCGGCTGCTGCGCGTTTGGCGAGCGTCTTATAGTTCATTCCGATGAGAAAGAAGTTTTGAAAAATATAGTCAAAGGCTCATTCAGGTGCAATGGATATTCGGTTGCACGCAATCAATTGTGGCCATCATGTCCGGTTCTTCAAGAAACATCGGAGTCTGAGCGAAGGGGTGATACGCTCGTAAAGGTATGCTCTCCGATCATGTTGGCGTACTGAAGAAGGTCGAACTGTCTTTCGAGATAAGCCTGCCTACCGAGTTGCGATTGATTAGAATCTATCAAGAAGCGCAGACAACGGCTGCGTGTACAGAGTACAAACGCACGTCTTGCATCGTTCAAGCGTATAGTTTTTTACATCCCTTCGGACTGAGCGAACAATTGAGCTGGTTGTCAACACATCAACGTCGGTCTCACGAATGTTTCCATAAGCTGGAAGAAAGTAGCATGGCTGAACATCCCCGGTTGACGTAATGACCGCAGAAACCATTGGCGCGTTGCAGTAGTTATGGGGGAATGCCGCCTTGCCAATCAGTGCTTCGAAGTATTGAACGATGTGAAACATTCGGTCAGGGGAATCCGAAATAAATCCGTTGATGAATTCATTCGAACACTGCGAGACCATCTGCTCAACGATGCGCCGAAACTCGACGATCTCTTCCTCGTTCAGCATCAGCGATTCATTCGGTGATACTGCGCCGCGTGTTGCCCGCCCGAAACTATCAGACAGAACATCCGCAGCAAGGAACGAGATGCGATCAACGCCAAGTGATTTTGCAAACTGTACGATGTCAATTGTCTGGCGGAAGTTCGCCTTCTGCAAGACAGTCCGAATTGAAATGGAAGGTCGGGAAGAGGATGCAAGAGCATGCTTGATTCCCCTGGAAATTTGTTGGAGTGATTCTACACCGCGTATGGTATTGTGCGTCTCATCGGTTGCACCATCAATAGAGACGATAATCTCCGAGAAGAATTTTTTGACTTCGTCAAGCCGTTTTTCCAACAGCAAGCCGTTTGTCAGCAATACTTGTTTGACGTTGTACTTGCGAAAGATTGAACAAATCTCAGGGAAGTCCCGTCTCATCAAAGGCTCGCCGCCTGAGTAGACGATGGTCCTCAAGCCATACGCACTCAATGAATCAACCAGAGTTGAAATCTCTTCGAGAGAAAGCTCATTGGGAAGTTTTTCCCGATACGAGCAGGTTAGGCAGCGCAGGTTGCATCCTTCAGTCACATAGAGAATGACAATCGGGAGACTGAACGAGCGAGTGGAAATTGTATTGAGGAATGCCTGAACGTTCACAGTACGTTAAATGGTTAATGTCGCGTTGAATCCGGATTCCGTTTGTTGGTTGGCGAGTCTGGAGACTCGCGCTACGAGACGTCGTTAGTTTGCATTGAGATATGAGTAGTGATGAAGAAACGGACGCAACTTATGAAACAGTTTTATGCAACGGTGATTGGTAATCGTCTTATGTCGTTCTCCAAAAAGTAACGAGCCAGTTCGATTTTGTAGTGATGGAAGCGTTGTATCATCAGAAAAAATAATCTTGCCTTGTCTCATTAAGAGCGCAATATCTTCGGGATGTGCATTTAGGATAGCTTCGTATGGATCGGCGCTGTTGGAAGGAAGAAGAAAGAAATCAGCCGCGCCGCTTTCAAGAATTTGCCCGGCGTCGAAGGGAAGATTGAAAATTCTTCTCGGAGTCTCTGTAACCATTTGCAGAATTTCTTGGGCGGATCGTGTGCTCATGCGGTGAGCGCTCTGCATTTCCTCAAACATCGTTACGCTGCCCGTCAACGTTGAGTCCGTTCCTAATGCAACGGGAACCTTCCCCCATAATGCATAGACCGGCGCAGTCTTGCCAAAGAGAAACTGATTCGACGACGGACACCAAACGACGGATGTCCCTGTCTGCTTCAACACATCAATATCCTTTGGGCTGATATTGATTGCATGCACGACAACAGTCCGTTCGTCCATCCCGCCAAGTTGCTTAAGCGTCTCAACCTCCGTCGCCGTGACATCATCCGTCCCTTCGGCAAGATGGATAACGAAAGGAGTGTTCTGTTTCCGGTCATTGAGTTTTTGTACAATGTTCGTCTCGTTGCCAAGCGAGTGTGCGAACGTATAGTGCCTGAAAACGCTAATCGGAAACAGGAATCGAAAATGATGGGAATACGGATCGTGATGCATCACGAGCGTTACTCCCGAAAAAAGATTTTTCCACGCGCCCCAAAGATAACGAAGACGAGTTGGAACACGCTCGATGGATTCGACGGTTGTTGTGAAGCGCAGACGAATATCATTTCCCCACTCGTACGAGTTTTCGTACGGCGGATTGCCGATGCGCGAATAGAGATTGAACTGCAAGTGGTCATGAGCGTTAATCAAACCGGGACACGCGAGCAAGCCCGCGCAGTCCAACACTTTTTCTTTGCACCGCTCTTTGAGGTTTGGTGCTAACTCGATAATCCTTCCATTCGACACTCGAATATCTACATCAAAGACTTCGCGAGGATTTGCAACCCGAACTTCCTTGAAAAGGTACGCGCCGCTCATTTCTTTCGAACTTCGAATATCAAAAGCATGGGATAGCCTTTGTATCGTTGATAGATATCTGTGCGCCCTGCCTTTTCGTAGAAGCGGATAAGCGACTCATCGATTGTCGGTTCTTCCATCCGTATGAGTTCTAATCCCGTCTGCTTGAAGGAATCAAAATACTCTGAGTACAGATGTGCATAATATTTAACGGCGTAGAATCTCTGTTGATGATCTTTTCCCCCTCGAAAAGTTCGATGCCACCCCAGCAACTGTCCGAAAGGATGAAAATCGGTAATCATCATTGTTCCACCATGACGAAGAACGCGAGAAAGCTGGCTGATGGCGGAAATTAACTTCTCTACGTGTCCGAGTACGAGTGTACACAGAACGAAGTCGAACGACGCATCGGAGAAAGGAAGTTGTTCAACGCGTGCAACGTGAAGAGAGGTGGGAGTTGATCCGTCAATTTTGGTTCTTGCCTTGTCGAGCATGTTGGGGGACAAGTCCGTTGCTGCAATCATGCGAGGGTGGTACTCCTGAAGCATTTGCAGATTTCTTCCGGTGCCACAGCCGGCATCGAGGACATCCTTGTTTTGAAGTAAGGAAGCTCCAAGATAACGCTGAACCGCCCTTCCCTCGGCAAACAGCAGCGCATTGCCATCGGCATCATCATAATTTTCCGCCCAGAGCTGGTATGCCTCCAATGGATTAAGAAGCGTTGTCGGCTTTGATAACATGCGTTCGATTGATTGCTTGAAGCGTTGCAACAAATGCGTTTGCTGCATCAGAACCCTTCAAGTTCAGGTTGGCGGTAACGAAACAGGCGAAACAGGACGCGGATTTCCAACGGGAATTGATATGTTGAGCTTCGGTATCGCCAGCCGCTCACGGAGCGAAGTACAGCCTGACGGAATTCGCTAAGCTTCACATCAGTAGCGGTCGGATAGTAGCCGTTCAGCACTCGTTCGAAGCTTCGGATTTTTTTGTGGTGATGGGATTTCAACCACGGGATGGTGGGAGTCTTTCGCATATCGAACTTTTGCCATTCTGGTTTCATCCAATCTTCAAGCGTTTTGGGGAATTCGAATCCATGTTGCTTTGCAAGTCTCGATAATTCAGAATCTTCGAACACGACCGGCGCATACATGTACAAAATGATTTCAGCTTTGGGATTGATGGCTTTGACTTTTCTGATAAACTGGACATCCCGATCGATGTCGGCATCAACATTGTCGCTCGGTCCACCCAACACGAATGAAAACTCCGGCGCAATCCCGACGTGCTTCAACCGCTCGGCAAGTTCAAGGACAGTGTCCGGAGTTTGAGTTCCGCCCTTGTGCATCTTCTCCAGCGTTTCCTTGGAACTGGACTCCGCACCGAAGAAAATCATTTTGCATCCTGCTTGCTTCATCAGCCGAAGAGTCTCATCAGAGTATGCAAGCACGGTGTCCGGTCTGCCTTCACCCCACCAAGAAATCTCAAGCCCGCTACGGATCATTCGTTCTGCGAATTCGTGCACACGCTTTTCGCTTGTAAAAAAATTCTCATCGAAGAACTCAATTGCATTCACGCCGTATTTGGCTTGAAGCGCCTCAAGGTCGCGTACAATCAGTTCGGGAGAGCGTGCGACCCAGCGTGCCTGGTAAATGCTCGCTATCGCGCAGAACCCGCAAAGGAACGGGCAGCCTGCACTGGAATAGTAGGCGGCAGTTTTCGTTCCAAGATAAGTTCGGTTGAGATAGCGCTCCGGCTGAATCTTGTGAAAGGGGAGAGGTTTCCATAAATCAGGATGCGTTGGCTCGCGCTGGTCGTTGTGTATAATTCCGCCATTCTTCACAAACGAAAGGCTGCGAATTTCTTCGAAGTTCTTCGGCGCATTTCGTTCAAGAGAATCAATAAGTTCGAGAAATGCTTTTTCGCCGGGACCGCGCACGATGTAATCTACATAACCGGACTTGAGGACGGTGGAAGCGTGAAGTGTTGCAAAATATCCACCCCAGATTATTGTGAGATTGGGGAACCGTGCTTTGAGATGTTTGGCGATGGGGATAGCTTGCATCAACTGCGGTCCCGGCATTACCGTCATGGCAAGATATTTCAGTTCGCCTGATGCGGCAAGTTGCTCGATTTTTTTGACCGACTGCTTATCAATGTTCTGATCGAAAATCTCGTACGGGTATTTGTCCTCGAGTTCCGCACCCACGTGCATAATCGAAAGCGGAAAGCGGTAACTCCAGCGGGCACTCGTCGGGTTAAGTAGGGCTATCATTTTTTCTGTCCGTTCGCATTATGCTGAAAGGCGTCTGGAGGGTTATGAAACACTTTTCCTAAACCAAGAAAGCGAAAATAGGATTGCGATGCAAACAGAAGGAACTGCGCATTCAGAATAACAGTGTTGAGAGTAAGAGACATTGAATTGGCAAGCGGTTACCGCTAATCAAATCTACAAGGACAAACCGTCAATTAGAAAAACGTCTAAGTGATTGTAAGAGCGTCAAACTGAGCGATTAACATCAGATCGCTTCTGTCTTACCAGCTGACGTTACGCACGCATCAAGAAAGAGCTTTGCCACTCGGTCAAAGGCTGATGCGCCTCGGGGGCAAAAGTCTTCACAAAGTTTATTTTTTTCTTTGTGAAACCTTTGAGTTCTAAGAGTCTTTGTGGCGAATCTTTTCACCGTGCGTAACATCAGTTACCAGGAAATAAAGTTGGATTCCGTCCGTCTGTTCTCAGATACAATACTCCATACATGCTTAAGGCACTGTACTCCGCAAAGATTGTAACTGCAGCCGCTGCAACTGCACCATAACGCGGAATGAACAGAACATTCAACACGATACTCCCGATGCATGTAATTGCCAGAACGGTTGCGACTGCGCGTTCTTCATGTATGGAGTACAGTGCAGTCCGTACGACGCGATTTATCATCATTGCCGGAAAAGAAATCGCCAACATCTGAAGCAACAGTATAGATTCCGGAAACCGAAACGTTGCCTTTATCAGCAAGGGAGCAGCAAAGAAAAGGGCGATGGTCACAACTATTGAAACTGACATCATCGCAAACAGCAGTTGTCGGGTTACATATCGATGATTCTGTTGATTGTTCATGGAGGAGAGAATTGGAAGAGTTGACGCAAAGATTGATGAGTCTATCAGGTTTCCGATCACGAGAAACCTGTCAGCCGCTGAGTAGAGTCCTGCTTCTGCCGCACTCCGAAATGTCGCGAGCAAAAAAATGTCTACTCGCTCGCTAAGAAAAGTGAGGAGACCTACCAGCATAAACGGGGCGCATTGCGCGAGCAGTGGCTTCAAGCGCGATGGTCTCAACTGTTCAAGGGAGGCTGGCTTTTGCAGCTCATCGTTCGTCAACACCATAAGGATGAGGAGTTTGAGGATGTCCGTTGCGGCGAGCGCAAGCAGAGCTTCACCAATTCCAAATCCAAAACTCAACACAACATACACGAGAAGAACTTGTGCGATCGTACTGGCGAGGGTTAGAAACAAGTATGCCATATGCCGGAGCTTTGCTTTGATAAGATTTTCCAATCCGCTTCCGACAGATCGTGATACGATAAGAAGTGAAGTTCCTAAAAAGATTGGAAGCGAATAGCTTGTTGAAGCGAACAATAAAGCAACAGCTACAAAGCAGCCCGCAACGGTTGCTGAAGCAGCAAATCGCAAAATGATGATTGAGCGGAAACTCAAGAGCGGGACAGTACCCGTCGGAGCGAACTCTCTCATGATGAAAGGATTAAGGCCGAGTTCCGAAAGCACAACGCCCACGAGAATAACCGTAAAGCAAACGGAGAAGACGCCGAGACCTTCTTTGCCAAGGTATCGAGATACGATGAGGGAGAGTAGAAAGGTTGCGGCGCTACTGACAATGCCGCTCGCCAAGTAGGTGGTTGCGCCCTTGAATATTTGCGTTGTCTTTTCGTGCATGAGAATGTCGCTAATTGTCGAGAAGTGCCTTGGTCACTCTGAGCACAGTCCTGACGTCTCTTGGCAGAAGGATCCGAAGAGTGTTTGTCGCAATGTGTGGAACATGCTTCGGTGTCTCACGCAGCAGATTCTTTTCTTCGCAGCACAATCAAATAATGGTCGCCGATGGATGAAAACAACGGAAGGCGTGCAATCCTGTCGTCAATTTTCTCCAACAGGTTCATGAGACGGGGCACAAGCGTGTAAGCTCGAGGCGAGTTCGGCGGCGGCGTGAAGATATTCAACCCCATCACTTCAACACAATCAAAGTACGGCGAGAAGATTGACGCAAACTTCCTCGGAGAATGATAAAAAGTTTGAACCCTGCCGCCATGCAAATGCGCTGAAACACCGCCGGCTTTTTTGCGACGGAACGCGTTACACCATTGCAGTCGGAAAACAAAAGCGGCGGTTTCCCAAAGACAAAACTCGGGCATTACCGTTGCAACAAAATATCCTCCGGGTCTGATGCGTGAGGCAAGGCCAGAGGCGACAGCGCGAAGATTGTTCGTGCAATTGATTCCGCCCATATTAGAATAGGAACCGTCAAAAACCCTGTTACCCAGAAGATGAAGATCGAGATACGAAAGAACTTGCGCAGCGACAGCATGTTCGGTATGTGTCGCGTGAATTTTCCGTCGCACTTCGGCAATCATGTTTGGCGAAACATCCGTTGCCAGGACACTCATACCGTTGTTGGCAAGATGAAGGGCGTCTGTGCCTGTGCCGCAATTCAATTCGAGTAATTGCTGCCCGGGCTGAAAGTACTCAAGATATACCTGCGAGATGATCGAACGCAATCGCCGAATGCCATGAAGGCTTTCATACTCTTGATCATAGACGGGCGCAGCAGCATCAAAGGCGGTTCGCGTCAAGACTTCAGTTGGTCGTTCGGTACTCATGCACTGCAAAAAAGTATAAATCTGTTCTTGGAGTATAGATAACTCACGTTACGCAGTTAGAGATTGTATGCCTTCATTCGACCTAATAGACACAAAGGCACAAAGACACGAAGGTTCACAGAGTAAGATTTTCTTAGTGGTTCTTTGAGTCTTAGTGACTTTGTGTCCGCTTTGGGTTTTCAGATTCGTCTCAAAGGTTTCAATTCTTGGTTCTTGCGTAACATCAGTAGATAAGACGAATTGAAGTCACTCTCAGGCGTGACTTTTTGTTGATGTTGCCGGAATGAGAGTGATCTTCGTTATCTCAGGCGGGCAGTTCAAACGAATCGGCAAACCGACAGTGCCGATGCCGCGGTTCACATACATTTGGGTATTGCCGATGGAGTATTTCCCCCAAATATATTTCGACGCAAGCGATGCAGGGGATATCGTGGTATTTCCGATCTTTGCCAGAACCACTTGTCCACCATGCGTGTGACCGCTGAGAACAAGGTCAATATTCTTGTCAGAAGCTTGCTGCAAAAAATAGGGGCGATGCATCATCAGGAGCTTCGGAATATTGAGAGGAGCAGAACCAAGTGCAACGTCAATCTTTTCTTCTGCACGCTTTGCCGTGCCCACATCATCAATCCCGACGAGATACAATGAACCGCTATTCTTCGTGATGAGGACGTTATCATTGCGAAGGAGTTTTACACCGCACGCATCAACTTCTTTTGCCACCACTTCCGGCTGCGGTGCAAAGAAGTCGTGGTTGCCCATGACTCCGTAAACACCGTGCGGCGCCGACAAATTACTGAACGCTTCAGCAAATGGATAGACCTCTTCTGTTAAACTATTTACAAAGTCACCTGTAACGAGAATAAGGTCGCACTGCAATGAGTTTACGATCTTCACATACTCCTCCATTTCATCCTTCAGCATGTTGATGCTGGAATGGAGGTCGCTCACCAGTGCAATGGTGAACCCGTGAAGCTGGTGCGGAAGATTTCGTATTGGGAAAAGGGCTTCGGTGATTTCGTGCTCTTTCTTCCCGATAAACATCCCGTACGCGCTTGCGCCAAACGAGGCTGCAGTGAGGCTATACATGCCGCGTCGAATGAACGTTCGTCGGGAAGCATCGAACCTCTGATATGACGGCTGTGCTTGTAGTGTTTCGATTTTTGTTTTCACCGGCTTGAAGAGTTTCACACCGGCTCCGATGATTTGGAAGGGGAGTTTAATCAGCATAGAGATGAGCACTGCAATGCCGATAAACAGCGTTGCCCCGTGCCAGATGAAGAACGGATACGCTGCGAGGAACAAAAACCAGGTTGAGTATTCGCCCGGACGCGGACGTACGATGACAACATACAGTAATGCAGCGTTGAACACGATGAACAATGCTGCAAGAAGCAGTTGCGTCCAGCGGCGTTGTGGGAATTTTTCTCTCGCCCAATTCCTTGCTTTGACATACAAGATGAACTGGATCGCTAACAGGAGTGTGGGCAGAACAATTCTGAACAAGAGGAATCCTATTTCACGGGGCATGGGAGACATAGTGTGGAATGAATATACACAAATTACCTAACGCTCGAAAGCTGAATTGAGTTCAGTCGTGATTGTCGTAGTGATGCCGCGACCGAAACTCCGAACAACGATATCAGCAGAAAGAGTCGCGGATATGCCAGGAGCGTTAGCACACCATCGCCATCAAAATGGCGGAAGAAACTGTACGGCAGAAATCCAATTGATGAATAAAGAACGAGAGTCAGCCAGAAATACCGTTTGTTGTCAGTTGAACGAAAATGGCTCAATAGAATTCCCAACGGTAGCCACAGGAGCAGGTAATGATACGTTGCAGTCGCAGGAGCAATCACAAGTCCAAGCAAACAAAGAATCACGAGTGCCAATTCGGTCGAGCCAGTCTTCTTCGTTATAACAACCAACGCACAACCAGCAATTGCTATGGCAGCAATAATACAAGACAACTTGAGTGTAACGTAAAGAACCGGCACATTCACAAGCGGTGCAGTATTCCACGTGGCATTGTATACAAACAACCTCCTCAACAGACTGTCAAACGATTGGAAGACTGAGGAGAACGGATCTTGTCGAGACAGATGTGACTGCAAGTGCTGACCAAGCACTGTGAGCAGCCATTCTTCGTGAATCTTCCAGCCAAGAGTGGCGATGCTTATGCAAAGAACGAGAGCGATAGTCACACACGCTGCGTTCAGAGCTTTCCATTCCCTTCGCAAAGCAAATTGAAGCAACATTACAACGGAAAAATATTTTATGGGAAGAAGAGAAGCTGCGCTCACGCCGGATAGAATTGTCTTCTTGCGCTGCAGTAAGTAATAACTGACCAGCATTGAAAGCGACAAAGCAATGTAGAGCTGCCCAAAGCGAAAGCAGTTTACAAGTCCCCAGCCGGAAAGAAGAACAAACGTCGTCGCTTCAACAAGTGAAAGTGAAAAGAGTTTTGAAAGAACCCAAATTGACAAGGCGAGGAGAAGCATGTTTACGAGTGTAACAATCCTGAGCGCTGTCAGTGGTTCGAGCAATGACAATGGAACAAACAGCAATGCAGTTGGCGGCGGGAACGGCGAAAACTTTCCCTGTTGGTCCATTCCGGTTGCTTTGATTTGCTCTTGAAACCACGCATCATCGTACAGTCGTTCAACGCCAACGCCCCTTCGTGCAATATCTCCAGCAGTGTAGTAGTTGGGAAAGTCCGTTTGAATCTGAGTGAAGGCAGGAATAACACCTTTGATAATGGCGAAAAGAGCGAACGGAATGAGAAGGACGAGTGTCGGGACTGGTCTTTTGAACATGCGCTCTCGATTACACGTGAGCAACAAGAGGAATGTCCTGCTTGTCGGCAGACATGCCTTCGAGCGAGCGGATGGCGTTCAGCACTTCGTCAACAGAAATTTCTTTCATGCAGCGGGCGTTATATGGGCAGACAAAGAGTTTTGCGTTGTATATGTTGAGGCATGGGCTGCATTCAATTCCTTTGTACACAACGCGGACGTCACCAAGAGGACCATAAAACTGTGGCGACTCGGGACCGAAAAGGGCGACTACTTTTGTCCCCGTCGCAGATGCGAGATGCATGGGACCACTGTCATTCGTCAGCAGAAAACTTGATCGGCGGAGGAGGGCAATAAGCTCGCCGACGGAGAGAAGACCGGCACAGTTTGTCGCATAACTCTTCGCCTCAGGAGATTTGGAGAGCACCTCTTGAATGTACCCGTGTTCCTGAGCGTTGCCGATAAAGAAAAACCTGCGGGCAGCATTCTGACTTGCCAAACGCTGAACCACCTCGATGAATCGTTGCGGTTGCCATCGTCGTTCCAGTGATGTCGTGCCGGCATTGATATTTATCGTAATGACATCGAAGCCATTCGTCGCAAGCCCAAGCTTCTGCTCCATGGAACTGCGTTCTGCGTCAGTCGCATCAAGGCGCGTAACGGTCGGGATTTCGTTCGATGAAATGCCAATTGTTTCCAGTTGTTTGAGAAAAACTTTTGTTACATGTGCCCCATGGTCGAGCGAAACAGAGTGTGTCAAGTTCCATTTTCGCCACAAGGTTGGAAGTTCGTAGCCAACTCGACGCTTTCCACCGGAAAGGACAGAGATGAGAGTGGAAAACTTCGAGAAGAATTCGAGATCGAACACAACATCTATTTTTCCATTCCTCAGTTCCCTCAAAACGCGAAACGTATCTCGCAAACAACTCGAAACTGTCCCAGATGAAATGGTGAGGATATGAAGTGGGAAGGGGAGTTTTTCAAGGATTTCCTTGTTCGAAGCAAAGCTCAAAAAGAAAATTCGCGCAGTGGGGTATTGTCCGTGCAATCTGTTCAGAAATGGAGTCGTGAGAAAAATGCTGCCCAGACCAAAGAACTTGATGATGAGAATTGTGTCTGCCGCGCGAACCCGATGCCGCCTCCGTATCACAGTATTCCACACTCCCGTCATCCAGCAGAGAGGCACGCCTACATAGCGGTCAAGAGTCCGCATCGTCCTGATGTTCATCATCCATCCTTACGTCTGAACACAATCACGTAATGATCTCCCCATCCATGAAGCGTTGAGTTCTTCGGCAGCGCATCGTCGATCGCCTCGAGCAGGCGATTTCCTTTCCATAAAAGCTTGTGTGTGATACGCGCCGAGGGGGGTGGCGAGAAAACGTTCAACCCGCGTAGCTCAACAAACTCAAAGTACGGTGCAAAGATCGTCTTTACTTGTTCTGGGGAATAGTAGTGCACCCAAACTCTTTCTCCATGTACATCCGCAAGCACGCCGTCAGGCTGACGCCTGCGAAGCGCTTTGTTCCATTTACCGAGTGCAAGAAACAACAGAGTTTCCCACAACGAAAAATTGGGCATCAAGCAAAGCACAGCATACTTGCCCGGCTTAAGGAGCGCTGCAAGATCAAACGCAACTTGCGGCAATCTACGCGTGCAGTTCAACCCGCCGAAATTTGAATACGCTCCATCAAATTGCCTTCCACTCAAGGAGCGGAGCCGCTGAAAGGGCAGTTGCATAGGCGTAACGAGCGAATGGAGAGCCGTTCTATCGAGCTTCTTGTGCATCACTGCAATCATTTCGGAAGAGGCGTCGGTAGCAAGAACACGAATGCCGTTCGACGCAAGTTCCATCGCGTCTGTGCCTGTACCGGAATTCAATTCGAGCAGCGAATCGCCTGCACGAAAATACTTGTAGTAGATGTTCCAGACGATGCGACGCAGGCGTCGTGCTGCGGGTTTTGTTTCGAACTCGTCATCATACAGTTGTGCCGCACTGTCGAAGGAAGCGCATTCGAGCCTGGATGTTGTCGTCAGTTCCCTCAACGTTCAGGTCCTTGCTTTTTCAGTTAGTCTCATCCCCATGCGGGCGACTTTTGATTTAGCATACGATGAGACGAGCGGAAGAACATGCTTACGTTCGTTGTTCATAAGTTTGTGAAGACGAACTTCATTTACCATATGACGGGTCGCAAACCAGTAGAAGCGCTCGGTGTGTCGCCCTTTGAAGTTCAGCGCTCGATCCGTACTCTTCTCCCAATCATTGTTGATGATGAGACTGTCCTTCACTTCGTTGTATAAAGTAGTGCCTTTTATCGGATATGCAACCGTGGTAAGATACGTATCGGGATTTGTTTTTTTAAGATGCGTGATCGTCGCATCAATATCAGAAATCTCTTCGCCGGGATAGCCGAGCATGACAAACAAGCCGGCTTCAATGCCGAATTTCTGTGCAACTTGTGTAATGTTTTGGATTTGCTCAACCTTTACACGTCGCTGCATGGCATCGAGAATTCGCTGTGAGCCGCTTTCTGAGCCGTACCAAATCCTGAACGAGCCAAGCTCCGCCATCTTCTGAAGAATATCCTCGTTTAACCTGTCAGCACGGGAGATGCACTCAAACGGAATCTTGATGTTCCGCTTCTTCATCACTTCATAGAAATCATAAAACCAACGATGGTTGATTGTGAACACGTCGTCGGCAAACCAAAGCTGATCAGGCTTGTATTCAGCAATAAGCATTTCGATCTCATCAACAACATGCTTTGCAGAACGGCGGCGATGTGTATCGCCAAACACGGACCGGCTGCACCACGTACATGTGAACGGACAGCCTCTTGCGCAAATGAGTGAGGCGGAACCGCGTCCGTGATGTGTTCGCCACGTATTGATGTATTGATGAAGATTGATTGCTGCTCGATCGGGATTTGGAATCGAATCCAAATCCTGAATCAACTCACGCTCCGCTGTTCGAACAATCGTTCCGTCAGTCTCACGATAGATGATGCCGTGAATATGTCTCATGCCGGTTGTGCCATGCTTCTGTATATGAGGAATAACCTCTTCGAGCGTAAGCTCGCCTTCTCCAATTACGCCAACATCGGCACCGTGCTTCAGAAACTCCTCTCCGTAGAACGGGATTTCCGGTCCGCCAACGATGACACTGCAGCCTTTACTCTTGCAGTACTTAATAAGATCAAGAGCATTCAACTTGGTCATCAAGTTTACATAGATGCCAACGAGCGACGGGCGAGCTGAATCAATATACTGACGGAATGTTTCCTTTGACTTGAACGTCGAATCAAAGATGTCAACGTGAAATCCCTTCGACTTCAAGTATGCAGAAATGTACAGAATGCCGAGCGTGGGATAGGGTTTCATTATCCGCTTCTCAGCTTCATCTTCCTGAAGGAAGTAGCCATGTGTTAAAAGAATATCCATCGTTTATCCTGTACAGGCGAACAATTGTTCTGCACTACTGTTTTACGAGAACATGCTGGTAATTCTTCAACCCGAACTTCAGCGTCCGCCAGAAACCGCGTTGCTCGCTCTTCACGTACACGTAGAAATAAACAAACCCAAACCACAATCGGAAGAGAAGATTCGGTTTGAGGCGAATGAGTCGTTTGATAATCGGAAAACTCCAAGGCCAAAGCACTGCCGTCTGGAAAAACTTTTGTAAGTTCTCCAACTGATCAGCAGCAGGATGTTTCATTTTTGTGTCAGTAAAGAACGAACGACTCAGTTGGTCGGGATCAAAATCTCTGTCGAGATAGCCTTCCTGTATCGCGTAATCAGTCAGTGCAGTTCCCGGAAAAGGAGAGAAGACCGAGCACCACGGGTAATCGGTTTTGATTTTGATATTCAGGTTAACAGTTGAGAATGCATCATCGAGCGTCTCGCCCGGCAGCGCAGTGATGTTATACGTGCGAAATGGGATTTCGGCATCATGAAGATACTCTGCTGCAGTTTCAATCTGCGCGTCGGTCAACGACTTTAGCAACACTTTGTTGCGCAGTCCTTCGTTGCCGGATTCAACTCCAAAAAACACAGACTTACATCCGCCTTCAGCCAAGCGATAGGCATACTCCTTGTCTTGCGAAACAATGTCAGCGCGAACGAGACAGATGAACGGAAGCCCGACTTCTTTTTTGTAGCGGGGAAGAAACTCATACAGCCATTGGCGGCTCATTCCGAAAACATCATCAGCAAAGTAGATGGCTCGAACGTCCGTTGTATCACGAAGCGCAACACATTCTTCAATCACGGTATCAATGTTTCTGATGCGAACGTACTTGCCCTTGCCATCATACAATTCACGCATGGCATCTTCGAAACAGAAGCTGCAATGCCACGGGCAGCCGCGAGAAGTGATGACGTTGCGAATACTTCGATCTAATCTTCCATCTACATCGTCGTAAAGAGTTCTGTCGGGGAAAGGATAGTCATCGAGGTCTGAACGCAAGCCTCTCACATCGTTCTGGTAAACGCGACCGTTCTTGAGCCATACGTTCGGAATATCAGTAAGTGATTTGTTCTGATCCATGCGGTTCAAAACATCAACCATAGATTCTTCACCTTCCCCACGAAGAATCATATCGACGCCCTCCTCTTCGACAAAAGAAGGGAAGAACGTTGGATGTGCCCCGCCGAAAATGTTCGGAATGTTGTAGTCTCTCTTGAGCTGTCTCGCAACCTCAAGCGCCCACTTGTGGCTTCCACTCATGATCGAGAAACCGACAACATCCGGCTTCATCTTCTCAATGACAGGACGAAACTCCACAAGAGTGTTCCCGATTGCCAGCTTGCACTCGTGGCCGTACTTCTTCGCCATTGCCGAGACGTACATCGGGCCGAGGAATTCGTATTCTAAGTTTTGAAGAAAAAGAAGTGAAGCCATGCGTTCTCGCTACGCTGCGGCTCGTCGCGCTTTTCGTTGCGACGAAACGAGCGGATAGTGTGTAGGATGTTCGAGAGATTCCACATGAAGATCAACATCCAAGTCAGGCCAGTATAGATGTTTGTTGCTCAAAGCGTTGACATTCCTTATTTCGCGAATCGTCCCTTCTTCAAACCAGGGAAAATGTTCGAAGGAAAGGAAGTATTCCTTTCGATTGAACAACACCCAAATACCGAATTGAGAGACGTCCGTGACCTCAGGAGGAGAAATGCGTTTCCCATTTAGTTTTGATTTCATCTTTACGGTCCTCAATAATTTTTTGGAGTTTCAAAAGTTCCTTCTGATTGTAACCTGCAAAATCCACCAAAGAGACAGTTGGTTCGATCCAGAATTTTGCTTCTCCATTTGCAGACCGGACATGAACATGCATCCGTGACTCTTCGCGTGAGAAAAAGAAAAACCTGTAAGCACGATATTTAAAAACAGTTGGACTCAATTCTCAAAATGTGTTCGGAATAAACTCCTGCAACCTCACAACATACTGCATCGCCCGCCGCTCGGCAAACAAATCCGCAACAAGCATAAGAGAAGATTGAGCAATCAGTCCAATGGCAACAGAATACAGCGTCATGCTTTCCGCAAAGTAGTAGGACATGAAGATGCCAATAACAAGAAGTACAATCTCAATCGCTTTGTAGAGTTTGAAACTGTCATTGACCTTCTTCATTTTCGCCAACTCTTCGGTGCGGAAGTCAACAGGCGCTGAGTTCATTTGCTCAGTTAGAATTCTCACTTGGTCATCGGTTCTGAAATAGACAGTGCCGCCGACAACAATTTGAATGAGCGCGATGGCAACGAGCGGATACGCCATGCCTTTGTATTGATTGCCCGTCTTCCACAAATAAAGTGAAAATGCAATCGCCGCTATGCCGATGAGGATGAAGAGAAGGCTTTCATTCTTTTCGGCGGTGAAGTAATTGAGGAGTGATTCGGACATGTAGCTAAGCTATTTTCAAAGATGTTTGTTCAATGCAATCGTAGTGAATCGTAGAGGCACGACATGTCGTGCCTCTACGATTCGCTTTCTCAACTCTAATTCAGAACATCCGCATCAAATGTTTTTGAACTGTGTAAATTCATATGGTCTTCGGCTGCAGGTAGAGTGAAAAGATGATAAGCGGCCGAAACAATTCGTCGCATTTCACTAGGTGTTGCAGTCCACGGAGCAAGAGCTTTTTTCTTTAACAACTCAACGCTTTGCCACAATCTAAACTTCTTATGCGTCACCCTATGCAGCGCACGATAAAAGTCCGGCGGATAAGTTCCGCGGTACATCAAATCCAAATCAGCGCTCTCGACCCAGTTTTGCTTTTCGCCGAGCTGCGATTTCACTCGCTCGTAGAACTTTGTGCCGGGCAAAGGATACGAAACTGAAACGCCAATATCATCAGGCATACAATCCTTTACCATCTGCAATGTCTTCTCAATGTCTCCACGAGTTTCGCCGGGGTAGCCGTATTGCAGGAAGAAGCCAACCCGAATTCCCGCTTGCTTCATCAATCGAGTTGATGCAGAGATTTGTTCGACAGTCGTTCCTTTCTCCATCGCATCGAGAATCTTCTGCGAGCCGGACTCGGCGCCAACCCACACGGATTCGCATCCTGCACGCCGCAACGCATTAATAGTATCTTCCTTCAACAACAAATCAACTCTGCCGAGACATTTGAATGGAATAATTGCGTCGTGCTTCACAACTTCAGCGCTGAACTTCTGCACCCATCCGGGCTTCAGTCCAAAAATGTCATCGCAAAACCAGATGTGGTCGGGACGAATGTTTTCTTTCATCCACTTCATCTCTGCAACAACATTTTCAGGCGAGCGGGAGTTGTACACTTGTCCGTAGATTGGCTTTGCACACCAGTTGCAATGGAACGGACAACCGCGTGTCGTTACCATATTAACGGAAAAGTAGCCGTGACGATGCTTCCACGCTCGTCGGTATAACTCTGTGTCAACCAAATCCCAAGCAGGGAATGGAAGCACATCCACATCGTGTCGGGCACGACGAGGCTGCGTTTGTTTAATTGCTCCGTTCTCGACGTAGGCGAGTCCGTTGATGTACTCTTTCGCTCCATTCCCTCTTAGCAAGTAATGAAGAGTTTCAACAAGCGTTTGCTCGCCTTCACCGCAGATAACATAATCAGCTCCGTGAGAAAAATATTTCTCCAAATGATCAACGGAGTCTGAGCCATGAGCGATAACAGTACAGCCATGTTGCTTGGCAATCTCACTCATCTTGAACGCCGCATGACGCATCCGGCTCAAACACATCTTCGTCAGATAATTGAAGTCATCATCGTAGATAACGAGAACTTTAGGCTTGAGTTGTTTGAGGTGGGGAACAACATGCTCTTCAGTTTCTGCCAACATGCTATCGGCAAACGCAACAGAGTAGCCGTGCTGTCGGGCGTAACTCGCTGCGTAAATCGTACCCAATGGCGGATACGGCATCATCGCCTTGAATTCTTTAGGGTCAAAGCGAAGGAAGTAGGAGTGTGTAAAGAGAACGTCCGACATTTTCTTCTCAGTTCTGGGGGAGCCCGCGGTGCGGGGTAAACTCTGCGACCGAAGAATCGCTACGCGCAATGGAACGTTGAGATACTTCTCCGTAGGAGTCCTTCGGACGCTTCGCTCAGGGTTTAGAGCAAGTAGTGATTTCGTCGTCTCATCTTTCTTCGACGGGTGAAGATGTCATCATCCAGTACATAAACAACTCTCGCCTTCGGGGTGAGTACAACACCGGTAGAGGACGGCGAGTTCAAGAACAACGCTCCTGCGAGCAACAAAGAGCAAACGAGGAGCCTCAAATCATCACTCCTCTACGACCTACGGTCTCGTAGAGAGGTTGTAAACCAAAATCTCTCAAGCGTTGCTGGTACAATGCCAGAATTTTCTCTTCAAAGTTGCCGACATACGCTCTCGATTCACTCCGCGTGCATTTGAAAATACGTCTGCGGGTTTCTTCGTCGAAGACCGGGTAGCGCTTTGCCCAAATCTTTTCCATTTTTATCATCAGATGTTCATCCAGCTTCGTTGCGTTAAAGAATGAGAAAGGAAACTCAAAGAGCTTTTGTATCTTGCTTTGTCGCTCACTTGCTTTCGGCAGAGGAATCAAGCGAACATCGAAATTGGGGAAATATTGCTTGATCCATCTGTTCGCTTCGAGATAGCGAAAGAACATTGTTGAGTTGAAGAGCGGCTTCAGCGTCGCAACTTCGGTGGCTTGGAAAATATTTTGCTCTTCGAGTGTGAGATTCTCTGTCGTGGCAAAGTAATTGAGACAGAAGAACTTCTTACTGTTGAGAAGAAACACTTTCTTGAATAGAATCAGCAGACTGCGAGTAATCCAAAGGCGGCTCGGTTCAGTGATAATAAAGAAGTCAACGTCGCTTTTGCTATGCGTTGCGTTCTTGGAAAGGTCGCCTGAAATGAACACAGCCCGCACAAATGGAAAGCGTTTGATGATGTGCATCGAAAGCCGCGCCATCAACCACATTCGCTTTGCATGAGCCTCGCGACGTTGTCTATCGCTGACAACGAGGGGAGTTTTTCCTTTGACGAAGTAGAAACCATCGTGCTCGAGTATAGTATTACCGGTTGCTTCACTCTTCAATAACTCGTTGAACTGTTCGAGTGTCATAGAGTTCACAGGGAGGAAGGTGAACAGTTCTTTCGCTCTGAGCGGGTACGACCAGATGTCGTAGTAGAGAAGAGTCTTCAGAATTTCATTCTGCAATTGCATTGGGGAGAAGCGCATGGTTTGTTGATGATCTTAATATGATAAGTTTACCGTTGTTATGCAAGGAGGTTCCCTTGTGGATAGCAGCCCATTTCAGTATATTTTTCTTGCGCTCCACAACTCAAGGATGGTATGATTCGTTCATTACTCAGCCGGTTGCTATCGAAGTTACGGTCGTTCTTCTTCAGTAGGAGATTTGCCTTCATTGTTGCATCGTTCGTCGCTCTCTTCCTTCTGATGAACTATGCAGTGATGCCGTGGTATGTGTATCACGGCGGCACGCTGACAGTCCCCGATGTGACAGGAATGCAGTTTGAACAAGCGAGCGAAATGTTGCATAGCATGGGGCTTGTAGCAATAGAAGGGGACAAGATTCTCGACAACACTCATCCTCTTGGAGCAGTCATAACGCAGAACCCTCGAGCGAACTCAGTTGTCAAATACAGCCGCCACATCTATCTTACCGTGTGTGGTGGAGAGGTGCAGGTTAGTGTACCTTCACTGCGAGGACGTTCCTTGCGAGATGCCCGGTTTGCCCTTGAGCGCAATGGCTTAATACTTGGCGAAATCCAGTACGCTGCCTCCGACTCGAGCCCGGTAAACACCATTATGACGCAGACAGTTGCGGCTGCGGAGAAAGCAAAGAAGGGCACAACTGTCGGAGTTACGATAAGCACCGGCAACCTGACAAAATCTGTTGAGGTTCCGAACCTTTCTGGAAAGTCGTTGACCGAGGCAGAAAAGATTCTAGAGTACTTTGGTTTGAAAGTGGGAAATATTACGTACCAGGTAAACGTCGAACTACTTCCCAACACTATCGTTGACCAATTCCCGCAAGCGGGTGCAGCAGCTGACAGCGGCAAGACTGTAGACCTGTTTGTCGTGAAAGCAGGGAAGTTGCAGGATGAACGCTAAATGGTAAAGATTGCCCCGTCACTTCTCTCCGCAGATTTTTCAGATTTGAAAAGTCAGATCACTCTTGCTGAACAGGCTGGAGCGGATTGGCTGCATCTTGATATCATGGATGGACACTTTGTTCCAAACATTACGTTTGGTCCGCCTGTTATCAAAGCAATTCGCAAACTCACAAAGCTTCCGTTCGACACGCATTTGATGATTGAGGATGCAGATGCATATATCGAGCTTTTTCATGCGGCAGGTGCCGACGTCTTGACCGTTCATTACGAAGCTTGTACGCATCTTCACAGAACAATACGTCGCATCAAAGAGTTGGGGATGAACGCAGGCGTGTGCATCAATCCTGCGACGCCGGTTGAATTGCTTCGTGATATTCTTCCTTATGTTGATCTTGTTCTCATCATGTCGGTAAACCCAGGATTTGGTGGACAAGCATTCATTCCTACTTCTCCGGCAAAACTTCATCAAGCCGCCGACATGATCAAGCAGATAAAGCCTGAAGTCTATTTGGAAGTCGACGGCGGAGTTGATGATACGACTGTTGAAGCAGTGGTGAAAGCCGGGGCAAATGTTCTTGTCGCAGGAAATTATGTGTTTGGTAACGGAAAGATTGCCGATGCTATTCGTACATTGAAAAAGACGGCGAACGCAATTCGCTCATAACTGCTACATGATTTGGTGCAGAGAAAGCGGGACGTATCTTCAGATGCGCCCCGCGTTCCGTTTTATTGCGTATCACACATCAAAAAATACATCTTGACAAATTGCTTGCAGAGCCTTATATTTTACGCCGCTATCCGTAATTATCCTAAGTTATTTAGGACATCAGTGCAAATTACCGACGTTACAGCCGAATTGAGCTACTCCATGATAGACGAAATAGATGTTAAGATTCTTGAGATACTCCAAAAAAACGGGCGAGCGAAGCGCAACGACCTCGCTGACGCCGTAAAGCTGTCTCTTCCCTCAATCAGCGATAGGCTGAAGAAGTTAGAAGACAATGGCATCATCACAGGTTACTTTGCAACGGTTGACCACAAGAAGCTTGGACGCGATATAACTGCGTTCATTTTTGTCAGAGTTGATTCCTCGAAACATTACAGCTCTTTTCTCGAGCACGCAAAACAGGTTGATGACATCCTCGAATGTCATGCGATTACCGGTGAAGGGTCGCATCTCTTGAAAATCAGAACGAAGAACACGGAGTCATTAGAAAAACTCCTTGCTAAGATTCAAGCATGGACTGGCATTGTTAGTACACGTACCAATCTTGTTCTCTCGTCAACGAAAGAAACGTTTTACATCAAAATTGATGGGGCAAAGTGAATCAGATAAACTCTGGCGATACCGCGTTCATGTTACTTTCGGCAGCGCTCGTGCTCTTTATGACGCCGGGTCTTGCGTTCTTCTACGGCGGGCTTGTTCGCAGCAAGAACGTTGTCAACACGATGATGATGAGTTTGGTTGCAATGGGAATTGTCACTGTCCAATGGATTCTTTGGGGATACAGCGTAGCGTTTGCTCCAAACCCAGGTTCGCTCGGCTCATTCATTGGAAGTTTTGATTGGATTGGCTTGGACAATGTCGGTCTCGCTCCGAATTCTGATTACTCGCCGACAATTCCGCACCAAGCGTTTATGATGTATCAGGCAATGTTTGCCGTCATTACGCCCGCGTTGATTTCCGGAGCGATAGTCGAGCGAATGAAATTCAAATCGTACGCTGTATTTGTTTTCCTCTGGACAACAATCTCGTACGACCTCGTTGCGCATTGGGTCTGGGGAGTCGGTGGTTGGTTGCGAACGATGGGAGCGCTCGACTTTGCCGGAGGAACGGTAGTTCACATCAACGCAGGTGTTTCAGCGCTCGTTGCTTCGCTGATGCTTGGAACTCGTCGTGGCTTTCCGAATCGTCCAATGCCGCCGCATAACGTGACGCTTGCAATTCTTGGCGCGGGCATGTTGTGGTTTGGCTGGCTCGGTTTCAATGCCGGGAGCGCAATGAGTTCGGGTGCTCTTGCAACGACTGCTTTTGTTGCAACGAATGTGGCAGCCAGTGCAGGACTTCTCGGCTGGCTGTTGCTCGATATTATTCTTAAAGGAAAACCCACCGGCGTCGGCGCCATTACAGGCGCAGTCGCTGGACTTGTTGCGATTACGCCGGCGTGCGGATTCGTAACTCCACTTGGAGCGATCGCAATCGGACTTGGTGTTGCGGGAGTTTGCTATTGGGCAGTCACGCAACGTATGAAATGGAATCTCGATGATTCGCTGGACGCATTCTCAGTACACGGAATCGGCGGAATGTTCGGCGCGCTGATGACAGGAGTTTTCGCAACCAAATCAGTGAACGAAGCGGGCAACAACGGTTTGCTCTACGGCAATGCTTCTTTGTTGTGGATTCAGTTTGTTGGAGTGGTCGCAACGGCAGCGTTTGCGGCGCTCGTAACATTCGTTCTCCTCAAAATTATTGACGCAACGATGGGCATTCGTTCCAGCGACGAACATCAGCACGAGGGACTTGACCTTGTTGAGCATGGAGAGAAGGGGTATCACGAAATTGTGTAGCTTTTCTAAACCCTGAGCGAGGCGAATGGTTTCTGTGGTAAACCCTGAGCGGAGCGAAGGGTCTCACTGCATTTGATATGCGGTGAGGTTCTTCGCTCCGCTCAGAACTTAAAAAATAATTCAATCATTCATAAACCATTTGGGAAACATAATGGCTAAAACAAAAAAAGCACCATCGGCAATCGACAACGTCTTCAAGATTATCAAAGACAACGGCGTACAGATGGTCGATTTTAAGTTCATCGACCTGCCGGGTATTTGGCAGCACGTGACTGTTCCGGTTCATCGCTTGGAGAGAGAATCATTTGAAGAGGGGTTTGGCTTCGATGGCTCGTCCATCCGCGGCTTCAAGGCGATCAACGAGAGCGATATGTTGATCATTCCTGATCCGAAGACTGTGTTCATCGACCCGTTCGTTGAAATCAAAACCATCAGCTTCATTTGCGACATCTTCGATCCTCTCACCAAGGAACGCTTCAGCCGCTGCTCTCGCGGCATCGCACACAAAGCGCAACAGTATTTGATTTCAACAGGAATTGCCGACACGTCGTACATGGGCGCTGAAGCAGAGTTCTTCATCTTCGACGATGTTCGTTTCGATACGAACGGACACAACAGCTTCTACCATGTTGATTCCATTGAAGGTCGGTGGAATTCCGGCCGCGACGAAATGCCGAACCTCGGCTACAAACCGCGCTACAAGGAAGGATACTATCCTGTTCCGCCAACGGATCATCTTGTTGATATTCGTAATGAGATGGTGATGAACATGATGAGTGTTGGGCTGGAAGTTGAAACGCAACATCACGAAGTTGCAAGCGGCGGTCAAGCAGAAATTGATTTGAAGTTCGAATCCCTCTTGAAACACGCTGATGCCATGATGTTGTTCAAGTACATCATCAAAAACACGGCAAAGGCGAAAGGGAAGACTGCGACGTTTATGCCGAAGCCACTCTTTGGCGATAACGGCTCAGGTATGCACGTGCACCAGAGTTTGTGGAAAGCAGGCAAGCCGCTGTTCTATGGCAACGGCTATGCAAACTTGAGCGAGATGGCGTTGTACTACATTGGCGGATTGTTGAAGCATGCGCCGGCACTTTGCGCAATCACCAACCCGACGACGAACTCCTACAAACGACTCGTGCCGGGCTTTGAAGCGCCCGTGAACCTCGCGTACTCGCAGCGTAATCGCAGCGCATCGGTTCGCATCCCGATGTACTCATCAAATCCGAAGACGAAGCGCGTTGAGTTCCGTTGCCCTGATGCGTCAGGCAATCCATACTTACAATTCTCGGCAATGTTGCTTGCCGGTCTCGACGGCATCATCAACAAGATTGATCCGGGAGAGCCACTCGATAAGGACATCTACGACCTTGCGCCGGAAGAATTGAAGAACGTTCCTTCAACGCCGGGTTCGTTGCAGGAAGCGCTCGCAGCGCTCGAACGCGACCACGACTTCTTGTTGCGCGGCGACGTGTTCACGGAAGACGTTATCGAGACATGGATCTCGTACAAGATGGAGCGTGAAGCAAAGCCGATGTCGTTGCGTCCGCATCCGTTTGAGTTTGGACTGTACTACGACTGCTAAACTTAGCCCAAAGCCGAAGGAAACCTTCTGCTTAGCCTAAGCGAGGCTGAAGGTTTCCTTCTTCCATTCACTATATTTTGAGCCATGCAATTCTCACGACTCCTCTACGAAGCCTCCAATCGCAAAGCGACAATCACACTTAATCGTCCCGAGAAGCGAAACGCGTTGGACGACATTATGGTGGGTGAACTGATCACTGCGTTCATCCAGGGAGGGCGCGACCAAAACGTTAAGGTCATCATTCTTCAAGGTGCAGGCTCATCGTTCTGCGCCGGCGCTGACCTTGAGTATCTTAACCGCATAGCGAAGTTCGACCTTGAAGAGAATCGTGCCGACTCAAGTAAGCTTGCCATGCTCTTCCGCACAATTTACGAGTTGAGAAAACCCGTTATCGCAGTCGTCAACGGTGCTGCGCTTGCGGGCGGTTGCGGACTTGCAAGCGTGTGCGACTTCGTGATTGCATCAGAAGAGAACGCATCGTTCGGCTACACGGAAGTCCGCATCGGTTTCATTCCAGCCGTTGTGATGATTTTCTTGCTGAAGCGAGTCGGAGAAGGGAGAGCACGAGAGTTGATTCTTCGCGGCAACACCATCAACGCAAAGCAAGCACAAGGGATTGGATTGATAAACGCAGTTGTTCCTGCTGCTGAATTACAAAATGCTGTTGATGTTTTGACGAACGAACTGATTCAGCAGAACAGTCTGCACGCAATGGGCTTGTGCAAAGAAATGCTTTCCAAGCTGCATGGACTAAACTTGATGGATTCGCTCGACTTCGCAGCCAACATGAACGCCGCCGCCCGCATGACGCCGGATTGTAAGCAAGGCATTGCCGCATTCCTCAACAAAGAGAAAATCCACTGGTAGAAAAATGAACTCAGAACTCATCACATCAATCCGAAACATTCCCGACTTTCCGAAGAAAGGAATTGTCTTTCGGGACATCACCACATTATTGAAAGACCCGAACGCATTTGCTCAAGCAATTGATACGTTCTACGAACGCTATAAGTCAGAGCGAATTGCAAAAGTTATCAGCGTTGAGTCTCGAGGATTCATCCTTGGATCGCCGCTTGCGTACAAACTCGGTGCTGGATTCGTCCCTGTACGTAAGCCGAAGAAGCTTCCCGCAGAAACCATCAAAGAAGAATACGCACTGGAGTATGGAACCGATTCACTCGAAATCCATGTCGATGCAATCTCAAAGGGCGAGCGTGTGTTAATTGTTGACGACTTGCTCGCAACGGGCGGAACAATTCTCGCCACGGCAAAACTTGTTGAGCGGCTTGGCGGCAACATTGTGGGTCTCGCATTCCTCATTGAGCTTTCATTCTTGAAAGCGAGAGAGCGCCTCAGCAATTACGACGTTTTCTCGATTATCAACTACGATAGCGAATAAACATCTGATGTTACGCAGCGCAAAGAACTTAGCCACTCCCGAAGGGATGCCTTCGGCACAAGACACTAAGGACACAAAGGAATCACAAAGAAAAGATTTCCTTAGTGAAACCTTTGTGCCTACGGCATCGTAGATGTGCTTGGTGACTTCGTGGCAAAGCTTTTCCGCTACTTATGAAACTCAAATCCTTTTTTCTCATAACACTTATCATCGGAGGCATCTTGCTCGCTTCGGAAAGCCGTAGCTTACTCAACGAAGGAGACAGCGCACCAAACTTCACATCAGAGCTTAGCACCGGCAAAACATTTTCGTTGAGTGATTATCGTGGCAAGAACAACGTCGTTCTCTTTTTCTATCCAAAAGATTTCACACCCGGTTGCACGAAAGAGGTTTGCTCGTTCAGGGATAATTATGATGAAGTGAAGAAGTTCGATGCCGTGTTATTCGGCGTCAGTTACGATAATCAAAGTTCTCATCAATCGTTCATTGCAAAGCACCATCTTCCGTTTCCACTCATCAGCGATCTGGATAAGTCAATCAGCAAAGCATACGGAACGGCAACCCGATTCGGTGGATTGATTCCGGGTGCGAAGCGTGTTACGTACGTGATTGATAAGCAGGGAGTGATTCGCAGTGTGCTTCACCATGAGGTGTTGATTGGGAAGCATCTTGATGGGGTGATGGAGGCTTTGAAGAAACTCAAAGTGTGAGGACAACTTAAAGAACTTCAGCGTTCGACATTCCTTGTTGATTATTCGATATTATCAGTCCCTCGGACAAAAGACAATATCGAATATTGAACAAGGAATAATGAATAACGAATTGCCTTCACGCAAGCCTTCCACAAAAAATCTCTGCGCCTGTCTGCCGTCAAGCAAGGCTCTCCGCGTTCTCTGCGGTTCAAACTTGCGGTTCCATAACAAGCCGCGGTCCGTACTCTTTCAGAATCTCCACGCACATGTCACGGGCGGTCAGCAAATACAACGTGCAAATTTTTACGCACATCGCAATATGAACTTCGTTGTTGATGATGTTCCAGAAAAACGCACGCCCCAATTTCCACGGCGGCTCAAAGCCTGAGTAACCGTCCAAGCATTTGCGATAGGTGAGGAAGCGGTCGGCGAGCACGGCTTCCCATTCCGCCTTTTGAAGAGTAGTTGCTCCCTGCTCGTCTAAGTGGCTGAAAAACTCCGCCTTCATCGCCGAAACAATTTGTTGAGCTGCCCGTGCACTTGCATTGCTTTCGACAGCGAGCGTTGCACCGAACATCAGCCCAATCATTATCTCGCCTACGTGTTGCTCGTCCAACTCTTCCGGCACAACTTCGAGTCCTAACAGCAACCCGTTCATAGAGAGATCGTCATGTAGTTGCATGGCTTTACGGAGCCGCTCGTAAATCAAGATGCCAAGGTCTGAAGGTCTAAGATTTTTTTGAAACAGCCCCACGCCTATCTCCGAAGCATTGCACGGAACAAGATAGAGGAAATTCGGGTAATGTGAAAGTGAGGGGAGGCACGGAGGGATTTTGGAATTGCGGATTTCGGATTGGTGATTGCGGATTTGCGGAGGCGGACGAAGTGAAGAATGGGAGAAAGGAAACGCTTGCAAAACCCATCGCACTCACGTAAATTGCATCAGCTTTAGTCCGCCTGCGGCGGACTGGTCGTAGTCTTCAGACTGTTCTCTCCATGTGTTTCTTTTCGTCAATCCCACTTGAATTACGTTGTATTACAGTTAGAATGACAATTAAGGAAAAGTATCATCATGAAAACTATCATCGAACCATTCAAAATCAAATCTGTTGAGCCAATAAACTTCACGACGGAGCGTGAGCGTGAAGCGTACCTGCGGCGTGCGTATTACAATATGTTTCTTCTTCCTGCAGAAGAAGTGCTCATTGATTTGCTGACAGACAGCGGCACCGCGGCGATGAGCGCGAAGCAATGGGCGGGCATGATGGAAGGGGACGAAGCGTACGCCGGCGCAAAAAGCTTCTTCCGGTTTGAGCACAAGGTGCGACAGGTAACAGGACTTCGGTTTATCATTCCGACGCACCAAGGCCGTGCCGCGGAAAAGATTTTGTTTACGCTGGCGGGCGGAAAGGGGAAGTTTATCCCGAACAACTCTCACTTCGATACAACACGGGCGAACATCGAGTTCAGCGGCGCCGAAGCGGTTGACCTGCCGACTACAGAAGGTAAAGACCCGGATGTGATTGCTGACTTCAAAGGCAACATGGATGTGAAGGCGCTCGATGAATTTATTCAGCGTGTTGGCGCGGAGAACGTGCCCCTCTGTATGATGACCGTAACGAACAACTCTGGCGGGGGGCAACCTGTGTCTATGCAGAACATTCGCGAGACAAAGGACGTGTGCAAAAAGTACAGCATCCCGTTCTTCCTTGATGCGTGCCGGTTTGCGGAGAACGCGTACTTCATCAAGTTGAGAGAGAAGGGATACGAAAATGTGTCGGTGAGAGAGATTGTGCGGGAGATGTTCAGCTACGCCGACGGCGCGACCATGAGCGCCAAGAAAGATGCAATCGTGAACATGGGGGGCTTCCTCGCGCTGAACGACGAAAGTCTAACGACGAAAGCGCGCAATCTTCTCATCGTGACTGAGGGCTTCACAACGTACGGCGGGCTTGCAGGTCGTGACCTTGAAGCGATTGCGCAGGGACTTGATGAAGTTCTCGAAGAAAGTTATCTGCGGTATCGCATCCGCTCTGTCGCGTATCTTGGCGAGCGATTGACGCAAGCGGGCGTCCCAATCTTGCAACCTCCGGGCGGGCACGCGATTTATCTGAATGCAAAAAAAATCCTTCCACACATTCCCGTTGAACAATATCCGGGGCAGTCGTTGGTTGTTGAGTTGTATCGACGTGGAGGAATCCGCTCGGTGGAGATTGGTAGCTTGATGTTTGGGAAGTACGACGAGAACCATCGGTTGATTCCTGCGCGCATGGAGTTGGTGCGGCTTGCAATTCCGCGACGCGTGTACACGCAAAGCCACATTGATTACGTCATCGAAGTGGTTATCGAAACACATCAGCATCGGAACGAGTTGAAGGGCTATCGCATTATTGAGGAGGCGCCTATGCTTCGTCACTTCACTGCTAAGTTTGAGCCTGTTCAACCCTGAGTCCACTTTTTTTGTGGACGAAGGGTCTCACCGTTTGAGAGTTGCTGTGAGACCTTTCGCTTCGCTCAAGGTTGAGAAAACTCATAGAATTCCGTTGCTAAAGAATGCCAAATTCTGTAATTTCTAAGCAGTTGATTTACTTCGTTTTGTGGGAATGATTGAAGAAGTGGACTGAAGCGCAAGCGGGCTACGAGAATGATTATATGCAGCGTTTGTGGCTTAGAAAACGATGACCTAAGCATTGTCTGTTCATCCTGTAAGAGTTTTCTCCAGGGTAGAGTGGATGCGCTAGACTTGTTTGAAACAATGTGGGGACTCATGGAGTCGCCGCGGCGTACAATGAAGCGCATTGTGCTCGCAAAGCATAAGAACTACACGGTGCTTCTCAGCTCGTTCTTTGGGATTTGCCTCGCGCTCGACATTGCATGGTATAAGAACATTGCTGACAAGATTCCAAGCCTGCTGACTATTGTTGGAGCAGCAATCTTATTCGGTCCAATCATCGGACTGCTCGTCGTTTCTATTGCAAGCTTAGTTTTGCGAAAAGCTACAACAGCGTTCGGTGGGAATGCATCGCAACGCAATCTATTTGCTGCGATTTCGTATGCAACAGTTCCGATAGTTTTCTCATTGGTGTTCATCGTTCCCATTGAGATTGCAATCTTCGGAATTGATTTTTTCGGGACGAATCCACCGCCAATGATTATCAAGCCAACTGAATATCTCGTGTTGATTGGATTGAAAAGCATTGCGACGCTGTACGGAGTATATCTTCTCATCGAAGCGACGATGGGGGCAAATGCCTTTAACCGAAAAAAACTGTTGCCCGTAGCGCTCTCAGTGATTAGTTTAATCGCCGTCGGCGCAGTTGTACTGCACTTTGCAAAAGTCTGATGTCTTTGTCGAGAGAAGAGTTTGAAAATTTAGCGCAAGAGATTTTCGACTCGCTTCCTGAACAGTTCCAGCAGAACATGGAAAACGTCCGCATTGTTGTGGAGGACGAACCAACGCACGAGACGCTGACGAAGATGGGAATTCATTCACCGTCGTCGCTTTTCGGCTTGTACGAAGGCGTGCCGCTAAACAAGCGAGGGGCGTGGTACGGAATGTATCCCGTTGTGCCGGATAAAATCACAGTGTACAAAACCAACATTGAGCGTGGTGCACGAACCATGGACGAGTTGCGAGAACGGATTCGCCATGTACTTATTCATGAGATTGCGCATTACTATGGAATGAATGAGGAGGAAGTGAGAGCCGCGGGTTACTGAAATCGTGATTTGAAATTCGACACTAACCCTCAAGTGGTTTAGAGGCTCGAATTTCGGATTTGTTTAGTGCTTCGGAATTAGGATTTCCAACTACTGCTAATTGAAAGGAACAATAGATGCCGAGAGTCATGTTTACGATTTCGTATGGCATTAAACCCGAGCAACGTGAAAATTATCTGTCGTTGATTTCGGAAATCAAGAACCACATGGTGAATGTAGGGAAGAAGAATTACTCGGTATTTGAGGTGATGGGGAAGAAGAACCAATTCGCGGAGGTGTACTTCTTCAACAGCGAAGAAGAATTTGATGCGCTGGATGACAATCAAGACGAGCAGACACAAGAACTTTTGAGTAAGCTGGAAGGTGTAATTGATGATGGTGGGATGAAGTACACTTCAACGGTTGAAGTACCCTAAAGACTTTTATAGCTCCACATGATTGACAAGCGGCATATAGATCCAATCGCGCAGCTCATGCAAGAGCATGATGAAGCATTGCTGAAGCTCTCCATGCTCAATAAAGCAACACGTTCCATTGCAGAGAATGGTTTTTCAGACGATGCGTATGCGAAAGTCCTTCTCGCGATGGAGTTCATCGACGATGAAGTAAGTGTTCACAACAAGAGTGAAGAGGAAGCTTTGTTTCCCGTTCTTGAGCGTTACGTCGAAGGTCCGACACAACTCATGCGTCAAGATCATATGATTTTGAAAAAAGAGTTTGTACGTTTGCGTAAAGCAGTCAACAAGGTTGCAAAGAACAAAACAGACACAGAGGCGGCAAAAGATTTGTACTCGACTGCAAAACACATCGTGCAGCTCTTTGTCAATCACATCCACAAAGAGAACCACATTCTCTTCCCGCTTGTTCAGAAATTCCTGACGAAAGATGCTCTCCGCGAAATAGCCCGCCGGATGGTGTGAACGAAGGAAGCCAGCGAATGGATACGAGCACGACACTTCATGATTTTCTCTCCATTGTTGATGAGGTAGTTGATTCATCTTCATTGGAGACCTTCCAATGATCAAGAACCTCTCCTTCGATGAGTTAATGAGATTGTTCCGCTCAGTCTTTGGGTTGAAGTCAGCAGAAGAAGAACTGACGATTCTTGTTGACTTGCCGGATGAAAACGTGCCAGATACTGATGCGTGGCATGACCGGAGACGCATTGCGGGCGAGTGGTACGGACATCTCCTGCAGAATAGCAGTAAGACACCGTTCAGCGACATCAACCTTTGTACATACACAAATGTCGGCAGCAACAACAATGACCTTCCACTGTTTGTCAAAAAAGTGAATGAGTTTTTGGGCGATGCTTCTCTTGGCAGTGGAATGTTGGTATCACTGGATGAGGTTCTGGCTTCATCGAGCATTGTCATCTCTCTTGCAGAACTCTCTGCCACAGCACCACTCAAGATGTTTGCAAAGAAGTTTCAGTTTCGCGGTGCCTCGATGCCTGGGTTCCTTCGCTTGATGATTCCTACTCTCTCAATCGACTATGAGAAGGTTCACGCGAGAGTTGTCGAGTTCAAAGAGAGGATGGAGAAAGCCGACAGCGTTCGCATCAAGCTCTTAACGGACGGCACAACTTATGAATCCGTTTACGACCTCCGTTTCCGCCCCGCTCATGCAAGCGGAGGATTGATGCGTGAGCCGGGAGTTGTCGGCAATTTACCGTCCGGCGAAGCGTACATCACTCCGTATGAAGGCGAGCAGAAGAATGAACCAAGCAGGACATCCGGATTGCTGCCGGTTCAGTTTGAGGATGAGGTTGTTATTTATAGGATCGAAAACAACCGCGCCATCGATGTTTTGACAGGTGGAAGTTGGTCTGAAAACGAAAAAGCAAAGCTCAAGGAAGAACCGGCATACGGCAATATTGCAGAAGTCGGTATTGGTGTTCTCGGTGAATGGGGAGTGAAAGCTGTTGGGAGCACACTTCTTGATGAGAAGCTTGGATTGCACATTGCGTTTGGACGAAGCGAACACTTCGGAGGCGTAACAAGCCCTTCGTTGTTCAATAATCCTAAGAACGTCATCCACATTGACCGAGTGTATGTTCCTTCTGTTCAGCCTAAGATCTCTGTCGAGGAAGTAACGTTCGTCTATCCAGATTCAGAGGAAACTGTTATGATCAATGGAAAGTATGTCGTTTAATAATCTATGTGATAGACAAATTGCAGGAGATTATAGTATGAAACAAAAGGTATTACACTATTCTCTCTCACTCATTGCATTGCTACTCTTTGCGTTCGCGTTAAGTTCAGCCGACACCAAAATCTCAACGCAATGGGTTCAGTACTTAAGTGGAGAGGATACGGTAAGTGGATATCTTGCCATGCCCGAAGGCGATGGTCCGTTTCCTGCACTTATCGTTATTCATGAGTGGTGGGGATTGAACGACTGGATTAAGCAGAATGCTGACGAGTTCGCTCGGCGTGGCTACGTTGCTCTTGCTATTGATTTATATCGCGGTCGTTCAGCTTCTTCATCAGATGAAGCACACGAACTCATGCGCGGACTCCCCGAAGATCGTGCTGCCAAGGATTTGAAGTCTGCATTTGCCTATCTTACACAAAACGCAAGGGTGAACAAAGAAAAGATTGCTTCAATTGGATGGTGTATGGGGGGCGGATATTCGCTTGCGGCAGCATTGAACGTGAAAGAACTTGGCGCGGCCGTCATCTGCTATGGTCGGTTGGTGACGGAGAATGATGAGATTAAGAAAATCAATTGCCCGATTCTTGGAATCTTCGGCGAGACGGACAGAGGCATTCCCGCGGCGAGCGCGAAGACGTTTGAACGCTCTGCACAAAAGCTTGATAAAGCTGTAAGAGTTACTGTTTATCCTAAAGTAGGTCATGCATTTATGAATCCCAGTAACAAGGCAGGATATGATGAGAAGACGGCGAACGATGCATGGCAGAAGATTTATGCGTTCTTTGATTCAAAGCTGAAGGCAAAGAAATAGTTGCAACCTACGAAGCTCCAACAAACAAGTTCGTCAGAAATCTCGCTGACATGGAGCGATGGACACGAGAGTCGCATTTCAATGGGAACGCTTCGAGACTCGTGTCCATGCGCAGGTTGTAAAGGCGAAACGGTCTTGTTCAAAACGTACGTTCCGCCGGAAGCTGACACGACAACGCCCGGACGCTACAAATTGAACGGTGCAACGCCTGTTGGCAACTACGCGTTGAAATTGACCTGGGGTGATGGACATGATATGGGCATGTACACATGGGAGCAACTTCGCTTGCTGTGCGAATGCGAAGAGTGTCTCGCATCGAAGTCTGAAACCTGAAAGGATGATGGTTGGATAAGACGACTCGAAACAAAGTCCTCAGCAAAATTCCGTACGGGTTATACGTGGTTGGTTCTAACACTAAGGATGGTGTTTCGACAATTATCGCAAACTGGATTTCTCAAGTTTCGTTTCATCCGCCGCTTGTTGCAATCGCTGTCGAGTATGATTCCGATATGCGAGATTATATCGAGGAGTCGAAGTTCTTTTCAATAAATATGTTAGCTAAAGGTTCGACACAGTTGGCAAAGGCATTCCTCAAGAAGTCGAAACAGAGCGGCTCGATGCTTAACGGAAAGGAAGCGACGGTTACGAAATATGGAACGCCGTATCTCAAAGATTCAGTTGCGTCAATCGAGTGTAAGGTTGTAAATTCTCTTGAGGTCGGCGACCATGTGCTGTTTGTTGGCGAGGTGATTGATGCTGTCTCGCATGACGATGGGGAGATTTTGACGTTGAAGGAGACTGGGTGGAAGTATTCTCGGTAGGAAGAAGGGCGGAGCACTGAGAGTTCGTAGAGTTGAGAATATTGTGTGGAGTAATGGATTCCTGAAGAAGCATTTGCACACCCCCGTCATCAGCCAACATTGGCAGAAATATAAAAACAGGAGGCGGTGTTAGAATGGCGGCAAGAGATACGTTCGAGAGTTTTCTCAACTCTCTATCGGGCAAGGACAAAGACAAGTTGAAGGATTTCATTCATGAGCAACGAGCCGAGATGTTTGCGGCACGGAGCGAAGACGCCTGCCTGAGGATCGCTCACGGATTCATCGCCGGGGTTCATGACAGGTTGAAGAAGAAGTAATGCTGGCCATGTGGAAAAGTAAACTATTTCATTAAGAGGTGGAACTATGCCAAAGAACGTACTTTCTCTGATATTATGCTTTTCGTTGCTCACTCTGTTTTCTGCGGCGGTACAGGCACAGGCGAAGAAAACAAAGAAGCCCGATCCTCCCGTCAAAGCGGAGCCGCCGAAGAGCGAGCCGCAAAAACCTCAACCGAAGTCTCCGAAAGTACGATCCGTGATGAAGGAATCATACGTCTACAAGTTCGGAAGACCCGTCGAAACTGGAGTGCCGGTAGAGTACATCGAGTATTCGGCAGCCGGCAAAATAACGCGCCACGTGAAGTACGATGACGGTGCTGTGGATAAACAAATCCGGTACAACTACGACGATGCAAACAACAGGCTCGAAGAACTGGTACTCGATGAAGACAGTGCATTCGTTTCCCGCTCGACATATTTGTACGACGGGAAGGGAAAGCTGACCGAAGAAGATAAGTACAACCGTCACAACGAGATCAACGAGCGGATCACGTATCGGTACGACGCTGCCGGAAACATGGTCGAAGAGGTTGCCTACAGCGACGATGGAGACGTTGAGTGGAAAGTGATTCACATGTACGATGCAGCCGGGAAGAAGATCGAGACCGACCGGCTGCACGGAGACGGCAGGCTTGAGACGAAGGAAAAATTCCTGTACGACTCCCGCGGGAAACAGACCGAATCAATCATGTACGACGGGGATGGTGATGTGAAAGGAAAGCGAGGATTCAGCTTTGATGGGGTCGGCAATTTGATTGAAGAGACTGCGTATGACGACGACGGTACAGTTCTCACGCGCCGTGAATACAAGTACGATCAGGCAGGCAACAAGGTTGAGTTCGCCACCTTCAGGTCAGAGCGAAGGCTGGAAGCGCGTGAGAAATACACGTATGATGCGAAGAAGCGCCGGGTTGAGGGGGAATTCTACGATTCAGACGAGGTTCTCCGCAAAAAAGTCTCCTACAAGTATGATGACCACGGCGTGCTCATCGAGGAGATTGAGCGGAACAAAGCCAACGAGCCGCAACTGCTCATCAAGTACACGATTACGTATCACTGAGCGCTATCGCTTTTGCATCGTGACGGAAAACTTCATCGGTTTTCCGTCACGCACTGCTTCTACTTCAACAACATCACCCGCCTTGAGTTCGCCTAGAATCCCCATGTAATCATAAATGTTCAGCACTTTCTTGCCGGCAAATTTTGTGATAAGGTCGCCGGCTTTCATTCCGGCTTTCTCTGCGGGACCGCTCGGTCGCGTGCCGCCAATTTTCATTCCGTCACTGCTCTCGCCGTAATCGGGAATAACTCCAAGTGTTACCGTAAAACCGCGAGAGTCACCGCCGCCGCCCATTGGTGATGCTGATTGCGCCTTTGCGAAAAGGGGCTTTCCAGTTTTGCTCTGAATATCGTTTGCAATGTTGTAAATGTAGCGAACGACTTTTTCCTCACCTTCATAATTTATCTTGTCCCAATCGTCGGAAGGCTTGTGATAATCATTGTGGGTTCCCGTAAAGAAGAAGAGCACTGGAATATCTTTCCCATAAAACTGTGCGTGGTCGCTCGGACCAAAACCATCCGGAACAGGTTTGATGGCAAACGTATCAGTAACGGAAGTTAAACCTGTATTGTATTTCTTAATCAACGGAGTCCACTCCGGCGATGTGCCGGTTCCATACACAGTGAGAACATTATCCTTCAATCTGCCGACTTCATCCATGTTAATCATGGCGATTGTTCTATTGAGAGGGAAGAAAGGATTGTTGACATAGTGCTGTGAGCCGAGCGTCCCGAGTTCTTCACCGGAAAAGCCCATGAAGAGTAGCGTTCTTGAGACAGAGGTTCGATTCGATGCAAACTTCTGTGCAAGCTCAAGCATTGCTGCCGTTCCTGAAGCATTATCATCAGCGCCGTTATGAATAGCGTGCGTATCAGGCATCAACGAGCCAGAGCCAACACCGCCATAGCCGAGATGATCAAAGTGCGCTCCAATGACAACTACTTCATCTTTCACATTGGTGTCGCTTCCTTCAATGTATCCAACGACGTTTGAAGTCTTCGACATCACTTTCACAACTTCTGTCTCTAATGAAAACTTTACATCGGGAAACTCGAACGTGACCGGCTGCTTTGTTGCCTTCATGGTATCAACAATTGCTTGCACATCTCTCTTAACGGATTTCAAAAGCGGCACAAGAATAGAACGCTTCATTGAAATACACGGGATGCCTGAGCTTGCAAACGATTGGTCGTACGAAAGCTTCGCTATCTCATCCTCAGTTGCATCGACAATGATAAGCCCCGCTGCCCCTTTGTCGCGGGCAACTCTTGCCTTGTTGCGAAGTGCTGTGTACTTATTAAAATCACTATGTGGGTCGTTCCCATCCGGACCGTATCGAAGCACAACGACAATCTTTCCATTCACATCGAGATTCTTGTAGTCATCGTAGTTCTTGTCGGTTGCCGTGATGCCGTAGCCTGCAAACACGAGCGAGCCAGTGGCCTTTGCGTTCGACGAAAAACCATAGGGACGAAAATCTTCATCAACTTTCAGGGAAGTTCTTTTTCCCTTTTGTTCGATAGCTAAAGCATTGTTGCCGCCGAGCTTTACCGCCGAGACAAAATCAAACGGCTGAAAAAATGTCTCGTTCTCTCCAGCAGGTTTCAAACCATACGCTTTGAATTGCTCTGCCAGATATTCGGCAGCTTTCTTGTTGCCTTCAGTACCCGAGCCGCGACCTTCCAGTTCATCGGAGGCAAGGTATTTCACATGTGCCTTGAGTTCAGCAGACGTTATCTCCGAATTTGTGCTGATGTGTTCCTTTGTGAGAGACGATCCACAGCCAGACACAAAAAGAAGAGCTGCAATACAATAATGCTTAAGAACATTTTTCATAGTTACTCCTTTAATCATTCCAATCTGCAATAAATAAATTTGTCTCGCCCTGCACTTTACCATTTCTGTTGGAGGCAAAGACGAGCTTCTTCCCATCTCTTGTAAACATCGGGAAACTATCGAACGTTGGATTGTGCGTTACTTGTTCAAGTCCTGTTCCGTCATCATTGATGATGAATAAATCGAAGTTGCGCCCCCTTGGGTCTTTCATGTTTGATGCAAAGATGATTCGTTTGTTGTCAGGAAGAAAAAACGGAGCAAAGTTGGCGCCGCCGTTGTTGGTAATTTGCCTTTTGTTTGTTCCGTCAGCATTCATTACCATAATTTCCATGCGTGATGGACGCACCAAATCCTGCGCAAGAGTTTCTTTGTATTTTTTCACCTCAGATGAATCAGTGTAACGCCATGAACGATAGACGATTCGCTTTCCATCCCAAGAATAGAAGGCACCACCGTCGTAGCCGAGCTCATTTGTCAGTTGCTTGATGTCGGTGCCATCCAACTTCATACTGTACAAATCAAGGTCGCCGTCGCGGAGTGATGTGAAAATGATTCTGTCGCCGGTTGGAGAGATTGTCGCTTCAGCATCGTAGCGTGGAGTTGATGTGAGTTGTTGAAGGTTCGAGCCGTCGACATTCGCTGTAAAGATATCGTACTCAGGTGAAACCTGCCAGACATAACCTTTTGAATAATCCGGCTGTGGAGGACATTTGGGGTTCAGATGATGAGTTGATGAAAAGAGAATTTTCTTGTCGTCAGGGAAGAAATAACCGCACGTCGTTCGTCCTTTGCCCGTGCTGACAAGCCATGTCTTTCCTGTGGCCAACTCCATGACGAACTGCTGGTCGCATGGAAACGAATCTCGTGTTGACTGAAACGAAAGCAGCGTTTCATCGAATGAAAAATATCCTTCCGCATTCTGTCCGCCGAATGTGAGTTGACGAATGTTGGAGAGGCGTTTCTCGCCGGGGAGGACGAGTGAGTTATCAACTGTCTGTTTCTGCGGCGTGGAAGAGCAGGAGACCAAAAGAAAGGATAACAGTGTGAAAGATAATCGCATAAGTATGTGAAGAGCAGAAGTGGATTGAAAACGTGTTAGAATAACCTGTTCAAAAGTTCTTCTCGGCTCATTTCAAAATGGCGCGCAATTTCTCCCAAGATTCCAGAGAGAGAGTGCCGAGCTTTAGAGATTTGTGCAACGGGATAGTGACATGATGTTCGCCCTTTTGCTGAGTCGTCAGGCGAACATGACTACCTTTGGAAGGTCGCGACGGAAAATATCCAAGTTGCTGAAGGGCTTTGGTAAGTTCTTCGCCGGAAAGGTCACGGGGGATTTTCATACTTGCAGGATTTCGTCGCGCACGAAATGCATGCGAACGACTTTAGGCTCATCCCCGTTCTCGAAATGAGTGCGCACAGCATCGCGTACATTCTCGCGAAGCTCGTCTGCCGTGTCTGCTTCAGTAAAGATAGCTTCTCCCAGCGCTCGTGCCGTGTATCCGCCTTCAGGAGCGTCCTCAACCAGGAAGATTAGTTCTTTCATTCTCGACTTTCAATGTTCAATTCAATATAATCAGCCAGTCGTGGGGATTCAAGAAACTTCATGGAGACACGGGAGAATGGGGAAAAGGGAGAATGGGCGATGCGATCTCCGTTTCTCCGACTCGCCCCGTCGCCCATTCTCTTTGTTTTCTGAAGAAACGTATTTGGCTCACAACAACTCCTTCACGCGAGAAAGAACTTCCTCCGCATGATGGTCAACGTGAACATTCTCCCACACTTTTTTGATGAGACCATCTTTGCCGATGAGGAACGTAACGCGCTTCGCTTCGTTCGCATCTTCGTCATACACGCCGAACCATCGCGTCATCACCGTATCTTCATCGCTGAGAAGAGGGAAGGGGAGTTTGTATTTTTCATGAAACGCTTTATGCTTTTCCAAACCATCCGTGCTCACGCCGAGAACAACAGTGTCGGAGCGTTCGTACATCGTCAACGAATCTCTGAACGCGCACGCCTCTTTGGTGCAGCCGGGCGTATCGTCTTCAGGATAGAAGTAGAGAACAACGTTCTTCTTTCCTTTGTAGTCTTCAAGCGAGATGTGTTTGCCTTCGGTGGAAGGCAAGGCAATTTTGGGTGCGCGATGTCCGACACCGAGGGGAAGCGCCATTGGTTTTTCCTTTTGTTTTGCGAGATGGACTCCACCTACGCGTGAAATGCGCAGAGAGGTGGAGTCCATCTTAACAGGCTTTGGGTGAATAAACTTCGTTTGTTGCGAGATCAGTAATCAAGTTAATTGCGTCGAGACGGAGTGTGAACTCTTCGCTCGTGTCCACGCCTCTTGCTCGCATAAATTCGGTTTTATCTCTCGAGAATAAATCAAGAATCTTCACGTCGCGATGTACAACGCCAACATCACTTTGAATTTCTAATCTGACCGAAGTATTCTTTACTGCTGATGCTTCGAGTACATCGTAAACGGAACAGGCGATTGGTGTATAGCTTTTCAATTCTGGGCGAGCGAATCGAAGGCATCCCCTGGGGAGAATCTGACACTTTAATTTTCCTCAAACGTTAATTCAGCGAGATGGATTATTTGAGAGTAGCCAGAGCCACTTTCAGTTTGTTGAACGAATCAGGCGTTCCTGCTTTGTATTCGAGATCCATGTACACAATCTTCCCTTGCTTGTCGATTATGAACACTGTGCGTTTGTTGTAGCCGTTTTCAGGATTATAGCTTTGATATATCTTGGCGACAGCATGATCATGATCGCTCAACAACGCAAACTGCAAGTTCAAATGCTTCGCCCATTCGCGATGCGACCAAACGTAATCGCCGCTGATGCCGTACACCTCTGCGCCGAGTTTGGAAAGCTCGGTGAAGCTGTCACGCATCGTACACATTTCCTTCGTGCAGCCGCCACTCCAGTCGGCGGGGTAGAAGGCGAGGATGATGTTGTTCTTGCCGATGCTTGATGCAAGCGAGAAGCCGTTGTTTACTATCGTGTCTTTGGTCGCGTACGAGAGGGTGAACGATGGGGCTTTGTCGCCTACTTTGAGAGGCTCTTGAGCAAAGACTGAAATGCTTATGAGAAGTACGAGCATGGCAAACATATATCGTTTCATTGTTCTCTCACGGTTTGAGAATGTTGAAGCCTTGTTCAGCAAAATGCGGGTCAAAGCAGAATACGTTCGGATGATTTGCCTCGTCATGATCGAGTTGTGCAATAAAGGCAGATGAATCAACAAAGGTCATTTTCCCTCGATCGCTTCGGCAAAATACTTGTCATGATTCGAAGCGAGGTCATTCACACCAGAGCGAAACGTTCCGGCAACCGCTTTCGCGTTTGCCTTCTGCTCTTGCGTAATCGTCTTTCGTTGTGGGTGCAAAAGGGGTTTAATTGCTTCCTTAACTATCTCAGAAACGGAAGCGTTTCGTGCATCAGCAAGAGCCTGAAGCGCCTTCATTTCATCATCTGACAAAACGATTTCAGTTATACTCATGGTTTTTCCCTCACGCTTATGCGCCAGACTACTCTTGTGGAAACTGTCCGTATTCAATTTACCGCAAGTCGGTTCTAAATGCAACCGTTGCAATTGGGACATTCCCCAAATCAAAAACGGAAAAAAGGTTGCCACGAAGACACCAAGACACAAAGGTCTACGACCTCGTAGAGGTTTCTCTACGAGTCGTAGACACAAAGTTTTTTGGGGGGAACTGGGTCCTCACTCATCGTGATCCCAAAAGTGTTACCATGTCTCAAAAGAGGTTCTCTTCGTGAATCCTTAGTGTCTTCGTGCCTTTTGCCGAAGGCATCACTTCGTGAGTGGCTATTTTGTTTTTTTCGTTTTGGGGAATCTCCAATTGCAATTCGTTGACTGCGTCAATATATTGCATCGTCAATTCTCTTCACTACAAGAGCAACCTATATGAACTTTCAAGGCAAAACTGCAATCATCACCGGTGGCACTGGAGCGCTTGGCAGTGTCGTTGTAAAGAAATTCTTTGATGCAGGAGCGAACATTGCTATTCCCTATCACTCTGAATCATCAACGAAGTCCCTCCCCAAAAACGTGCTTGAAGCGAGCGACCGGCTTCTCCTAATGCAAACCGATTTGTCTTCGCATACGCAGGTGGGAGAATTTGTCGAATATGTTGTTCGCGACTTTGGATCGGTACACTTCCTCGCAAACATCGCGGGTGGTTACGCGGGCGGCACTGCGATTGCTGACGTTTCGCTAGACGAGTGGGAAAGTATGATGACGATGAACTTGAAGACCGCATTTCTGATGTGCCGTGAAGTCCTGAAGCCGATGACATTGCAGAAGTCGGGACGCATTGTGAATATAGCTGCAATGCCTGGGCTAACTTCAGGAGCTAAGAAAGGTCCGTACGCAATCTCGAAGCGTGCCGTCATTACACTCACAGAAACGATTGCCGACGAACTCAAAGGAAGCGGCATCACCGCAAACGCCATTGCGCCAAGCGTTATCCTGACTGAAGCGAACAGACACTCAATGCCCAACAGCGATTTTGGAAAATGGGTGACGCCGGAAGAGATTGCTGATCTGATTCTGTTCCTCTGCTCTGACGGCGCTCGCTCGATGAGTGGAAATGTGGTGAAGATGTTTGGGGGCATCTAAACCCTGAGCGGAGCGAAGGGTCTCCCTCTCCATAATTGGCAAGCAACTCCAAAAAATTACTCCGGTAATTTGAGTGTGAGATTCTTCGCTCCGCTCAGAATTTTGAAAATGAAATGCTTACAATCCGACAAGCAACAACCGAAGACATTCCTCTCATACGCCAACTCACCAACATCATCTGGCCCGCAACCTATGAGACGATTCTCAGCCGGGAACAGATTGAATATATGTTGGAGATGATGTACAGCGGCAAGTCGCTAAAGAAACAAATGGAGGAGCTTCATCATCAGTTTCTCTTGTGTTATGATGACGATGAAGCGGTTGGCTTTGCTTCATACAGTCCAGTTGAGCAGAACATTTACAAGCTTCACAAAATTTACGTTCTTCCAAACCAGCAGGGGAAGGGGATTGGCAAGTTCATCATCGCACATATCGTTGATGCAATCCGACCGCAAGTTGCAGTTGCGCTGGACTTGAACGTCAATCGCCACAATCCGGCAAAATCCTTCTACGAGAAACTTGGCTTCACAGTGATTCGCGAGGAGGATATTGATATCGGCAGTGGTTATTGGATGAATGATTATGTTATGAGAAAAAACTTGTAGAGCGGATTGCCTGCCTGCCAAAGGATGGGGCAATCCGCTCTCCAGGCTAAGTTGCTTTTCAAACCCAAATCAAGTAATTTTCCTGTGAATTATTACGGAACTCATCAAATCGTTTCTTCGTGAACAGACCACAGAAATTCACAACGCGCGAACAATTGTCGTAGGCAGGGTGTGAACCTGCCTTTTTCATTTTCAGAAGGAACTACGCATGGCACTCAAAGAAAAAATCAGTGAAGACCTGAAAGCCGCAATGAAAAGCGGCGATAAGCTGCGGCTCGAAACGCTCCGCACGATGCGTGCGGCGTTGATGGAGAAAGAAATTGAGCTGCGGGGAAGCGGCAAGCAGGTTACGCCGGACGATGAGGTAGCAACGCTCATGTCTGCCGCAAAGAAGCGGAAGGAATCCATCGAACAATTTCAGGCGGCGGGACGCATGGAGCTTGTTGAGCAGGAAACTGCCGAGCTGAAAATCATTCAAGAGTATTTGCCCAAGCAGATGGGCGAGGAGGAGATTAAGCAGGCGATTGAGGAGATTGTGAAGGCAACCGGAGCATCGAGCGCAGCAGATTTCGGTAAGGTGCTGCCGCAGGTTATGAAGCAACTCAAGGGCAAAGCGGACGGAAGGTTGATTCAAGAGTTGGTGAAGAAGCGGTTGGGATGATTACGGATTGTGGATTACAGATTTCGGATTGTGAACGCGAATTGAAGAACGGGAGTAGTGGAGTATTGGATTGATGCCTGCTGCCGACAGGCAGCAAGTAATGACTACCTAATGCTCATGTTTTTTCTCCGCGAAGTACACGAAGAGTTGCGAACGAAAACCAACAAAAACTTCGTGCTCCTTCGTGACCTTCGTGGACAACTTGAGCGATGCGAATTTTTTCCCTCCCGCAATGATGAAATGAATAAATGATGCAATGTTTCAATGAGATTCAATGGTTCAATTCTCTCACGCACTCGAAAAATTAGAATTTGAGAAAATCCGGCAGCGGGTTATGCGGTACGCATCTTCCGAGCCGGGGAAGGATGTACTGCAGTCACTTTCTGGCGCGACTTCGCTTCATAATATCAAGCTCGAGCTCTCACGTGTCAGCGAGTTAAAGAGATTGCTTGAAGAGGAAGCGGGCTTCCCGCTTGAAGGTGTTCATCCTGTTCGTGAGACAGTGCAGAAGGCTTCGATTGAAGGAACTGTTCTTGCGTCGAAGGACCTTGCTCAAATACGTTCAACGCTGCGAGCTGCACGAGTGTTGCGGCAGTTTGTCGCCAAGCGTCAAGAGCTGTATCCGAAGATTTGGGCAATTGCCGAAAATCTCCACACAGACAAAGTGCTTGAGTACAATCTCGACCAGGCTGTTGATGACACCGGAAGTATTCGGGAAAACGCTTCTCGTGAGCTGCAATCCATTCGCCGTGCAATTGCGGATAAATATGAGCAGACGAAGAAGCGACTTGAAAACATTCTGAAGAACGTTGCCGACCTTGGCTTCAGTCAGGATGAAATCATAACGACGCGTGAAGGGCGAATGGTTATTCCCGTGAAGGCGGAGCATAAAAACCGCGTTCATGGTTTCATTCACAGTGCATCAGCCAGTGGGGCGACGGTCTTCATCGAGCCATCGGAAACGCTTGACCTGAACAACGAGATTCGCAGTCTGCAGTTTCAAGAGCAGCGAGAGATTGAACGAATCCTTCGCGAGCTTACGAAGCAGGTAGGGCAATTACGTGATGCGCTGCTATCGAACTTACAGTTATTAGCACAGTTAGATGCGCTTACTGCAAAGGCAAAATACTCAATTGAAATTCTCGGCGTTGAGCCGGAGGTTCTTCAGTCCGGCGTTGTGAAGTTGGTTCAAGCCCGTCATCCGATTCTTATGCAGACTCACGGACGGGACGCTACTGTTCCGCTCGACATTGAGCTTGGTAATATGTACAACACGCTCATCATCAGCGGACCGAACGCCGGCGGCAAGAGTGTTGCAATGAAATGTGTCGGCTTGCTTGCTTTGATGGTACAGAGCGGACTTCACATTCCTGCTTCAGACCATTCTGTGCTTCGAATCTTCAACAACATTTTTGTTGATATTGGAGATGAGCAGTCGATTGAAAATGACTTGAGCACATTCAGCTCGCATCTCAGAAATCTCAAAGCAATCGATGAGCAAGCTGATGCTGATAGTCTGGTTTTGATTGATGAAATCGGTTCAGGCACCGACCCGGCTGAAGGCGGAGCCATTGCGGCGGCGCTGCTTGAATCGTTGACGAAGCGCGGGACATATACGATTGCAACAACTCACCACAGCGCATTGAAGGTTTTCGCTCACAACACGGAACGAGTTGAGAACGGAGCGATGGAGTTCGACCAATCAAACTTAACTCCGACATACAGATTCAAAGACGGAGTGCCGGGAGGTAGTTATGCATTAGAAATGGCGCAACGGCTTGGCTTCAAGGATGTTCTGCTGAATCGCTCTCGTAAATTCATGGGCACTCAGCAAGCTAAGCTTGAGCATCTGATCACGGACCTCGAGCTCTCCGTACAGAAACACAGAAACGAACTCGACGCCGTCCAGTACGAGAAGGTGAAGCTCGATGAGTTGGTTCGTAAGTATGAATCAAAGATTTTGGCTCAAGCTGCTGAGCTGAAGGATCTGAAGCGCAAAGCTGTTGAGGAAGCGAAAGACATCGTCGAAAGCGCAAACGCCGTCATTGAACGGAGCATTCGTGAGATTAAGGAACGGTCGGCGGATAAGGAATCCATAAGGCATGTCCGTGAGGATGTGAAGAAGGTACGAGAGGAGATTGAAGTAAAGAAGGCTGAGTTGCCGCCCGAGCCTGTTGAAGTCGAGCAAGGCTCGCTTGAGGTCGGAAGTATTGTGAAGCTTGTTGGTGGAGCTGAAACGGGTGAGATCGCCAGCATCAATGCGGATGGAAAGAGCGCTGTTGTTGTGTTTGGCAGTTTGAAGATGAGGGTAGCCATAAAGGACTTGGTGAAGGCGAAGAAAAAACTTGGCGACTCCCGACGAACAATGCTCGTCGAAACGGAAAAGCCGGCAGAAGTCATGCGTGACCTCGACCTGCGAGGCATGACGAGCGATGAGGCTATTCCGATTGTTGATAAATTCATTGATACAGCAATGCTTGCCGGGCTTCATCGGGTTGACATCATTCACGGCAAAGGAACTGGAGCGTTACGAAAGAAGATTACGGATTTTCTTTCCAAACATCCTCGCGTCAAATCGTATCGCCTTGGTGAGTGGAATGAAGGCGGAACGGGCGCAACGGTGGTTGAGCTAACGGAAACCTGATGCAAAAAACCTGGTCCACGAATCTCCACTCCCGAAGGGATGCCTTCGGCATAATCCACACGAATGAAAAAGCAAAGAAATGAATGAGTGAAGATTCGGCCGAAGGCATTCCTTCGGGAGTGTATCATCCCGCCTGCCATCTTAGTTCAAGGAGGCGGGCAGGCGTGGACGAAAACATTAGCTGCAAAAGGGAAGAACGTTGAATCGAAAAATCAACAAAGTCTTGATTGCCAATCGTGGCGAGATTGCCGTGCGTGTTATTCGTGCGTGCCAGGAAATGGGCGTTGCTACTGTTGCAGTGTATTCCGACGCCGACCGTAACAGTCCGCATGTGTTGAAAGCTGACGAAGCCTACCGGGTTGGCTCACCGCCGTCGCGTGAGAGTTACCTTGTGATAGAAAAGATTTTGGAGATTGCGAAGGCTTCAGGAGCAGACGCAATTCATCCCGGCTATGGCTTCCTTTCAGAGAATGCTGTGTTCGCGCAAAGGGTGTTGGAGGCGGGAATTGAGTTCATTGGTCCTCGACCTGCATCCATTCGTGCGATGGGAGACAAGACCGAAGCACGCAAGCTTGTGAGCCAAGCTGGAGTGCCTACGGTGCCCGGAACTCCCGATGCAGTTTCTGATGAGAAAGTCGTGAGAGAATTTGCCGAACAGTATAGCTATCCAATTCTCATCAAAGCTGCTGCCGGCGGAGGTGGAAAAGGAATGCGCGTCGTTCATTCCGCGAGCGAGTTGTCTTCAGCATTTGCCGGTGCGCAATCTGAAGCGCTCTCGGCGTTTGGTGATGGACGAGTGTATGTGGAGAAGTATTTGGAGAAGCCGAGACACATCGAATTTCAAATTCTTGCCGATAAGTATGGCAACACGGTTCATCTTGGAGAGCGTGAGTGCTCCATTCAGCGTCGTCATCAGAAGGTTATCGAAGAAACTCCATCTGTGATTGTTGATGACGAGATGCGAAGAAAGATGGGAGAGATGGCAGTTGCTGCGGCAAAGGCATGCAATTACGAAAACGCCGGGACGATTGAGTGTCTTGTTGATACGAACAAGAACTATTACTTCCTCGAAATGAACACTCGCTTACAAGTCGAGCATCCGATTACTGAAATGCGAACGGGGATTGACCTCGTTCAACAGCAGTTGCGAATCGCGAGGGGGGAGAAGCTTTCGTTTACGCAGGAGGATGTGAAGTTCAGAGGACACGCAATTGAATGCCGCATCTACGCAGAAGACCCTGCGAACAATTTCCTTCCATCAACAGGAAAGATTACGCATCTCAAACCGAGTCAAGGCTTCGGCATTCGTGAGGACCGTGGTATTGAGCAGGGCGGCGAGATTTCTGTGTACTACGACCCGATGATTTCAAAGCTTGTCGCACACGGACAGAACCGTGATGAGGCAATTGCAAAGATGAAACGAGCATTGCGTGAGTATGAAATTCTTGGTGTGAAAGTCAATATTCCGTTTAATCTCTTCGTGCTCAACCATCCGAAGTTTGTTGAAGGGGATTTTGACACGCATTTTGTTCAGCACTATTTCAAACCGGAGCTTCTTGAACATTGTGATGAACGTGATGAGAGGGCGGCGGCAATTGCGTGCGCAGTTCTCAAGCAAGGAACCATCTCCAACGCATCACAGAAAACCAATGGACAGACAAACGGGCCCATCACCACAGCTTCCAGCAAATGGAAGAATCATCGCATCGAGAATATGAGGTAGCGTTGAGCTCATTCGTTGTTACAATCAATGCAAAGGAATATATGGTAAGCCTTGGAGCGGACGGACACGTTGCTCTCAACGGTGTCCCGGCATCAGTTGATGTTCAACGTCTCGATGAGCGAACGTTTTCGGTGTTGGTAGATGTCACGTCCGCAACGATCGTCGCAGAAGAATTTGACGGCGTTTATCGCGTGCTGCGGAACGGACTTCAACTCGAAGCAACAGTCGAATCGGAACGCGAACGCCTCTTAAAGAAATACGACAAAAGAGGGGGCGCGGCCCGCAGCCGTTTGGAAATCCATGCACCAATGCCGGCATTGGTTGTGCGGGTTGAAGTCATGGTCGGAGAGGAAGTGAAACAAGGTCAGGGTTTGATCATTCTCGAAGCGATGAAAATGGAGAACGAGATCAAAGCACATCAAGCAGGAATCGTAAAAGAGATCTACGCAGGCAAAGGCAAGCCTGTGGAAAAAGGTGAATTACTCATGCTGATGGAATAATAATGATGACCACGACTGTTGAAAAGAAAGATCCTGAAGTCAATCTCGCTCTCGCACGTCAGCACGGCTTAACCGAAGAAGAGTACATGAGGATTCTTGAAATCCTCGGACGCACACCAACATATACGGAACTTGGCATCTACAGTGTGATGTGGAGCGAGCATTGCAGCTACAAGAATTCGATCGCAGTTCTCAAAACTCTTCCGCGCACCGGCGGCCGGCTGCTGGTGAGTGCGGGTGAAGAGAACGCGGGTCTTGTCGATATTGGAGACGGGCTTGCGGTCGCGTTCAAGATTGAAAGCCACAATCATCCATCCGCAGTCGAGCCGTACCAGGGAGCGGCAACGGGTGTTGGAGGAATCATGCGCGACATTTTCACAATGGGCGCTCGACCAATTGCTGCGCTTAACTCACTGCGATTCGGAAGTCTTGATAACGATAGAACGAAATATTTGTTCAAAGGAGTTGTTAAAGGGATCGGAGATTACGGCAACAGCTTTGGTGTTCCGACTGTTGCCGGCGAAGTGTACTTCGACCCTTGCTATCAGGAGAATCCGCTCGTCAATGCAATGGCGGTTGGAATTGTCAAACACAAGCAATGGGCAAGCGCGATAGCAAAAGGTGCCGGCAATCCGGTAATGATTGTTGGTTCTGCAACTGGTCGGGATGGCATTCACGGTGCAACATTCGCATCAGAAGAAATCTCTGAAGAATCGGAAGCAAAGCGGCCGTCAGTTCAAGTCGGTGACCCGTTCACAGAAAAACTTCTGCTCGAGGCTTCGCTTGAGGCGATTCGTTCAGGCTATCTCGTTGGCATTCAAGATATGGGCGCGGCAGGAATTACGTGCTCAACTTCCGAGATGAGCGCAAAAGGGAAGTCGGGCATGAGAATCAGTCTCGACAAAGTCCCGGCACGCGAAACTGGAATGACTGCATACGAACTGATGCTTTCTGAATCGCAAGAGCGAATGTTGGTGGTTGTAAAGAAAGGCTTTGAAGACAAAGTCAAAGCAATCTTCTCCAAATGGGATTTGCATGCGGAGATAATTGGGAAAGTGATCGATGAAAATCGATTGCTTATTTGTTATCGCAATGAAATCGTGGCGGATGTTCCGGCTGAATCGTTAGTGCTTGGCGGCGGTGCTCCCGTCTATATCCGAGAAGCAAAAGAGCCTGAGTATCTGAACACAACTCGAGCGTTTGATGCGTCCAAGCTTCCAATGCCGAAGGATTTCAACGCAGTCCTTTTGAAGCTACTGAGCTCGCCGACAATCGCAAGCAAGCGTTGGGTGTACGAACAGTACGATAGCATGGTAAGAACTAATAATGTAGTTTTGAATGAAGCAGATGCAGCAATAGTTGTTATCAAAGAATCACTTAAAGCGCTCTCAATCAAAACTGACTGCAATAGTCGCTATGTGTATCTAAATCCTCGACGTGGTGGAATGATTGCGGTTGCTGAGTCTGCACGCAACGTTGTTTGCACAGGAGCGACACCGTTGGCGATTACAAATTGTCTAAACTTCGGCAATCCATACAAGCCTGAAGTGTATTGGCAGTTCAAGGAAGCCGTTGCAGGGATTGCTGAAGCATGTAAAGCGTTCAACACGCCGGTCACTGGTGGTAACGTGAGTTTCTACAATGAAAGTCCATCGGCAGCAGTCTATCCGACCCCTGTGATTGGGATGCTCGGCATCATTGACGACATCAGTAAAGTCGTTACATCATCGTTCAAAGACGAATGCGATGTGATCATCTTGCTTGGGAAAAGTCAAGGACATGTTGGTGGAAGCGAATATCTTTATAGTGAATATGGAATTGTTGCCGGCGATGCTCCAATTATTGACCTAGATTACGAAAACAGAATTCATGCAGCGTGCTTGGAAGCAATAGACAAAGAACTACTGAAGTCTGCGCACGATTGCTCTGAAGGTGGGCTTGCAGTTGCTCTTGCTGAGTGCACGACTCATAATTCGATTGGAGCTGAAGTACGAATAAGAAGCGACAGCATCAGAGACGATTTTGAATTATTCGGAGAAGATCAATCTAGAATTATCCTTACATGCTCGAGCGAGAACACTGTAAACGTGGTTGAGATTGCAAAACACTTAAATGTAGATGCAAAGATAATTGGAACAGTCAAGGGAGAGAGACTAAGAATTGGACGGAAAATAGATGTTGCTTGCGAGCAGGTTAGCAACGTTTATGCAAACAGCATTCATAAGTTGGTTGAGGCATAAGGTTTCTCATGATAATAATACTTTACATAATATATATTATTTGTATTACAATTCTATGCCTTGACCTTCCGAGCTAGCGCTGCCTTTGAACTTGTACCCAACAACCTCTCCAACAGCCAACCAGGAAACAACTTCAACATAATACGCCCACCAATACCACCGCCATTCACGTGGTCGTGCGTAGCATAGTCAGCAATCAAGTGAAACGTGTGGCTCCACTGATAGAGATTTGTCCACATACCTCTCATTGCTTCTGGCGCCGCAATTAGGTCCGGTAACATTTCTTCCATAATAACTTAGTGAGAAGAAGCGCTTGAACACCGTGGCATGGAATCGTGCTCATTAATCGTCGATCTCTCAAATTCCAATCTTCCGGTCGGCACGCCTTCGCTTTGCGTTGAGAAACAAGCCGAGCACACCAACAAGCACGACTGCAGCCCCCAGCACTGTAAGTCTTACATTAGTGTCCGGAAAGATGATATTAGTTTTATGGACTTCAGTAGTTGCACTCTTTGCAGACAGTGAATCATTTGCTTGAGCCGGACACGATGAAGTACCTAGCAAAAAGGAAACTATGATGAATGTGATTATTCTGAAAATAGTCTTCTTCATACTCAAAGCACTACGTTGTATACGCTAGAACTATTGTAACAACTAAATAGCAAATCAACACAACGCCTAAGACTGTAAAGAGTTTCGATTCCTTCTCTTTACTCGAGTTTCGGTCAAGGAATGGAATGCACAGCCAAAGTACGCTCGCAATTCCGACTAAGCCATTTACCATGAGTTCACCATTCAAACCGAATACGGATGCCGGGGTCATTCGAAGCGTTTGATATAAAGGAAGAAAGTACCACTCTGGCTTAATTCCAATCGGAGCAGATGCAAGCGGGTCAGCCTTTTCACCAAGCCCCCAAGGAATTAAAGTGGCTAAGGCAATTAAACAAGTGAAGCCAACAGTCCACGCTATCAAATCCCGATAAAGAAAGTTTGGAAAGAATGGTAATGGCGGCATCTTTTCTTCGACGCCCATTGGAACACTTGAGCCGAAGACTTGATTCATAAGAAGATGAAAACCAACTATCACCAAAGTAATTAGAGGAAGAATTGTAATGTGAATTGCATACATTCTAGAGAGAGTCTCCGCGCCAATCTCTTCCCCACCTTTCAAAAGGCTTACTCCCCAATCTCCAACTATCGGGACTGTCCTCGGGACTTCCGTTCCGATGAGTGTTGCAAAATAGGCAATCGTATCCCACGGCAACAGATATCCAGTGAAGCAAAAGCCAAGCACGAGAAATAGCAGGAGCAGGCCGGAAATCCACATCAGTTCTCGCGGTTTGCGATATGCTTTCATCAAGAACGCGCTGAACATGTGAATGAACAAGCTGCCAATCATTAAGTTTGCGGTCCAGCTATGAATCGAGCGGACGAGCCAACCGTACGGAACTTCATCTACGATTCGCTGGACACTCTCGTATGCTTGTTCGGGCGAAGGTTTATAGTACAGCGCTAAAAGAATTCCTGTTACAACTTGAATTATGAAAAAGAAAAGTGTGAGTCCGCCAAAGTAGTACCAGAAGGAATGCTTGTGTCGAGGAACAGTTTTCTTTGAGAAGAAGGAGATGACGCCGCTCATCGGCAAGCGTTCATCGAGCCAACGAGCGACTCTATTTTCTGTTGCTGGATCCATTTGCATTAATCAGGTGCTAAGTCTTTGATACAAAAATAGATGAATCTTTTAGCATAACTCGAAAAGGATTGAGAGGACGAGGGGCAGGTCCATCAAAGTTCTTGCCATTGATGTCGAACTGACTGCCATGACAGTTACAGCTAAAGTGCGGCGGTCCTTCTTCAGTGTTATACTTCACAATGCAACCGAGATGCGTGCAACGAGCGCTAAATGCTTTGTACTGTCCGCTCTGCGTGTGGACAACAATGACCGGCTCCTTATTGACTTTGAAAACCTTGGCTGTGTTGGGCGCTAAATCTTCGACAGACGCGACGCGAATAGTTTCCTTGCTTGTGTCAGGTCCCTTTAAGGGAGTTACATAATCCAAAACGACTTTTGCAATTGGGGCAACAACTAAAACGCTCCATGCTCCAAGGAGCTTTCCAAGAAAATCTCTTCGAGCTTGAATTGTCGAGCCACTTGTGTCGTGAGAATTCCTCATGATGCTTTTTCATCCAACAATAACATTCAACCCCTTTTCTACAGCTCGAATCGACACTTCATTTACGTTCCTTCCCACAATTTCACCGTCAGCGTGAACATAGAACGGCTGTTCAGCTCTTACCGAAATCTCTTTTACAAGCTTCATGGTCACTCCATCAACATTGTAATGCTTTCCCTTCATCACTTTAGGCATCAGGGATAGGATTCTCGGAATAGACATTTCATCAATCAAACAGACATCAAGTAGTCCGTCGTCAACCTTTGCTTGTGGTGTAAGATAGAATCCGCCTCCTACGCATCGTCCGTTTCCTATTGCGATCAGGAGGTTATGCGACTCATGTAGGTTTGAATCGAGGCTTACTGTGAAATCGGGTGACTTGTATTTTCCAAGAGTTTGAAACACAGCCAAGACATACACAGCCGTTCCCCTTAGAAACCTTATTTTATTTGTTCGTTCGGCAACAGCTGCGTCGAATCCAATGCCTACCCCATTAACAAAGTATCGCTCATGAGAGTTGCCGGCATTGGAATCTTTTTGCCACTGCTTGCAATTCACCGTAGCGCAGTCAATATGCTTAGTCTTTCCCGTTATGATTTGTGCAAACGCTCCGGCAAAATCAGCATGAATGTCAATCGACTTGATAAGGTCATTGCCGGAGCCAGCCGGAATTATCCCAAGAGTCTTCGCTGAGCCGACAAGAGCGTTCGCAACTTCATTTACTGTCCCGTCTCCCCCCACAGCAACAACAATTTCACTCGGAGCATTACGAGCAAGTTCAGTAGCATGTCCTGATTTTTCGGTAAGAAAAATTTTGGCATCCAACTTTCGCTCTGCCAATTGAGCTTTCAACTGACGAAGAACCTTCTCCCCTTTTCCCTTTCCTGCGTTAGGATTTACAACGAATGAATATTTATTCAAGCGTGCACGGTTGCGTGTGTGGTGATATGCGAAGAGTCAAGAATCTTACAACGCTCAGTATCATACAACAAATCTCCAGAGAAGAGCATGTGAGCACTGCCTTCAAGAAATACATTTGTAAAACGGGTACCATCAAAGCTGAAATGGACATGCAGTTCTTCTCCGCTTCTGACTTTCAGAGTAACGGGAGATTTCATCCCTTTCGAGTGAGCCGCAATGATTGCTGAGGCAACAGAACCTGTTCCGCAGGCAAGCGTTTCCGCTTCGACACCTCGTTCATAGGTTCGAATCAAAAGCCTGTTATCACTCGTTACAGTAATGAAATCCACGTTGCAACCATCCGGAGCGAATAAAGGATGGAAGCGAATCTCTTTGCCGACGCCATGAACATCAACTGTATCAAGGTCAGACAATTCAATGACAAAATGCGGCGATCCCGTGTTTGTAAAATGACCTCGGAACTCCCCTCTTGCCGCTGCAACTAAAAGGTTGAATCGAAAGTCGTTAGGATTCTTCATTTCGAGCTTCACTGAGGTACTTGAAATCTCTGCCGTGTACAAATAATCCAGTGCCTCAAAGTTTACATTCTCTCCTGCAATGCCATTGACGTACGCGTAACGTGCTATGCAACGTCCTCCGTTGCCGCACATTCCTCCATAGCTTCCATCAGCGTTGTAATATCGCATGAAGAAGTCGGCTTTCGAGCTTGGCTCAAGTAACAACAAACCGTCTGCACCCACTCCAAAATATCTGGAGCATAGTGCAATGGCAAGCTTCGACTTATCAACCTGCAATGGTTCGTCCATATTATCAATCACGACGAAGTCGTTGCCCGCTCCGGACATCTTAGTGAAGTAGATTGTTTTTTTCATGCGAAGTAAATAATCACTTTTGTCTTGAGTTGCAAGAGATAACAAAAACGCTCTCACCACTTCCGATGAGAGCGTTCCCTGTGGAGATGGCGGGAGTCGAACCCGCGTCCGAAGAGAAGACCATCAAGACCACTACATACTTAGTTTGTCTTTTACACTTCGCCGTACCGCATCCGACAAACAGGACACTGGCACCGCAACCTCAAGTATGCCCGCTTGCGGCGAGCTTTGCATGACACGCTTGAGGAACGAGTGATGCTATCCTGCCTAAATTCGGCGCCTCAATAAGGTACGACAGGAGAAACCTCGTGAGACGCGCTACTTAAGTTTTAGTTAAGCAGCGAGTGCGTAATCGTAATTAGCACTTAAAGTTTTCCGTTTTATTATCGTGCAACTCGGAGAGCACGGTATGCGTTCCTGACCATCTCACTCACCGTCGAAACCAAGTCATCCCCGCATTTGAAATGTACATGTTCACGGAAGGAAAAGCAACTGACTCTTAATCAGCCGGATAATTGTTTAGGAGCGATTCTTTCAAATACTCAAACGCTGGCTTCGGGTCGTCAATGAACTTGAAGAGGGAAAGGTCTTCTTCTGTAACCATCCCCATTCTCACAATCTCATCAAAGTTGATGACCTTCTTCCAGTACTCAGAACCGTAAATCACAACGGTCATCTTCTTCTTGATTTTGTCTGTTTGAAGAAGCGTGAGAATCTCCATTAACTCGTCCATCGTGCCGAAGCCACCGGGAAAAGCGACAAGCGCTTTCGCAAGGTATGCGAACCAGAACTTTCGCATGAAAAAGTAATGAAACTCAAAGCTCAAATGCTTTGAGATATAAGCATTGGCAAATTGCTCGAACGGTAAACTGATGTTCAAACCTAAGGACTTGCCGCCGGCAAGATATGCACCCTTGTTCGCCGCTTCCATTATTCCAGGTCCACCGCCGGAACAGATGACGAAACGATTTGAGTGATTCAATTTCATGGACCACTGTGTAAGAAGACGGGATAGCTCAACGCAGTCATCATAGTATTTCGACATCTCTACTGCATTCTGCGCCGACCTGTATTTTAGAAGAAGCTCTTTCGTTGGTCGGTTCGTTTTTGCGACCAGAGCTTCAACCTTCTTTAGCTCAGCGTTAGCTACTTTTTTCTCAGCGATGCGTGCGGAACCGAAGAACACAATTGTGTCCTTTATGTTTTCATGCCGAAAGCGAGATTGCGGCTCGAGAAACTCCGACATGATGCGAATAATCCTCGCGTCAGGGCTATTCAAGAATTCAGCATCTTTGTATGCCTTCGGCGGCTTCGCCAACTTTTCCTTCATCTATCTGAATCCAATTTGTTCGTGGAGAACATTGCTTCAATGAACGAGGCAATAGCAGGTACCCTTCTTCCCATCTACCTTAACACACGTCGTAATGACGCCCGCGTGAACAAGCTGTCCAATTGTGTGGTAGATGGTTTGTCTTGACCAGCCAAAGACTTTACGAACGACATCAATCGTACTGATCAACTGATTCTGAAAATACTTCTGGAGAAGTTTGTAGCGAGCAAGCTCCGAAGAGATTTTCTTCGCCTTCCGAACTTCTACAGGAAAACACTTGACAACAGGCGCCCATTCAGCACCATATTGATGTCCATACCCAACAACTCTGCTAATGAACATTTTGCGCTGCAACTCTTCAAGCGCCTTTTCAAATCCTTGCGCGTTCTTCTTGCCTCTTCCGGCAATCGCACTACGAAGCTGTTTCGCACTCATCGGCGGATTCTTCATCAACACATCCATAATGCTTTTGGCGGCAGTTGAGAGCTTTCCCTGAGCGTATTCAGACTTATACTCGTCTTTCGCGCCAGTTCGCTCAGTCAAAGCGTAGAAGTATGGAAAATACTCGCGTGAAATCAAACTTGGCCTGCGCTTAAAAATCTTTCCGTAATATATGCTGTTATGGTTCGGCAGAATGTTTTGGATTTCCCATGCGTACGAGAGGTAGTAACTTCTCTTTGCTTCTCCATTACTATTCCTATTCGGACGGAGTGCCTCGCCGCCCGTCACAGCATCCCATAGATTCGGCAATTCCAAACCATCCGACTTTGAAGCAAGGCAGAACCCTACTTTATCAATAAACGAAAGAGCTTGTCTCTCATTCTTGACTGCAAATTTCTCTGAGGGGCGATAGACTCGGTCTCTCCAACGCTCGACGTCCTCTGACGAATACGAAAGCTTCATTTAGTTCCCTACTTATTCAAGAACACTGTCTTCATTCAACTCAGCTGTCAAAGTACAATAGGAATTGAGCGTATAACGCCCTGAACAGTTTTTCCATCAGACACTACGCTAACATGGTCATCGGCATGTACAGCGTTCTTCTTGAGTATTCCAATTCCGACCGACTTACCTCGAATCTCTTCATTGCTTACGCTCGTTAACACTCCAATCTCTTCTCCATTCAGCAAAACATTTGCTCCTGCTCTGAGTTGATGGGGAGAATAGTCGAAAATAATTCCCCACATACTTTTTTGTACTTTTTGATATGTGTCGAGCCTCGCAATAACCTCTTGTCCGATATAACAACCTTTTGTGAAACTGATCGCGTGAACCAACCCTGCCTCGTACGGATTAAATGCATCACTCAGTTCCGTCCCCATCGCAGGAATTCCTCTGGTTATCCGAAATGCCTCGAAGGCTCTTGTTCCCATCTTCGTCAAGCCGAACTCGCCGCCGTCGGAAACCAAAAACTTCCACAACTCAGACGCGATTTCTCCATCAACAATAAAGTCAACTAACTCCGTTTGAAACTCGTTGCGGTAAAGAATTGTAGCTTTGCACGGTGGCAGGTCTGCTTCGATAAACGTATCGGTTTTCAGAGAAATGTCGCCCAGCGATTCTGCAAACTTCTTGGCCTTCGGCCCAACCAATGTTATCATCCTTGTGGATTGAGTTACGACATTCAAATGAATGTCTTCCATGATCGTGTACTTCTCAATCCATTTCGAGAAGTTTTCTTCATTCGTCGGTGATGTAAGTAACCAAAGAGTAGAGTCTCGAACTAATACATTTACATAATCGATGATGCGTCCCTTATCACTTGTAAACACAGTGCTGATAATCTGCCCGGGCTTGCCAGCAAGAAGATTGTTCGTCGACA